>Ga0315281_10014643_pt1 | contig 10563 bp, 9 predicted proteins | sample YL17G07_0_MG_FD_204540 | JGI IMG/M metagenome (GOLD analysis project Ga0315281, IMG submission 204540) | Sediment microbial communities from Yellowstone Lake, YNP, Wyoming, USA - YL17G07_0 | ecosystem: Environmental > Aquatic > Freshwater > Lake > Sediment | place: USA: Wyoming | collected... | reverse complement strand
ATACCCTCGAATTGGCGGCCAATCTGGCCGAAGGGGGAACGATCACCGCCGAGAACGTCCGCGAAGCCCTGCAAAAGAGAATGCAGCTCTACGACAAATCGGGCGAGGAGCATTACAACCTGATTTCGGCCCTGCACAAGAGCCTGCGCAACAGCGACGTCCAAGCGGCCCTCTATTGGCTGGCCCGCATGTTGGCCGGGGGGGAGGACCCGCTCTATATCGCCCGCCGGCTCGTCCGCTTCGCCTCGGAGGATGTCGGGCTGGCCGATCCGCAGGCCCTGGCGGTCGCCCTGCGGGCCAAGGACGCCTACGATTTCCTGGGGTCGCCGGAGGGGGACCTGGCCCTGGCCGAGGCGGTCATCTATCTTGGCGCGGCCCCCAAGAGCAATCGGGCCTATACGGCGTTCGGGAAGGCCATGAAGGACGTCGAGGAACGGCCGCACGAGCCCGTGCCCCTCCAAATCCGCAACGCTGTGACTGGGCTGATGAAAGATGTCGGATACGGCCGTGACTATGCTTACGCCCATGAATCCGAATGGGCCACGACGGACATGGAAACCCTGCCCGATCGGCTGAAGGACCGGGTGTATTACGAGCCGGCCGGGATGGGCTTCGAGAAGGACGTGGCCAAGCGCATGGCCTGGTGGCGGGAGGCGAAAGAGAAGATCCGGCGGGAGAAAGTCGATAAAAAGGACTGATCAGTCCTCCTCTTTCTCCTTCATGATGTAATACATTTCCCAGCTCAGGTCCGTGGCCAGGCAGTCCAGGCAGGAACTCGGCGTCGTGGCCAGCTCGCCCAGGGCCAGTTTTTCCTTGAGCATGGATTTGACCTTCTTCTTGATCTTATAAAGCTGGATGTAGTTGACCATGGAATTCCTATCGAAATAATCAAAATCCGGACCATTTTAGCACTCCCTCAGCCTGGTGTAAAGCGCTTCGGCGTTTGAGCAGGTTCCCGTAAACATGCTAAGATGAGGATCGCGATGCGCATGCCGTTCCCGTTTTTTCGCCTCCTCGCCGCCTGGATCCTGATCGCGTCGGGTTTGGCTCCGGGCGGGCAGTCCCCGCCGCCTCCCGCCTGGCCCCTCGTCGAGGCCGGGCGCCTGACCTATGAAGGGGAGATCAACCAACGGACAGTCGGCGCCGGCGCGCGGATCTATTTCACTACCCGCCGGGGATGGATCTATGCCGTCGATCCGGCCGGCCGGTCCGTTTCCTGGCGTTTCAGGGCCAACGCACCCATCCTCCGGCCGCCCTCGGTGTCCACCGCCTTGATCGCGGCCGTGGACGATGCGAATACGGTCTATTGCCTGACCATCGACGGCGCCCTAAACTGGGCCTATCACGGCGACAGCCCGGCCGCGTGCGAGCCGGTCTGGCTGGGGCCGCGCCTCATCGTGGCCCTGCGCGGGGGGCCGCTTCTGGCGCTCAGTGCCGAGCATCCCGGGGAACTGTGGCGCGTCGAACTCGAAAAGGGACTGGTGCGTTCGATGGCCGTCTGGCGTGATCGGATCCTGTGCGCCTGCGGGGACGGACTGGTCCGCATGTATCGCCCCGAGGGAAACCTGGCCGGGACCGTCGATGCGGGCGGATCCTTGTCCGGCCCCCTGACGATCGACCGAGACCGGGTCTATGCCGGTCGCGAGGACGGCGTCCTCTGTTGCCTGGAGCCGGCGAAGGGGTCCGTCTCGTGGCGCATGCGGATCGGCGGGGAACTCGCCGCTCCGGCGCTCGTCGACGGTCGTCGCCTGTTTTTGACCGCCTCCAACGGGGTCCTTTTCGCCGTCAGCAAGAACGGGGGGGACATCCTTTGGTGGCGGCCCCTGCCTTCCCGCGTGGTCTTCGGCCCGGTTCTCTGGCAGGAACGAATCGTGGCCGCCTCGGCTTCCCCAGTCCTGTCATCCTTCCGACCCCGGACGGGTGAGCCGTTGGGAGAATTTAGGGGGACGGCTGACTGGAAAGCCGATCCGCAGGGGAGGGACGGACTTCTCCTCCTCCATACCTACAATCCCGACGCCCGCGAAGGGACGCTGTTGTTCCTCAGCCCGCTAAAACAGGCGCCGGCCAAGACCGGCGCCCCGATCAAAGGAGAGAAATCACCATGACCCGCGAAGACGCCCTGACCCTGGTCAAGGACCACCTGCACAACAAGAACCTGGTCAAGCATTGCCTGGCGGTCGAAGCCTGCATGCGGACGCTGGCCGGCCGGTTCGGACAGGACCCCGAAATCTGGGGGATGGCTGGCCTTGTCCACGACCTCGATTACGAGTTGACCGAGAAGAGCCCCGAGCTTCATACCCTCGAGACGGTCAAAATCCTGCAGGACCGCGGCCTCTCTCCCGAGGTCCTCCACGCCGTCCAGGCCCATGCCGACAAGGTTCCCTGTCAGGGCCCCATGGACTGGTCCATCTTCGCCGCTGATCCCTTGACCGGTCTTATCATCGCCGCCGCCCTGATGCATCCCGAAAAAAAGCTCAAGAGCATCGACGTGGAATTCATCAAGCGCCGCTACAAGGAAAAACACTTCGCCCGCGGCGCCCGGCGCGAGGAAATCGAACAGTGCCGGAACCTGAACGTCGAGCTGGACGAGTTCATCGGCCTGTGCCTGTCGGCCATGCAGGGGATCGCCGCCGATTTGGGGCTCTGATCGCGACGTCCGTAAATCATAATCCGATTCCCTGGAGGGGCCTTCGCTTACGGCGTGTCTTTTAATAAACGTTGATCTTCGCGCCGAACTCAAAAAACCGGCCCCGCCAGGGGAAGACCGGCTCGACATAGAAATAGTCGTTCAAAAGATTGCTGGCCTTGACGAAAATCTGCGCCCGCCCCAAGTCATAAGAGGCGATCGCGTCCAGATTGAAATAAGACGGGATGGTTAGGATTTTGCCGGATTGGAAGTCAAACCAGTGGGACCGCGAGGCCTGCAAGCCGTAGACGCCGAGCCGGAGGCCGCCGATCGGGCGGACGCTCAGATCGAAATTCAGCGTGTTCGGAGATAACGCGTCCAGGGGCCGGTTGTCGACGTCGTTGCGGTGGTCGAGGTACGTGTAGTTGACCGTGCCCTCGATCCAGCCCAGGGATTTCTGCACCTGGATTTCGAAGCCGTCGATATGGGCCCGGCCGACGTTCATATACTGGCGGATTCCGTCCGGCCGGACGTACGTGTCGATCATGTTCTTGAACTTATTGGTGAAGGCGGCCGCCGAGACATAGATGCCCTTGTTCCAGGTCAGGCCGATCTCGGCGTTCGTGCCGGTCTCGCTCAAGAGATCCGGATTACCGCCGCTCGGGGAATACAGGGCCCGCATGTTCGGCATCCGGGATTTCATGGACACCGAGGCGTGGATGTCAAGCTCCTCGAAGGGGGTGAACTTGAGCCCGAGCATCGGATTGAGCCGCGATGTCGAGGGCCCGGTGAATTTGTTGATCACGTCCAGGCTGAGCCCTCCGATCACACGCCACTGTTCGGCCAATTTGACCTCGTCCTCCAGCGCGGCTGAGAACGTGCCTTGGTTGTATTTGACGAACGGCAGTCCGACATCGTCCTGGATCCGGGCCACGTCCTGCTGGTAATTCAGGCTGGCTTTGAGCGAGTTCCAGGGGGCCAGCCCGAATTCGGCCAGGGCGAAAGCGCCATAGACGGAATTGTCGAACGTGCTTTCGAACTGGCGGACGGTCATGGCTTTGTCCTTGAACTGGTCCATGGTGTTCCGATAATTCACGGCGAATGCCCGGAAACGGAGCGTCGCATTCCCGCCCAGCGAGGTGAATCCGCCGGCGTTCAGCCCATAGCGGTCCCAGTTCTTGAATTTCCAATAGCGGGCCGACTGGACGGACAGGGCGGCCGGCATGCCGTAATCCGAGGTGTAGATGTTGCCGTTGACCATGAGCTCGGTCGAATCCGACGGGGCGTAGAAGACCTTGGCGTTCATATTGAAACGGCGGTAGCGGGTATTGGCGTAATCCAAGGAGTCGCCTGTGACGGGGTCGGGATAAGCGTATCCGCCGGAATCCTGGTAGCCGACGTTGCCGGCCAGTGAGAATCTTCCCAGCCGAAAGTCTCCGTCCAGACCGCCGGTCCGGGTTTTGTTTTCGCCAAAACTCCCGTCCAGCGTCAGGTAAGGGTTGCTGCCGGGGCGGCGGGTGATGACGTTGACGATGCCGCCCAGGGTGTTGGGTCCATAAAGCACGGAGGAGGGGCCTTTGGTGATCTGGAGCGAATCGATCCCGGCGGCGGCGATGGTCTTGAGGTCGAACGTGCCGTAATAGGGCTCGTAGCTGGGCACGCCGTCGATGAGCAGGACGATGCGCCGCGAATCCATGCCCCGGAGCTTCAGGGTAAATTCGCTCTTGTTGCCGACCGTGACGTTGACCCCCGGCGCGTAGCGGATGGCCTCGGCCAGGTCGAGCGGGTGGTTTTGATCGATCCGGGTGAAGCCCAGGGTCGTCACCGTCGATACGGGTTGGGCCTTGGGGGCCTTGCCCACGACCTGGATTTCCTCGGTGATCTTGACCGGTTTCTCCTTTTCTTTTTCCTGGCTGTTTTCCTGAGGGGCGGGACGGGAAAAGGCCGGTCCGGCGAAGAGGGCAAGTCCCAGGAGAACGGCGGCTAAAACGCGCCGGGAGGGGAGAGAGACGGGATGATTCATGATCCCTCCTTTTCGATAGGAAATGCCGGACCGTTTCCGATCGGACCCTGGCGGCCGGCGCGCATAACCAGAGACTAAAAGTGATCCGGCTGTAGCGCGAAGGGCTCGGAGAAGTGGCAAATTACCATAGGCCGAGAGGGAAATTCAAGCGCTGGTCTTTGACTTGCCGCGAAGTCCTGTGTTATAAAAAATCCGGAAACGAGGCCGACGATTCCATGCCCGCTGATCGATTCGAAAAAGACTTCTTCCTCAAGCGGGATCTCGTCGTGCTGGCCGCGCTGCGGGCCAGCGTCGTCGGCATCGCCGGCGCTGGCGGCCTGGGGTCGAACGCCGCCGCCGCCCTGGCCCGGGCCGGAGTCGGCCGGCTGATCATCGCCGACTTCGACGTCATCGAGACGACCGATCTCAACCGGCAGTATTATTTCGTCGATCAGGTCGGACAACCCAAGGTCGAGGCCCTGCTTTTCAATCTGAAACGGATGAATCCGTTTTCGGCCTACGAGATCCACAACGTCAAAGTCGATCGCGATAACGTCCGGAGCCTGTTCGGAGAGGCCGACCTGCTGGTCGAGGCCTTCGACCTGGCCGATCAGAAACAGATGCTGGTCGAGGCTTGGCTGACCCATTTTCCGGGACGTCCGATCATCGTCGCTTCGGGCCTGGCCGGATTCGGCGGCAACGAGAAGATCGGCCAACGGAACCTGGGCTCTCTCTACATCTGCGGCGACGAAGCCAGCGAATGCGACGTCTGCACGGCCCCCATGGCCCCGCGTGTGGCGGTCGTCGCCGCCATGCAGGCCAACCTGGCCGTGGAGCTTCTGGTCAAGGCCAAATCCAAATCGGGAGCGGGCGATGTTTAAGGGGAATGAATATTAGGCCAGGGCCGAGGCCTGGACGCTGACCGGCAGGAGCAGCGCGAAATCCCAGAATCCGAACACCATCAACGGGCGCTCCGGGCCTTCGTCGTCCGCCCTAATGAAGGTGCGCGTCAAGGGACGAGCCTTCGCGGCGGAAGTGGACCCCCGGGCAAAGCCCGGGGCCCCGGCCGCTGTCGATGACCGGGATGATCGGTTTCGTCTCGGGATGGGCCACGATTTTGTCATAAAACGCGGCGTGATAGCTCATGGGATCCTCACTTCATCGTCCACTCGCCGTCGATCAGCCGCACCATCCGGCCGGTCGGGTTCCGGTCGCGGAGCTCGGGCGGCAAGCGATTGGGCCGGACGTGATCGTAGCCGTGGAGCGCGGCGAAGCGGATCATGGCCGCCGGGAATCCGACGGCCGTGAAGCCGGGATGGCCCGTCGCCGGGAAAGGGCCTCCGTGGACCATGGCCGGGGTGACGGCGACGCCTGTCGGCACCTTGTCGTTGAGAAAGCGGCCGCACTTGCCGCGCAAGATCGGGGCCAGGGTTTCATAAAGCGTTTCGTCGTCTCCGCCGGAATGGCTGAAGACGGACGCCGTTAAGTTCCCTTCAAGGGAAGCGGCGATCTCGCAGATCTGGCCGGAGGAGGAGGCGAAAACACAGAGCGAGACCGGACCGAAGGCCTCGTGTTGAAAGTCCCTCGGCGACCTTAAAAACACGCTGCCGGAAACGCGGAGGAGAGTATTTTGAAAGTGAAATCCCGGCCCTTCCGGCGAACGCCCGCCGGCGGCGATCTCCGCGCCCGCTCTGACCATCGTTTCGAGCCCCGCCCGGATCCCATCCAGGACGGTGCGGGCCAGCAGGACTTGCGGCGGAGACTCCACGAATGATCGTTTAAGCTTTTGAAAAAAAGCTTCGCCCGCCTCGTCCCCTTGAAGGATGATGAGGCCGGGCTTGGTGCAGAATTGCCCGGCGCCCAGCGTGCACGATCCGAACACTTCTATGGCGATCGCCTCGCCGCGCTGGCGGAGAGCGCCCGGAAGGAGGAAAACGGGATTGACGCTGGACATTTCCAGGTAGATCGGCCTTCCCGCCCTGTCGGCCGCTTCCTTGAGGCGGAGTCCGCCCGAACGGCTGCCGGTGAAGGCCGACGCTCCGACGTCCGGATGGGCAACCAGGGCCAGTCCGTCTTCGGGGGCCATGTGATAGAGAAGCTGGAGAGCGGCGGCCGGCAGGCGGCTCGCTTTCAGAATGGTGAAGCCGATCTCGGCGAAGAGCCGGGTCGTCCCGGGATGACAGGGATGGGCCTTGGCGATGACCGGGTTGCCGGCGGCCAGGGCCGAGGCAAAATCCGTTCCGGCGATCGAATTGTAGGCGAACGGAAAATTGTTCGGGCCGAAGACGACGACCGGGCCGCCGAGAGGACCGTATTTGGAACGGATGTCGGCCCGGGTGTCGATCGTCGCCCGGCACCAGGACCGGTCCCGGACCGCGGCCGCGGCCTGACGGAGCTGAAAGACCGTCCGCGGCAATTCAACGGTTCGCAGACGCGGTTCTTCGGCCAACCCCGTCTCCAGGTGAGCCGTCCGGACGAGTTCATCCAGGCGCGCTTCGATGCCGCCCGCATACGCCTCCAAGAACGAGGCGATCGTGTCGGGAGACAAAGAGGCCATGTCCGCGGCGGCCGCCCGGCCGGCCCGGATGGCTTCTTCGATCTCAGGAAAGCCGGACACCGGGTATATTTCGTCGAAAGCCTCACCGGTCGCCGGGTTGATCGCCCGGAACGAACTGGCGGGAGAGCGGGCCGGGCGCCAAGCGCCGGCGACCAGAACGGGATGCATCGGGATGATCATGGCTCCACTCGTCGATGGCGGCGCGCGCAGGTTTCCTTCATCCGCCCGAATAGATCGGCGAGACGGCGATCGTGTCCCCGTCGGCAAGCGGTTCGCCGGGGGCCGCGGCGCTCCCGTTCCTGGTCACGATGCGGGGACGGTCCTTGGGGATGCCGATCGAATCGATCAGGGATTCGACTGTCGTTCCGTCCGGGACGTCGACGTCTTTTTCGCTGAAGCCGGCCGCGTACATCAGCGGGCCGATGATCTTGACCAGGATCTTCACGGCCTCAATCCAGGCGGGCGACGCGTTCGACGGCCGCGGCTTCCGCGTCCAGGCCGAGGGCGTGCAGGGTGGCCTTGGTCGGGATCCCGCGCCGGTCATAGCCCCGCTGGTCGTAATAATGCTGGAGCATCCCGTCGTATTGGGCGAGATCGAGGATCCGGCCGGCGATCGGCCCGTCCGTGTCGGCGTTGGCCGGATCGAACCAGACGCGCGGAGGATAATCGTCCTCGCGCGAGGCGTTGGGGAATTCGCGGAGGAAATGGAGCTTGATCAGGCTGTAGATCCGGTCCGCCGTCCGCCACATGTCGTCGAGCGTCCAATTCAGCCCGGTCACGGTGTTGAAATACTTGGGATAATTGTCGAGCGGCCAGCCGTTCTCGATCCAAGGGAAGCGGCAGGAAACGAGGACCTCGAACATGCCGCCGCGGATCCTCTGCAGTTCGATGACCTTGGCCGCTTTTTCCGGGCCGTAGGATTCCCGGGTCGTGTGCTTGATTTCGAAGGTGATGATCCAGGCCTCGCGGTGGTGGGCGCCGATGGCCGCCACGCCGAAGGCCAGGGCCTGTCCGGGGATGAACTTGCAATTGTAGGCGGCGACTTCCAGGCCTTTGACCTGCATGGCATAGGCTTCGGAGCCGTGGCCAAAAGCCCGGGCCATGCGCCGCGATCCCTCGGCCAGAAGATTCCCGACTTTTCCCTGGCGATGGGCGGCCATCCGCAGAAGCGACTTGGCCCGTTCGGCGTCCCCGAAGCGGAAATCCCCGGTCGTCGCGCCGTGGTCGATGGCATCGGCGTAAAAGCTCAGGGTGCAGCCCGCCGACATAGTGTCCAGCCCGTATTCGTCGCAGAGGTAATTGAGCGACCCGACCTGGGCCAGCTCGAAGATTTCGAGATTGGGCCCCAGCAAGGCGACGTTTTCGTAATCGAGCTCGGATTCGCGGCCTTCCTTGTCATGGATGGCGATGCCGCAGCGCATGGTGCAGTTCGGACAGCCGTAGGTGGCCACTCGGGCTTCGTTGCAGCGCTGCCCATCGACCTGCCAGGCCAGGGGGTGCCGGGTTTTGCGGAAGTTCCGGACGGGCAGCCCGGCGACCTCGTTGCAGAAGGGGAGAACGCCGGTTGTGCTCTGGATGGACCAGCCCGTCTGCTTGTCGATTTGCCCGACTTTCTTCAAATCGCCCGTGCCCAGCGCTCTCATGGCCGCCGGATCGGCCTGGGGGATGGGTTTGGTCCCCTTGACGACGATGGCTTTGAGGAGTTTGGAGCCCATGACCGCGCCGATGCCCGGCCGTCCGCCGGCCCGTCCCTCCAGGCTGCGAATGACGGCATAGCGGGCCATATTCTCCCCGCCCTGGCCGATGTTGAGGACGCCGACGCCCTTTCCGTACTTGGAATAGATCCAGTCGTTGCAGACATACGTGCCCTGGCCCCAGACTTCATCGGCCGGATAGAATTCTACTTTGTCGTCCTCGATATAAAGCATGGTCGGACGGTCCGCCTTGCCTTCCACGATCAGGGCATCGTACCCGGCCTTGCGCAGCTGTTCGGCCACCCGCGTGCCGATATTCCCGTCGCCGTAGAAGCCCGTCAGGGGCGACTTCGCCGCGACGACCGCCTTGCCGGTGTTGGGGGCGGGGATCCCGGCGATGGGGCCGAGGGCCACGACCAGCTTGTTGTCGGGCCCCAGGGGATCGATCCCGGGCTTGAGCTCATCATAAAGAATTTTCACGGCGAAGCCGCGTCCGCCGATCCATTTGTGGGCGAACTCCTCGGAAAAACTCTCCTTTTTAAAGGTCTTGGCCGTCAGATTGACACGCAAAATATGACCGGTCCAACCATACATAAAACAATCTCCTTGGCTCTTGTTATTTCGGCGCGATAAGGACGATATATGAGATAACATGGGCATCCTTTTTAGTCAAGGAACGGAGGGGCGCCCGGCCCGGCTTGACAGGGACCGTTCAAGCGGATAGATGTAAGGACGCCCATGACCGACAGGAAACCCCTCGATCCCATCGAGAACGAACGCGATTCGCTGGGCCACAGGATCCAGCGGACCCTAATCGGGAAACCGCGGAACATCAAAGATCCCCATCTCTTCCACAAGCTGGCCCTGATCCCGATCCTGGCCTGGATCGGCCTGGGCGCCGATGGGCTGTCCTCCTCGTCGTACGGCCCCGAAGAAGCTTTCAAAACACTCGGATCGCATACCTATCTGGCCCTTTTCCTGGCCCTGGCCACGGCCATGACCGTCCTGATCATCTCCTCGGCCTACAAGAGAATCATCGAATATTTCCCCCATGGCGGCGGCGGCTACATTGTCGCCACCCACACCCTCGGAGAAAAAGCCGGCGTCATCTCGGGCGCGGCCCTCCTCGTCGATTATATCCTGACCATCACGGTCTCGATCGTCTCCTGCGGCGCCGCCGTCTTCAGCTTCTTCCCGGCCGACTGGCAGCCCTACAAGATCCCCTTCGACCTGTGCGCCATTGTCCTGCTCGTCGTTCTCAACCTGCGCGGGGTCAAGGAATCCGTCACCGCCCTGACGCCGATCTTCATCGTCTTCGTTCTCTCCCATCTCTTCCTCATCGGATACGGGATCCTCTCCCATATCCCCCAGATCGGCGCGGTCACGTCCAAAATCCGGGGGGATTTCCGGGCCGGACTGGCCGCGCTGGGTGCGGGGGGCATGGTCCTGCTGTTCCTGAAGGCGTTTTCCATGGGCGGCGGCACGTATACGGGGATCGAGGCTGTCTCCAACGGCTTGCAGATCCTGCGCGAGCCGCGGGTCCAGACTGGGAAGAGAACCATGGTCTATATGGCCGCCTCCCTGGCCTTCACCGCCGGAGGCATCCTGATCTGTTACCTCCTCCTGGGTGTCGCCCCGGCGGCCGGGAAAACGCTCAACGCCGTCCTGGCGGAGGGGGTCTTCG
>Ga0315281_10014642_pt1 | contig 10564 bp, 7 predicted proteins | sample YL17G07_0_MG_FD_204540 | JGI IMG/M metagenome (GOLD analysis project Ga0315281, IMG submission 204540) | Sediment microbial communities from Yellowstone Lake, YNP, Wyoming, USA - YL17G07_0 | ecosystem: Environmental > Aquatic > Freshwater > Lake > Sediment | place: USA: Wyoming | collected... | reverse complement strand
CGCCACAGGTCGTCGCTGTCGAAGAGGGCGTCGATCTCACCGGCGAGGATCAGGCGCACGAGGCGCCGGGGACCGCGGTAGAGGTCGCGGCCGCTGGGGCAAGCCGAGGTACACGTCCCGCACTGGTAGCAGATGCTGCACTCCTCGGCGAGCTTGGCGAACTCCTCGAGGACCTCGTCTGAGTAACGCATCGGGACGGCCGTCTCGTCGTTCTCGGCGCGGCGCGGCCGGTCAGTCGACGTGGGCACGCGGCTCACCTCCCCCGCAGCCGGCACAGGGGGCCACGCCGCCGGAGGCGCTCGCGGCCGCCGCCATCACGCCGGCGTGAGACAGGCCGTGCCCGCTGATCTCCTCCAGCTCTCGCTCCAGCGCCGCGAGCGTCGCCTCGTCGTGGTTCGCTATGGCGTGGAACATGCGGATGTGGCGTCCCACGCTCAAGCGGTCCACGGCACACAGGTGCCACTGCTCGATCGGCACCGAGAGTCCCGCCTCGGCGAGCAGTTCCTCGGCCACACGCTTCTGCTCGCTCGCGCTGGCGTCGCCGGTGCGGTAGTGACAGCGGTCCTCGGCGCAACCGGCGAGGAAGACTCCCGCCGCGCCCAGCCGGACCGCCTCGATGATGTGCAGAGCGCTGACCCGGCCCAAGCAGGGCAGCTCGACCAGGCGGACGGTGTCCGGGTACTTGTCCTTGTGCTGGCCGCCCAGGCTTATGGCGGCGCCGGCGCACTCCTTGCAGTAGAAGCCGACGATCGGCTTGTCGACACCCTCGGTCAGCGTCGCCAGGCGCCCGAGGATCGCGTCGTCGTGCTGGTTATGGGTGATCGCGAGCTCCGGGCAGTTGGCGGCGCAGATGCCGCAGGCGCGACAGACGCCCTCGTCGATCACCGCGAGCTTGCCCTCGTCCTTGACCTCCGCCGGTCGCGGCGCGTCGTCGGGCCGGTCGACCAGCGCGATGGCGTTGAACGGGCACATCGTCGCGCACACGTCGCAGCCGACGCAGGTCGCGGCGTCCACGACCGATGCCGGCGTGCTGCGGCGGCCCGCGGAGCGGAGGAAGTTGTGCACCTCGCTGGCCACCGCCGACGCCTCGGTGCTGACTTCGATGAGCGCCTTGGGCCCGGCGGCAGAGCCACAGACGAAGACGCCCTCGCCGGTCGTCTCGGTGGCGCGGTTCTTGCGGTCGAGGATCTCGACGAAGCCGTCCTCGTCGAGTTCGACCCCGAGGACCTGGGCGAGCTCGCCCGTCTCCTTGGCCGGGACGAGTCCCGTCGAGAGCACGACAAGGTCGGGACGCAGCAACGACTTGCGCGCCGACGTGACGTCCTCGACCTCGATCACCGGGCGGCCGTCGCCGTCGAACTGGACCTCGGGCGGCGTGCCACGCAGGAACTCGACGCCGGCGCGCCGCGCCGCCAGGAACCAGTTCTCGTAGCCGATGCCGGCCGTCCGCAGCTCGAGGTAGCAGATCGTCACCTTCATGCGCGGGAAGAGCTTCTTCAACCGGATGGCATGCTTGAGGGCGATCATGCAGCAGAGGCGCGAGCAGTACGGGAGGTAGCGCCGGTCACGCGAGCCGGCGCACTGGACCATGACGACCTCTCGCGCCGGCATGTGGCCGAGCGCGGCCTGCTCCTCCCAGGCGGTCAGCATCTCGGCCAGCTCGACCTGCGTGACGACGCCGTCGTGACCGTACCCGAGGTCCTCGACGTACTCGTGCGGCGCAGGGACGCAGCCGGTGGCGGCGAGGATCGCGCCGGCGCGCACGGTGGCGCGCTCAGGCGACTCCGCGAAGTCGATCGCCTCGACGGGACACGCCTCCGCGCAGGCGCCGCAGAAGCTGCACGTGTCGAGGTCGACGGTGCGCACCACACGGCCGTCGAAGTACTCGTGGTAGATGGCCTTCTTGCCCGGCTCCGAGGCTGGTTCGGGGCACACCGTCTCGCAGGTGCCGCAGTTGATGCAGGCGTCGGTGACGATGTTGGGCAGGCGCCGCAGGGCGACCTCGAAGTCGCCGGGATGGCCCTTGACCGACTCGACAGTCGTGCGTCGCCACACGCGAAGGTCGGGGTGGTCGATCGCCTGGTTGCGGTGGAAGCACTTCCGCACGCCGGCCTGATCGTCCGTGGTCGGCAGACACTGGCCGCAGTCGTTCGTGGGGAACACGGTGCCGATGCGGGCGGCGCGGCCGCCGAGGAAGGGCCGCCGCTCGACGAGCTCGACATGATGACCCATCTGAGCGAGCTCCGCGGCGGCCTGCGTGCCGGCGACGCCGCCGCCGATGACGAGCACGGTGTTCTCGCGCGTCGTGTGCGAGAGCGTGTCCGCCGTCGCCGCGGGGAAGTCCACTGCCGCCTCGATGAGGCCCATCGCCTTGCGCGTGACGGCATCGGCGTCGTCGCCGTGGACCCACGAGCAGCCCTCGCGGATGTCGGCGATCTCCATGCGCAGGCCACGCGCGGTCAGCTTGTGGAACCGCCGCGCGGCGAAGTCGACCGAGCAGCCGGCGAAGACCAGCTGACGCCCGTCCCCGGCCTCGCCCCCGGCTCCAGAGTCCATGATCTCGAGCAGCCGTGCCTGGCCCTCACGGCCGCACCAGTGCGCGCTGCGGACGACCTCCACCTTCCCGCCGAGATGCTCGGCGAGGCGCTCGAAGTCGACGTTCGCCATCGTGCCGGCGCACTCGCAGAGCAGGACGCGAGGACGCTGGGCGTCGGCAGCGCTCGTGGCCGCGCCGCGCGAGGTCTCCGGTACGGCCCTCATGAAGTCACCCCGATCTCGGGCGCACACGCTTCGATCGCGTCGGCCGGGCAGTTGCGTGCGCAGGCGCCGCAGCCCAGGCAGCGTTCGGCGTCGTAGAAGATGGTGCGGTAAACGGTCACACGCGGGGGGACTTCGACGAGGCCGACCGGGTCGCGGCTCGCGATGCGCCGCAGCGCGGCGCCCAGCGTGCCGCGCCGGCTGTCGGCCGGGGCGTCCAGCAGCTGATGCACGTCGAACGTCTCGCCGCGTTGCGAGGCGCCCGAAGGGCAGTTCTTGGCGCAGGTGCCGCAGCCGACGCAGAGCTCTTCGTGGCGGACGATCTCGCAGCCCATGCCGCTGCTCGTGCGCGGGTGGACGTCAGGCAGACGGTCGAGGACCTCGCGGCCGCGGTTCGTGAGCGGCATCAGACGGCCCCTCTCTCCAGCGGCGGCAGCGCGCCGATCACGCGATCCATCTCCCTGACGGCGGCGACGAACTTGGGCGGCTCGCCGGCGCTCATGGTGAACATGCGGCAACGGTCCGGTTCGACGCCGACGGTCTCGAGCAGGCGCTGGACGAACGCCACCCTGTCCACCGCGTGGTAGTTGCCTTCGCGGTAGTGGCACTGCCCGAGCAGGCAGCCGGCCACCATGACGCCGTCGGCGCCCTCGGCCAGCGCCGTGACCAGGTGGAGAGGGCTCACGCGCCCGGTGCACGGCATCAGGACCAGTCGCACCGACGGCGGCAGCGGCGTTCGCGCGTTAGCGCTGGCGTCGGCCGCCGCGTAGGCGCACTCGCGGCAGCAGAACGCGACGATCGAACGCTCACCCGTCGTCTCGCTCGTCTTCATCGTCGGCGCGGCGTCTGAGACCGTCGCTGTGCTCTCGATCGTCATACGAGCGTAGCCTCCGCCAGTACTTCGGCATCGCTGAAGCCGCCGAGCTGGATGGCTCCGGTCGGGCACTCGGCGGCGCAGATGCCGCAGCCGCGACAGATGTTGGGGTCGACCACGGAGTGGGCGTCGTCCCCGAGGGTGAGCACGATCGCCGTCTGCGGGCAGGACGCCTCACAGACACCACAGGCGATGCACACCTCGGGATCGCTGGCCGCCACTTGGGCGGGCGTCATCGCGAAGCCCGTGCTGAGCATGCTCATGGCGCGCGCCGCCGCCGCCTTGGCCTGGGCGATCGAATCGGGGATCGATTTCGGGCCCTGCGCGGTGCCGCAGAGGAACATACCGGTGCGCTGGGTGTCGACCGGGCGCAGCTTGGGATGGAATTCACGGATGAAGCCCGCGGCGGCCGTCTGGACGCCCGCGACCCGGGCGATGTCCTGCGTGCCCTGGGAACCCTCGAGGCCGGCGGACAAGACGACGAGGTCGTAGGGCTCCTCGCTCTTGCTGCCGGTCATCGTGTTCTCCATGCGCACCGTGAGGGTACCGTCGAGCTCCTCGAGGATCTCACCGACGCGGCCGCGCACGTAACGTACGCCGCGCTCCTGTACGAGGCGGTAGTACTCCTCGTGCGCCTTGCCCGGCGTGCGCATGTCGGTGTAGCCGATGGTGATCTCGGCGTCGGGGTAGTGCTGCTTGATCAGCGAGCTGTGGAGCGTCGCGAACAGGCAGCAGATCGCCGAGCAGTGCTCGTTGCCGCTGCTCGTGCAGTCACGTGAGCCGACGCACTGAAGCATGAAGATGCGCTTCGGTACGGTGCCGTCCGACGGTCGCTTGAGCTCGCCCTCGGTCGGCCCGGAGGCCGACAGAAGCCGGGCGAGTTGGCTCTGCGTGAGCACGTTCTTGAAGCGCCCGTAGCCGAGCGGCAGCTTGCGCGTCGCGTCGAACTCCTGGTGGCCGGTGGCCAGGATGACGGCGCCTACGGTGACGTCCTCCTCCCACGCCTTCTGGGAGAAGTCGATGGCGTCGGCGGGGCAGGCCGCGATGCACGACTTGCAGTCCGAGCACACCGCGCAGTCGAGGCAGCGCGAGGCTTCCGCCACCGCGTCCTCCTCGCTGAAGCCGAGGCGTACTTCCTCCCATGTCGTGCGCCGGGCGACGCCGTCGAGGGTCCTCATGATACGCCGGGCTTGAGGCTCGTACGGCTCGAGCTCAGTCTGCTGGATCTTGACCTTGTCGGCCTCGAAGTCCCAGACGGGGATCAGCTGCTCGCCGCGCAGGAAGTTGTGCACGGCGCGCGCGCCGCGCCGCCCGGCCGCGATCGCTTCGATGGCCGTCCACGGGCCCATCGCCGCGGCGTCGCCGCCGGCGAACACGCCCGTGCGGCCGGTCATCATGGTGTCGGGGTCGACGACGATCTGGCCGCGCTCGACGGCGACGCCGTCGGCGCCGGCGACGAAGTCGTCGACGATCGCCTGGCCGACGGCGAACATGACCGTGTCGGCCTCCATCTCGACGTAGTCGCCCTCGACGGGGACCGGCGGCCGCCAGCCGCGCTCGTTCGGCTCGCCGAGTGTGCAGCGCTGGAACTTGACGCCCGTGGCCTTCCCACCGCCGCCGAGGATCTCGACGGGCATGAACGAGTACTCGACGCGCACCTGCTCCTCGGCGCCCTCTTCGACCTCTTCGGGCGAGGCGGGAGCGGTGCGCTCGTCCTCGATGCAGACCAGCGTCACCTCGTCGGCGCCGCAGCGGAACGCGGTGCGGCCGGCGTCGTACGCTACGTCGCCGCCGCCCACGACCAGGACACGCCTGCCGGTCGTCGGGCTCTCGCCTAGCGCCTGCGCACGCAGGAACTCGACCGCCCGGACCACGCCGTCCTGGTCGAGGCCCGGGATGGGCAGCGTCTTGCTCTGGTGCAGACCGGTGGCGAGGATGACGGCCTTGTAACCGTCGGCGAACAGCGAATCGACGGTGAAGTCGGTGCCGCAGCGCATGCCGGTCTTGAGCTCGACGCCCAAGGCCGTGATGCGATCGACCTCGCCCTGCAGGATGTCGCGCGGCAGACGGTACTCGGGGATGCCCACACGCAGCATGCCGCCGGCGACCGGGAGCGCTTCGAACACGGTCGCCTTGTAGCCGAAGCCGGCGAGCTCGCGCGCAGCGGTGAGACCGGCGGGGCCGCCGCCGACGATGGCGACGGGTTCCTCGTAGAACACGGGCAGCGCCTCGGGGAGCTCGCTCTGGGCGCCGTTGTCGGCGATGAAGCGCTTGATGCCGGCGATCGCCACCGGCTGCTCGACGTTGCCGCGCGTGCACTCGGTCTCGCAGACGTGGGTGCAGATGCGCCCGCAGACGCTGGGGAACGGGTTCGGTTCGCTGGCGACGCGATAGGCCTCCTCGTAGCGGCCCTTGGCGACGAGCGCAACGTAGCCGTGCGCCGAGGTATGCACCGGGCAAGCCGTCTTGCACGGGCTCCAGCCCTTGCGGTCGACGGCGAACGTCGCCGGGACGGCGTTGGCGAACGGGCGCGTGATGGCCGTGCGCTCGCTGACGCCGAAGTCGTACTCGTTCGGGTACGTGACCGGGCAAACGGCGGCGCATTCGCCGCAGCCGACGCACTTCTCGTTCACGTAGCGCGGCCGGTGGCGGATGGTCACGTTGAACTCGCCGGGCGGACCGGTGATCGCGGTCACGTCGGAGAGCGAGTGCAGGTGGATGCGGCTGTTGGTGGCGACGCCGGTGAGGCGCGGCGCCAGCGAGCACATGGCGCAGTCCTCGGTCGGGAACGTCTTGCTGAGTCGGGACATGTAGCCGCCGATGCTCTGCTGGCGCTCCACGAGGTGGACCTCGATGCCCGCGTCGGCGAGCTCCTCGGCGGCGGAGATGCCGGCGATGCCGCCGCCGACCACGAGCACCGAGCGATTGAGGAAGGTGCGCCGGCGCGGCAGATCGCTCATGTGCTGCAGCCGCGCGACGGCGCCCTGCACGATCTTCTTCGCCTTCTCCTGGGCCCGTTCGGGCTCGTCGGCGTGAACGTACGAGCAGCCCTCGCGGATGTTCCCGAAGGCCACGGCGTTCTCACCCAGCTTGAGCTCCCGGGCGATGCGCTCGAAGGTCGGACCCTGGAAGCGCGGTGAGCACGAGGCGATGACGAAGTGGTCGAGGCCGCGCTCTTCGACGGCCTTCTCGATCATCGCGCGGCCCTCGGTCCCGCACATGAACTGGTTGATGTCCACCTCGACGACGCCGTCGAGCGTGCGGACGTGCTCGGCCAGCGGCTCGAGGTCGATGACGCTGCTGATATTGCCGCCGCACTGGCAGAGGAAGACGCCGGCCCTCATCGCACGGCCTCCTTCTGGCGGGCGCCGATGCGCTCGAGGAAGGGCTCGACGTCCTGGGAGTGGGACTGGACGCCGACCACCTTCTCGGGGTCGGCGCCGAGCGCCAGCGCGAGGAGCTGCTGGACGTGCAGGTGGATGAACGGGTACTCCTCACCGGTGCCCGACGAGATGACGTCGCTGAAGCGGTCGAACTGGATGTGGCAGTTGGGGCACATGTGGACGAGCACGTCGACCTTCTCCTCCGCCAGGCGGTGGAGCTTCTTCTGGCTCACGGCGACCGAGATGGTGGGGTTGACGAAGCGCTGGCGGAAGCCGGCTCCGCAGTGCGTCTGCTTCTCGTTGTAGGCGCCGGTCGGCTCGACGCCGGCGGGGATCAGCATCTCCTCCGGGACCATGAAGTTCTCGTTGTCGCCGAGGGTCTCGTCGGGGAAGACCTTGCAATAGTGGCAGGCGGGGTGCGTCGCGACCTTGACGCCGTCGAGTCGCCGTTTGATCAGACCGGGGATGCTGTCGTGGGCGCCCCAGAGGATCTCGAGCGTGTGCTTGTGCTGCACGGTGCTCGCCACCCGGTCGTCGTACTGCCGTCCGACCTTGGCGAGCACCTCGTTTGTCGCCGTGCGGTACTCCGGTACGTCAAGGATGTTGCGCGCCTTCTTGTTGATCGCGTAGCAGGTCGAGCAGAGGTAGCTCATCACGGGGTGCTCGTCGTCGACCACCACGCAGGCATTGCGCGCGGCGATTCCGACCATGGTAGTTGGAGGGATGAGGTCGGAGTAGTACCCCAGCCCGGTGCAGCAGGTCTGCTGAGGGTTGACGGTGTGCTCGATGCCGAAGCGCTCGAAGAGCCACTTCGTTGACGCCTCGACGCCCGGGAACTCGGCCCCCACCAGGCAGCTGCGGAAGATGGTGACGCCCCTGTCGATGCGCGGCGCGTCCGGTGTCTTCGTGAACCTCTTGCTCATGATCTCCCTCACGGTCGTCGACGACTCGTGTATTGTCGATAAATCGACCTAATCCTGCAAATCATGAACGCTTATACTAGTGGACGCCGGCATAAGGTCCGCTGGTGACCGACGACAACCGGCGCAAATCGTTGCCCGTCGTGGTTACGCGACCGGCGCCAGCGGGCATGAAACCATTACCTTCTGGCGACGCCTTCCGATACGCGTAATGCCCTTGTGGCGAAGGCGAGGAGTGATAATGGGCCGGATCCAGCCACTGCACCCCGTCGTCCAGGACGACACGATGATCGGGGCCGAACTTCCCGGCCTACCGGTCGCGTCGATCGTCCGCTGCGAGCTCTGCGGCGCGCAGCTCCCGGAACCGTCCCAGCGCTTCGAGCTCGTCTCCCCACGGCGCCGCGCGACTCCGATCATCGCCTGTCATACCTGTCGAAACGCGGCGCTCGGGGAGGGGTATCGCCCCATCTCGTGACGCCGCCGTTGCGGCGTTCGGCGCGGCGGCCGACGGCCGCCACGTTCCACGCGAGCCCGCGGGCTCGCGTTTGCTAGAATGGCTCCTCCGAGCGGCGGCCGACCGTCGCGCGAACTCAAGGGGTGAGCAAGCTGCGCTTCCTCGACGCCTGTGCCCGCCGTCCCGTCGACGCCACGCCCGTCTGGCTGATGCGTCAGGCCGGCCGCTATCTTCCCGAGTACCGCGAGATCCGCGAGAAGCTGTCGTTCATCGAGATGTGCAAGAGGCCCGACGTGGCGTGCGAGATCACCCTCCAGCCGCTGCGCCGCTTCGAGCTGGACGCGGCGATCGTGTTCGCCGACATCCTGCTGCCGCTCGAGCCGATGGGGATCGGCTTTCACTTCGACCCCGAGGTCGGGCCGGTGATCGAGAAGCCCATCCGCAGCGGCCGCGACGTGCACGGCGTGCGCGTGATCGACCCGCGCGCCGACCTCGACTACGTCATGGAGACGTTGCGGCTCGTGCGCCGCGAGATCGACGGAAAGGCGCCGCTCATCGGCTTCGCCGGAGCGCCTTACACGTTGGCGAGCTACGTCGTCGAGGGCGGCCGCTCGCGCGACTACGCGCACGTCAAGCGGCTCCTTCTCGACGACCCGGTCACCTTCGGTCACCTCATGGAGCTGCTCGCTGAGGTGGTCGCCGGCTACCTTCTGGCCCAGATCGAGGCCGGCGCTCAGGCCGTCCAGCTGTTCGACTCGTGGGTGGGCTGGCTGAGCCCGTTCGACTACGAGCGCCTCGTGCTGCCTCACCTGCGCTACGTCGTCGACCGGGTGCGCGGGCACGGCGCCCCCTTGATCTACTTCGCCAACGGCGCCTCGGGCATGCTCGACCAGGTGAGTCGAGTCGGCGCGGACGTCTACGGCGTCGACTGGCGCATCGGGCTCGACCGCGCCTGGGAGCAGCTCGGGGACGTTGCCGTGCAGGGCAATCTGGATCCGCTGTCGCTCCTCGGCCCGACGAGGGCGATCGAGGAACGCGTCGCCGACGTGCTGCGGCGCGCCGGCGGACGACCGGGGCACATCTTCAACCTCGGGCACGGCCTCGTGCCGGAGATCGAGCCCGAGAACGTGCGCTACCTCGTCGACGCCGTGCACCGGCTGTCGGCCGGGGCGCGTGACTGAAAGGACGGACGCGCCCATGGCCGCCCACTCACCCGCGACACCTAGCATGGTCGACGTCGCCCTGCTCGCCTTCGGAGGGCCGGCCGATCTGCGGCTTGTCCCCGACTTCCTCGTGCGCATGACCGGGAGGACGCCCGGCGACGAGACGCTCGCCGTCGTGCGCGAGCGCTACACGGCGATCGGCGGCGCCTCGCCCCTGCCCGACATCACCGCCCGCCAGGCGCGCGCCCTGCAGGCGAAGCTGGTGCAGCAGCTGGCCTTCCCGCTGCGCGTGCGCCACGGCTTCCTGTTCGCCGAGCCAAGTGTGACGAAGTGCCTTGCCGAGCTCACGGGGCACGAGGTGCTCGCCCTGCCGCTGTCGCCGTTCGGCTCGCGCCAGACGCGCGACCGCTATCGCCAGGCGCTCGACGAGGCCGGAGCGACGGACGTGCCGCTCCTCGAGGGCTGGTACGCGGGGCGCGGCTTCGTGAAGGCCCTCTCGAAGCGCATCGCCGAGGCGCTGGACGGGTCCGACGCGAGCGAGTGGGCGGTCCTGTTCACGGCGCACAACGTGCCGCTCGAGAACGTGCTCGAGGGCGACCCGTACGTCGAGCAGCTGCAGCAGACGATCGCCCAGCTGGTGCCGCAGGTCACGCCCGGCGACTGGCGTTTCGCTTTCCAGAGCAAGGGACGTGGCGGCGGCGAGTGGCTCGAGCCCGAGGCCGACGAGGTGGTGCGCGCCCTGGCCGGCGACGGATGGGAGAAGCTGCTCGTCGTGCCGGTCGGGTTCGTCAGCGACAACGTCGAGACGCTCTACGACCTCGACATCGAGCTGCGTGCCGTGGCCGAGGCGAACGGCATGGAGTACCGGCGCTCCACGCCGCCGAACGATTCCCCGTACTTCATCGAGGCGATCGCCGACGTCGTGGTCGACTATCTGGCGCGGCGGCCGGTGGAGCAACAGCTCCACCCGCACCACGAGCCCCACCCCCACCGGTGTACAGATGGCGGGCGGT
>Ga0315281_10014641_pt1 | contig 10564 bp, 10 predicted proteins | sample YL17G07_0_MG_FD_204540 | JGI IMG/M metagenome (GOLD analysis project Ga0315281, IMG submission 204540) | Sediment microbial communities from Yellowstone Lake, YNP, Wyoming, USA - YL17G07_0 | ecosystem: Environmental > Aquatic > Freshwater > Lake > Sediment | place: USA: Wyoming | collected... | reverse complement strand
TCAAATTGACGAGATATTGTACTACTTCGGAACCTCGTTTGCTTTCGAAGTCCCCGCGTCGCCGGACTTGGCCGCGGAATCCGCCGCAGGCGCCGCGGGCTGCAATGTCGCAGAGGGCAACGGCGCCGCCGGCTGTTCCTTCACGGCATCCATGACACCGCCGTCTGCCTTGGGGCGGTGCGTGGCTACATAGGCGAGCGCCAGGCTGGTTGCGAAGAAAATCGCGGCGAATACCGCCGTCGTGCGCGAGAGAAAGTTCGCGGATCCCGTCGCACCGAACAGGCTTCCGGAGGAACCGCTGCCGAAGGCTGCCCCCATGTCGGCGCCCTTGCCGTGCTGGAGCAGCACCAGCCCGATGATTGCGAGCGCCGTCACCACGTGAACGACAAGTATTACTATCAGCCAGATATCCATTTGAATCCCATTTCAATGCTTCGCTGCGGCTTCGCAGATTGCGACGAAGTCGTCAGCAACCAGTGACGCACCACCGATCAAGCCACCGTCCACGTCGGGCATCGCGAACAACTCCTGCGCGTTGCCCGGCTTCACGCTCCCCCCATAGAGAATCGACACCTCCGCAGCCAGTCCCTTGTCGCGCTTGGCCACCAGCGCACGGATAAACTCGTGCATGCCCTGTGCCTGCGCAGGCGTCGCGGTCTTGCCGGTGCCGATCGCCCACACGGGCTCGTACGCGATCGCGGCATTCGCAACCGCCGCCACGCCCGAGGTATTCAGCACCGCCTCAAGCTGGCGCCCAACGACCGACTCAGTATCACCGCGATCGCGCTGTTCCAGCGTCTCGCCTGCGCACAATATCGGCGTGAGGCCCGCCCGCTGCGCCGCCATGAACTTCGCTGCGACCTGCTGGTCGGTCTCGCCGTACAGGCCGCGCCGCTCGGAATGGCCGACGATGACGTAGCGACAACCGAATTCCCGGAGCATGGCGCCGGAAACCTCGCCCGTATATGCGCCGACATCGTGCTCGCTCAGGTTCTGCGCACCCCAGGAAATCGGACAGCCCGCGAGCGCGGTGGCCACTTGATGCAGGTAGGGAAAGGGCGCGCACACGGCATAGCCGATCCCTTCCCTCGCACCGAGCCGCGCTTTGAGTGCCGCAAGCAGCGCCTGGTTGGCTGCGAGGCTGCCGTGCATTTTCCAGTTGCCAGCTACGAGCACGGCGCGCATGGTTTCCGCTCGTGATCCCGGTGTCAAACCAAAGGGTCGTATTTTAGCTTCCCGGCGCTCCATGGGTCAATGGAAGTGAAGGAAAATTCAGGTGATTCGGTGGGGTGCGCGCCGATGCCCGAGGGGTCCTCTACGGCCACCGCAGACCCCTGTGCATCAAGCCGACGGAACCCACGAATTCTCTGCAAGCCCGAGTCGCGCCCCGTGCCGGGCGATCCGAGAGAGCGCCCGCAGGCGCCCCTCCTCCTAATGGACAAACCGGATCTCGCCCTGGTGCTCGGGATGCTTGCCGGTCTTGTCGGCGTAGAACCGTCGCAGAGCCTCGAGGTCGGCGGCTTCGTTACCCGTCAGTTCGAGATAGCCGCCGATGCCGACCCGCTTGCGAGGGTAATCGATGTAAGCGAGGCCAAGCGGCACTTGGGCCGCAAGCGCGAGATGGTAGAAGCCCGATTTCCAGCGGTCGGTGCGCGAGCGCGTGCCCTCGGGCGTGATTGCCAGATAAAAGCGCTTACGCTGTGCGAACTCCTCGGTGAGCCGCGCCGTGAGCCCGGTTCGCTCGCGCCGGTTCACCGGGATGCCGCCGAGCCAGCGGAACACCCCGCCCAGGGGCCAGCGAAACAGCGTGTCCTTGCCGGCCCACTGGATCGGCAGCCATATCGCTGAACGCGCCACAATGCCGATAACGAAGTCCCAGTTCGACGTATGCGGGTAAAAGATCACCACGCACTTTTGCTCCGGAGGCGGCACGGCCTCCACTGTCCAGCCGAACAGGCCGAGCACCCACGCGGCGAACCCCTGCAGTCGAGTATCCCTCAATGGTCGGGTCTTCCTCAATGCCTTCCCCATGCGCGCCTTTGAAACGTCATTCTCAATGCTGCACAGGCTCGACCCGCAGCCAGAAGGTCACGGGCCCGTCGTTGACGAGCGAAACCCGCTGCAGCAGTCCTATCACGTTAGAATCCAAGGACGCCCGGCAGCCACAATGCAAGTGCCGGAAACGCGGTGACTAGAACAAGCGCCACCAGCATCGCACCGACCATCCAGATCACCCATGGCACCGTGGATTCCATCGACACACCCGCGATCCTGGAGGTCACCATGAGGTTGACGGCCATCGGGGGCGTGAACTGCCCGATTGCGATGTTCATGGTTAGTATCACGCCGAACCAGACCGCATCCCACTTGAAGGCATTCATGATCGGGATCAGGATCGGCAGGAAGACCAGAAAAATCGACACCCCGTCGAGCAGCATGCCCGCGATAAGAATCATGATCGTGATCATCACGAGCATCACGACTTCGTTGTTCGTAAAACCCAGCAGGAGCTTGGCAAAGGCGTCGAACGCGCCCAGCGTATTGCCGGCGTGTGCGAACACACTGGCAAGCGCAATGATGATCATCACCACCGCAGAAATTTCCGCCGATTCAACCAGCACGCGGTAGATGGTACGCAGGTCAAGCGAGCGATAGACGACGATGCCGACGAACAAGCCGTAAAATACGGCCACGACTGCCGCCTCAGTGGGTGTGAAAAATCCCGACCGCAGCCCGCCCAGAATGATGCCCGGCGCAGCAAGCCCCCAGATGGCCTCCTTGAAGCTCTTCCATACCGGCAGGCGCTCTTCCTCCGCCCCGCCGCCCCAGCCGTACTTCGTGGAGAAGTACACCACCGGGACGACGAGCGATAGCCCCGCGAGTATTCCTGGAATCAATCCGCCCGCGAACAGCGCGGGCACGCTCGCCTGAGGCATCAACACGCTGTAGACAATAAACGCGATCGAGGGGGGAATCAGGATTGCGGTCGATCCTGCGGCGGCGATCAGGCTTGCCGAAAACGCCTTCGGGTAACCCTGTTTGGCCATGCCCGGGATCATTACCATTGCGACGGCAGCCGCATCGGCTGGGCCGGAGCCGGAAATTCCGCCAAGCACCATGCACACCAGTACCGCAACGATGCCCTGCGCACCGGGCCGGCTGCCCACCAGTGCCGACGTAAAGCGCACGATGCGAAGCGCGACGCCGGCTCGCTCGAACACCATCCCGGCAAGAACAAACACCGGCAACGCGAGAAGCGGATACTTGGCAATACCGCCGTAGACGTTGGTCGGCACCGACATGATGCCCAGCTTTTCCACGAAGATCACGAGGGCGCCCGTCGCGCCCAGCGCCACCGCGAGCGGCGCACCCAGCAGCAGAAGCACGGCGAAACCGACAAAGAGCAGAAGGCTTCCTTCCAGCACCATCATGCGCCCCCGCGATACAGCCGCATCAATCGCCCCAGCAATCGGAGAACGATGACTGCGGAGAGCACGGGCAGCCACACCGAATAGAGCCACTGCGGTACGCCGATGCCCGGAGAGGTCGTCTCAAAGCGCAGATCGTCCAGCACCAGCCTCGCGCCGTATCCGCTGATCAGCGCGAACAGTGCCAGACCCGTCACTACTACCGCGACTTCAGCCCAAAACGCAGCGCGCATAGGCAGCCGCTCGACGAAAAAGGTGACCCGGATATGCGTGTTCTTGGCGAAAGCCGCCGACGCACCGACGAAAGCGAGCACGACCAGCAGGAATACCGACAGTTCCTCGGTAAACGCGAACGATTCGTCGGTGAAGTAGCGCACGACCACGTTCGCAAACGTGATCAGGCATATCAGCGCCATCGTCATCGCGGCGCAGAACTCTTCGATCTTCGCCGGGATGCGCGGCTGCGCCTGTCTCGAAGCCGGAACCCGATCCTGGCGCGCGCTCATTACATCGACCCGGCCGCGCGCCGCCGGACACCGCCCGGCGGCAATACGCGGATGACGGGAGTCAGGACTTCTTGCGGGCCGCGATCGACTGTTCTGCCTTTTTCACTAGGTCCGCGCCGATCTGCTTGGCCCATTTGTCATAGACTTTGCGCGTTGAGCTTACGAAGGCCTGTCGCTCCGCGGGCGTCAGCCGCACGACATTGACGCCCAGTTTTTCCACCTCGCCGATGGCGCTCAGGTCAGGCGCAATCAGTCCCTTGCGCGCCATCTGGATGACCTGTTTGCCGGCCTCGATTGCGGCTTCCTTCACGATCTTGCGGTCCTCGGTAGTCCAGGATTCCCAGACCTCCTTGTTCGCCACGAAGATCAGCGGATCGGCCACATAGCCCCATAGGGTCACGTTCTTCTGCCCCACCGTGTGCAGCTTCGCGGCCGTGAAGATGGTCAGCGGATTTTCCTGGCCGTCCACCGCCCCGGAGGCAAGCGCCGGCTGCGCGTCTGCCCAGCTCATCTGGGTCGGATTGGCGCCCAGGGCGGAAAACGTGTCGTTGAAGATCGGCGAGCCGACCACACGAAACTTCAGTCCCTTCATGTCTTCGGGCTTACGTACGGGCCGCTTCGAGTTCGTGACCTCACGGTAACCGTTCTCCCCCCAGGCGAGCGGAACCACGCCATTTCTCTCCACGATCTTGAAGACCTCCTTGCCGACCTCGCCCTGCGTGAGCGCGTCGATCGCGGCATAGTCCGGCATCAGGAACGGCATTGAAAACAGGTTGAGTTCCTTCATCTGCGGCGACCAGTTGATGGTCGAACCGATGGCCAGGTCGATCACCCCCTGGCGGATTGCGGTGAACTCGCGCGTCTGGTCGCCCGCGACGAGCGATACGCCCGGATACAGCTTGATGTTGATTCGGCCCTTGGTGCGATCGCGCACGAGGTTCGCCCAGATCTCCCCGCCTTTGCCCCAGGGGAAGGCCGTGCCCACCACCGTGGACAGCCGATATTCCGCCTGGTACTTCTGTGCCACGGCCGGACCGGCCAGACCCAGACCTATGGTCAAGGTCAAGGTCAAGGCCAGGCCCACGCCAACCGACATCAATCCTGAAAATTTACGCATGCTCATCTCCTCTTCAATTAATCCGATTGCACCGCCGCATTGCGGCCGCGCTCCCCGACAAACTCAGTGATGGCGGAAAGAACTTTCTCCGCGCCAAGCCTTGATTCGTCCTCAAGTGGCCTGGAATAACCGACCGGGATGCGCGGCGCTCCGAGCCGCCTGACCCGGATCCCGAGCGCCTCGGCGACCGAAGCCGCAATCTCGGCACCGAACCCGGCAACTTGCACCGCCTCGTGCACCACCAGCAGCCGGCGGGTGCGCGCGCACGAAGCGAGTACGGTATCACGATCCCACGGCCACAGCGTGCGCAGATCCACGAGCTCAACCGAGATGCCCAGCTTCTGCGCGCGCTCGGCAGCCTCGCGTGCCGAATGCACCTCGCGAGACCAGGTCACCAGAGTGAGGTCGCCTCCGCTGCGCACCACGCTTGCACGCCCCAGTTCGACGCGGTGCTTCGCGGGCACCTCGCCCTCGAACCCCCACAACTCCTTGTGCTCCTGATACACCACGGGGTCGCCGCACGCGATGGCGGCATGAAGCAGCGCGTAGTTGTCGGCGGGTGTCGCAGGCGCAACCACGACCAGCCCAGGCACGTGCGCAAACCATGCCTCGAGGGATTGCGAGTGCTGCGCAGCCGACGCGCCCCAGATGCCGCCCGGCAGCCGCGCCACGATCGGCACCCTACCCTGACCGCCGAACATATAGCGATTCTTTGCTGCCTGATTGACCAGCTCGTCCACCGCACACAGGGCGAAATCGGCCACCCGCATCTCGACGACCGGCCGAAGGCCCACCAGCGCCATTCCTACCGCGGCGCCCATGATGGTCGCTTCCGAGATCGGCGTGTCGATGACGCGATGCGCTCCAAACTCCTGCTGCAGTCCCCTGTATTGGCCGAAAACACCACCCCGGCCGACGTCCTCGCCGAGAGCGACCACTCTGTTATCGGACTGCATCGCCTCCTGCAGGGCCAGGCAGGCCGCCGCCGAATAATTCATCAGCGCCACGTGCCCGCCCCGCAATCCTGGATGTCCGTGTAGGCGGAGGCTGCCTCGGGCCAGGGCGCGGCGTCCGCCGACTCGACCGCTCGCGCAATCTCGGCATCGGCTTCGGCACGCATGCGTGCAGTCTCCTGCTCTGACACCCCCCGCTCACGCAGCTTCCGCTCGGCGAGCCGCAGCGGATCCTGCTCGATGGCCCGCTCGACCTCGATCACATCGCGGTAGGACGCCGGGTCAACCGACACGTGCCCCTTGACGCGGTAGGTGATCGCGTGCAGGAACTGCGGCCCCTCCCCGGCACGCGCGCAGCCGGCGAGCCGTGCTGCAGCTTCGTCCACCGCGAGCACGTCGTTACCGTCCACCACTTGCGCCGGAAGACCGATGCTCCTTGCGCGCGCCGCGGCGCCCTCGCCGCCGGTCATGAGGCCGGTCGGCGTGGTCGCCGAGTAGCGGTTGTCCTCGCAGATGAACAGCACCGGCAGATTGAATATGCGTGCCCAGTTCAGCCCCTCGAGGAACGGACCGCGATTCACGGCGCCGTCGCCGAAAAAACACGCGACGATTTCGCGCCCGCCGCGGATGCGGATCGCGTGCGCGGCGCCCACGGCAATGGGAATGCCCGCGGCGACCACACCGTTCGCGCCCAGCATGCCGATCGAAAAATCCGCGATATGCATGGAGCCGCCCTTGCCGCCATTGGTGCCGGTTGAGCGCCCGAACAGCTCGCACATCATCGCACGCACGTCTCCGCCCTTGGCAAGCGTGTGGCCGTGGCTGCGGTGCGTCGAGGTGAGAAAATCGCCGGGCTGCAGATTCACGCATACACCCGCCGCGACGGCTTCCTGCCCGGTGGACAGATGCAGCGGCCCGCGCACGCGCGCCTGGGCCGAGGCCCCGTCGCTTCCGAACACGACCACGCCGCCCCGGCTTGCCGCCTCTGCCGCGTTCTCGAAAGATCTGATACGCGCCATCGTGCGGTACAGCGCGAGGAGTCGCTCGGTGTTCAAGATGGCAGGACCATTTGGAATCAGCGCGCGGACTCGACCGCAGAGGCCAGCGTTTTCGCCAGCGCGCACACTTTGGCCTCATCCTTGCCCTCGACCATGACACGCAGCACGGGCTCGGTGCCCGAAGCGCGCAGCAGCACTCGGCCGTTCCTGCCCAGCGCCTTTTCCGCGGTCTGCTTGGCCTTCAGAACTGCAGGCTTCTTCTGCCAGTCATAGCCGCGCTGCACGCGCACGTTGATCAGCACCTGAGGGTAGAGCTTGAGCTCCCGCGTGTACGCATCGAGCGTTGCGCGCTGCGTGCGCAGCGCCGAGAGCACCTGCAGCGCCGAGATGATGCCATCGCCCGTCGTATGCTTGTCCAGGCAGATGATGTGGCCGGAATTCTCGCCCCCGAGCTGCCAGCGCCTCTCCTGGAGCATTTCGAGGACGTAGCGGTCGCCGACCTTGGCCCGCGCAAACGGGATGCCCAGATTGCCCAATGCATTCTCCAACGCAAGGTTGGTCATGAGCGTGCCGGCGACCCCGGCGACCCCGCCGCTGCGCGCGCGCTCCTTGGCGATGACGTAAAGCAGCTGGTCCCCATCGTAGAGCTTCCCCTCGCCGTCGACCATCATCAACCGGTCTCCGTCACCGTCCAGGGCGATGCCCAGCTCCGCCCGGTGCCTGAGCACCGCCTCCTGCAACGCCTTCGGTTTGGTAGCACCGACGTGGTCGTTGATATTGACGCCATCGGGCGATACGCCGATCGCTTCCACATCGGCGCCGAGTTCGTGCAACACGTGCGGCGCGACGTGATAGGCGGCGCCGTTTGCGCAATCCACCACGATCTTCATGCCACGCAGATCCAGGTTCTGGGGAAAGGTGCTCTTGCAGAACTCGATATAGCGGCCCGCAGCATCTTCCACGCGGCGCGCCTTGCCGAGCTTCGCGGACTCGTTGCACTGCATCGAGTGCGAAAGCCCTGCCTCGATCTCGAGCTCGACCTCGTCGGGAAGTTTCGCGCCGTCGGAGGAGAAGAACTTGATGCCGTTGTCCTCGAAGGAATTGTGCGAGGCGCTGATGACGATGCCGGCCTGCAGCCGCAAGGCCCTGGTCAGATATGCCACCGCAGGTGTGGGCAGCGGACCGGTAAGCATCACGTCCACGCCCGCGGAGGACAACCCGGCTTCGAGCGAAGCCTCGAGCATGTAGCCGGAGATCCGGGTGTCCTTGCCGATCAGCACTGCGGGGCGCTCGCCGCCCTTGGACGCCGATCCGCGCATCCTCGCGCGCCTGACCAGGACCTTCCCTGCGGCATAACCCAGTCGCAGGACGAAATCCGGCGTGATCGGCGGCTGGCCCACCCTGCCACGCACGCCGTCGGTGCCAAAGTATTTTCTACTCACCCCTTGCTCCCCACCGCCGCCAGCACCGCAAACGCGTCGCGCGTTTCAGCGACATCATGAACCCGCACGATTCTAGCCCCGTGCTGCACGGCGAGCAAAGCGGCGGCGATGCTCGCCGCCAGACGCTCAAGCGCAGGCCGGCCCGTGATCGCGCCCAGCGTCGACTTGCGTGACAATCCGACAAGCACCGGCGCGCCGAGCTCGGCGAGCCGTTCGAGGTTCCGCAGCAGCTCCAGATTGTGCCCGGCGGTCTTTCCAAAGCCGAAGCCGGGGTCGAGCGCGATGCGCTCACGTGCGATGCCCATCGCCACGGCAACATCCATCCGCTCCCGAAGAAAGCCCCTCACCTCCGCGACGACGTCGTCGTAATGCGGTGCGGCCTGCATCGTGCGCGGTTCCCCGCGCATGTGCATCATGCACACGCCGGCCCAGGAGGCCGCCACGGCCTGCAGGGCGCCCGGCGCGCGCAGTGCATTCACGTCGTTGATCACCGATGCGCCTTCTGCGATCGCTGCCTGCATGACCTGCGGCTTGACGGTATCCACCGCGACGGGGACCGGCGCATCGCGCAGCGCATGCAGTACCGGCAACACCCGCCGCCGCTCCTCTGCGGCATCGACCGGCTGCGCACCCGGGCGGGTAGATTCGCCACCGACGTCGATGATGTCTGCGCCCTCCTCGATCAGGCGCAGGGCGTGCGCAACCGCCTGCTGCGGGTCGAGAAACAGGCCACCGTCGGAGAAGGAGTCCGGCGTCACATTCACCACGCCCATGATCAGCGGCCGGGAATAGTCGAGCCGGAAGCGCCCGCATTGCCAGATGGGCGCGGGCGAGGAGTAAGGAGCGGGGGGCGAGGAGGACTGCGGCATCGGAGCGAGGATTTTACTCCTCACCCCTCAGGCCCCACCCCTCGCGCTTGTCAGGATGCCGGCGCAGGCTCTGCCGCGCCCGTGGCGCCCTGCTGCGGCGGCGGCTGCGGCGGCTGTGCGGGCTTGGGCGGCCGCGGCGGCAGGCCCGCCATGATGTCGTTCAGTTGATCGGCGTCGAGAGTTTCCCCTTCGAGCAGTGCCCTGGCCATCGCCTCGACCTTGTCGCGGTTTTCCTCGATCAACCTGCGGGCCAGCTGGTACTGTTCATCGATGATGCGGCGGATCTCGGCGTCCACCTTCTGCATGGTCGTCTCGGACACGTTCTTGTGCGTCGTGATGGAACGCCCCAGGAATACTTCGCCCTCGTTCTCGCCGTAGACCATCGGACCGAGTTCGTCGGACATGCCCCACTGCGTCACCATACGCCGCGCGATCTCGGTGGCGCGTTCGAAATCGTTCGACGCGCCCGTGGTCATCTGGTTCATGAAAATCTCTTCCGCGATGCGCCCGCCGAAAAGAACCGAAATAGTATTGAGCAGCCGATCGCGGTCCTGGCTGTAGCGGTCTTCGGTGGGCAGCTGCATGGTCACCCCGAGCGCCCGCCCGCGCGGGATGATGGTTACCTTGTGCACGGGATCGGTCTTGGGCAGCAGCTTCGCCACCACGGCGTGCCCGGACTCGTGATAGGCGGTGTTGCGGCGCTCCTCCTCGGGCATGACCATCGACCGGCGTTCGGCGCCCATGATGATCTTGTCCTTGGCGCGCTCGAAATCGTCCATGTCCACTAGGCGCTTGTTCTGCCGCGCGGCAAACAGCGCGGCTTCGTTCACCAGATTCGCGAGGTCGGCGCCGGAAAATCCGGGCGTGCCCCGCGCGATGATTTCGGCCTTGACGTCAGGCGCGAGCGGCACCTTGCGCATGTGCACAAGCAGAATCTGCTCGCGTCCGCGGATGTCGGGCAGCGGCACCACGACCTGGCGGTCGAACCGTCCTGGACGCATCAGCGCCGGGTCGAGAACGTCCGGCCGGTTCGTGGCCGCAATGACGATCACCCCGGTCGTGCCCTCAAAACCGTCCATCTCGACCAGCAGCTGGTTCAGCGTCTGCTCGCGCTCATCGTTGCCACCGCCCAGGCCCGCACCGCGCTGGCGCCCGACCGCGTCGAGCTCATCGATGAACACGATGCAGGGCGCGTGCTTCTTCGCCTGCTCGAACATGTCGCGCACCCGCGCCGCGCCCACACCCACGAAC
>Ga0315281_10014640_pt1 | contig 10564 bp, 7 predicted proteins | sample YL17G07_0_MG_FD_204540 | JGI IMG/M metagenome (GOLD analysis project Ga0315281, IMG submission 204540) | Sediment microbial communities from Yellowstone Lake, YNP, Wyoming, USA - YL17G07_0 | ecosystem: Environmental > Aquatic > Freshwater > Lake > Sediment | place: USA: Wyoming | collected... | reverse complement strand
GCAAGCAGGGAAAGGACCTGACGATCCTCTCCATCGGCGCGACGTTGTACCGGGTGCTGGACGCGGCGCGCACCCTCGAAGAAAAGCACGGCCTCTCCGTCGAGGTGATGGACGCGCGCAGCCTCGTACCATTCAACTACGAACCCGTGATCGAGTCCGTGAAGAAGACCCGCAAGATATTGCTGACCTCCGACGCCTGCGAGCGCGGCAGCTACCTCCATACGATGGCCTCCACCATCGGCCAGCTCGCCTTCGACGAACTCGACGCTCCGCCCACGGTGGTCGGCGCGCGCAACTGGATCACCCCGCCCGACGAACTCGAAAACGCTTTCTTCCCGCAGGTGGCGGACATCCTGGACGCGGTCCACACCTACATCCTGCCGCTGAAGGGATACGAAGTGAAACGCACCTGCTCGGCGGCGGAAACAACCCGGCGCGAGATGTTAGGGGTTTAATGAGGTAACGGGATGTACGCTAGACTCCGCTACACCATGGAGTCCGGAACTGAAGTCGTGAATTGGAGCGGACAGTTTCGATTTTCATGATCGTGAGTTTTATAGTCCAAAGGGGAAAAGGGATTGCTTCTGTTGATCTTATCAAAACGGCAGATCATCAGCTGTGCTCTCTTCTTCTGGGGATAGGGGTTGCGTTACATCTTCCAGTATCACGTTTTTGTCATCCCATTCATCTGCACGTATGATTCTGAGATTGCCATCCTCGGCAAAAAGATCAGCTTTAATCTTTAGTACTTTCTTTGCCTTGGGCCAATTGGACAAGTATTCTCTATAGATTGGGTCATCCCATGGGGCTTGTTCGACTAATGTTGTTTGCCTTGCTTCCAGCAGTTTTTCCATTTCTGACAACGTTTCGAAGAACACTCGATACGGTATCGCCATGGTAGTGCGGATAGCATTAAACAATGGGTGGTTACTCAATAATATGTCTCTTATGGCTTGGTCGCCCTTGGTTCTTTCCTCCGTGAGAAACTTGACTAGTTGGTTCAGTGTAGCCGCAGATGCCTCCATTTTTTCCAAGACATTAACTTCTTTCTGTCTGGCGTGTTCCTGTAGCAACATTTGAAAAAGCCCCGCCCACTGTTCTTTGAGAAATCTTGTGATCTCTTCGGATGTTTCAAATGGAGATATGGGATTCTTTCCCGGTAGTGCGTATATTTCCTCCAGAAATTCATAGACACGAACATCATTCACAGCTATCGGAGTGAACCCCTCCACTTTCTTGTTGGCTCGATATGTTTCGTGTTCAGCCAGTACCCTTTTTTCGACGAAGATGTAGATTTGTTTTCCGAGTTTCAGCGCAGCCAACAATTCCTTCTGGGACACAGAATGTTGTGTGTCTTTTGATTCGGTACCAAATTTGCCGCCGAGGATGTTTATCAGAATGTCGCAATTGGTGATTTCTCTGTAACAATCATCCTCTAGCTTTTCTTCTGCGCCGTACGGCACGTGACCTCGTTCGAACAATACCGGCTCATATCCCTGCTCACGAATGAACCGTTCAAGGTCATTACGTACAGTTCTCATGTCATAGTATGTAGAACTTAGGAATACTCTGGGTTTCGCCATTGCCTATCTCCTTCTTGGGAAAGCGGCCCTTACTCCAGGGAAAAGGACAAGGGTGGGCAGCCCCTGCGAGGCCATTCCCCTCTGTTTCCTCTTGCCAGTCATACCTTACCACCGCTGTTTGTCATGGGCAATTGTAAGAATACGAAAAAGATAGGCTGAAGGGATACGAGGCAAAGCGGGCCTGCGCGCGGGCGGAAAAACTGCGGCGCGAAAAGACGGGAGTGTGAGCAGGCTGGAGTGCTGAGGGATGAGTGCTGAGTGCTGAGAGAGATAAGTGCGGGGTCCCGGAATTCGCCGGCGCGCCGTCGCGTGCGCTTCTTTTTCCCTTGACAAGAGCCGTCCGGGGATGGTTTGCTAACAACGGTGGGAGTGCAGCCGTGCAGGGCGGGTTCCGGCCTGACCCGCGGAGTATATGGCCAGGAAAGGGAGGATGCTCAAGTGTTCGCCAAACGAAACACCGTTCTCGCCGTTTGTGTGTGCATGGCGGTTCTGATTCCTTCTCTTGCGGTGGGAGACATCGTTCACCTGAAAAATGGCCGGAAGGCCGAAGGCAAGGTGTTGTCCCAAGACGCAAAGGGACTGGTGCTTGACACGGGAGCGCGAAAGCTGACTCTGCCGATGTCCCAGGTGGACCGCGTCGAGAAGTCGGGCGGGCAGGCCGGCGCGGCATCGGATGACATGGCGCTTTCCGAAGCGCGCGGGCTTGCCCAGGCCAGCCTCCTGGAGAAATCCTACGCAAGTTACCAGAAGGTTCTGGCGGACCCGAAGCTCGCCGCGGACCTGCGCGGGAAGGCCGAAGTGGAATCAGCCGGCGTGCTGGACCAAGCCGTCAACCAGTACCGGGAGCGTTACGGCGCGCTGATCAAGTCCGAGGACTACGAATTGTGCCTGAAACGTATCAAGCAGGAGCGCGAGAGGCTTCAGCCGGGCACCATCCCCTACCTCACGGCATCGCACATGGACCTGGAGATCCGCGGGCTGATGGCCAAGAAGGCGCTGGATCTCCAGCAAACCGTGGAGGCCCTGCGCATCCTGCAGGCAGCGGATGAGAGTGCGGGTGTCTCCTGCCCGGTATACGATGCCCAGATTGGCACCGCCCTGGTGCGCACCCAAAACTACGAAAAGGCGTCCAGGTATCTCATGCGCGCCTTCAAGCAGCGCCCCAACGACAATGCCCTGCGCGGCGACACGATGATCGCGCTGGCCTACAGCGGGCGGGCGGACGAGGCTATGCGGACCTACGCGGATCGTCCCACCGACTTTGACCAGTCCCCCGCGTGGGACGAAAACCACCAACAGGCCCTGGGCAAAGCCCTTCGCACACAGGCTATGAAGGATATCTCAAAGGGTGTGCGGCCCTCCACGTTCGAAACCTACGCGCAGGGGATGGATCTCTCCGCAATTGAGGTTCCCCTTTATGACGAGGCTGTCCAGTTCTATACCTTGGCTGGGATGACCGACACGGCGGAGAAAATGAAGCAGGCGCGCGACGAATTGAGACAACTGTGTGAGAAGTCCGCGGCCACTTCGCAACAGATGAAGCTCCAAAACCAGGCGAGGATGGAGCAGTTCCGCTCCCAGAGCAGGAGTGCGGCGCAGACGGCCAGCGCGTCCTCCGCGTCCCGAGGCGGCGCGTCGTCCTCAAGCAGGAGAACAGCCTCCGGCGGCGGCGCCACGGTGGGCCGCTCGGGGGGTTCGGGCAGCACCTGAGGGGGTTGATTCCTTGTCCGCCCGGAGGGTGGACTGAGTCTGGAGTCCGTAGGCTGGAGTTTGTGGGAAAAAAACATCGGGAAAACAACGGGGGGCGAAGCCCAATATGGGTTTCGCCCCCGCACTCTTTTTCGCCTTGGTCATGCGCGCTCAATTCAGCCGGCCCTCCCGACCTCGGGCAGAGAGACCTGCCTGCTGCGGCAGCGGTCCGGATTTCTGATGTCAGGGGTCATTTTTCACTTGCTTTCGGGGAGCGTATGTGATAAATACGATCATCTTGCTCATGATTATGTCCAGAGAGCAAGGGAGAGTCAAGAGGAACCAGCCAGTGCTCAAACTATCAACAAAAGGACGATATGCCGCGCGGATCATGCTTTTTCTCGCTCTCGCCGAGAATAACCACCACGGCACCAAAATCCAAATCGCCCGGGCCGAAGCCATTTCCGCCGACTATGTCGAGCAGATCCTGATGAGACTCAAGATCGCCGGATTGGTCCGGAGCCGCCGGGGCGCCAAGGGCGGATTCTCCCTGACAAGAGATCCCAAGTCAATCACGATTGCGGAGGTCCTGCAAGCCACCGAAGGTCCTCTCTCCATTGTTCCCTGCTTGCCTGTGCCGGCTTGTCCGCGGGCAACGCTCTGCGCCACCCGCACCCTGTGGAAGGAAGCCAGCGAGGCCCTGGAGAGGATCTTTTCCCGCGTGACGCTCGCCGATTTGGCGGAACGAGCCAGGAGTATCCACAACTGCCCGCTATCATTTGACATCCCGTCGGAAGCTGTGGGATGATCCTCGCACCGCAAGCACTATCTCAGAAGCGCTATTTCATCGGAAGCGCTATCTCAAGAGGAGGGAAACCACGCAATGAAGGCACAAACCAAACACCCCGAAACCCTCGCGCTGCACGCGGGCCAAGTCCCCGACCCGACGACCGGCGCGAGGGCGGTGCCGATTTACCAGACCACCAGCTATGTTTTCAAGAGCGCTGAACACGCGGCGAACCTGTTCGCCCTCAAGGAGTTCGGCAATATCTATACCCGCTTGATGAATCCGACCACGGACGTGGTCGAGAAACGCATCGCGGCCCTCGAAGGCGGGACGGGCGCGCTGCTCACCTCCAGCGGCATGGCGGCGATCTTCCTGGCCATCCATAACATCGCGGGTGTGGGAGACCACATCATCAGTTCCTCCTCGCTTTACGGTGGCACGGACACGCTATTCCGTTACACATTTCCCAAGTTCGGGATCGAAGTCACTTTCATTGACGATATCACGCCGGAGAAGGTCAAAGCGGCGATGCGCCCCAACACGAAGGCGGTCTACGCCGAAACCATCGGGAATCCCCGGGGCGACGTAGCGGATTTGGCCGGTATCGCTGGGGCCGCCCACGCCCGGGGAATCCCCGTGATGATTGACAACACCTTCGCGCCGGTGCTGTGCCGTCCCATCGAGCATGGGGTGGACATCGTGGTGCACTCCTGCACCAAGTGGATCGGCGGGCACGGCACGTCAATAGGCGGCGTGATCGTGGACAGCGGGCGTTTCGACTGGTCCAAGGGGCGCTTTCCGGAGTTCACGACGCCCGATGAAAGCTACCACGGCATCGTTTATTGGGATGCGCTGCGGGACGTGGCCGGCATGGGGAACGTGGCGTACATCATCAAGGCGCGCGTGCAGGGAATGCGGAACCTCGGGGTTTGCGCGAGCCCATTCAACGCGTTTCTTTTCCTGCAGGGGCTCGAAACCCTTCCTTTGCGAATCCGTCAGCAGAGCGCCAACACTCTGGAACTGGCCAAATGGCTGAAGCGGCACGACAAGGTGGAATGGGTGAACTATACGGGCCTGCCGGATCATCCCTGGCACCAGGCGGGGAAGAAATATCTGCACGGCGGGTTCGGGGCCGTTTTCGGATTCGGCATCAAGGGCGGGCGCGAGGCCGGCGTCAGGTTCATCAACTCCGTCCGGCTCGCCAGCCACCTGGCCAACGTGGGCGACGCGAAGACGCTGGTGCTGCATCCGGCTTCCACGAGCCACCAGCAGATGACCGAGGAGGCCCAGCGGGCTTCGGGCGTGACCCCCGAGTTCATCCGGGTGGCGGTGGGGCTCGAGAACATCGAGGATATTCAGGCGGATTTCGACCAGGCGTTGGCCGCGGCCTGCCAGTAGGAGTGCTGAGTGCTGAGTGCTGAGTGCTGAGGACTGAGTGCTGAGGACTGAGTGCTGAGGACTGAGTGCTGAGTGCTGAGGACTGAGTGCTGAGGACTGAGTAGTGGACCAAGTGGACAAAGTGGACGGCATGGACACAGTAGGTTTTCGTCCACTTCGTCCATGCCGTCCACTTTGTCCACTCTGTCCACTTCGTTCGGTTTCGTTTCTCTTGACTATTCACCTCTCCCCTGTTACAAACGCCTACTTTACCCCCGTGTCCGCCGCTGAGGTTGCGGGAGAACGCCAGAGTCGCATAAAGGAATTCCACAGTGCCAGGATTGAGCGAAACCCAGAGAACGTGTTACTGCGGCGATCCGCGCGCCAAAGACGTGGGCAAAACCCTTGTGCTCAAGGGCTGGGTCCACCACCGGCGCGATCATGGCGGCCTGATCTTCATTGACCTGCGGGACCGCACCGGACTATGCCAGGTGGTGCTCGACCCCTCGCGCATGAACCCCGACACGTTCAAACAGGCCCATGCCATCCGGAGCGAATACGTCCTGGCGGTGCGCGGCAAACTCACGCCTCGCATCGAGGGTTGCGTCAATGCCAACCTCCCAACCGGCGAGGTCGAACTCGAGGTGGAGGAGTTTGAGATCCTCAATTCGTCGCGCCCGGTCCCGTTCCCGCTCGATGAATACGGACACGTCAACGAGGACATCCGGCTCAAGTACCGCTACCTGGACCTGCGCCGTCCCGAGATGCAGCGGAACATGACGCAACGCGCGCGGGTGATGCGCGCCGTCCGCGAGTACCTGGACAACTCCGGTTTCCTGGAGATCGAAACACCCATTCTCAACAAGAGCACGCCGGAGGGCGCCCGCGACTTCCTGGTTCCCAGCCGCCTGATGCCGGGGCAGTTCTACGCCTTGCCGCAGTCGCCGCAGATCTTCAAGCAGATCCTCATGGTGGCGGGCTATGACAAATACTATCAACTCGCAAAGTGTTTCCGCGACGAGGACCTCCGCGCGAACCGGCAGCCGGAGTTCACGCAGATAGATATCGAGATGTCCTTCGTCACCCCCGAGGACGTTTTCGCCGCGATGGAGGGCCTGATGCGGCATGTGTTCAAGGCCGCCCAGGACCTTGACGTGCCCGCACCCTTCCCGCGGATGAGCTGGTCCGAGGCAATGCTGCGTTTCGGCAGTGACAAGCCGGACCTGCGCTTTGGGATGGAGATATGCGACCTGACGGATCTGGTGCGCGGCGGCGGTTGCCAGTTCCGCGTTTTCAATGAGATCCTCGACGCGGGCGGGGTGATGCGGGCCTTTTGCGTGCCGGGAGGCGCGGGGATGTACTCGGTGACACAGCTCAAGCCGGAGGGCGATCTGAACAAGACGGTGCGGACTTACGGCGCGGGCGGCCTGGCATGGTTCCGCGTGGAGGCGGAGAGCGAGACCGCGTCAGGCGGCTTGGCTTCGAGCATCGCGAAGTTCTTCTCAACGGAAACGCTGCGGGCTATCCGTGAAAGGATGCAGGGCAAGGCGGGGGATTTGATCCTGATGGTTGCGGACCGGCCCCAAGCCGCGGCGGTGGCGCTCGGACAGCTGCGGCTCAAGGTCGCGCGTGAAAACAACCTCATTGACGCGGGCAGACCGGCGTTCTGCTGGATCACGGATTTTCCGCTCTTCGAGTACGACGAGAAACTCAAGAACTACACGCCGGCACACCATCCCTTCACGATGCCGCACGAGGAGGACCTGGAACTCCTGACGCGGGGCGAACTTGGCAAGGTGCGCGCTTACTGCTATGACCTCGTGCTGGACGGGGAGGAATTGGGGAGCGGCAGCATCCGAATCCACCGCCAGGATATTCAATCCCTGGTGTTTCGCGCGCTGGGGATTGACGACGAGACGGCGGCCAACAAGTTCGGTTTTTTGCTGGAGGCGCTGCAGTACGGCGCGCCGCCGCACGGTGGAATCGCCTTCGGATTCGACCGGCTGATGATGATTCTTCTGGGCGAGAGCTCGATCCGCGACGTGATCCCGTTCCCCAAGACCCAGACGGGCGCGTGCCTGATGAGCGCCGCGCCGTCTTCCGTCACGCAGGACCAGCTCGAGGAACTGAGCCTTGAATTGCTCGAGACGGATTGAGACGGCGTTTCACCGCGACGCCCCCAAATCTCTTTTCAGTTCACCGAACAGCTTTGCGGCCAGAGACTTCGCCCAGGCCATGCGGCGCCGTCCGCGGGCGGTGGTTAAGGAGGCGCGTTTCGTTTTGCTTTCCGCTACGCGGCAGTTCAGCAGGAGTTTTCGCGCACAGTCGGCTCTTGTGGCGGAATCGGCCGGAGGCAGGAAACGAGGATCGAGTCCCGGGTATTCCGGGAGGGGACGCTTCATGTCGCGCCACGCGTCGCGGAAGGCCACGAAGTCCCGGCGCCGGCGCTCAACGTCTTGCCCTTTGAATATCAACTCCGCGTCAATCTCCCTTAGTTTCACATACCCCTGATGACGGGCCGAATCCAGCAGCGCAAGCGCTTTGTCGTTCCGCGCGACCACCACCGATTCCCCTCGGGTTGACTCGGAGATTCCCCAAGGGTCTCCCACGGAAAGATCGCCGCATATGTTCATCTTGTCAAAACAGAGCCTGCACCTGGGCGGAGTGAAACTGTCCTTGTGGCGGATTCGCGGGGAAGGCGGATAAAACCGCTCATCCCCGGAATCAAGATGAAAGCAGACTTCTCCGGGCCAGCCGCCGCGCGCCTTGGAACGATACTCCAATCCGGCGATTTCTCCCATGCTCAGGCCGGCGTCTTGGGCCATCCGGTCAATGCACGTGTAAAGCAGCGTGCGGTTGCAGAAAAGGCCGATGGTACACTGGATGCTCCTCGCCAAGGGGTTTGCGAGTTGCGCCAGGCGATGGATGCCATGTATCTGACATGAGACGCCGACAGCGGCGACGCGCTCATCCGCGGAAAGGTCCGACAGCGCCGCATTGGCCGCCACCGGGCAATACTTGGACCCTTGCGCCGCGAGAATCTCCAGCTTTGTTCTTGCCAGGAAGGGCTTGGGGCGCAGAGAACCGTCGGAAGGCATCGCGGTAACCAAGGCCGCATCCACGCGGCCCGATTCGAGGAGAAAAAGCAGGAGCGCGCTCACCACCCCGCCGCTCTGGCCCTTGGCGCGAACCTCTTCATCACAGGCGTGGCCCGCGAATGCGCCCACAACGCGCCCGTGGAAAGGATCCACGCCATCGGGCAGGTTCAACCTAACCTCCGCGCCAGGGCAGACTGCTCTGCATGTGCCGCAGGCCGCGCATTTTTGGCCATCGATTGACGCCAGCAGCAACCCGGCGGGGGTCTCACGCATCTCGATCGCGCGGGTGGGACAAACCGCGAAACAGGTTCCGCATTGGGAACACAACAGGCTATCCACGATTTCCCGTATGGTATCGGACATTCCGTTTGGTGTTGTCTCCACGAATTGCTGACGCGACGTCATCGAAGATGGCATCCACTTCCGCTCGCAGTTCTTTTATTCCGGCCAGAATGCGCGGTTTTTGTTCCTGGCGTTCCATCCAACCGCGGTCAAATGCCGAGATCAATGCGTCGGTGTCAATGCTCTCGCACTCCTGAACGCTGCGTTCCATCCCAAAGAGCGAAAACAACTCACGGTATTTGTGGGACCAACTCACGGCGATCGCCGGAACTCCCTGTGAAAACCCAAAGACGAGGGAGTGGAATCGTGAGCCAATGAGGAATTCAAAACGACCTATCAGTGCCCAGGTCGCTTCGGCGCAGAGGGGTTCCCGCGTCATGAAGCACCGATCCGGCCTGTTGACCATTGCGGCGATGAGACTACAGAGGAATCGGTCGTCCTTTGCCGCGGAATCAGCGCTGATCTTATTGGCCTGCAAAACAACGTCAACATCATGTTTCTCAAGGCAGTGCTTTGCCAGCTTCACCAGGGCTTGAACGTATCCGTTCCCGGTCCCCTGGCCGGAAACACGCTCGAATACCTGCATGTTGGGCGCGATTCCGACAATCCGGCGCTTCATCGAGCAGCCCATGTTTCTCAGGACCTGCTCGCCTTGTTCCCGGGTTCCACCCAGGAAGTTGAACACAATGTCCGGGCATGGCATGAAAGTCCCCGTTGGCTTGTCCAGGGCGTTCTCAAGGTAGCGACAGGAACTCGGGTCGCGCGAATAGAACAATACACACGGATCGCTCAGCAGACCACGCAACGCCTTCCTGACCTCGGGTTTCTCGAAGCTGCCCCATGCCTGGGGCAGAAAGACGGCTGGCTTGCCATGCTCCCGCCAATTATCAATAAGGGGGCGAATCCTCTGAAATGCGCGGACTCCCCATGAGTCTCCGTAGGAGAAGCCGCTGATATCCACGTAAGCGTCTATCTTGGGGAGGACTCGTTGGAAGTAGTTTCTGCAAGCTCTGGAAAACAGGGCCTCACGATCAATGACAGCGGGGAAATGCTTGAAGTCGCGCGACCGGTACAACTCGATCATGGACCAGAGTGATCTCCTGATGCGCCCTCCAAGAATGCGCCACATAGAGCGCTGCAACGCAAACGGCAGGGGCAAAGGATTCATGCCCGCGTCAAGGGCGAGCCGGCAATCCTCCTCCGGGATCCCCCAAAGGAACAGATCAACCTCTGGGACACGCCTGAGCAGTTCCGCCTGAACCGTCCGCAGCATTGCCTCGGCGCCTTTGTTTTGGAAACCGGCGCCGCAAATCAGGATCTTGGCCATTGTCAGTTCAACTCCTCGAATAAAGCGGGGACGGCGACGCGGGCAATGGGAGCCCTGTCTACCTCCATACCCCTGATGCGCTTCCTTGTCAAGATACTACTAGTCCAGGACTTTTCGCGGGCGCATCTTGATGAAGCTACGCAGGCAAAGCAAAGCGGGGCGGCAAAGTAGGGCGGGCGTCTCGCCTGCCACATTTTCAGACCTGGCCCGCGGCGGCGATTCGCGACGGCGGGATACTCGCCTCGCAAGGCAGGCTAAGCCCGCACTACAAACAGGTTCGCAGGCGAGACGCCCGCGCTACTTTATCCAGCGCTTGGATTTGGTGGCTTCATCATGATGCGCTCCTTTTCGTCCCGAAAAG
>Ga0315281_10014639_pt1 | contig 10564 bp, 8 predicted proteins | sample YL17G07_0_MG_FD_204540 | JGI IMG/M metagenome (GOLD analysis project Ga0315281, IMG submission 204540) | Sediment microbial communities from Yellowstone Lake, YNP, Wyoming, USA - YL17G07_0 | ecosystem: Environmental > Aquatic > Freshwater > Lake > Sediment | place: USA: Wyoming | collected... | reverse complement strand
GTGCAGGTGCTGAAGCGCCACATACATGCCAATCGCTGCAACGGCGTCGACAACGAATGGCTGACGAAGGAAGAAGCCAAGGCGTTCTGTCCGCCGCTCAATATCGAAGCGAACATCCGCTATCCGGTAGTGGGCGCCGCCCTGCAGCGACGCGGCGGCACGGCCCGCCATGACGCCGTCGCCTGGGGCTACGCCCGCGCTGCCGATGCGCTGGGTGTCGATATCATCGAGAATTGCGAAGTCACCGGCATTCGCCGTGATGGGAATGGCGCGGTCGAGGCGCTGGAGACCACGCGCGGCCTGATTTGCAGCAAGAGGATCGGCGTGGCGGCCGCGGGGAATTCCAGCGTGGTGATGCGCCTTGCGGATGTTCAGCTGCCGCTCGAAAGTTTCCCGCTTCAGGCGCTGGTGTCGGAACCGGTCAAGGCCGTCTTCCCGTGTGTCGTGATGTCAAACAGCATTCACGCGTACATCAGCCAGTCGGACAAGGGCGAGCTGGTGATCGGGGCGGGCACGGACGTCTACACCTCGTATACGCAGCGCGGTGCACTGCATGTCAACACGCACACGCTGGAAGCGATCTGCGAATTGTTTCCCAGCTTCCGGCGCCTGCGCATGCTGCGCAACTGGGGCGGCATCGTCGACGTGACGCCCGATCGATCGCCGATCATTGGCAAGACGCCGGTGCCGGGCCTGTACGTGAATTGCGGCTGGGGCACCGGAGGATTCAAGGCAACGCCGGGTTCCGCGCACGTGTTTGCCTGGACTATCGCCAATGACGAGCCGCACCCGATCAATGCGCCGTTCACAATCGAGCGGTTCCGCGAGGGCACGCTGATCGACGAGGCTGCGGCCGCCGCGGTCGCCCACTGAGCCTCGCCTGATGCTGCTGATCGACTGTCCCTGGTGCGGCAAGAGACCCGAGCCCGAGTTCGCCTACGGCGGACAGGCGCATCTCGCGCGACCACCTCAGCCTGCGGAGCTGAGCGACCAGCAGTGGGCGGAATATCTCTATGTGCGCAGCAACGCGCGGGGCCTGCACGCCGAGCGCTGGCGTCACGCGCGTGGCTGCGGGCGGTTTTTCAATGCGCTGCGCGACACGACGACCGATCATTTTTCCGCCACCTACAAAATCGGCGAGAGCCCGCCGAAATGAGCGCATTTCGCACCGCGAGCGGCGGCCGGATAGACCGGACACGGCCCCTGCAGTTTACCTTCGATGGCGAGACATTCGAGGGCGCGCACGGCGACACGCTTGCGTCCGCCCTGCTGGCAAATGGCGTGCACCTGGTCGGGAGGTCATTCAAATATCATCGCCCACGCGGCATTCTGACGGCCGGCGCAGAAGAACCCAATGCGCTGGTCGCAGTGCGCCGCGACGAGGCGCGCTGTACGCCGAACCTGCGCGCGACGCAGGTGGAACTCTACGAGGGTCTTTGCGCAGAATCCCAGAACCGCTGGCCGAGCCTGCGCTTCGACGTGGGGCGTGCAAACGACCTGCTGTCGCCACTTTTCCCCGCCGGGTTTTATTACAAGACTTTCATGTGGCCGCGCTCCGGCTGGGCCCGCCTGTATGAACCGCTGATCCGTGCCACGACGGGCCTCGGCCGCGCACCGACCTTGCCCGACCCGGACCGTTACACGAATCTTTACGCGCATTGCGACGTATTAATCGTAGGCAGCGGGCCCGCGGGGCTCGCCGCTGCGCTCGCCGCTCTGGATTCTGGGGCGCGAGTGATCCTGTGCGATGAACAGGCGGAACCGGGCGGATCGTTGCTGGCCGTATCGACGGCGCGCATTGACGGCGTCACCACCGAGGCTTGGCTTGAGCGGACCGTGGCTGCGCTCGCGCGGCATCCTCGTGTGCGGGTGCTCCTGCGCACCACGGCATTCGGCTACTTCCCGCACAACGCGATCGGTCTCAATGAGCGTCTCACCGACCATCTTGCGCATCCGGCTTCCAGGCAGGCGCGCGAACGGCTGTGGCAGGTGCGCGCGCGCGAGGTCGTGCTGGCCACCGGCGCCATCGAGCAGCCATTGGTGTTCCCGGGCAACGACCGGCCCGGAATCATGCTGGCCGGCGCCGTGCAGACCTACCTCAACCGTTATGGTGTTCGTGCGGGATCCCGCGCCGTTGTCGTCACGGCAACAGACAGTGCTTACCAGGCGGCCCTCGACCTGCATGCGGCCGGCGTTCAGGTCGGTGCGATAGCGGATCTGCGCGGGAGCGCGGATGGAGCCCTGCCGCAGATGGCGCGCCGCGCGGGCATCGAGACATCGACACGCGCAACGGTGCTGGGAACCCGCGGCAGTCTCCGTGTCAGCGGCATCGAACTCGGAACAGTCGATGCCCGGGGCCAAGTACGGAACCGACGGACCTTGTCATGCGACCTGGTGCTGATGTCGGGCGGCTTCACGCCGAGCGTCCATCTCTTTTCCCAGTCGCGCGGCCAGCTGAAATGGAATGATGCCTTGGGTGCATTTGTGCCGGCGTCATCGGCCGAACGCGAGCGATCTGCCGGCGCCTGCCGCGGTGTCAACGGCCTGGCAGCGGTGCTGGAGGACGGCGCCACCGCCGGCGCTGCCGCCGCGAAAGCCAGTGGCCATGACGGCGTGGCGCCGCACTTTGCAGTGACCAGCTACAAGGTGACTGGCGACGAGGCCCGCGCGGATGTATCGCCGGCCGCATCGTCGCAGACGCCGGCAAGCACCGGTTCAAAGGCCTTCGTGGACTGGCAGAACGACGTGACCGCCAATGACCTGGCGCTCGCCGCGCGCGAGGGCTTTCGTTCCATCGAACACATCAAGCGCTACACCACTGTCGGGATGGCGACCGACCAGGGCAAGACCTCCAATCTCAATTCGCTTGGCATTGTCGCCGGACGCCTCGGCAAATCCATTCCCGAGGTCGGGCTCACCACCTTTCGCATGCCGTACACGCCCGTCACATTCGGCAGTTTTGCGGGTATGGCACGGGGCGACCTGTTCGACCCGGTGCGCACCACGCCGATGCATGAATGGGCCAAAGCAGGGAACGCAGTGTTCGAAGACGTCGGCCTGTGGAAGCGGGCGCGCTATTTCCCGCGCGCCGGCGAAGACATGCACGCTGCCGTCGCGCGCGAATGCCTTGCCGTGCGCTCCGCCTGCGGCATCTTTGACGCTTCGACACTCGGGAAGATCGCCGTGGCCGGCCCCGATGCCGCCGAGTTCCTGAACCGGCTCTACATCAACAACTGGTCGAATCTCGCGGTCGGCCGCGCGCGTTACGGAATCCTGTTGCGTGAAGACGGCTTCATCTACGACGACGGTGTCGTGGCGCGCACGGCCCCGGACCGCTTTCATGTGACCACCACGACGGGCGGCGCGGCGCGCGTGCTCGCGATGATGGAGGATTACCGCCAGACCGAGTGGTCGGAGCTCAATGTGTGGCTGACATCGACCACCGAGCAGTGGGCGGTCATTGCCGTGCAGGGGCCGTCAGCGCGGCGCGTGTTGCAGCCGCTCGTCGCCGGTATCGACATCTCGCACGCCGCGCTGCCGCACATGGGCGTGGCGAACGGCACCATCTGCGGCATCCCGATGATGTTGTTTCGCGTCAGCTTCAGCGGCGAACTGGGCTACGAAATCAATGTGCCGGCCAATTGCGGTCGCGCCGTCTGGGAGGCCGTATACGCTTCGGGTGCTGCACACGGCATCACGCCTTACGGCACCGAGACCATGCACGTACTGCGCGCGGAGAAAGGCTATGTCATCGTCGGCCAGGACACCGACGGCACCGTGACTCCCGACGATGCGGGGCTGGCCTGGGCCATCGGCCGGAACAAGATGGACTTTGTCGGCAAGCGTTCGCTCGAGCGCGCGGCGATGAAGTTGCCACAGCGAAAACAGTTCGTCGGGCTGCGCACCCTGAATCCGGGCACGGTGCTCGAGGAAGGTGCGCAGGTTGTGGAAACGGCGCGGCAGAAGCCGCCGATGAAGTTGTGCGGCCATGTCACGTCCTCCTACTTCAGCGCGGCACTTGGGCATTCGATTGCACTCGCAATGGTGGCGGGCGGACGCGCGCGTCACGGTCAGACGCTGTTCGTGCCGATGCCTGACGGTGATATTGCCGTTCAAGTGACTTCACCAGTGTTCTACGACAGGGATGGAGCGCGCCTGAATGGCTGAACATCCCGGCGCGGGCGACTGGTTGCGGGCGCTTGCGCCGGCCGCGCGCTTCATCCTGCAGGGCGGGTCGCCCGCGCGCGCGGCGGCGGGCGAGGCATTCGGCGTGCCGTTGCCCGAGAACCCTTGTCGCGCCAACGCGTCGGGAAGCCGCGCGGCGCTGTGGCTCGGCCCCGACGAGCAGTTGCTGCTCGCTCCGGCGGAAGACGCACAGATTATCGCCGCCGGCCTTGAGGCAGCGTTGTCCGGTATTGCGCATTCACTGGTGGACGTCAGTCACCGGCAGATCGCACTGCAGGTGAGCGGGCCTCACGCCAGCGCGATTCTCAGCACAGGATGTCCGCTCGACCTCGACCCGGCGGCGTTCCCGCCCGGCATGTGCACGCGCACGTTGTTCGGCAAGGCGGACATCGTTCTTTGGCGCACGGGTGCCGCTGAATTCCATGTCGAAGTGTGGCGCTCATTCGCAGACTATGTCCTCGGACTATTGCAGGAGGCCAGCCAGGATTTCGCGGCGTTAACGTGACAATTGAGTTCCTGGGCGTATTTCGGCCTTGCTTGTCTTGAACTCATGGGGGACGATTGCCCGATCAAGGGGAGGGGTGAACATGCGGAACATTCAGCCGGCCAATATTCAAGCTGCCGTTCGGTTGGTGCTTTGTGCGGCGCTCGTCGGCGGCGTGTCGCCAGCCGCACTCGCGCAACAGGCGGAGACCACGGCCGGAACCGTGCCATTCGAGGAGATCGTGGTGACGGCCCAGCGCCGTGAACAGAATATCCAGGACGTCGGCATATCGGTGACTCCGCTTGGCGAGGAGACGCTGCAGAATCTCAACATCAATACCGCCACAATACCGCCACGGACATCGTGCGCGCGGTGCCGGGCCTGAAGATGAACGCTTACTCCTCGTCGCAGGTGGTGTTCAACATCCGTGGTGTTGCACAGAACAGCTATGGCGATGAGCAGGAGCCGCCGGTCGCCGTTTACCAGGACGACAGCTACTCCAGCTCGATCAATCTGGCGAGCTTCCCCGTGTTTGACCTCGCTCGCGTCGAAGTGCTGCGCGGTCCGCAGGGGACCCTCTTCGGCCGCAACGCCACGGGTGGTGCGATCCAGTTCATCTCGAACAAGCCGACCAGGGAGTTCGAGGGCTATACCGACCTTACGTTTGGCAGTTACAACCAGGTCATTGTGGACGGCGCGGTTTCAGGTCCGCTGGGCGACAGCGTGCAGGGCCGGCTCGCCTTCATCAGCAACCAGGACGACGGCTATATCAAGGAGATCTTTCCTGGCCAGAAGGACCGTGGCGCCAACGACCATTACGCGCTGCGTGGCCAGCTCGCCTGGCAGCCGACCGATGGCACGAATGTCAACCTGATCCTGCGCTACCTGCGCGCCGACAAGGAGCGCCAGGCAGGCCTCTATTCGCATGAGCCAGCCTGCCCGAATGCGCAGAGACAGGGCGAGTTCACGCCGCCGGCACTGGATTGCCCTCTTTGGGGAGGAGGCCCGGGTGCAACCGGCACTGGCTACCAGAATCCGGCGATCATTCCGAGCCGTGGCGGCGACCCCTGGGCCACGGAGGAGTCCTCGCTTTCCTATGTCGACCGGACCATCAAGGCCGCCACACTGCGCATCGATTCCACGGTCGGTGACTTCGACCTCGTGTCGATCACCGATTACCAGGATGCCGACAAGTTCTACATCGAGGGCGGCGACGCCTCGCCCGATCTGGGCGTGGTCTTCTACCAGGGCAGCAAGATCAAGCAATTTTCGGAGGAGCTGCGCCTGTCGCTTGAAATCGGCCGAAACCAGATCGTCGGCGGCCTCTACGGCATGAAGGTTGACGGCGATTACACCGGCCAGTTCGCCGATCCTTTCTACTCCGACTTCTGCGATGGCGATCCTGCATGCTCCTATATACCGGTCATCATTGCCTCGCAAACCACGACCTCATTTGCCGTCTTTGCACAGGACGAGTGGAAAGCGACCGACAAGCTCAGCCTGATCGCGGGACTGCGTTACTGGCACGATCAGCGCAAGGGCGCGTACTACGGGGACGAGGCGAGCAATGGCATCCATATAGCGTTTGACCATACCCAGGTGGTCGGCACCTCCTTTGACGTGCCCTTCGATCAGACAGTCGTGCCGATCACGCTCACGCCGGAGGATGCGGACAAGACGTTTGATGATTTCACCGTGCGCCTCGAGCTCGATTACCGCGTCAACGATGACGTGCTGCTGTTTGGGAGCTACAACCGCGGCAGCAAGAGTGGCGGTTTTTCGTTTTCGACCGGCACACCGTTTGCTGATGGCGTCGCGGGCACTCCGCTTGGCACCAACGCGCAGTTCCTGAATGGCATTCCATTCAAGCCCGAAGTGCTGAATTCATTCGAGGCGGGCATTAAGTCCACGATCAATGAGACGACCACATTCAACGCCAGCGCCTTCTACTACGACTACCAGGACTACCAGGCCTTTGTGCAACTCGGATATAACCAGACCGTCATCAACCTGCCCGCAACCGCCTACGGCCTCGAGGCGGAAATCAACTCCCGGCCCGTCGCCGGACTGACCTTGCAGCTCGGCCTGTCCGCGCTCAGTTCAAACGTCGAGGACATCGTGCTGCCAGACAGCGTAACGGTGGTGGAGCACGACATGCCGCAGACGCCGAACTTCTCCGGCAATGCGCTGGCGCGCTATGAATTTCCGCTGGGCGGCGGCACCGCTTCCGTACAGGCCGACGTGCAGTATTCAGCGAAGTTCTGCTTCACCGTCCTGTGCGCCCCTGTCGAGCGGGAGGATGCGTACTCGCTTGCCAATGCGCGCATCGGCTATGCGTCGGAGGACGGCCGCTGGGCAGTCGCGGCCTTCGTCGACAATCTGACCGATGAGGCGTATCGCGTCTACGCCTTCGACAGTTCGCTGTTCGCGGGTGTCGTCGCCGGCGTGTACGGCAAGCCGCGTACTTACGGTTTGACGGCGACCTGGAGGTTCGGCGCCGCATACAACTAGATGCCGTGAAGCTCGCACGGCATTTCTACCGGCTTCCGGTCTGGTTCGACGTCGAACGGCTGCGGGCTGAAGTCGAGGTGTTGCCCAGAGAGGCCTGGTCGCGCCACCCAAACGAATACGTGGGCAGCACCGCCTGCGCCTGACAAGTTGCCGATCATCGAGCGCCCGATCGTCATCTTGAGCGCACCCCGCGCGGGAAGCACACTGCTGTTCGAAACGCTCGCGCAGGCGGCGGGCATCCATACGATTGGCGGTGAGAGCCACAGGCTGGTCGAGAGTATTGACGCGCTGCGCCCGGGCGGCGGCGCCTGGCGCGGCCGCGCGAGTGCTGGACGACCGTGCGTTACGAGGACCTGATCCGGGATCCCGGGTCGGAAGTTGCGAGACTGCTGGAATTTGCCGGGCTTTCCATGGATTCCCGGCTCGCTGAGTACCTGTCGAAACCCTTGCCGCTTTCCCGTCATACGAAGACCGCCCCCGACCCTGACAAGTGGCGACAGGATGCGGTCGAGATTGATCGCGTGCTGCCAGCCGGGCGCCGCGTAAAAACAGGGCTGAAATCCTAATTCCATGGGCTCGCTTATTACTGTTGAACTGTCATCATAATTGTGTCAGGATCGGGCCATGAAAAAAGCTGCAGCTACCCGCGGCCGCCCAAGGACTTCCCTGCTTACCCGAGCCGAGCAACTTTGTGCGGCGAAAAATGCACAGCGACAGAGGGAGCGCCGAGCCGGCTTGGCCACTGTCGAACTCCGCTTGCCGGCCAGCCAGGCCACACGACTGCGTGCTGCCGCCGGCACACCACGGTTCAGGGAGGCTCTCGACGAATTTCTTCAAGGACAGGTTCTTGAGATCAACCAATGGCCAAAGCTGCGTGAACTTGCCTGGAACCGCTCCGATAGGCTGATTCCGGCTGAAGACGCCCTGGCGCTCTATGAACGCCACTGGCGCTTTGTCGAACCGGCGCAGCTTACGAAGGAGGAGGCGAACCTCATCGATTACCTGAAAAATCGATTCGGTGGCGGAGTGCTGAATGTCTAAAGCCACGTTCAAGCGGCCCGCCCACCAGCAAGTGCTGGCAATACTACCCAGTCTGGATCGCGCTTTCCTCGCCCGAACACACTGCTACTTCGGGGGCGGCACTCGCATCGTCCTCGAACTCGGTGAATATCGGGAATCGAACGCCATGGACTTTCTGTGCTCGAACCAGGATGGCTATCGCGTCCTGCGTGAGACGGTGACCGAAACATCCCTGGGGCGCATTGCAGCATCGGGTCTTTCACTCGCCCGGGAGGTGCGCGCCGACCAGTATGGCGTTCGTACTTTCATCGAGAAGAACGGGATCAAGCTGCAGTTCGAGATCGTTCGCGAAGCCCGGATTGAAATCGAGGGGGAGGAGATCGCCCGAATCCCGGTTGCCTGTCTCACCCGCCGCCATTGCTTTGCCGAAAAGTTTCTGGCTAATGCGGATCGCGGCCTGGATGCATCGACCCTCTCTCGCGATATCGTGGATCTTGCCTTCATGATTGAGGGCTGGTCCGAGGAGGATGCGACAGCTGGATTGGGACTCGCCGTAACCGCCTACGGCAACTCAGTCAAACGCGCTCTTGCCGCGGTTACAAGAAAAGTACGCGAAGACAAAGTCTACCGAAACCGTTGCGTCGAGGGACTGGCAATCGCCGATCGCAAGATAATGACTGCCGGTCTCAAGTCACTTGCCACATTTGAATAACAAGCCAGGTGCGCCGGGCCTGAACAGGACAGCACGCTATCGCTGCGACGTCTGCCATCCGGGCGCCACGTAGTAGCTCTCCGCGGCGGGCGGCAAGAGCGGCCTGCCGAGGATATGGTCCGCCGCCTTTTCGGCCAGCATGATGGTCGGCGCGTTCAGATTGCCGGTCGTGATCGACGGCATGATCGAAGAATCCACGATGCGCAGGCCGTCGATACCGATCACCCGCGTTTCTGCGTCGACCACGGCCATCGGGTCATCCGGCCTGCCCATCTTGCAGCTGCACGATGGGTGAAAGGCGGTTTCGACCTTGTCGCGGACGAAGGCGTCGATCTGTTCGTCGGTCTGGACGTCCGCACCCGGCTGGATCTCGCGACCGCGATAACGGTCGAATGCTGGTTGCGCGAAAATTTCACGCGTCAGGCGCACGCAGGCGCGCATTTCCGGCGAGTCGTCGGCGTGGCTCAGGTAGTTAAAACAGATTTTCGGCTTGTCGAGCGGATCCGCCGACGCAAGACGCACCCAGCCGCGGCTCTTTGAGCGCATCGGCCCGACGTGCGCCTGGAAACCATGCTCCCGCGCCATGGACGTGCCGTCGTAAGTGACCGCGAGCGGCAGGAAGTGATATTGGATGTCGGGATAAGGCACACCCGCGCGGCTCCTGATGAAGCCGCCGGTTTCAAAATGATTGGTGGCGCCGAGCCCGTCCTTGCGCAAGAGCCAGCGCGCGCCGATGAGCGCCTTGGACCATAAATTCATCGATGAATAAAGTGTAACGGGCTCCTTGCAGGCGACCTGAAAATAAAACTCCAGGTGATCCTGCAGATTCTCGCCGACGCCCGGCATGTCGCGCGTGACGGCAATGCCGTGCTGCCTGAGTTCGTCAGCCGGTCCGAGTCCGGAAAGTTTCAACAATTGCGGTGAGTTGATCGGTCCGCCGCAGACCAGCACTTCGCGTCGCACGCGCGCCGTGTGCAGTGTATCGCCCCTGCGATAGCGCAGGCCGACGGCGCGTTTGCCATCGAACAGGATGCCCGTTGCCAGGGCGTGTGTGCGCACGGTCAGATTGCGTCGCTGCATCGCCGGGCGCAGATAGGCTTTGGCAGTGCTCGAACGGCGGCCGTCGCCAACGGTCATGTCGAACCGTCCGAACCCTTCCTGCTGGAAGCCGTTGATATCGGCCGTGTGCGGATAACCGGCCTGGCCGGCGGCTGCGAGCCAGGCCGGATGCAGCGGATTGGTCACTGTGCCGTAGCAGGTGTGCAGCTTGCCTTCGTCCCCACGGTAGTGATCGCCGCCCTCGGCACGCGTCTCCGCGCGCTGGAAGTACGGCAGCACGTCGGCATAACCCCAGCCAGCGGCGCCTTCCTCCTCCCAGCGATCGAAATCATGCGGGTTGCCGCGCACGTAGACGAGGCCATTGATCGAGGAGGAGCCGCCCAGGCACTTGCCGCGCGGCGTGTGGATTCGACGTCCGCCGAGGTGTGGCTCAGGCTCCGTGTAATAGAACCAGTTGTACTTCTTCATGCCCATCGGAATTGCGAGCGCCGAAGGCATCTGGATGAATATCGAGCGGTCCGAGCCGCCGTACTCGAGCAGCAGGACGCTGTGCTGTCCGTCCTCGGTCAGCCGGTCCGCCAGCACGCAGCCGG
>Ga0315281_10014637_pt1 | contig 10565 bp, 11 predicted proteins | sample YL17G07_0_MG_FD_204540 | JGI IMG/M metagenome (GOLD analysis project Ga0315281, IMG submission 204540) | Sediment microbial communities from Yellowstone Lake, YNP, Wyoming, USA - YL17G07_0 | ecosystem: Environmental > Aquatic > Freshwater > Lake > Sediment | place: USA: Wyoming | collected... | reverse complement strand
GCGAGGATGCCGTCGAGCCCGTGGGAGGCCAGGAAGTCGACGTACGGCGGGATCGCCTCCTCGTCGATTGCCGACCCACCGCCGGCGAGCGGGGTGAGGGCGGCGGCGATCGCTCCGCGCAGCATCGAGGCGAAATCTATGCTCTTCCGCGGTGGCGAACCTCCGAGTCGAGCGCGACGGCGATCTCCTGCGGGTCACCCTGGCGCGGCCCGACCGGCACAACGCGTTCGACGCGGAGCTGATCGGCGAGCTCGCGGAGGCGTTCGTCGACGTCGGCCGGGCGCGCGCGGTGGTGCTCGCGGGCGACGGCAAGAGCCTGTCGGCCGGCGCGGACGTCGACTGGATGCGCTCCGCCGTCGACCTGTCGCACGAGGAGAACGTCGCCGACGCGACCGCGCTGCGGCGGATGCTCGAGGCGATCGACGGGTGCCCGGCCCCTGTGGTGGCGCGTGTGCAGGGGTACGCGTTCGGCGGCGGCGCGGGGCTCGTCGCGGCGGCGGACATCGCGATCGCGGCGCGCGACGCCGTGTTCGCGTTCTCGGAGGTGAAGCTCGGGATCGTCCCTGCGGTGATCTCGCCCTTCGTGCTCGCGAAGATCGGCCCGGGCGCGGCCCGGCGCTATTTCCTGACCGGCGAGCGCTTCGATGCGGAGACCGCGCTGCGAATCGGGCTCGTGCACGAGGTCGCGGACGATCCCGACGCGGCGGTCGACCGCGTGCTGGGCGAGCTGCTCTCCGCAGGCCCGCAGGCGGCGCGCTGGGCGAAGCGCCTGATCCGTGAGCGGCCCGACGGGCCTGAGACCGCGCGCTGGATCGCCGAGCGTCGCGCGAGCGAGGAAGGCCAGGAGGGGCTGCGCGCGTTCCTCGAGAAGCGCCCGCCGTCCTGGCGCCCGAACTAGCCTGCTCCACGCCGCCGCGCCGGCGAATGCACCCACGCTTCAGGCCGGTCGCGGGCGCGATCGCAGCAGCAGACGGTAACACCGGCTCGAGCGACAGGACGCTCGCGCAGGCGTCAGTCGCTACTCACGGTGTCGCTTACGGGCATCGAGGTGCGCTGTAGTTCGAAGGTAGCGATCGCTTCGTCGGGGCCGGCGGGCGCGCGGAGGTCGCTGGCAGTGAAGGGGCCGGTCCACGCGGTTCCTGTGAGGGCGGCAGCGGCGGCCTCGTAGTCGTACTCGGTGCGACGGTGTCGGATCGTGGGGCCGAGTTCGAGCCAGTAGGCACCTGGCTTGCCTTCGTAGCCACAGCCGACGCTGCCGGCGTTCAGGAGCCGTTTGCTTCCGGCCGCGATGTCGAACTGGACGTGCGTGTGGCCGCAGACGATCACCGTCGCGTTCGTCCCGCCGAGCGCGTCGACGAGAGCTGGCTCGGGCGTACGCGGCGTGATGATTGCCGTGTCGCTGCGCGGGGTCGCATGACAGAAACAGACCTCGCCGATCCCCTCGATCATGAGCTGAGCTGTCAGCGGCCATCTCGCGACGAACTCCTGATCGTCCGCGCTCAGCTTGCTCGCGACCCATGTATTCACCGTCGCGTAGTTGCCGACTGGGTCGAGCGCGAACGTTTCCCGGTCGCAGTTCCCACGCACGAAGAGCGCACCCGAGCCGAGGGCGCGTACACGGGCGAGCGTCTCAGCCGGCCACGGCCCCCAAAAAACGTCCCCGCCGACAACGACCCGGTCGAAGCGCTCACGCTCCACATCGGCCAGTACGGCCTCCAGCGCCGGCAGATTGCCATGGATGTCGTACAGCGCTGCAACCTTCACGACACGACCGTAGCAGCGACCGTTCGAGCCTAGATGCTCTCTCCGTCAGGCGTCACGCGCGCACGCTGGCGCAGGCGACGTTGGCGCCACCTGAATGGTCCTCGCCGGCATCTTCGGCCGGTTGTACCGCTGGACGGACAACGCACGCTCGAGTGCCGCTCGACCCGCGGGATCGGCGTGCGTCGGGAGCACGACGTCGACGGGCAGGTCGAGCAGCGGGCGCAAGCGGTGGATCACTTCCTCGGCGGCGATACCCGGCCCGGGCCAGGCGGGATGCACCTGGAGCCCGTTGCCGCGGTCGATCAGCGTGTCGCCGACAACGACGGCACGACGGCTCTCCACGTAGAGGACGAGGTCGTTCGGTTCGAAGCCTTCGAACGCGCGGACGCCGAACGGCAGCGAGTCGCCGCTGCGGAACACCTCTCCGCGCACCGGATCGGGATCGGACAGGTCGGGCGGCGGGACGTAGATCGGCAGGCCGAGTTGCGGCGCGTGCCGACGGTGCCACGGACACGTGAGCACGACCGCGCTCGCGCGCTCCCGGAGTTCCGCGGGAACGTCGAGCGGGTCGAAGAGCAAGACGCCCTCCCCGGTGTCGACGGCGTAGGACGAGACCATCCGATCCCACTTCTGGCTCGGCTTCCAGTCCGGGTGCGCTGCCTTCCAGTGCCAGACGCCGGTCGCGACTTCGCGCATCCGGCGGACTCTACTGTCGTTCCGGCGCGCGAAGCACTGACCCCCTAGACGGCTTCGGGTGACATGCCGGACGCTGGCGCAGACGAGCTTGCGTTCTCTGGACCGACGACTAGCATTGCGGCGGGGGTCGACCGACCCTCATGAGCGAGAGGACGATCGTGATCAAGGTCAGCGTCTTGTACCCGAACAGCGACGACTGCACGTTCGACATGACGTACTACTGCGACAAGCACATTCCGATGGTGCAGAACCTGTGCGGCGACGCCTGCAAGGGAGTCGCAGTCGAGCAGGGCCTCGGCGGCCCGGCGCCTGGATCCCCGGCCGCATACGTGGCGATGGGCCACCTCCTGTTCGACTCGGTCGGTGAGTTCCAGGCCGCGTTCGAGCCGCACGCGGCGGCGATCATGGGCGACATCGTCAACTACACGAACTCGACACCGACGGTCCAGATCAGCGAGATCAAGCTCTAACGCATTCCATCCCCGGCACCGACGGTCCGGGGCTCGACTTCCGCGGGTGACGTTCCCGAGCGCCGGCGCGTGGCCGCGCGGCGTGTCCAGACGTGCCCTCAGAAGGGCTTGGTGGCGCGATTCGCAAAACGGTGGACGGCAACGAGCGTCCAGACCGCTTCGACCACTCCGAAGGGCCACGTGCCTGCCAGAAACCCGTACGCGCTGGAGAGCGCGCATCCGCAGGCGAACGCGAGGACGAAGCCGTCATGTCGCCGTTCCATCGCGTACATGAGCATCATGAAAGTGACGGCGCTTGCGCCAAAGACGGTGAGCACGATCGGCAGTGTGCCAGGCTTCTGCGTGGGGAGCGGAATCGTGACCGCCTGCGAGTCTCTCGGAGGCAGCGCGACGCTGTACTCCCGTTGCACTCGGCTCGTCCCTGTGTAGGATCGCCGGATGTCGGCCACAGCGGAAGTGACAATCCCCACGCCCGAGGCGCCTGCAACGCGGCCGCGGGTCGTGATCGTTCCCGTCCGCGGGCTGCCGATCGTGGGGCTCGTGCTGATCGGCGTCGTCGTGGCGATCGCCCGCGACGCCCGCTGGGGCCTCATGTTCTGCCACGTCGTCGGCGGCGGCCTGTGGACTGCGATCGATCTCTTCGTCGGCTTCGTCGTCGGGCCGATCATCGGGCGAATGTCGATCCCCGCGCGGATCGAGTTCTCGACGCGGTTCATGCCGAAGATGCTCCTGATCATGCCGACGGTCGTCACGATGACGCTGGCGGCGGGTTTCCAGCTGGCGCGGCTCAGCGGCTTCCTCGACACCTCGAACCCGAGGCACACCTGGGTCGTCGTCTCCTTCGGCGTCGTCGGCGTGATGGCGGTGATCGCGCTCGCCTATCTCGAGCCGGCGAACGTCGCGGTGCTGTTCGAGCTGCGCAAGCCGCAACCGGACGGGCGCGTGGTCGAGAAGCTGATGCGCCGATTCGTCTATACCGCCGGCATCACCGGGGTGATGCAGGTTGCGACGCTCGTGATCATGACGAGGCTCGCGAGTTGACGGCGCCCACGCACGCAGAGTCGGGAGCGGCGAGCCTCCTCGACCGTCGCCTGCCGCCGGTGACCGAGATCGGCGCCGCGTCGATGATCGCGATCGCCGGCGGCGTCATCTATCTCGCCGCGTACCTGCCCAAGCACGCGCCGCTCGGCGTCGCCGTCGCACTGCTTGCGCTCGCCGCGGCGCTGCAGCTGACGAACGCGATCCTGCTCTCCCGCCTGCCGGACTTCGCGTGGGATCGCTTCTTCCAGGTCGGCGGCTGGGCGCTGCTCGCGTACGCGGTGATCGCCGGCATGATCGAGTACGCATTCGTCTACGACAAGACGCGAGGGGCGCCGCTCGTCGTGATGACCGCGATGTTGGCGCTCTTCATGCTGAACGTGCCTGTGTTGATCGCGTTCACGGTCACGCGGTACCAGCAGACTCGCTGACGGACGCGTCGGCGGAATAGTCGACGCCTCGGTCTATCGGCGTCATCCGCCCGGTGCGAGAGGCTAGGGCATGATTCGCCGCTCAGTGGAACGATCCACCCTCGTCGCCGTAGTCGTCGCCCTGCTCGCGCTCCTGGCCGCGGCCCCCGCGCAAGCGGACTTCGCGGCCGTCCCCGCCGGCGCGGCCGCCCCCGGCTCCGACCCGAATCACGCGACCCCGCTCGAGCTGCTCGCGAGCCGGATCGCCTCCACCATCGCCGGCCGATCCGTCTCGGTTCGCTGCAACGACGAGACCGGCTGGAACACGATCGCGGCGGACGTCGGCTTCGACCCGAACGCCGAGCTGGGTGTCGTCGTCTCGCCGTTCTACTACGTGGAGACCGGCAGGTTTCTGAGCAGCGCGACTGCGACGGACCTGTCGCCGACCGCCTGCTCTTCCCTCCAGCAGTTCGCGCAAGCGACCGCGAAGCCGACCAAGTGCCGGGCGAAGACGACGGCCACGAAAACAGTCACGCGCTATCGCCTCGTCACCCGCTACCGCTGGGTCACAAGCCACGGGCGCAGGACGCGGGTGGCCTACCGGGTCAAGGCGCCGTACACCGCCACGATCAAGCAGACCGTGCTCGCGCCACCGTCGCCCTGTTTTCTCGGAACGCCCGTCTCGTCCGGCTCCTCCACGCTCAGCGAGTGCTGGGATCACTCCTGCTACGCGGTGGCTGCGCGCGAGCCGAGCAGCTTCTGGAACGTCTACGACCAGGACGCGCAGGCGATCCTCGCGCTGGCCCACGAGCCGATTCACCTCTGGCAGGATCAGGCCGGCGCCGCCGTGCCTCCCGACACGCTGGTCGAATCGCAGGCGGAGTGCTCCGGCATGCAGTGGATGGCCTACGTCGCCGAGCAGCTCGGCGACACGCCCGACGACGCACAGGCGATCGCCACCTACTTCTGGACGATCGGATACCCGAGCCTCCAGTCGACCTCGGATCCGTACTCGCAGTCGCACCCCTACTGGTCGGCGGACTGCGTCCCCGGCGGAGCGCTCGACATCCGTGCGGCCGGCTCGACCGCCTGGCCGTAGCGCGCCTACGCCACGACGTTCCCGAAGACGGGCCCGCAGGCCGGAGTCTTCAAGGGGGCCCGCGCTCCCAACAGCGACGTCACTAGACTCGGACCTGTTCGAGCACCGGCGTGCCGCAGCAGGGGCCGGTCCTTCAACCCAAGGAGGCAGACGGTGGGAGTGGCAGCATCGGGCACGCTGCATCACACGTGTTTCGTCGTCAACGACGTGGAGAAGACGGCGGCAGCGCTCGCGGAGTCGCTCGGGATCGGACCGTGGAGCGTCTGGACGATCGAGCCGGCGGCGAGCACCGTACGGGGCCGCGACGTCCCCTTCACCTTCCGGGTCGCGATCGCGCCCGTCGGGGACTCGAACTACGAGCTGCTCGCGCCGCACACGGGCGAGAGCATCTATGTCGAGCATCTGAAGGCGCACGGCGAGGGGTTCCACCACACCTGCATCGCCTACCCGAGCCTCGAGGCGCTGCGTGAGGCGAAGGCCGAGCTGACGCGCCAAGGGCGGGAGCTGGTCCAGAGCGGAGACCTCGGCGAGCAAGGCGAGTTCTGCTACTTCGACATCGCCGAGACCGGCGCGCTCCTCGAGCTGCTCTACCTGAAGGAGCTGCCGCCGCCGGAGAAGACGATCGGCTAGCTCCGGACGCTAACGGTGCGGCGACGCGGGCAACCGCGCCTGCGCACCGGTCTTCGCGGCGCGGTACAGCGCGTCGATCGCGCGCGCCTGGCCGAGCGCATCGGCCCGGCCGAGGAGCGGCGGCTCGAGGCCGCGAATCGCGCGGCTCGCGTTGTCGGACTGGAGCCGGTACCGGTCCGCGTCCTCGACCTCGATCCATTCGCTGCGGCCTCCGCGCAGCAGCTCGATGCCCGGCTCGTTGCACCCCCACGGCGTGGCGACGCGAAGCGCACCCTCGGAGCCGACGACCTCGAGCCCTTGGCGGTCCGGCAGATCGAAGGCGCAGTCGATCAGCGCGAGCGCGTCTCCGCCGAAGGCGAGCGTGCCGGCGAGCCGAAGGTCGACTCCGGTCGGCCCGAGCACCTGCTGCGCCGTCACCGCCGTCGGCTCGCCGGCAAGGAGCCGCGCGCTGCTGACGCAGTAGCAGCCGACGTCCATCAGGGCGCCGCCCTCGAGCGCCGGGTCGAGGCGGACGTCGTCGCCGCGCAGCATGAACGAGAAGCTCGCGCGCACGAGCCGGAGCTCGCCGATCGCGCCGCCGCCGGCGAGCTCGGCGAGCCTCACCGTCTGCGGATGGTGCCGCCACATGAACGCCTCCATCAGGACGAGGCCCTCCCGGTCGGCGACGTCGAACGCGCGCTCGACCGACGCGGGGTCGCGCGCGAGCGGCTTCTCGCAGAGCACGTGCTTGCCCGCCTCGAGCGCGCGGATCGACCAGTCGACGTGCGCGCCGTTCGGCAGTGAGACGTAGACCGCCTCGACCTCCGGGTCGGCGAGCAATGCGTCGTAGGAGCCGTACGCGCGCGGGATCCGCCATTCGTCCGCGTAGGCGCGCGCCCGCCGCTCGTCACGGCTCGCGACCGCGACGAGCTCCGACTCCGGCGACTCGTGCAGCGGCGGGATGACGAGAGCGTTGATCCGCGCCGTGGAGAGGATCCCCCAGCGGACCGGCCCGCTGCTCGGCGGAGCGCTCATCGAGGTGAGAATAGAGTCACGGCGGATGCAGCGCCTGCTGGTAGCGAACCGCGGCGAGATCGCGATGCGGATCTTCCGCGCCTGCGGGCCGCTCGGCATCGAGACGGTCGCGGTCGTCGCACCGGACGACCGCGGCTCGCTCCACGCCCGCAGCGCGGATGCGACGGTGGAGGTCGCGTCGTACCTCGACCCGGCCGAGCACGTGCGCGCCGCCCGCGAGAGCGATGCCGACGCGGTGCACCCCGGCTACGGCTTCCTCTCCGAGAGCGCCGACCTCGCCGACGCCGTCCTCGGCGCCGGCCTCCTCTGGGTCGGGCCTCCGCCCGCCGCGCTGCGTGCGGGCGGCGACAAGCTCGCCGCAAAGCGGACGGCACGCGAGGCCGGCGTGCCGGTGCTGCCGACGGGCACGCCGGACGAGGTCGGCTACCCGCTGCTCGTGAAGGCGGCGGCAGGCGGCGGCGGGCGCGGCATGCGCATCGTGCGCCACCCCGCGGAGCTCGACGCCGCCGTCGAGGCCGCGCGACGTGAGGCGGCAGCCGCGTTCGGCGACGACACGGTGTTCTTCGAGCGGTACCTCGAGCGTCCGCGCCACGTCGAGATCCAGCTGCTCGCCGACCGGCATGGAACCGTGCTCGCACTCGGCGAGCGCGACTGCTCGGTCCAGCGGCGCCACCAGAAGGTGCTCGAAGAGTCGCCCTCCCCCGCGCTCGACCCGGAGCTGCGGGCGCACATGAGCGACGCGGCAGTCGCGTTCGCGCGTGCGATCGCCTACGAGAGCGCGGGCACCGCCGAGTTCATGCTCGACGGACGCGACTTCTTCTTCCTCGAGCTGAACGCGCGCATCCAGGTCGAGCATCCGGTGACGGAGCTCGTGACCGGGGTCGACATCGTCCGCGAGCAGCTGCGGATCGCCGACGGCGAGCGGCTCGGCGCGCAGCCCGAGCTCCAAGGGCACGCGGTCGAGGTGCGCCTCTACGCGGAGGACCCGTGCACGTTCCTGCCGCAGGCCGGGCGCCTCGAGCGGCTGCGTCTCCCCACAGGCATCCGCACCGACGCGGGCGTCGAGGAGGGCGACGAGATCGGGACGTCGTACGACCCGATGATCGCGAAGCTGATCGCACACGGCCGGACGCGCGAAGAGGCGCTCGGGCGACTTGCCGGCGCGCTGCGCGAGACGGACGTGGGCGGCCTGACGACCAACCTCCCCTTCCTGCGCTGGCTCGTCTCGCATCCGCTCGTGCGCGCAGGCCGCACGACGACCGCGTTCCTCACCGAGAACCCGCCGCTCTCCGAGCCGCCGGCCCGCGTGCCCGGCCGGGCCTGGGACGGCTCCTGGCGGCTCAACCTGCCCGGCCCGCCGCCGCGCGCCGCGCCCGACGTCGACGCCGCCGCCCGCGAGCCCGGCCCGACGCCGGAGCAGGCCGCCCTCACCGCGCCGATGCCCGGCACGGTCATCCGCGTGCTCGTCGCCCCCGGCGCCCATGTCACCGCGCGCCAGCCGCTCGTCGTGCTGGAGGCGATGAAGATGGAGACGCCGCTCGTCGCGCCCTACGACGCGACGGTGAAGGCGGTGCACGTCGCCGAGGGCGACCGCGTCGCCGGCGGCGCCCTGCTCGTGGAGCTGGAGGAGTGAGGCCGGCTAGAACAGCTTCTGGAGCTTCATGGCCGCGCCCATGTCGCCCTTGATCTTCAGCTTCCCGGTCATGTACGCACTCGTGGGGTTCACGTCGCCCGCGATGATCTTCTCGAAGGTCTCCTGCGTGGCCGAGATCACGGCGTCGGCGTCGCCGCCGCCGACGGTGACGGTCACCTTGCCGTCGTCCACGTCGACCTTCCATTCGCCGGCGCCCTCGATGTCGAAGACGTACGAGTTGCTCATGCCGGCGGTCTTCGACGGATCGGCCTGCGACTCGAGATTGGCGAAGAACTCCTGGACGGCGTCGGCCATCTCACGCTCCTTGACTCAGTGATTGACTAGGGGTTCAACCGCGAGTGTACGCCCGCTGCCGAGGCCGCGGCCTGGGGTAGCATCGCCGCCGCGATGGGGGTGACGATCGAGATCGGCCTGCCGGGACAGACGCGGGCCGACGCGCTGGCCGTGCCGGTCGCGCGGCCGCCCCACGGGTTCGGCGGCGAGGGCGGCGGGATCCTCGACCCGCACCTCCGTGGCCGGCTGGCCCAGCTCACGGCGAGCGGCGAGCTGCGGGGCGACCCGGGCGAGGCCCTCGTCCTCCATCTCGACGGCGAGCTCGAGACACCGCGCGTCGTCGCAGTCGGGATCGGCGAGCGAGACCGTGCCGACCTCGACGCGCTGCGCACCGCCGGCGCCGCGGCCGCGGAGGCGCTCTCCCGCGTCGGCGGCACGGTCTGCTGGCTGCTCGACGAGACGCTGCCTCTGTCGCTCGCCGACCAGGCGCGCGCGCTCGTCGAAGGCACCATCCTCGGCGGGTATGCCCCCGGTCGCTGGAAGACGCAGGACGACCACCCGCCGCGCGCGATCGAGCGGATCGTCCTCGGTCACTTCGTCACCCAGGAGCTGCGCGACGCCGCCGACCGGGCGGCGCTCGTCGCCGAGCGGACGAACCGTGCACGAGACCTCGCCAACATGCCCCCGAACGAGCTCAACCCCCGGACGCTCGCCGAGCGCGCGGTCGAGCTGGCCGGCGAGCACGAGCACCTGACGGCGGAGATCCTCGGCCCGCGCGAGATCGACGCGCTCGGCATGGGCGCGCTCGCCGCGGTGGGCGCCGGCAGCCGCAACGAGCCGCGGCTGATCGTCCTGCGCTACGAGCCGCCCGCACCCACGCGCGCCGACGTCGTGCTCGGGCTCGTCGGCAAGGCCGTCACGTTCGACTCCGGAGGCCTCTCGCTGAAGCCGGGGGCGCACATGGAGGACATGAAGGGGGACATGGCAGGCGGCGCCGGCGCCCTGCACGGCATCGGCGCGGTCGCCGCGCTGGGCCTGCCGGTGCGGGCCGTCGCGGTGCTCGCCGCCGCCGAGAACCTCCCCGGCGGCAACGCGTTCCGACCCGGCGACATCCTGCGGGCGGCGAACGGCAAGACGATCGAGATCGTCAACACCGACGCAGAGGGGCGGCTCGTGCTCGCGGACGCGCTCTGGTACGCGCGGCGCGCGGGCGCGACGCACGTGCTCGACGTCGCGACGCTGACGGGGGCGATGGAGCTCGCGCTCGGCGACCTGTACGCGGGCCTCTTCGCGAACGACGACGAGTGGCGCGACCGGATCGTGGCGGCGGGCGAGCGCAGCGGCGACCTCGTGTGGCCGTTCCCGCTCCATCCGCGGTACCGTCGCTACGTGGACTCGACGTTCGCCGACATGAAGAACTCCTCGCTGCTTCGCCAGGGCAGCCCGGTGCTCGCGGCGACGTTCCTCGAGGAGTTCGCCGGCGAGGGGCCGTGGGCGCACATCGACATGGCCGGCCC
>Ga0315281_10014636_pt1 | contig 10565 bp, 9 predicted proteins | sample YL17G07_0_MG_FD_204540 | JGI IMG/M metagenome (GOLD analysis project Ga0315281, IMG submission 204540) | Sediment microbial communities from Yellowstone Lake, YNP, Wyoming, USA - YL17G07_0 | ecosystem: Environmental > Aquatic > Freshwater > Lake > Sediment | place: USA: Wyoming | collected... | reverse complement strand
CAATTGCCGTGCACGACGCCGGGGTAGTGTCTTCGAACGCTTCCGTATCGCTTTGACGGGCCGCTCCGGAAGCCAAACGGCCTCGCGGAGGGCATTCCATGGGCTGTAAATCTCTCTTGTCGCCATCAGCCCCGCCAAAATCAAGACTTATTCAGAGGTTCCCTGGACGTAGAATAGCCCAAAAATGTTCCCATATATTATGCGGGACTCAATAATGCGCAATTACTTATGACGTTGTGTTTAGATAGTCTTTTTCATAGGGACATGGAGAGCAACGAACATTGGAGTTGCTGAACGTAGAGCCTGCGCGACACGGTTGCATTGTACGGCAACTTACCGTACACTTTCAAGGTGAGGATCATATGTCCCTAAGCCTGAAGCAGCAGAGACACCCAAGGAAGATCGCGCGCATCGAAGCGCGCCTGAATCCCGAGCAGAAGCGCCGGATTGAATATGCCGCTCGCCTGAAGGGGACGTCCTTGTCGGATTTCATGGTGTTGAGCGCCGATGATGCCGCCGCACGAGCCATTCAAGAGCACGAAGTCTGGGTCCTAGCTGGCCGCGACCGCGAGGTCTTTGTGCGGGCCTTGTTGAATCCCCCTGTACCCAGTGCGTACATGAAAGCTGCGGCGCAACGCTACAAAAGACGGCTGGGCACCTTGTGAGCAAGAAGCACGACGAAACGCGTTACCGAATCGAGCCGCTCAGCGTTACGCACGATCGTGCGGCTTTTTCCTGTGGCGTGGAAGCGTTGGATCGATACCTGCAAAAGCAGGCCGGACAGGATGTCAGCAGGCGTGTAGCGGCTGCCTTCGTCATCACCCCCGACGGCACAACAATCGCCGGGTTTTATACACTGTCTGCCCATCTGGTGAATCTGGCCGATCTCCCCGAAAGTGTCGCGAAGAAGTTCCCGCGTTACCCGAATGTGCCTGCGACCCTCCTGGGCCGGCTGGCCGTCAGCGAAAACTTTCGAGGTCAGGGAATCGGTGAATTGTTGCTCATGGATGCGCTCCAGCGCGCCCTCGGAAATACCCGTGAAGTCGCCTCGGCGGTCGTCGTCGTGGACGCGAAAGACGAACGAGCGCGCGGATTCTATTTACGTCACAATTTCATTCCGCTTTCCACGCAACCCAATCGTCTCTTCTATCCCATGAAGACCGTTGAGAAATTGTTTACCCGTTAGCCAAAACTTCGGACGATGAGAGCCGCATCACGCAACACTCGTCGGCGCTCCCAGAAAACCTGAAACTTTTCGGTCCAACTTCAGTCCAGTTCGGAAGGGGGTTGCACCGTGCGTTTCCGTGTAAGCGACACCAAATGCGGCACTTATGTGATTGACCCTGCTTGCTTGCAAAGCAGGTGGTCTCCCAGCTGAGCTACACGCCCACGCGGTGTAACCATTATACGCTCAACCGTTTACAGCCCACAATTGGACATCCCCATCTTCGATTTTCGGTCCCTTCGGTCCCACAACAACCTTTTGGGACGGAAGTTCGAAGCCCAAGCCACTCCTGCGCATCAGGCCCGCAGAACAGGTTGTCTTGGCGATGGGCGCCGCCTACTCCTTGAATCCGGCTATTGTGGGATGTTCACTGCAAGACCGCGCGGACATTTTCTTCGTTTTCGCAAATCCAGCGGTGGATATCTTGCAGGGCTTTGGCCGGATCCAGTTGGGGACGCCAACCCGTCATCCGAGTCACCTTGGAGTTGTCCGTGACATACAGCGGAATATCATCCGGGCGGTTTTCAGAAATCCGCTCAACGGGGATCGTCTTCCGGGTGATCTCCTGGCAAAGCCGGGTCGTTTCCAGCAAGGAGAGGCTATTTTGCAATCCACCACCAACGTTGAAAACCTGGCCGGCGAATTGCCCGAAGTGGCCCAGCTGGTAATCCACCAGGGCCAGCAGATCCTGAATGTGCAATAAATCCCGCACCTGTTTGCCTGTGCCATCGAAGCCGATATAGCTCAGCTTGCGGCCGAAGTGATGAGCGGCAACCCAGAGGACAAAAACGCCCTGGTCCACCTTCCCCATCTGCCAAGGCCCAGTAAGCACACCGCAACGATTCACGATCGCAGCCAAACCAAAACTATTTCCGTACTCCTCCAGGAGCATCTCGCTGGCGAGCTTGGTCGTCCCATACAAGGAGCGGTGGCCACTTACGGGGAATTCCTCCGCAATGCCGGAACGACTCGCTCCCTGGGTGGATTGAACCGGGCAAAGGTCGAAGCGGGTGGAGTTCTCTTCCATTTGCAAGGAGGTGAGCGCGGGGATCGAGTACACGCGGCTGGTGGACATAAACAAGATGCGCGCCGACAAGCGTCTCGCAAACTCAATGACATTCATGCTGCCGAGCAGATTGGCCTCCAGGACATAGCGGGGAGAAGTAATGCCGGCCAGCACGGAAGGTTCCGCCGAACAATCAATCAGCGTCCGGACGTTTGAAAATCTGTCCACTTCCAAATCGGAGACGCAGCGAATATCTCCATGAACATAATCAATGCCCGCCTGCTTGAGGCGGGGCAGATTCAGCTCCGATCCCCTGCGGCTCAGGTTATCAAAGCAGGCGATTTTCCAATCCGGATGAATTTCTTTCAAGCCCAGGGCCAGCGAACTGCCCACAAACCCGGCTCCGCCCAGGATCAAAAGTTCTTCAGTCATAGGGATTCACTTGGATTTTGCGTCCGCCACATGGGCAACTCCCGGGGAAGAATCTTCCCGTGCGAAATGGTCCTGGATCGGAGCGGTTTCTATTCCTCGAGCAGGCCGTTGCCCGCGGGACCGATGGTAGTCGCCCCGGGAAAGCTGCTTTTCGAGCCAGATATAGAGAACAATAAAAAGATAGCGGCTGCCCATTTCCTTGATCCTGAGCTTGGAAACGCCGCTCTTGCGGTTGTACCAGCGCATGGGAATCACCGCGTAAGAAAATCCTCTGGTAATGGTTTTCAGCGGAAGCTCCACCGTCAAATTAAAGTGATGGCTCAAGATGGGCTGGATACCGTCAATCACTTCCCGGCGATACAGCTTAAAGGCGTTGGTCGTATCATTGTAGGAAATTTGGAAGACGGCCTGAATGAACCAGTTGGCCAGGCGGTTCAAAAGCAGCTTGTGAAGCGGATAGTCAACCGTGGCCCCGCCGCGCATAAAACGGGACCCAAACACCGCATCGAAACCCTCTTGCAGCTTGCGGTATCCGGCAACCAGATCCGCGGCATCGTCCGAACCATCGGCCATCAGGATGGCCACGGCATCGCCGGTGTAGTGTTCCAAGCCGCAGCGGACAGCGAGTCCAAATCCATTCGGAGGCTGATTCCGCACATACCGGACGCCTGGAAATTCCGCAGCCAACTGCTTGCAGAGGGACAAGGTGCCATCGCTGCTATTGTCATCGATGATTAGGATCTCGTGCGCAATGCCTTCCCCGCGGAGCGCTTGTGCGATCTTCTCCACCGCAAGCCGCAGGCAGTCTTCTTCGTTGTGCGCCGGGATAACGCAGGAAAGCTTCATCCGTATCTATCCCCATCAAGCGATACTTGAGAACGACATTATAGCCCTGCGCGCGTTCCCGCGGTGAAGGTAGTTTTCCGGCGGTGCTCTTGCCGATGGGCGTGACTCCTGCAAGGACGCTTGGCCGGGCGGCCAAAGCGCTCAAACAAGGGAAGGAATTTTGCCGCTAAATATTTTCCCGGCCCTGGCCCGATGGTTTTACCGCCACCACGAGGAATTGCTTGCCGAACAGCCGCCAGGCCATCGGAAATGCCAAGTATGCCCGGAGGGTCCATGCAGGATATTCCCTGCCGGTGGACATCGTGTACGGCAAGAATTTAGCCTTACACAATTCGATCTCAAACCCGCTCTTCTTCAGTATTTCCACAAGCGAGAGTTCCGTAAGGGGGAGATAATGGTCAAAGAAGTCCCAGTAAGCGCCCGGCAAATACTTGATATTCGGCCCCAGGGCGATCAGGCGGCCTCCCGTGGCCAAAGCCCGGTAAGCTTGTTGAATCGCGCGTTCCAAATCCGACTTGGCGGGGAGATGCTCAAAGAAATTGCTTGTAAACACCGCCTGCAGACTGGCCAGAGGGACTCCCCACGGTTGTGAACAGTCCTGCTGAAGAACGGTGACACCGTCAGCGGCCCACTTCCGCGCGTCAGGATTCAAATCCATGGCAAATTTCGGGCCGCAGCGTACGTTGTTGATGAACTCACAATATCCACACCCTAAATCCAGCACGGCAGCATCGCTTGGAATCCAGCGGCCGAAAAATGAAGCAAGCACTTCCCAAATTCGCTTGCGATAGGCCCCTTGGCCCGCAAATCGGCGCCGATACAACTGCTGCAGATCGGCGGGTGAGTGTGCTTGATGCGTCATGATTGTTTGTTTCCGCAGCCATGCCCAGCGCCGCAGGACAGCATCCTAGCAAATAAGCACGCGACTTGGCCAATAAGACCCGCGGCAGTTTGAATTCCATTGAAGAGGAGCGAACACGGGGAACTTTCGTGGCGCAGATTGCAAACTGAAACGCCGGAGACCTTACGGGCATGCGGCGGAAAACGCACAAGTTGGGGTTATTTCAGAAGGGCTGTGGGAGCGGCCGAGGCCTGCGTGCCCTGCTGCAGCAGGGCGCGCAGAAGGCCGAGCAGGAGCAACAGGAGCAGACCGGCTGGAACCGTTGTCCTCCAGGCGGATTCGCCGGCGGTGTGGTCGCCCAGAAACTCAACGACACCGCCATGCCGCGCATACCACCCGTGCCAGTACACTTCGTCTTCCTGGAGCACTTTTTGCATTTGAGCCCGGCCGATCAAGACCACCGCGGCATTCGCCGGACGATACCGCGAGAGTTCGTCAAGTTTCTCGCGATTCAGAGCGTATTGATGTTTGAGAAACCAATTTTCCCAAGCCAGCGCAGAAAGCGAGTCGGGAGCGGTGGCGGCACTGGATTCTTTGCCGCCCAAAAGACTGAGGCCGGGAAAGATGGACCTTTGCGAACTGTTTTCGAGACTCTGGACATGGGCGTGCAGGAGTATTCCGCAGGAAAAATCGAATAAACAACCGGCCATCACAAGAAGTAAAAGAGTCCGGCGCAACGGAAACCTGGCGGCCAGCAGAGATAATCCGAGAATTTCCACGGGAAGAAGGGTGACATGAGCGAGGCCCAGGAAGTCTCTTTCCCCGACGACCGCGATGCCCGTCACCACGCAAAACGGAATCATCGCGAGCCAGAAGGAGCGTTCCGCGCTGGACCGCCCAAGCCCGCGGAAATTACGATAGAGCAGCCAGAGAACGAACGGACCGCCGACCAACCCCATGCCAAAGATGACGTTCGTCTGATAAAAAACAAATGCCTGATCGCGAATGGCGCCGGCGAGTCCCTGCCGATTGAAGTCCGCCATCAAGAAAGGATTCCGCAGCACCGCCGGCAGAATGGAATCACCCAGGTTACCGGCTATCTTTACCAGATTACTGCCGTTCTGCTGGTGCATCGAAGTCACGCTGGAATTCGAAGCGAATGTGGCATGAGTTCCGTATACGGCAATCGACCAGCCGAACCACGTGGCCAGGAGCAAACCGCAGGCGGCGGCGATGACCACCAGTTCCTGGAACCGGCGCGGCCGCTTCCAGCACACGCGCAGGAGATAGTGCAGTGTCAGGAACAGAACATAAGGACCAGCGGAGTAGTGCGACAAAAAGGCCATCGATAAAGCGAGGAACGCCACGATCATTCGAAGTCGATCGTTTTTTCTCCCCGCGGCGAGATAGAACCCGAGCGCCAGAACGACGTAGAAGGCCGTGAATGCTTTCGTCCAAGTATACGTGACACTCTGCATGACCACGGGGTTCATGGCAAAGAGCGCGACGAGCGGGAGAACAGAGATCCTCCGCGCTCCGGAGAGCGCGGGCAGGATGAGGCAGCAGGGTAAAAACATCAACAGATTCAGAAAGGCGAAAATCACCTGGAAAATTTCAAAGCGATCCTGGGTCTGCGCCAGAAAGAAGGCTGCCAGTATGTTCATGGCGGGAGGTCTGGAGGGCACCTGGTACCCATTCACAATCGGAGTATTTGCGGGGAAGTGCTGGAGAAAAAATAACGATCGCTGAAAATGTTCCAGCCAGTCGCTGAACCAGCCTGCGCCGGAATAGTTCCGGATCATGGCCAGGATCAGGAGGGTCCACACGAGCAGAAAGCAGAAACCTGTGAGCGCCTGACGCACGCGAAACGAAGCGCACAGGCGGACGATATCCCTGCGCATGGCGAAGCACAGCACCAGGGAGACGGCGGAGACCAGCGCAAAGAATCCGGGCGGAATCTCAGGATGCGACCAGATGCCCTCCGGACGAAGACAGTAGATGATCCCGAAAACCAGATACAACAGCACGAACGACGCGCCGATCGAGCCGCAGAGTTTCTCCAGGGGGCTCCAGCGCAAGCGCCGGAGGAAGAAAAAGCCGGGCGCGAAACCGCAAACGACCAAAAGAACAAGAGTCAGGAGGATTTCGAGTGCGAGCATCCGCAACAGTCTAGTCGTGCAAAGATACGGGCGCAACCTCCGGGGCGGGTCCGGTTCCGTAATCCTAAAAGGCTGTTTGGGATGTGCTTGAAGACGCGGTTCGCTGGACGATTCCAGCGCCGGAGCGGTTTACGGCTTGGCTTTCTTGTCGATGGGCTTGTCGACGCGGCGCAGCGCGGCGATTCCCGCTTCGCCTTCGGGAAGGAAGTAGCCGACCACGATGCCCATGGCGCCATCGGGAATTTCGCTGTCCGCGGGATTGTTGTAGCTGGCGGTCACTTCCAGTTTTTCGCCGGCCTTCAGAGCGTAGCCGCCGGTTTCATAAAAAGTGGTCACGGGAAGGGAAAGCAGCGCGCCCTTTTCATCGGTTTTGGCATCCAGGCTGGCGATCACTTTTCCGCTGGCGGCCTCGCGCAGCGTCAGGTTGGCGGCGTAGTCGTGCACATGCCCGCCCACGCCCAGCAGGGCGCCGCTGTAGGGAACGGTGATGACGCCGGTCTTCGAGCTTTTTCCGGCGAGCAGCGTATAGCCGGAATTGCCGCACTCCTGCACGTCAATCCAGGCCGGATAAATATCGCGGATGGCGGCTTTTTCCGCGCCCGCGGGCTGCGGAAGATACTGGATCTCCACCTGCAGCCAGACGCCGGAAAAATCCTGGCCGGTGGGGTTATAGACCATGGTCTCGATGCGGATGTGGTCGCCCTTGTGCACGCGGTAGCCGAAGCCGGGGACCGCGGGCCAGACGTTCATCTCGCTGCCCGCGCCGAAGATGTGCTCTTCCTTATTGCGGCAGAGAAAATCAGGGCGGTTGGTGTTCCAGAAAGCGGTGTGATGCAGCAGCTTGCCGGGAACGGCGGCGCCGGCAGAATCCATCATCTTGGGAGTAAAGCCCAGCAGCCAGCCGTCGAAGGGAACCGTCCAGGTCTGATCAACGGGCTGGGGAGTTTTGTCGTGGGCGCTGTGCGCGGGAAGATTCAGGGGGCCTTCGCGCAGGGTGATGCGGCGGGCGGCTTCGTCAATTTTTTCTTCCAGCTTGACGTTCTTCTGCGTCTCGTGGCTCATGCCGTGGCGCATGAAGCCTCCGGCTTCGTGCTGAGCTTCGCCGTGCCCGTGGTGCATCATTCCGGCTTCGTGATGCTCGTTCATCGCGGCGCAGTGCTGCTGGCAGTCTTTCATGTCCATCGCGCCGCACTTCATCTCTCCGGCCATGGCGCCGTGCTCGTGATGCATGCCCGCATCATGCCCCGCGGCCATGTGGGCGCAGTGCTCCTTGCAGTCGCCCTCGTGCTTGCCGTCGCATTGCATGGACGGACTCGCGGCGGGCGGTTTTTCCTGGGCCTGCGCGGGGCCGCGCGAAACGGCAAAGAGAATGGCCAGCAGAAGAAGTAGTTTGCGCATGGATTGCCTCGCTCCGCGTCCCTTTCCGGGCCGCCTCAAGATAATACCCCTAAATCCAGTGCGCCGGGGAACGGCCCATCCGCTTTGCTATACTCAGTCTTCGCGAGCGACTGACCACCGTGGCCAAACTGCGCATCTCCGTCGTGCAATACCTCAACACCGCGCCGCTGGTGCGCGGCTTCACGCACGGGCCGCTGCGCGGCAAGTATGAGCTGTCCTTCACCGTGCCCTCGCAGTGCGCCGAAGCGCTGCGCGCGGGCGCGGCCGATATCGCCATCATTCCGGCGATCGAATACCAGCGCATCCCCGGGCTCGTCGCGCTGCCCTGTCTTTCCATCGCATCGCGCGAGGAAGTGCGCAGCCTGCTGCTCGTCGCGCGCCAGCCCATCACGGGAGCAAAGCGCATCGCGCTCGACCGCAGCTCCCGCAGCACGCAGGCCTACGTGAAAATTCTCGCGGCCAGGCACTGGAAAATTACTCCCGAATTCAGCGAAGCCGCTCCCGACGCTTCGTCCATGCTGGCCGAAGCCGACGCCGCGCTGCTCATCGGCGACCCCGCGCTGCGCCTGGCGCTGCGCGTCGAGGGAGCGGCGGAGCGGATGGCCGGCGGAAGTTTTCGCTGCGCGGCGGAGCAAGCCGGCATCGCCGGCGGAGGCGACGTATTTCTCTATGACATCGTGCGCGAATGGCGCAACCTGACCGGACTGCCGGCGGTGATGGCCTTCTGGGCGGCGCGGCCCGCGGCGGTCACGCCCGAAGTGGCCGCCGATTTCCGGGCTTCGCACGACTTCGGCATGGCGCACCTCGGCGAAATCGCCGCGGACTCCGCGCGCGAACTGGGCCTGCCCGCCGCCGCACTGGAAACCTACCTGCGCGACAACATTGATTTCACGCTGGGCGAAGAAAACCGCCGAGGCCTGGCGCTCTACTACGAGCACGCCGCCGAGTTGGGGCTGATTCCGCGCGCCAACCCGGTGGCCTGGAGCGCGGTGCGCTAAGACCGCGCGGCGAGGCGGCGCGAATTCGAGTTTGCGGCGCGAATTCGTTAAACTAGAGGCCGCAGCTGACAAGGACATCCCGTGGGACTGAGCCAAGAACAAGCGCTGGAAATGCTGAACTCCGATGACCTGGTGGGCATCGGGATGGCCGCGCACCAGTTGCGCCTGAAGAAAAACGATCCGCGCGTGGTCACCTACCAGATCGACCGCAACATCAACTACACCAATTTCTGCACGGAATACTGCTCCTTCTGCGCGTTCTACCGGCCGCTGGGCGCCAAGGACGGCTACATCCTTTCGCACGAAGCGATTTTCCAGAAGATCGAAGAGATGCTGGAAGTGGGCGGCACGGGCATCCTGCTGCAAGGCGGGCTGCATCCCGATTTGCAAATCGGCTATTACGAAAATCTGCTGCGCGCCATGAAGCAGAAATTTCCCCAAGTGCACCTGCACTGCTTTTCCGCACCGGAAATTCTGTGCATCGCGGAAGTTTCCGAACTGAGCGTGCGCGACACCATCCAGCGTCTGATGGACGCCGGGCTCGACTCCATCCCCGGCGGCGGGGCGGAGATTCTGGACGACGAGATTCGCGGGAAGATCGCGCGGCTGAAATGCACCAGCCAGGAATGGGAAGACGTGCACCGCACGGCGCACGCGCTGGGCCTGCGCACCACGGCCACCATGATGTTCGGCTGCGGCGAGACGCTGCAGCATCGCGTGAACCACCTGGAGCGCCTGCGCCGCATTCAGGAGGATACCGGCGGGTTCACGGCGTTCATTCCCTGGATGTTCGCCGCGGAAAATACGGCGCTGGGCAAAAAAGTGCAGGAAACGACGGCGGTGGATTACCTGAAGACGCTGGCGGTCAGCCGCCTGTACCTGGACAACATTGACCACATTCAGTCGAGCTGGCTGACGCCGGGAATCAAGGTGTGCCAGGTGGGATTGCAGTTCGGCGCGGACGACGTGGGCAGCATCCTGATCGAGGAAAACGTGGTCTTCGCCGCGGGCGTAAAAAACCGCACCAACGAAAACGAACTGCGCCGGGTCATCTCCGACGCCGGATTCATTCCCGCGCAGCGCGACACGCTCTATCGCTCCTACGCATTGAAATAGCCCGCAAAAAATAGTTCGCGCGCCTTCCGGCGGGGAAAACCGGGGGCAGGAAGTTTTCTACGCCAAAACCGGGCGGGGAGTTGCCACGGACTGCGCGGCGACGGGAATCTCCAGGCGCACGCAGGCGCCCGAAGGCTGGCGGTTGGAGATATGAATTTCCCCGCCGCAATTTTTCATCAGCCCGTAGCAGATGCTCAGGCCCAGGCCGGCGCCCTGGCCCACGCCCTTGGTGCTATAGAAGGGATCGAAGACGCGCTGGAGATCCCGGAAGCCCGCGCCGGAATCCTCGAAGCGGATGGAGACAAATCCAGCGGAGTGCGCGGCGCTGATATCGATGCGCCGAACCTCGCTGTTCTCCACCGCGTGAATCGCATTACTGAGAAGATTCAGCAGGATTTGCTTTAGCTCGTCATCTCCCAGAGCCAGCGGCGGCAGCGAACTCCCCAGCTTCACGGCGATCTCTATGTCGTGCTTGCGCACGTGATAGGCGCGCAGCTGCAGAGCGTCCTGCAGGGCCTGCGCCAGCACGGAGGATTCCGCCTGC
>Ga0315281_10014635_pt1 | contig 10565 bp, 13 predicted proteins | sample YL17G07_0_MG_FD_204540 | JGI IMG/M metagenome (GOLD analysis project Ga0315281, IMG submission 204540) | Sediment microbial communities from Yellowstone Lake, YNP, Wyoming, USA - YL17G07_0 | ecosystem: Environmental > Aquatic > Freshwater > Lake > Sediment | place: USA: Wyoming | collected... | reverse complement strand
TCATCGCCGAGTGCCGCGAGGCGGCGGCGGCCGGGCAACGGGTGCTGGTGACGACGCTGACCAAGCGCATGGCCGAGGACTTGACCGATTACATGCACGAGGCCGGCATCCGCGTGCGCTACCTGCATTCCGACGTCGAGACGCTGGAGCGGATCGAGATCATCCGCGACTTGCGCCTGGGCGCCTTCGACGTGCTGATCGGCATCAACCTGTTGCGCGAGGGTCTCGACATTCCCGAATGCGCGCTGGTGGCCATTCTCGACGCCGACAAGGAGGGTTTTTTACGCTCGCAGACCTCGCTGGTGCAGACCATCGGCCGGGCGGCGCGCAACCTCGACGGGCGGGTGCTCCTCTATGCCGACGTGATGACGCGCTCGCTCAACGCCGCCATCGCCGAAACCAATCGCCGGCGCGAGAAGCAACAGGCCTACAACGCCGCCAACGGCATCACGCCGGAATCGGTGCGCAAGTCCATCGGCGACATCATGCACAGCGTCTATGAGCGCGACCACCTGACGGTAGAGGTGGACGCCGGCGAGGTGGGCGGGGGCCAGGCTGGGCACCTGGTCGGCCACAATCTGAAGGCGCATCTGGACGAGATGGAAAAGCGCATGCGCGCGGCGGCGGCGGACCTGGAATTCGAGGAAGCGGCGCGGCTGCGCGACGAGATCCGGCGCCTCGAGGCCTACGACCTGGGCCTCGCCACCGCCGGCCGGCCGCAAGCGCGCTCGGTCGCGGGCCAGCCCGGCAGCCGGGCCAGGGACGACGCCAAGCGAAGGGCGGCGGGGCGGAAGAAATCAAAGACAAGGTGATCGTGATAAATGAACAGTGAATCGCTTTCTCTCTGACGCCAGTCAACGGGTTGAGTTAGCGTCTGCAAAATATGGTAATTGTCACGACAGATACGATCTTCAGGCAAGATGAATGGGTATCTCTCATGGTGAAGGCCCCCCGTAAAGTAGGCTTGACCAACGCGGAAATCGACTTACTGAATCGACATCTCGTATTCTACCTCAGCCTAGCTTCCGGAGACCGCGCCCCGAATACTGAGGCACAAGAGCATTTTGTTGATGTATGCGAGAGGCGAATGCCAGCAGCTACACCCCATGAAGCAGCTTTTATGAAGTACCGAGATTTTCAATCGGAGAGGGCCATCATATCCCCACCAAAGAAGAAAGCGGGGACACTCGGAATTCCTGAATACGAGGAAGGGTCGCCGAGGCCGGGATGGAGGCCGCTCGACAAGTTCCAGTAGACGGTGTCCCGGACCTTTTTTTCGATCTGACGGCCTTGCTGGCCGTATCCTTAGTGACGCTCATATGCGTCCTTCAGGGTGGACGCGACAGCGGACATCTTATGCACGGCAGCACGAGGAGCAGCCGTCTTGACAGTCGTAAGGCGGAGAGCGCAAAGTAAGGACATTATAGATAGGTAATGCCATGCCCATCGCCACCTTGACCAGCAAGGGCCAGACGACGATCCCCAAGGCCATCCGCGAGCGCTTGGCGCTCAAGCCCGGCGACCGGATCGAATTCGTGGCCCTGCCCGACGGCAGCGTGCGGCTGGTGCCGGCCAACCTGCCGCTGAAGGCACTCAAGGGCCTGCTCGGCAAGCCGGCGCGGGGACTGGCCGGCGACAGGCTCGATCACGCCATCCGGGAAGGCTGGGGCACCCGCTGGCGGCGATTCGACCGGCGGTCGAAGTAGGCTCCCTTGATCGGTCTCGATACCAACATCCTGGTGCGCCTCCTGGTCGAGGACGATCTTGAGCAGGGCGCGCGTGCGTTGCGCGCCGTGGCCAAGCATTGCAGCGCCGAGCAGCCGGGCTATGTCGGCCATATCGTGCTGTGCGAGTTGATCTGGGTGCTGGAGGCCCGATACCGGTTTGGCCGCGCCGCGATCGTCGCCGCCGTCGAGGCGCTTTCGCGCTCGGCCGAACTGCGCCTGCAGGAGCCCGACCTCGTCCGCGCGGCTCTCGATATATTCGCCTCCGGCCGCGCCGATTTCGCCGATTGCCTGATCGGGCTAGCGAATCTTCGGGCCGGCGGCCGCACCACCTTGACGCTCGACCGCGCCGCCGGCCGCCTGCCGGCGTTCGAGGCGGTGTGATCCGCTACCGTTGCCGAAACCCCACCCGTTTGCCGAAAGGATCCCGCCGATGCCAAAACCCCTCGCCCTCCCTGCCCTTAACCCCGCCACCCTGCCGGCCAGCACCGGGTCGAGCTATCCCGAGCCGTTCCGCGCCGCCGTGGCCGCGCGCCAGAAGCGGGTCTTGGGCGATGCGCTGGGCTTGACCCATTACGGCGTCAACCTGGTGCGCCTGCCGCCCGGCGTTGCCTCGGCCCAGCGCCACTGGCACACGCACGAGGACGAATTCGTCATGGTGCTGGAGGGCGAATTGGAGTTGGTCAGCGACGCCGGCAGCCAACGCCTGACCCCCGGCATGGTGGCCGGCTTTCCCGCCGGCAAGGCCGACGGGCACCACTTGGTCAATCGCTCGACAGCCGATGCCGTCTATCTCGAAGTCGGCGACCGAAACCCCCAGGACGAATGTGTTTACCCCGACATCGACCTGCTGCTGAAGCCGATCGACGGCGACTATCGCTTCATCCACCGCGACGGCAAACCGTACTGAACGGAGGTTCCGCCATGCTGACCGCGTTTCGCTTCAGCGCCGCCCTCACATTGCTGGCGCTGTTGCTGGTCTTTGTCTTGTCGTTGAATGTCGGCCGGGCGCGGGTGCGGTATGGCGTCAAGGCCCCGGCCACCGACGGCTCGCCCGACTTCGCCCGCGTCTTTCGCGTGCAGCAGAATACGCTGGAGCAGTTTTTGTTCTTTCTCCCGGCGCTGTGGTTGTGCGCCGCCGGCATCGGCGACGCCTGGGCGGCGCTCCTCGGCCTGCCCTGGCTGATCGGGCGCCTCGTCTATGCCCGGGCCTATTACCGCGACGCGGCCAAGCGCGGCCCCGGTTTCACGATCACGATTTTGTCAAACATCGGCCTGTGGTTTGGCGCCCTCATCGGCCTTATCCTGAGCCTGGCATGACGGAGGAGAATCGCATGGGCGCCAAGACGACCAAGACCGACGCCGAGTGGCGGGCGCAACTGACCCCGGAGCAATACCGGGTGATGCGCCAGAAGGGCACCGAGCGCGCCTTCACCGGCGAGTACTGGGACCATCACGAACCGGGCCTCTATGCCTGCGTCGGCTGCGGCGCGGCGCTGTTCGATGCCGCCACCAAGTTCGAGTCCGGCAGCGGCTGGCCGAGCTTCTATCAGCCAGCCGCCGGCGAGGCCGTCGCCACCGAGACCGACCGCAGCCTGCTGATGACGCGGACCGAGGTTCTGTGCGCGCGCTGCGACGCGCATCTGGGCCATCTCTTCCCCGATGGCCCGGAGCCGACGGGCATGCGCTATTGCATCAACTCGGCCGCCCTGAAACACCAACCGAAGAAGGCTTGAGATCGTGAACGTCCTCATCGTGTTGGCGCATCCACGACGCGATTCCTTTTGCGCCGCCATCGGGAACGAGTTCGCCGCCGGTTTAGCCGAGGCCGGGCACCAGGCCGCGCTCGCCGACCTGCACGAAGAGGGCTTCGATCCGGTCATGACCCCGGCCGACGAGCCCGATTGGGACGACGAGGCCAAGCGCTATTCCGACGCCGTGCTGCGCGAACAGGCGCGCATCGAGCGGGCCGAGGCGCTGGCGCTGGTCTTTCCGGTCTGGTGGTGGTCGATGCCGGCCATGCTCAAGGGCTGGATCGACCGGGTCTGGAACAACGGCTGGGCCTATGGCAACCGCAAGCTGCCCCATCGCCGGGCCTGGCTGTTGGCGACCGCCTCGGCCGACCCGGAGACCTATCGCCGCTTCCGCTACGAGGAGGCCATGCACAGCCAACTCCTGACCGGGACCATGCGTTATTGCGGCATTGAGGACTGTGCCCTGCACATGTTTTACGACGTCATGAAGGGCGACACGCAGCGCGCGGCGCATCTGCTCCGGGCCCGCGACTTGGGCCGCCATTTTGGCGACGGCATCGGCACGTAGACCCTACTTGCCGGGGGCCGCCGCCTCGCGCATTCTCCCATTCATGACCGATCCCAAGAGCGAGCCCCCCCGCGCCGCCCTCATTACCGGCGCCGCCAAGCGCATCGGCCGTGCCATCGCCCTCGACCTCGCCCGCGCCGGCTGGGCGGTGGCGATCCATTACAGCCGCTCGCAGGGCGAGGCGGAGGCGCTGCTGGTCGAGATCGCCAGCACCGGCGGCAGGGCCGCCCTGGTCCAGGCCGACCTGTCGCGCGAGGCCGAAACGGCGACGCTGGTGTCGCGGGCAGCGGCAGCGCTGGGGCCGCTCACCTGCCTCGTCAACAACGCCTCGGTGTTCGAGAACGACCGCATCGAGACCCTGACCCGCGACAGTTGGGACATGCATCTCGAAACCAACCTGCGCGCGCCCCTGCTGCTGACCCAGGCCTTTGCCCAGCAATTGCCCGAAGGCCTGTCAGGCAACGTCATCAACCTGCTCGACCAGCGGGTGTGGAAGCCGACGCCCTTTTTCATGTCCTACACCGTGTCGAAGATCGGCCTGTGGGCGTTGACCCAGACGCTGGCCTTGGCGCTTGCCCCACGCATCCGGGTGAACGGCATCGGGCCGGGACCGACACTGCCCAGCGCCCGCCAGACCCCGGCGCAGTTCGCCGAACAATGCGCGATGATGCCGCTCGGCCGTGGCACCACGCCCGAGGAAATCTGCGACGCCGTGCGCTTCGTCCTGGGCGCGCCAGCCATGACCGGGCAGATGATCGCCCTTGATGGCGGCCAGCACCTGGGCTGGGCCATGCCGGCACGCAGCCTGACACCCAGGGAGTGAGATGACAGTGCGGAGCACGAGCCGAGGCGGCAGGGTTCCGGCAAGACGGACCGCGGGCAAGGGCAAGGCATCGCCGCGGCCGGCCGTGGCGCAACCCTTTCCCGGCCCCATCGCCCAAGCCGGCGAGGCGCATGTGTTCGTGCGCGACCTGATGCTGGCGGCGCGCATCGGCGTGCATCAGCACGAGCGGATCGCCAATCAGCGCCTGCGCATCAATCTCGATCTAACCGTGGCCGAGGATGGGCCGATCGACGACGATCTCGACCGCGTCGTCTGTTACAGCGAGTTGATCACCGGCATCCGCCATGTCGTCGGCGCCGGCCATGTGAATCTGGTGGAAACGCTGGCCGATCGCATCGCCCGCATGTGTCTTGAGGACCGGCGCGTGCTGGTGGCGCGGGTGCGGATCGAAAAGCTCGACGTCTATGCCGAAGCCGAGAGCGTCGGCGTCGAAATCGAACGTCGGCGCTGAATGTTTTGCCTCAAGCCGTTGAATCGCCAGGGCTCCCTGGCCCGCCCTAAAAAGACCACGCAAGGGGAAGTTGTGCACAGCAACGACGACGCCTCGCGGAGTCCCGCTGGAATCGGACGTTTATTGGTAATTCGATCAAGGATGGCCTGCCGCTGTCATCGACTTTGGAAGTCAAGCCCTTTGAAATCAAGCATTTGATGAACTCTGCCTAAATGATAGGCAGATGGCAGCATGTGGCGGATTCACTATAGGCGGCAGCCCCGAAGGGCTTAGTTTTCGACAGAGATATCCACCGGAGTCGTGGATATCGTTTAGGCCCGAGCCGAGACCGCGAGAGATGGGGCGGAACAAGAAGATAGCAGCGGATGAATCAGGGCCGGACGGCGCCGCCAGAGAAGCGACGGAGCCGCGCGGCGCGGACTTGATACGCGTTCAACTCAAGACCATGCCGGAGACACCCGGCGTCTATCGCATGCTGAACGCCGCCGGCGACGCGCTTTACGTCGGCAAGGCGCGCAACCTGAGGCGCCGGGTCGCGAGTTACACCCAAATCGGCCGCCTGCCACAGCGGTTGGTGCGCATGGTGGCGCAGACACGCGCCCTCGAAGTGGTGACGACCCATACCGAGGTCGAGGCGCTGCTGCTCGAAGCCAACCTGATCAAGCGCCTGGCGCCGCGCTATAATGTCTTGCTGCGCGACGACAAGTCGTTCCCCTACATTCTTATCTCCGGCGATCATCCGGCCCCGCAACTGGCCAAGCATCGCGGCGCCCAGTCGCGCCCGGGCGATTATTTCGGCCCCTTCGCCTCGGTCGGCGCGGTCAACCAGGCCATGACCGCCTTGCAGCGCGCCTTCCTGCTGCGGACCTGCTCCGACAGCGTCTATGCTGGGCGCACGCGGCCCTGCCTGCAGTATCAGATCAAGCGCTGCGCCGCCCCTTGCGTCGGGCGCATTGCGCCGGGCGATTATGCCGAACTGGTGCGCCAGGCGCGCGATTTCCTCTCCGGCCGGCGCCCCGACGTGCAGCGCCATCTGGCCGGCGCCATGCAGGTGGCGAGCGAAAACCTCGATTATGAACTCGCCGCCCGCTGTCGCGACCGAATCCAGGCCTTGACCCAGATCCAGGCGCATCAGGACATCAACGTGACCGGGCTCGACGAGGCCGACATTGTCGCCCTGCATCAGGCCGGCGGCCAGAGCTGCATCGAGGTATTCTTCTTCCGCGCCGGCGGCAATTACGGCAACCGCGCCTATTTCCCGAGCCACGACCGCGACCTTGGCCCGGGCGCGGTGCTGGCGGCCTTCCTCGGCCAGTTCTACGACAACAAGATGGCGCCGCGCCTGGTCCTGCTCAGCGACGCGCCCACCGAAGCCGCCCTGATCGCGCAGGCGCTGTCGTTGCGCGCCGGGCGCTCGGTAAAGCTGCTGGTGCCCCGGCGCGGCGGCCGGCGCAAGGTGGTGGAACACGCGCTGGCCAACGCCCGCGAGGCGCTGGCGCGCCGGGTGGCGGAGAATGCCTCGCAGCGCCGGCTGCTTGATGGACTGGCGACAGCGCTTGCCCTTGAAGCCCCGCCGGAGCGGATCGAGGTCTATGACAACAGCCATCTTTCCGGCCGCCACGCCTATGGCGCCATGATCGTCGCCGGACCGGAGGGCTTCATCAAGAGCGCCTATCGCCAGTTCTCGGTCGCGGCCGGGGCCGCGGGCGAGGAGACGCCACCAGGAACGCCGGGGGGGGCACCCGACCCGATCCTCACCGGCGGTGACGATTACGCCATGATGCGTCAAGTGCTGACCCGCCGCTTCGCCCGCGCCCTCAAGGAAGATCCCGAAGGCACGCGCGGCTCGTGGCCAGACCTGGTTCTGCTCGACGGCGGCGCCGGGCAACTGAGCGTGGCCCGCGAGGTCTTCGCCGAGCTTGGCATCACCGATGTCGCCGTGGCGGCCATCGCCAAGGGACCGGATCGCAACGCCGGGCGCGAGCGCATCTTCCTGCCCGGGCGCCAGCCCATCGGCCTCGACGCCAACGACCCGGTCCTCTATTTCCTACAGCGGCTGCGCGACGAGGCCCACCGCTTCGCCATCGGCACGCACCGGGCCAAACGCTCGCGCCAGATTGGCGCCTCGCCGCTCGATGACATCCCCGGCATCGGCCAGCGGCGCAAACAGGCACTGCTGCACCATTTCGGCTCGGCCCGCGGCGTCACCCGGGCCGGTCTCGACGACCTCGTCGCCGTGCCCGGCATCAGCCAGGCCGTGGCCAAAAAGGTCTATGATCATTTCCACGGTCAAGGGTAGTATCGAGCGGCGCCATCGGGCCGTAGCGCCGGAGATATAGCGGGTGAGAAGCCTCGCCAACAATCTTACCATTTCCCGGATTGTGACTATTCCGATCCTGGTCGCGCTGTTTTATGTCCCCGGTGACGCCGTGCGCTGGATAGCCTGCGTTCTGTTCAGCATCGCCGGCATTACCGATTATTTCGACGGCCACTTCGCCCGCCTCAGCGGCGAGGTCTCCGCCTTCGGTCGCTTCCTCGACCCCATCGCCGACAAGCTTCTGGTCGCGGCGGTGATTCTGATGCTGGTGGCGTTCCAGTCGATCTCCGGCCTGGCGGTGCTGCCGGCGCTCATCATCCTGATGCGTGAACTCCTGGTCTCAGGCCTGCGCGAGTTCCTGGCCGAGCTTAGGGTCGGCGTGCCGGTCAGCCGGCTGGCAAAGTGGAAAACGGCCCTGCAAATGGTGGCGCTCGGTTTCCTTATCGTCGGCGACGCTTCGCCGGAGGCTATCCCCGCCACCCTTATCGGCGAGATTGGCCTTTGGGTCGCCGCCATCCTGACCCTGGTAACGGGCTATGACTATCTGGTGACCGGGCTGCGGCACATGAACGCGCTCGAGACGGCGACAAGGAGCCAGGGCGACGGCGCGCCGGCCCGCCGCGCCGAGCCGCTCGGCTAAGGGTGCGGGCCATGAAAGTGTTCGGCCTCGCCGGCTGGAGCGGTAGCGGCAAGACGACCATGATGTCGCGCCTGCTGCCGGAATTGATCGGGCGCGGGTTCAAGGTTTCGACCATGAAACATGCCCACCATCGCTTCGACGTCGATCAGCCGGGCAAGGACTCGTACGAACACCGCATGGCCGGCGCGACCGAAGTGATGGTCGCCTCGGCCACCCGCTGGGCCCTGATGCATGAGCATCGCGGCACGAGCGAGCCGACGGCGGCCGACCTCATGGCCCAGATGACACCGGTCGATCTGGTCTTGATCGAGGGCTTCAAGCGCGAACCGCACGACAAGATCGAGATTTACCGCGCCGCCAACGGCAAGCCGTTGCTGCATCCGGAAGACCCCCGCATCGTCGCCGTGGCCAGCGACGGCAGGCTGCCCGGCTGCCGGCTGCCGGTCTTGTCGATCGACGACATCCACGCCGTCGCCGACTTCATCGTCGCCCATTGCGGCCTGGGGCGGCCCGCCAAGGCGGGCTAGCCGCCGTGACCCAACTCAACGACGATTGCTTTTCCGGCAGCGGTCGCTTGACGCGGCTCGATGAGGCGCTGGCCTTGCTGCTGGATCGCCTCACCTGCGTCACCGAGGCCGAGACCGCGACCCTGGCACGGGCGCTGGATCGCGTTCTCGCCGCCGACGTGACGGCGGAGGTCACCGTGCCGCCGCATGACAATTCGGCCGTCGATGGCTTTGCCGTCTATTTCGACGATCTCAAGAGCGCTGGCGAGACGCGGTTGCCGAGCCTTGGGCGCGCCGCCGCCGGGCATCCGTTGGGCCGGACCGCCCGGCGCGGCGAGGCCGTGCGCATTTTCACCGGCGCCCCCCTGCCGGCCGGCGAGAACGGCCCCGGCCCCGATACCATACTGATGCAGGAAGACTGCCGGAGGGAGGGCGAGATGGTCGTCATTCCGCCCGGCATCCGGCGCGGGGCCAACCGCCGCTTGGCCGGCGAGGACGTCAAGGCCGGGGCGCGGATTCTGCAGCAGGGCGCCCGCCTCAGGCCGCAGGATATAGCGTTGGCCGCCGCCGTCGGGCTGACGACGCTGCCCGTGTCGAGACCGTTGCGCGTGGCCCTGTTCTCGACCGGCGACGAATTGGCCGAGCCGGGCGGAACGCTGCCCCTGGGTGCGATCTATGACAGCAACCGCTTCGCCCTGATGGCGCTGTTGGCGCAACTCGGCTGCATTGTCACCGACCTTGGCATCCTCGCCGACAGGCGCCAGGCCGTGCAGGCGGCATTGGCCGAGGCCGCGCCAGGCCACGATCTGCTCATGACCTCGGGCGGTGTCTCGGGCGGCGAGGAAGACCACGTCAAGGCGGCGGTCGAGGCGCAAGGGCGGCTCCATGTCTGGCGGCTGGCCATTCGGCCGGGCCGGCCGATCGCACTCGGGCAGGTGGATTCGGGGGGCCGGGCCGTGCCGTTCATCGGCCTGCCGGGCAATCCGGTGGCGGTGATGGTGACGTTCCTCGCCGTGGCGCGGCCGCTGATCTTGCGCCTGATGGGCGCGCGCGAGCTGACCATGCCGCGCTTTCGCGTCAGGGCCGAGTTCGACTACCGCAAGAAGAAGGACCGGCGCGAGTGGCTGCGGGCGCGGTTGGTGCCGGACGGCAGCGGCGGCTGGCTGGCGCGCAAGTTCTCGGCCGAGGGCGCCGGCATCCTGAGCTCGCTGGTCGCCTCCGACGGGCTGGTGGAATTGCCCGAGGAAATGACGCAACTTGCCGCCGGTACGATGGTGGACTTCCTGCCCTTCGCCGAGGTGCGCTGATGAAACTGCTCTATTTCGCCTGGTTCCGGACCCGCATCGGCATGGGCACCGAGACGCTGTCGCCGCCCGCGGACGTGAAGACGGTCAAGGAGTTGCTCGATTGGCTGGCCTCGCGCGGGCCCGGCTATGCTGCCGCACTCGCCGAACGCAGCGTGGTGCGCGTGGCCGTGAACCAGGACTATGTCGGCTTCAATCACCCCGTGGCCGCCGACGACGAAGTGGCGCTGTTTCCCCCGGTGACGGGCGGTTAGAGCATGATCCGGGTGCAGCAACAGGACTTCGACCCCGGCGCCGAACTGGCGGCGATGACGCGCGGGCGCAGGGACGTGGGTGGCGTGGCCCAGTTCATCGGCCTGGTGCGGGACCAGGCCGACGGCAAGCCGATCCAGGCCATGACGCTCGAATACTATCCCGGCATGACCGAGAGGAAGCTGGCCGAGATCGAGGCCGAGGC
>Ga0315281_10014634_pt1 | contig 10566 bp, 6 predicted proteins | sample YL17G07_0_MG_FD_204540 | JGI IMG/M metagenome (GOLD analysis project Ga0315281, IMG submission 204540) | Sediment microbial communities from Yellowstone Lake, YNP, Wyoming, USA - YL17G07_0 | ecosystem: Environmental > Aquatic > Freshwater > Lake > Sediment | place: USA: Wyoming | collected... | reverse complement strand
GCCCTGCTGGTGCTCGTGCTCTGGGCGTTTCTGCCGTCGGCCCAATCCGTCCTGGCAATCTCCCTGCAGCACAACTTTCGCGCCGGCGCCGTTTCCGTCTGGGTGGATGACCGTTTGGTCCTGGAGGAAAATCTCGTGCATGACGAAGTCCGTCGTGTACCCTTTTCCGCCCCGCGCTATGTCGGCAGGTTTTCCCAGTCCGTAATTATCCGCGCGGGCGAACGCTCCATTCGGGTGCGCGTCAATTCCCCCGACGCCGGTTATGACGAAGTCCGCGATCTCCGCGGCACGTTTCCCAAGGACGGGGATCGCGCGCTCTCCATCGTCTGCGACGCCAAAAGAAATTCCCTCACCCTCTCCCTCCGCTGAATTTTTTCCTGCTAGCCACTAGCCACTCGTCACTAGCCACTGTTCCTTTCCGCTCATCTGTGGTTTCATATTCTGTCTTTTCGGGGAGGCTCCACTTTGCGCGCAGTCATCACCGGCGGTGCGGGATTTCTCGGCTCTCATCTTTGCGATCGGCTCATCGCCGAGGGCTGGGACGTTCTCTGCCTCGACAACCTCATCACCGGCACGGAGTCCAACATGGCTCACCTCCTGAGCCACCCGCGCTTCCGCGCCGCCCGCCAGGACGTCACCCGCTACATTGACGTCCCCGGCCCGGTGGACTACGTCCTCCACTTCGCCTCCCCCGCCAGCCCGGTGGACTATTTGAAGCTCCCCATCCAGACCCTCAAAGTCGGCGCCCTCGGCACGCACAATTCTCTCGGCCTCGCCCTCGCCAAAAAAGCCAAGTACCTGCTCGCTTCCACCTCCGAGTGTTATGGCGACCCGCAAGTCACGCCGCAGCCGGAATCCTACTGGGGCCACGTGAATCCCATCGGTCCTCGCGGCGTGTATGACGAAGCCAAGCGTTTCGCCGAGGCCATGACCATGGCCTACCATCGCGCCCACGGCGTGGACACGCACATCGTGCGCATCTTCAACACCTACGGCCCGCGCATGCGCCTCAACGACGGCCGCGCTCTTCCCAATTTCGTCTATCAAGCGCTCCGCGGCGACCCCATCACCGTCTACGGCGACGGCAAACAGACTCGCAGCTTTTGCTACGTCAGCGATCTCATCGAAGGCATTTTCAAGCTCATGCTTTCCGACGAGCACGAGCCCACCAACATCGGCAACCCGCAGGAAATCACCATTCTCGAATTCGCCCGCCGCGTCCGCGAGCTGCTCGGCGCGAAAACCGAAATCATTTTCGAGCCGCTCCCTGTGGACGACCCCAAGCAGCGCTGTCCCGACATCTCCAAAGCCAAACGCCTTTTGCACTGGGAGCCCAAAGTCTCTCTCGACGAAGGTCTCCGCCTCACCCTCGACTTCTTCAAAAAGCAGTACGCGAACGAAATGTCGCGGAAAGTGTAGCCCGCCCCTTTAGAGGCGGGGCTTTGTCGCGCAAAATAAAAAGCGCCGGCTCTCGCCGGCGCCCCTGATCCCTTCTCGCTAGTCACTAGCCACTAGTCACTAGCCACTGCTTTATTCCGGCCTTCCAATCGAGTGATACTCAAACCCCATCCCGCGCATCGTCGCAGGCTCCAGCAAATTCCGCCCATCCAATAGCAACGGCCGGGCCATGGACTTGTACACGCGCGGCCAGTCCAAATCCTTAAACCGCGCCCATTCCGTCACGATCATCAGCGCTTCGGCGCCCTCCGCCGCTTCGTACTCGTCCTTCGTGTAGCGCAACTCCGGATAGATCGCCCGCGTCCGCTCCATCGCTTCGGGGTCGTACGCCGCAATCTTCGACCCTTCCGCCAGCAGCCGCTTGATCAAATCCATCGCCGGCGCAAAGCGGATGTCGTCCGTGTTGGCCTTGAACGACAGTCCCAGCATGCCGATCTTTTTATCTTTCAGCACCCACAGCGCGTGTCGCGTGATTTCCAGGAAGTGGTCAATGCGCCGCTTGTTGATGCGCTCCACTTCTTTCAGCAGCGTGAAGTCCACGCCCGCGCGTTCCGCGAGGCGAATGAACGCCTGCACGTCCTTCGGCAAACAGAACCCGCCAAAGCCCAGCCCCGCCTTCAGGAACTGCGGCCCGATGCGCGGGTCCAGGCCCATGGCCCGCGTCACTTCTTCCACGTTGGCGTTCAGCCGCTCGCACAAATCCGCCAGCGCGTTGGCGTAGGAAATCTTCAGCGCCAGAAAACTGTTCGACGCGTGCTTAATCAGCTCCGCGCTGTTGATGGTGGTCACGATGAACGCTGGCAGCGGCACTTTCGGCCGCATGGCTTCCGGTAGCGGACACTTAAAGCTGCGTTCCAAAATTGGCCGGTAGATTTCGCGCAATTGTTTTTCTGCTTCGCCGTTGTCCACGCCCACCACGATGCGGTCCGGATAGAGAAAATCCAGCACCGCCGTGCCTTCCCGCAGAAACTCCGGGTTCGACGCCACGGCAAACTCCACGCCGCCGTGCCGCCCGTACACCGCCAGCGCGCGCTTCAGTTGCTGCCCGGTCTGCACCGGCACCGTGCTCTTCTCAATCACCAGCTTCGAGCTGGTCGCTTCCGTGGCGATCAGCCGCGCCACGTTGTCGATGGCCGAGAGGTCCGCGTCGCCTGTCTCCAGCGGCGGCGTGCCCACGCAGATGTACACCACCTCGCCGCCGCGCACCGCCTCGCCCCCGTTGGCCGTGAACGTCAGCCGCCCGTCCGCACGCGTCCGCGCCACGATGCCGTCCAGCTCCGCTTCGTAAATGGGCAGCTTCCCCGCGTTCAGCGTGCGGATTTTCGACTCGTCATTGTCCGTGCACACTACGTGATGCCCGATTTCCGCCAGGCACGCACCCGTCACCAGCCCCACATATCCGCAGCCAATCACCGCAATTTTCAAGGGGTTCCTCTTCGCGCTACCGGCTTTTCCGTTGCTCTGTAGGGGCGGCCTTTAGGCCCGCCCCATACTTTTCCGCTGCTCTGTAATGAGCGGCCCCGCTCTGCGGGGCCCGCCTCGCAAAACATTTGTCATTCCGAAGGCCGGTCCCGCAGCGCGGGATCGGCCTGAGGAATCTGCTTTTTCTCACGACGCTTTTCTTGCGCGCTATGAGTCCCGCTATTCTCGCCTATCCCCGCCATACCGCGCAAAGCCAAAACTTGCACTGCCCCTAAAACAGCAACGGGCGGCCTCCGCCGCCCGCCTTTTCAATTCTTCTGTTTTTCTCTGTATCTCTGTGGCGCCTTTATTCCATCAGCTTCAGCGTCGCTCTCGCCGACGCCACCCACTCCTCAAATGCCAACGGCATTTTTCCGCTGGCCACGCCCCCCAGGAACGCCGCCACCATTTCCGCCTGTCCCTTCCCGCGAAAGCGCGCTGTTTTCTGGCGTCCCTCGCTCACAAATGTTGCGCGCGCAAAATCATCCAACGTGGCCGTACGCCTTGCCGCGGAAATCTCAATCCGTTCTTTCGGCACATCCGCGGGCGCAAGGCAATCGTAGGCAATTGTCGCCTCCGACCCATCCGCAAAATAAAGCACTGCGTCCACGTCTTCGTTCGGCAGTTCGCCCCGTCTTATTGCCACGATCTTCGTCACCGGCGCGCCAATCATCCCGCGGCACCAGTCCACAAAATGACAGACCTCGCCCAGAATTCTTCCGCCCTGCGCCGGGTCGCGCAGCCAATGATTCTCCGGCAGCGGCCCCGCGTGCACCGTGTAGCGAATGTTGAGCGGCCGCACGCCCGCGAAAAACTCCACGAGCGCTCGCGTCGCCGGCGCGAACCGCCGGTTGTGCCCCAGCATGAACGGCACGCGCTTCTCCGCCTGCGCCGCCACGATCCGTTCTAGCTCTTCCTCGTTTAGGCACAGTGGTTTCTCAAGGAAAACCGCCTTGCCCGCTTCGATGGCCTCTGCCGCAAAAGCCGCGTGCCAGCGATGCCTTGTCGCGATGATCACTGCATCAATTTCCGCATCGCGGAAAATGTCGTTTGCGTCCGTCGTGCACCGCGCGAATCCAAATTCTTCCGCCGCCTTTTTTGCCGACACGCCTCTCATGTTGGCGACGCTCACCAGCCGCACCCGCTTGTCTGCTTTCAGCGACGGCAGCAGATACGCCCTTGCGTAGCTTCCTGCACCGATTACGCCCACGCTAATCGTTCCTGCCTTCCGCGCCACCAGCGGTGCCAGCTGCATTGTTGCCGGTAGTTTCCGCTCCGCCTTCGAGTATTCCAGCAGCACGCCCAGCGACGCAGCCTTCTCGTTCGACACTACCTCGTACGCCCGCGCCACGTCGTCCACCGCAAAGCGGTGCGTAATCAGCGGCGCCACGGCAATTTGTTTTTTTGCCAGCAATTCCAGAAATGCTTCCAAATTCCGTCGCAGCGACCACCGCACCTGTTCGATCGGATAATCCTCGCCGCCCTCTTCGTACGCCGGATCGTACCGTCCCGGCCCGTACGACCGCGCGTACACCACGGAAAGTTCCTTCGCGTAGCACGCATTCCGCGGAAAATCCGTTCGCACATCGCCCACGACCACCAGCGTCGCGCGGTCCGCCGCCGCTTCCACTGCCCATTCCACCGGCTCGGCGCTCTTGCTCGCCGCGGCGATAAATACGCGTGCAAAGCCACGAAAAACTCCCCAGCCGCGCAGCGTCTCGTGCAAGTTACCGCGGTCCGCCTTGGCCACGTGTTCGAATCCAAGTTGCCGCGCCATCGCTATCCGGTCTTCGCGCAAATCGAATCCCGCCACGCGGCATCCCGACGCGCGCAGCACCTGCGCCAGCAGCAGTCCCACCGGCCCCAGCCCCAGCACCGCCACATTTTCGCCGCCGCTCCCGACCCCTCGGGAGGATAAATGCGCCGCGTGCAGCGCAATCCCTCCCAGCGCCACAAACGACGCTTCCTCAAAACTCACGCCCGCGGGAATTGCCGCGCACAAATTCCGCGGCACAAAATTAATTTCCGCGTGCGTGGCCGCGTCCATGCCCACGCACGCCACCCGCGTCCCCGGTAAAATCTCGCAGCCGCGTGCTGCCAGCACGGTTCCCGCGCACGAGTAGCCCATCGCCCGCGTCACGTCCAGCCGCTGCTGCACCTTCTGTACCGTTTGCGCCAATCCTTCCCGCCGCAAGTTGGCGAGTACCTTCTTCACCTGGTCCGGCCGCTGCAGCGCTTTCCCGAGCAGGCTCGACTTCCCCAGTTCCACCGCCGCGCGTTCCGTTCCCGGACTAATCAGCGAGCACGCCGTCGCCACCAGCACCCCCGGCGGGCCGAACGCTCCCGCCACCGGCGCCGGCACTTCCTCCACGCCGATCCGCCCGCTCTTCAGGTTTTGCACTACCTGCTTCATCGCTGCAGCGCCTTCAACCTTCCAACCTTTCAACTTTCATCTGCCGCCAAGAACGCAAATCCCACGCTCGCAGGCAACTTTGCCTCGCAAGAAAAATGCACCACCGCCGCCTCGACTCGTTTTCCGTACCGCGGCGCAACCCATCCACTCTCCAATTTAGTTTCCAATTGCACGTTTTCTGGCGTGGCTGCAATCATCAGCAGCGGTCCCACTCGCCACGCCGCTTGAAAAAGAAAACCGGCGGCCTCCGGCGCCAGCTCCGCCAGCGCCGCAGGATCGCCCGGCCATTTCTCCACGCGTTCCGGCACAATCCCCGGCGCGAGATGAAAAAACCACTCCAGTTTGTGCGTACCCTTGCCGCGCAGCGTGTCGCCAACAAACAACATTTCGCGTGGGGAGTCCAGCGTCACGCGCCGCGTCACGCCTACCTTGCCGCGCAGCCGCTGGTAGCCGGAATGCTCGCCCACAAATTCGACGCGTTCCAGGCCTGCGCGCCACACCTTCGCGTCGCTGCGCGTGTCGTCCATCATGCGGAAGAGCAGTCCGGGCCAGAAGCGATTTTGTTCCTCGCCGTCCACCACCACGGTGTTGTGCGCTCGCGTCGAGCGGAACACGTTGCGCGTGGAAACGCTGCCGGAGTAGAGATACGTCCCCGGATCGACAACCACCGGCTTCCCGTCCCAGCAAAATTCCACGTTGAGCTGGTCGCAGTGCGCATGATTCGCCCAGCCGTTGATTCCCAGCGGCCCGCAGCGCACGCTTCCGCGCATCCGCGGCGACGCAAAGAAAAAATATCCCGAATGATGGAACGCCACGCTTTCCCGGGAAACGCTTCCCGGCGAACTCGGCGGTTCCGGCGCGCGTCCCAGCCGCCACCAGACTTCCTCGCATCCGTGCGCGTCGCCCGGCCAGTCGCTGCGCCCGAAGAGCGCGCGTCCCACGCTGAGCAGGTGTGTTGCAGCCTCCGCTTCCACCGCGCAATACGGCAGCAGCCGCCCGTCGTCCGCGTCGCCCAGGATGGGTGTCCTCTCGCGCCCTGCCGCCAGCGCGGCCACGAACTCAAACATTTTTTCCAGCCGCGCCGTAAACTCTTTGCCGCAACTTTCCGCCAGTTGCGCCCACACCTCCGGCGCCTTCATGTTGCTTGTAGCGGCGGCCTTCAGCTTGTCCTGAGCAGTAGCGAAGGGGCCCGCCCCGCTGCTCTCCACTTTTGTAGAGGGCCGAGCCCCGAGGCTCCGGCCTCGGGGTGATCCCGCATCGACTCTCGTCAACAGCATTGCGCCCGTCAAAAACATCTCCGTCAAAAAAATGTGGTATCCCGACGATCCTTCATGCGCCACGCCGTCCTCGCGCACCTGCGCGTTCATCTCGCGCACAAATTCCCGCCGCGCAAACCGCAGCCAGCGTTGCGCCTCTGGCTGCTCCGCAAAGAGCGCGCCCATGTGCAGCAGCCCGACGACGCATGCCAGGTAGTGGTTCCCCCGCGCCACCGGATTCCATTCGCGGTGCGCGTACACAAACCGCCCGTGCAAAAAAAGCGCGCGCAAGAACTCCTGCCAGAACGGTTCCTCGAGCGCTGCGTCCGCTGCGAAAAAAGCCCCTGCCGCAATCCAGTTCACCCCGCGGATGGCCGCTTCCATGGGCATGGCCCAGTGGATGCCGCGCGGGTAGGGGTTTTCCTTCAACCAGTGCAGTATCTGTGCCGCGAATTCTGCGGCATGCCTCGGCTCCCGCGTCAGCAGGTGCGCCTTTGCGAGCGGCAGCAGATGGTGAAATCGCGCCAGCTCCCACGGCCGCTTCACGTCCGCTTCGGGAGCGGCGTTCACAATGCGCAGTTCGCCCGCGTTGCGCAGCGCCCAGCGATGACCGCACTTCGGATCGCGGTGCCAGTCGATTTCCGCGCCGCATGCGTAGCGCTCGCCGAAAATCTCGAATTCGTGCCGGTGAATCGCCTCTGCCCGCTCCAGCGCCGTCTCCGCCGCTCGCAAATAGCGGCTGCCAAACTCCGCCGCCTCCAGCGCCCGCGCCGGATAGAACGGCTGGAAGCGCGAGCGCAGTAGGTAGCTCGAAAAGCTGGGTAGGTCGCGCTCCAGCGAGTTCACTAGCCGCAGCCGTCCGCGCCGCCAGATTTCGTGGGAAGTAAACTTCGCCGTGGCCACCGGGCGGTAGCGCGCCTGCGCCAGCAAATACGATACGAGATCGTTCATCGGCGTTTATCTGCGGGCATCGGCGGTTTCAAGGCTTTTCTTTTTCTTCACTCGCGCTCTTTTCCTACTGGACGAATTGCTCGACTTGTAATACATCTCGAAGTCGCATGGCTGAGACCAAACACATCTCCCGCGTTTGCCCCAAGTGCGGTGGCCGGCTCCAGATCAACGCCGAAGCCTGCCCGTGGTGCAACACTCCGGTAAGCAGCTCCGGCGGGCCGCAGCGCATCCGCGTGCGCAAAAAACGCAGCGTGCTGAAAACTTATTTCGAGCACATTCGCCGGCATTGGATCTATTTTCTGCTGGCCGTGCTGGCCGCCGTCGCGGCCGCGTGGTTCCTGCTCGATTACGCTCAGCGCCCCCCGCGCCCTGCAGCCCCCGCCTTCATCGCTGCGTTTCGTTAACGACTCGCTCGTCTCTCACCCCTCGCCACTCTCTCTTACCGTCCTCCCGCCGCCCTCTTCAACGGGTTTTCCGGCGCCTGCGTCTCCATCAACTGCGCTAGTCGCCCCGCAAAGTCATTGCCGAAAAACTCCAGCAGCGGCGACACACGAAACAGCAGCGCTTCGTGATACATCGGCCGTGTCAGCCGCAGCGTGCCGATGGCGCGGCCTTCGTGGGCCAGCGGAATGCTCAGTGTCCAGGATTGCGCCGTGGTTTCGACCGCGCCGCCTTTCCATTGCAACGCGCTGCGTCCTTGTAGCTCGCACGTCGCGGTCGTGAACTCCAGCGCTTCGAAAATGCGCCGCGCCACGCCCCACGCCTCTTCCAGGGAAGTCGTCGCGCGCAGTTCATCGGTGGACTTGCGCAGCAGGATCTGATTTCGCAGCACGCGCCGCTGGCTGCGCCATTCCGTGCGCACGTGCGAATCCAGCTCCGCAAACTCCGCATACTGCATCTGCCGCACCACGATCCACGCCAGGATGCCGCACAGCAGCGCGATCAGCGGCGCCGTGGCGCCTTTGTAGTTCACCAGCAGCAGCGACGCCAGCGCAAATAGCGCCGCCAGCCCGTAGAGCAGCAGCACCGACGCGCGCGGCGTCATGCCGATTTTCTGCAGCCGGTGGTGCAGGTGCTCCTCGTCGCGGTGAAATAGCGGCTGCCCGGAGAGGAACCTCCTCGCCGTGGTCACGCTCACGTCCAGCAGCGGCAGCCCGAAAATCATCAGCGGGATGGCCACGGTGAGCAGCACCGGGCCTTTCTGCGAGCTGTCGATGGCCAGCGCCGCCAGCACCAGGCCGATGGTCAGGCTCCCCGAGTCGCCCAGATAAATTCGCGCGGGGGTGAAGTTGTGCGGCAGGAATCCGAAGAGCGCGCCGGCCAGCGCCACGGTAATCGCGGCCACAAAACTTTTCGCTTGCAGCATGGCCAGCAGGAACAGCGTCACCGTGGCGAACAGTCCCACTCCCGCCGCCAGCCCGTCCAGACCGTCAATCAAGTTGAACGCGTTGGAAATCGCCACCAGCCACAGCAGCGTCAGCGGCAGCGACATCCAGCCCAGATGCGTTGCGCTGTGCGTGAACGGGTTGGTCACCACTTCCACGCGAAAGCCGGTGAAATAAAGCCCGATCGCCGCCGCGCCCTGCACCGCCAATTTTTGCCACGGCCGCGCGCCGCGCAGATCGTCGTACAGACCAATCAGAAACACCGCGCCCGCTGCGCCCGCCAGTCCCAGCGCCAGCGGGAGTTCCGCTTTCACGCGCGCCGCCACCTGGTTGTCCCACAGGATCAGCAGCACCATCATGAGCAGCGCCGTCGCAAACACGCTCACGCCGCCCAGCCGCGGCACGCCTGTGGAATCGCCGTTCTCGTTGCGCGTCCAGTTGCGCGCCGTGGCCAGTCGCGCCAGCCACTGCGTCAGCCCGAACGACACCAGCGTCGACAGCATCAGCAAGAAAAAGTAGGTTCTCATCGTCGCCCCTCAGTATTGCAAGGAAGAGCTCCAACCATGCTGCGATGTTTCAACTTTCTGACTTCTGATTTCTGACTTCTGATTTTCTCGCCACTCGCCACTCGCCACTCGCCACTTCTGCTCTGACCTTCTCCAACAACTCCAGATACCTCGCCGCCAGGTCTTCCCGCCGGAACTCCCGCCGCACAAACGCGCGTCCGTTCGCGCCGAGCTGCGCGGCCAGCGCCGCGTCGTTCCGCAGCCGGCGAATGGCCGCGGCCAGTTGCTCCGCGCTTTCCGGCGCGATGCCGATTCCCGCGCGCGCCCGCTCCAGCAGCGCCAGTGCTTCACCCTCCACGCCGAGGATGATGGGCTTCCCCGCGGCCATAATCTCCAGCATTTTCGACGGCACCACCGTCAGAAACACTTCCGTGTGCCGCAGCAGCACGGCGCACGCGTCCGACTCCGCAATCCATCGCGGCACTTCGCCGCGCGGGCGTTCTCCGGCAAAGCGCACGTTCGTCAGCCGCAATTCTTTCGCGCGCGCTTCCAGCGCCTCGCGCCGCGCGCCTTCTCCCACAATGCGGAACTCCACGCTCGCGTCGTCGCGCAGCAGGCCCGCCGCGTCGAGCAGCGTTTCCAGACGGTGCGCCATGCCCAGTGTCCCGATGTACGTCACCACGAACTTTCCATCCGTGCGCCGCGCTGCCGCCTCCTCAAAAAACGCCGCGTCCACGCCGTTGGGGATCACGCTCACCCGCGCCTCGGAAATTCCCTCCGCCACAATCGCCGCGCGCTGCGCTTCGGTAATCGTCACCACGTGACTTGCGCGCCGGTACATTTCGCACGCCAGCCGCTCCAGCAGCGTCACCAGCGGCGCGCTGTGCCGCGACGCGCCCACTGCCACCAGCGACTCCGGCCACAGGTCGCGCACTTCCATCACCAGTGGCGCGCCGAACCGTTTGGCGAGCAGATGCCCCGCTACCGCGCACAGCAGTTGCGGCGACGTTGCCACCACCACGTCCGGCCGCGGCATGCGCAGCGACCCCACCAGCGTCGCCGACGCCATGAACGACGCGTAGTTCAGCGAGCGCCGGAATTTCCCCCGGTTCGCTGCTGGAAAAATCCATGTGCGG
>Ga0315281_10014633_pt1 | contig 10566 bp, 9 predicted proteins | sample YL17G07_0_MG_FD_204540 | JGI IMG/M metagenome (GOLD analysis project Ga0315281, IMG submission 204540) | Sediment microbial communities from Yellowstone Lake, YNP, Wyoming, USA - YL17G07_0 | ecosystem: Environmental > Aquatic > Freshwater > Lake > Sediment | place: USA: Wyoming | collected... | reverse complement strand
TGATATCCCCGCATGATACCGGGGAACCTGTTGCATACAAAATTTTACATATTCCTGATATATTTTTCTGATGTGTGAATCTGATAACCGGATGCACCGATAAAGCGGGCCAATATGGATACTGTCTCAAGCAACACTGAACTTCTGGGTCCACCAAAACAATGGTTTCCATTGGTGCGCCATTTTTCCTGGCGCCTGACACCCGTGTTATTGCGCTGGCCGATCACGCCGAACCAGATAACGCTTTTCTCTTTATTCCTGGGTCTTGCGGGTGCCGGGCTTTTCATATTCAGTGACTGGATCACCGATATCATCGGTGCATTGCTGGTAGTGGTCTCCTACATACTCGACAATTGTGATGGCGAAGTGGCCCGCATCAAGGGACTGTCTTCAGAATTCGGCGCACACCTGGATGATATCGTCGACTCGACTGTGGACACCGCTTTTTTCGTGACCCTGGGGTATGGCATGAGCCTGGAGACCGGCGCCTGGTTCTGGTTATGGCTGGGACTTGCAGCCGCGGCGGGCGCGATCATCGATTTTTGTGTGGAACAGATCAAGGAGGCACGTTTGAAAAAAAAGGCAGGGGTAAAGAGCCGTGCCGAAATCGCTCATACACCCGATGAGCCGGGAACCACGCAGGACTGGATTATTTATATCTTTCATGAACTGAGCCGCGCTGATTTCTGCCTGATAATACTTTTACTCGCATTGTTTGATATTACCTGGGTGTTATTGCCGCTAGCGGCCGTGGGCGCACAGATATACTGGATCACTGATCTGTCAGATCGGGCGCGGAACTATCACGCCTGAAACATAACCTGCAATTTATTCGTCCATATGTGTGCAAATTTGTCGCACCTACGGTTTTCCGGTCCGTAGGGCCAAATTCATTTGTCCGGAATTGTGCGGATAAATTCACACCTGCCAATCGCATGATCCACCCTTATTTGCATGATGGAAATAAAAAAACGGCGGTTGCCCTGAAGCAACCGCCGTTGTGTTTACCAGGCCCTGTACTCAGGCGGCCTTTTTAGCCTGCAACCACTGTTCCAGCGCATCGGCGCCGCCGATGTGGCTGCCGTTGATGTAGACCTGCGGGAACGTCCGGGCGCCGGTGATCGCGCGCAGGCTGTGTTCCGTATAGTCCCGGTTGAGCACCAACTCCTCGAAGTCGATGCCGGCATCGTGCAAGAGGCCCTTCGCCCTCGCGCAGTAGCCGCAACCCTTGCGCGTGAAGAGGCTGACGTCGAGCGGCTTCTCCGCCCGGGGCGCGATATATTTCAACATCGTGTCCGCATCGGAAACCTCGAACGGATCGCCCGGTTTCTGCGGCTCGATGAACATCTTCGCGATCACGCCGTCCTTTACCAGCATGGAATACCGCCAGGAACGCTTGCCGAAACCCATGTCGTTCTTGTCAACCAGCATCCCCATGCCTTCGGTGAAATCACCATTGCCGTCCGGGAGGAAGGTGATGCGATCGGCATGCTGCGTGAGTTTCCATTCGTTCATGACGAAGGCATCGTTCACCGAGATGCAGACGATCTCATCCACGCCGTGTTTCCGGAATACCGGCGCGAGCTGGTTATAACGCGGCACGTGAGAGGAGGAACAGGTCGGCGTAAATGCCCCCGGCAGTGAGAGCACCACCACGGTCTTGCCGCCGAAAACATCAGCGCTGCTGACGTTGACCCATTCATGGTCCTTGCGCGTGCGAAAGGTTACTTCAGGGACGCGTTGCCCTTCCTTACTTTTGAACATACTCATACTCTCCTTAATAAGTAGGGCCGAATTTATTCGGCCGGAATTGTGCGAATTTGTCGCACCTACGGTTTACCGGGTCTCGAGGGTCCGTAGGGCCGAATTCATTCGGCCTGGATTATGCGAATAAATATGCATCTGCAGATTGCCGGGTTCAGCCTTCCAGCATGCTGCGCAACATCCACGCGTTCTTCTCGTGGATCTGCATGCGCTGGGTCAATAGATCCGCCGTCGGTTCATCGTTCGCCTTTTCCGCGATCCTGAACACTGCGCGTGCCGTGCGCACTACGGCTTCCTGGTCGCTCACTAGTTGCCGGATCATCTCCACGGCATCCGGCACGCCGGTCTCCTCTTTAATCTCCGTGAGCGCGGCGAAGGCCTCGTAGGAACCCGGTGCAGGCAGGCCCAGCGCCCGGATGCGTTCCGCGATGGCGTCCACAGCCAGGGCGAGTTCCGTGTATTGCTGCTCGAACATCAGGTGCAGGGTATTGAACATCGGCCCGGTCACGTTCCAGTGATAGTTGTGCGTCTTGAGATACAAGGTATAACTGTCGGCCAGCAACCGGGACAGGCCCTTGGCAATCGCCTTGCGGTCTTTTTCTTTAATACCGATATTGATGCTCATGGTGTTTTCCTCACATGCGTTGCAGATGACGCTATTCTGGGGGCGTTGCATTCATAAGTATAATGCATTATTTTATATTTCTGTGATATATAAAATCTATTGACTAAAGAGGCATGACGGCCCCGTTCATATGAAATTGCCCACCATCAAGCAATTACGCTACCTCGTGGCTCTGGAGAAGCACCGGCACTTCGGCAAGGCAGCCAAGGCCTGTTTCGTCACGCAACCGGCCTTCAGCGTGGCCATCCGCGAGCTGGAGTCGGTCCTGAACGTACAGCTCGTGGATCGCACCAGGAAGAATGTCACCATCACCGGCATCGGCCGGGAGATCGCCGCGCAGGCCAGGCTGATCCTGAACGATCTCGAAGGGTTGGTGGACATCGCCCGCCACCAGCAGAAACCCTTGTCCGGCAAACTCAGCCTCGGCGTGATCCCCACCATCGCGCCGTTTCTACTGCCCGATCTGTTGCCGAAGCTGCGCAAGAACTGGCCAGAACTCAAGCTCTATCCCGTGGAGGACCAGACGGAGCGCATCTACAAGCAGCTCATGCACGGCGAGCTGGATGTTATTCTTATCGCGCTGCCCTACGAGTTACAGGGTACGGAAGGCATGACGCTGTTCCGCGATCACTTCTTTCTCGCCTGCAGAAAGGGCACGAAACTCATCGATCCGGAACACTACACTATCGAACAATTGCCGCAGGAAAGCATATTGTTGCTGGAGGACGGCCATTGCCTGCGCGACCATGCATTGTCGGCCTGCCGCATCCGCAACCGGGACAAGGTCAGCCACATCGCGGCCAGCGGCATGCTGACCCTCATCCACATGATTGATGCGGATCTCGGTGTGAGTTTCATCCCGGAGATGGCGATCGGTTCACCGATCCTGAAAAACACACGCGTCGAGACCTGGCCCATGCAGAGCGGCAGCTATCGCGAGATCGGCCTCGTCTGGCGCAAGGGCAGCATGCGGGGAAAAGAATTCAGGATGCTGGGAGACTTCATAAAGGCGAACGCACGAAGCAACACCTGAGAATAGACGGGGTCGGAGCACATGCTCCGACCCCTGAGGTGAACGTAATCCAGAAAAAACCATCTTTCACTGGATGCTGGCATGCGCCAGCATGACGGTAATGTAATTTTTGCACAGGTCCCTTAAGTTTAATCTAGCGTCTTTCTGTATACCTTAAGCCCGATCGTCAGGACTGCGAACATGAATGCGAGGATCGGCCAGACCTGTGGCCAGATTTCATAGATGGTGTTTCCCTTCAGGAGAATACCGCGCACGAGGTGCAGGAAATGAGTCAATGGCAAAATATTGCCGATCACCTGCGCCCATCCCGGCATTCCGCGGAACGGGAACATGAAGCCGGAAAGCAGGATGGACGGCAGGAAAAAGAAAAATGTCATCTGCATGGCCTGAAGCTGGTTGCGCGCGATGGCGCTGAAAGTAATTCCCAGCGTCAGATTGGCGGCGATGAAGATGAATACCACGCCGTAAAGTACCAACAGGCTGCCCTGCATGGGAACATTGAAAATAAAGCGCGCGGCGAGCAGCACGAGCGATACCTGAATCAGACCAATCATGATAAAAGGAACAATCTTGCCGGTCATGACTTCGATCGGCAGCGCCGGCGTTGCGAGCAGATTTTCAAACGTCCCTCTTTCCCGTTCCCGCGTCATCGCCAGTCCGGTCATAAGCACCATGGTCATGGTGAGGATCACGCCCAGCAAACCGGGCACGATGTTGTATGCGGTCACGCCTTCCGGATTGTAAAGCCGGTGTAGACGCAGTTCAAAAGGCGGCTCGGAAGGCTTGAGGTCCTGCAACACCCCCATAAGATCACGATCCAGTACGTTCGCTACAATGTGCTGCAGGGCGGTCACGGCATTGGCGGTAGCCACGGGATCGGTCGCATCGGCCTCCACCAGCAGCACCGGCCGCTCGCCCCGGGCGAGCTTGCGCTCGAAACCTTCCGGGATTGTTACCACGAAATGCACGTCCCCGAGTGCGATCAAATGCTCCGCCTGTGCCGGGGATTCCGGTTGCGCAACGATGTCGAAGTAGCCACTGCTCTGCAGCGCACCGGCAAGCGTGCGCGAGTATTCGCTGTTGTCCACCGACAGGATCGCTGTTGGCAGATGCTTCGGGTCGGAGTTGATGGCGAATCCAAACAACGTGAGCTGGATTATCGGGATGCCGATGATCATTCCGAAGGTCAGGCGATCGCGTTTCAACTGGATGAACTCTTTCACCACGATACCTACCCAGCGCGATAGGGAGAAACCGTTGTATGTCATGGGTAGTTGTCCTGGCTGGCGCCCATTAAATGGATGAACACGTCCTCAAGCGAGGGTTCGGCCCGCGACCACCGATAACGTGGGTCATCGCGGAAGTCGGCCGTCGCATCATCGATCAGTTTCGCGTCGTCTCCTGTGACATGTAAAAGGTGACCGAAGGGTGTCACTTGTATAACCTCGCCCGACGCAAGGAGTTGCTTTTCCAGTCCTGGCAGGTCCGGGCCGGAAACGACCCAGGTTGTGAGCCGCTGTTGTGCGATCACTTCTTCCGCCGTGCCGATGGCCAGCAGTTGACCGTAGGCAATGTAGGCCAGTTGATGGCAACGCTCGGCCTCGTCCATGTAATGGGTGGCGACCAGTACCGAAATCCCGTCCGCGGCCAGACCGTGGATCTTCGCCCAGAACTCGCGGCGCGCCTTCGGATCCACACCCGCGGTAGGTTCGTCGAGCAACAGCAGTTTCGGTTTATGCAGCATGCAGGAAGCGAGCGCCAGGCGTTGTTTCCAGCCACCGGACAATGATCCCGCGAGCTGGTGCTGGCGCGATGTCAAACCCAAACGTTCGATCTCCTGTGCTACCGCTGCGCGCCGGTTTCTCATGCCGTACATCCGCGCCACGAACTCGAGGTTTTCCCGTATCGACAGGTCCTCCCACAGCGAGAAGCGCTGTGTCATATAACCGACTTCGCGCTTGATGGCCGCTGTTTCACGGCGGAGGTCATGCCCCAGGCAGGTCCCGCTGCCGGCATCCGGCGTCAGCAGGCCGCACAGCATCCGAATCGATGTGGTCTTGCCGCTGCCATTCGGTCCGAGAAAGCCGTAGATTTCCCCGCGCCGCACCTGCAGTGAAAAATCCTTTACGACGTGTTTATCACCGAAGTGCTTGTTCAACCCTTGCACGTCAATGACGAAATCGTTGTTCATCACCGCCAGAACTCATTGTCCTGCAAACTTTACGTCTACCGGCTGACCGGGTTTCAGTCGTGTTGCCTCGGCGGGGGCCGGTCTGGCCTCCACCATAAATACGAGTTTGGCGCGTAATTCCCGGCTGTAGATCACCGGCGGGGTGTATTCCGGTTGTGTGGACACGTAGCTCACCTGCGCCGGAATAGATGTGCCGCAGCCGTCGCAATTCACGGTCAGCGCCTGGCCAAAACGGAGTTTTCCGACGTCCGTTTCCGGTACAAAGAAGCGCAGCTTGATATTGCCGGGTGGCAACAGACTGACGATGGGTTTACCGGCAGGCACCCATTCACCCTGAACATAGAACGTGTCATGTACCAACCCGCCGACCGGTGCGCGTAAAGTCTTCTGATCGAGACGCCATTGCGCCTGCTCAAGGACCGCGCGGGCCGCATCGACTTCAGCCTGCGCGGCCTCGACTTCATGGGCACGACCGACACTTTGCAAGGCCAGCCTGATCTGTGCCTGCACCTGGGCGAGTTGTGCTTCATCGCGCTGCAGCTTGGTTTGCGCTTCGTCGAGCCGCGCTTGCGGAGTAACGCCTTTGGCAAACAGCTGCTGTTCGCGCTTGAGCTGAATCATTGACAGTGACCGTGCCGCCTCGATCTGTGCAGCCTCAGCGCGCAGTGCATCGATCTCAACCGGACGTTGCCCCTTGCGCAGATTATCGAGCCGGGCCTGGGCCTCGCGCAGTCGTTCTTCCGCTTCATTCCTGGACGCTGCTTCGTTGCCCTGTTCCAGCTTGAACAACTCTGCACTGATCTGCACTTGTTCGCCGCGGGCAACGTGCAGGGTCTCAAGCTGTCCGGCATACGGGGAGGCGACCATTACATACTCGCCTTCCGCATAACCGTGAAACGGCGCAGCCGGCTCTTCCTGACAGCTTGTTAGCACAAGCGTTGCTACAGCAATTATCGTAAATCTGTGCATGACCGTACCCATTTCATTCTTTGTTTCGTGCGCGGTCCTGCGGCGGTTGCACTGTATCCTTACCGGCAAACAGGACGTGTTCAACCGCGAAGCGCGCGAGCTGCGCGCAGTCTTTTCTCGAATTCGCATTGTCCCGTGCCACATTGAGTATCGCCGCCCCGACCATGAGTGTGTGAAACGCCGCAACGCGTTCCGGATCGACATCTTTGCCAAGCATCTGGGCGAGTCCTGCGATCCCACCGCGAACCTGTGCGACGAAATCGCGCAGGAACTGTTTGATCTCCCTGTGCTCGTCAGAGGTGACGACCAGTCCCAGCATGGTCCGCGCCCGCCGTTTATCGCTTACCATGTTGCCGACCAGCAGGGCCAGCCTTTCCGGAGTGAGCGAGCCACGCGAGGCCTCGCCGGTCAGGCGGGCAAGCATCAACCCGATCGAGTGCTGCGCCAGGGCTTGCAAAAGATCGCTGCGCGTCGGGAAGTAGTAAGTCAGATGACTCTGCCGCAGCCCGGCGGCCCTGGCCACTTTTGGCTGTGACAGTTCGCTCACGCCGTGCCGGGAAAGCAGCGAGTATGCCGCTTCCAGGATGCGGGCACGGGTATCTGGTTTGATGTCAGCAGGCATTGCAGGCCATTATTTTGGTAATGTTACCAATAATTATTGGTAACATTACCAAACCTGTCAAGTCCCGCGGCACTTTCGATCGGATCTACACATGTGTTTTCCGTGCTTGAATGTGCAGACGCAAGATGCGATGCGGTTGGCCATTTGTAGCGGGATACACGCTATAACTCCGATAAAATCATGTAATATAGAGAAAAAGCAGAGGCAAGGATTTCGATCACGTGAAAATTCTTTTTGCCATCATCGGTATCTACATAGGCGCAGTCCTTGAGCAATGGACCGGCGCGGTATTCGGTTTTTTCATAGGCATCCTGTCCGGCACGCTCATCCAGTACAGCAAACGCATCAATGATCTGGAAGACCGGATCAAACAGATCCAGGCTGGATCCATCGGCGCCGGGCATGCGATTCGCCACGCCCCGCTACTCACGACGGAACAGGCTGATGAAACCGATGCCATCGCCTTGGTGCCGCCGGAAGGTGTGGCGGACCTGGCATCGATAGCGACTGAAACGATCACGCCAGCCAGCACAGCAGAAACAGACGCTGCGTCAACATCATCCCTCTGGTCGGACGCCGGGCGCTCCGCAGAGGCCACACCCCCGCGCATCCCGCAGGATCCCGTGACAAAATTTCTCCGTGATTTCTTCACCACCGGCAACGTCGTCGTCAAGGTTGGCGTCATCGTGCTCTTTTTCGGTGTCGGGTTTCTCCTGAAATACGCCGCGGACAAAAACCTGTTTCCGATCGAACTGCGCCTCGCCGTGGTCGCCGTCTTCGGCATCGTCTTGTTTGTCATCGGCTGGCGCCTGCGTCACCGTAGACTCAACTATGCCCTGGTCATCCAGGGCGGCGCCGTCGGTATCCTGTATTTCACCGTGTTCACCGCCGCCAAATACTATACCGTCGTGCCGCTCGGTCTTGCGTTCTTTCTCATGCTGGCGCTGGTGCTGTTCTCCTGCTCACTGGCCGTGCTCCAGAATGCCATGGCGCTTGCGATCTTCGCCACCATCGGCGGTTTCCTGGCGCCCATCCTCACCTCTACCGGGGAAGGCAGCCACGTTGCCCTTTTCAGCTATTACACGTTCCTCAATGCGGGCATCTTCGGCGTCGCCTGGTACAAATCCTGGCGACCGCTCAACTGGACCGGTTTCGTTTTTACTTTCGTGATCGCCGCGCTATGGGGTCACAACTATTACCAGCCGGAATATTTCAATACCACCGAGCCGTTTCTGGTCCTGTTTTTTATTTTCTATGTCGCCATCGCCGTTCTCTTTGCCCATCGCCAGCCGCCGGAGCTTAAAGGTTTTGTAGACGCCTCCATCGTCTTCGGCACGCCGATCGTCGGCTTCACACTGCAGTACGGTCTCATTCGCGAGATCGAATTCGGCCAGGCCTATTCCGCGCTGGTGATGAGTGCCGTCTACATCGTGCTTGCGCGGGCCCTCTGGAACAGAAAGGTCGAGGGGATGCGCATGCTGACCGAGGCGTTTCTTGCGCTCGGTGTGATCTTCGCGAGTCTTGCCATTCCCCTCGCCCTCGATGGCCGCTGGACCGCGGCGGCCTGGGCCGTGGAAGGCGGCGGCATGATGTGGATCGGGATCCGCCAGGACCGGTTGTTACCGCGTCTTTTCGGTCTGCTCCTGCAGTTCGGCGCCGGTGTCGCCTTCCTCACCGTCATGCACGAACCGCACGGCGATCTTCCGATCCTGAACAGCGCCTACCTCGGCGCAGTGATGATAAGCCTCGCCGGTCTCTTCTCGAGTTATCATGGCTTCCGCTACAACGACAGGTTGCGGGAAGAAGAACGGTTGTTGCACGTCGCATTGCTCGTGTGGGGCCTCTTGTGGTGGTTCGGCGCCGGCCTCATGGAGATCGATCAACACCTCACCGGCCTCCTCGAAAACAACGCGGAGCTTTTCTTCTTTGCCTTCAGCATGTATTACCTTTATATCCTTGCCCGCACGCTGCGCTGGACGCCCGCTCTGAAACCGCAGGTGCTGTTGCTGCCGCTCATGGCCGTCATGGCGTTCATCAACTTTGTTGATTTTTATGCCAACAATCCGTTCGCGCGTTACGGTTTTGTCTCCTGGATTACGGCCTTCACCGTACAATATCTGCTTCTCTACCGCTCCGAAGATGTCTGGCACCGGAGGCTCGTTGCCTTCTGGCACCGGGGGACACTGTGGCTTGCATACTTTGTGTTCACCTGGATTTGTGCGCAGGCCGTCTCACACCATGTCCCCGGGCTGCAGAACTGGGGCCACGTGATGTGGGGTTTCATCCCGGCGATCGGGATAATGATACTGATCTATTTGCGCGATCGCAGCGAGTGGCCGCTCCGGCATTTTGCGCAAGACTACCTTGGCGTGGGCCTCTTCCCTGTCGCCATCTATCTTACGGCCTGGGTCATCACCGTCTGTTTCCTTGAAGGGAGCCCCAAACCCCTGCCGTATATCCCGGGAGTAAATCCCCATGAGATGGCCCAGCTCTTTGCCATGGTCGCGATCTTCGACTGGCTGATCCGATGGAAGAAGAACGAGGTGCCGCCGATCAAGACATTGAACCCGGACCACCTGCTGGTTGTGCTCGCGGCTATTGCCTTCCTCTGGCTGAATTCCGTCGTCGCCCGCTCCGTGCATTTTTACAACGATGTGAGTTACTCACTGGCGCCCATGATCCATTCCGCGTTGTTCCAGACCAGCATCTCCATCGTGTGGACGCTGACCGCGTTTGTGCTGATGGGCACGGCCACGCGCAGCGGCAGCCGCATGCTCTGGTTTACCGGCGCCGTGCTGCTGGGCATGGTCGTACTGAAACTTTTCATGGTGGATCTCGCCGATATCGGCACCGTGGCGCGCATCGTTTCGTTCCTGACCGTCGGTGTGCTCATGCTGGTGATTGGTTATTTCTCGCCGCTGCCGCCACGGTCCTTAATTGCAACAGAAGAAAAACCCGCATGAAAATATTATTCACACTCTTGTTTATTTTTCCGGTTGTTGTGCCTGCCGCTGAGACTGCGCTCAAAGATTTCGCCGCCGGCTTCGAGATCACGACTGACGGCAGCGCCGCGATCTATCGCGTGCCCCTGCCCGCCGCCGTCTACGACACCGTCACGCGCGATGATCTGGGTGATATTCGCGTTTTCAATGAAGATAAGCAGATCATCCCGCATGCCATTCGCCGCCGGCAGGACATCGGGACCACGGAGACGATCAGGACTGATGTGCCGTTCTTCCCGCTGCCGAACGATTTTGCAACCGGCGACGGCAGACTGGACATCACTGTGCGCGATGACGGCGCCATCGTCGCGATCACAATGAACGGGAGCGCGGGCGGAGAGACAGATGACGGGACCAAAC
>Ga0315281_10014632_pt1 | contig 10566 bp, 11 predicted proteins | sample YL17G07_0_MG_FD_204540 | JGI IMG/M metagenome (GOLD analysis project Ga0315281, IMG submission 204540) | Sediment microbial communities from Yellowstone Lake, YNP, Wyoming, USA - YL17G07_0 | ecosystem: Environmental > Aquatic > Freshwater > Lake > Sediment | place: USA: Wyoming | collected... | reverse complement strand
GATTTGAACCAAATAGGGACAGCCGGTGGATGGGATGACACAACAGGTATTGCCGATTCCGAAGGAGAAGGCGATTGAGATCGGGGAGTTCCTCACGAACAACGTTTCGAGGGCCGTCGTCTACTCCCTGCTGCACAACCAACCGCTAACTAGAAAGGAGATAGAACGGAGCCCGCTCACCGAATCCATGAGGCGCCTTTCGCTGAGCGCCCAGACAAGACCCCTCAAGGACAAAAGCACCGTCCAGATGAGGACGCTTCTATCCAAAGGTGTCGATTGTGGAGTCCTGATCCCGATCAACTCGAAACGCCAGAACTACTACTTCCTCAACTCCGACATAAGAATCGAGCCTGCTCCGATCAGGGAGGGGCAGGACACATCTGACGAGGTGGCACTGACGGCATATCTGGACAGATCATATTCGCACATGCCTGGGCAGGCAGTGTTGCCGGGATGGGGGACCGCGGCGGACCATACCGTGCTTCCAGTGCCCTATATCGACACGCCGAAGTCACTCATGCTTTGGCTCAGCTGGCTGATCACACCGACAAGGCGAGAGGTCATGGGCCACATCGCGGACCAAGGCCACACGACGAGGCCCAAGCTGCGCTCTGAGCTGGGATTCTGGGCTGACAGGATCGTGGCGAAGGAAGGAATGCCTTCGGGAGTCCTGGAAAGGGACGGCGAGAAGATACGCTATCAGTTCTCGACTTTCTCCTTTTCGAAGCTCAAGATGAAGAAGGAAGAGGAACCGGGCAAGAAGAAGTCATGGACCGCCTACCCGCCGTCGTTCTGGCTCACGAGGACCTACGAACCCTTGAAATGCATAATGGGTGCCTCGCGTTACCTGGGTGACAAGAAGCCCGATGCCACCCCCGCAATGGTCCTCGAGGAACTCGCGAAGGAGAATCCGACCATCGTCGAGAAGAATCGGAAGGAGTTTCTGGAGATCAACTTCATCGAGAGGATGAGCTTCTACGCGATCTACCACTCCTCAGGGGATCCAGCTGTGAAGTTCTCCGCTGAGTCGTTGGTTCCGGAGAAGGTAACGTACAATGCTCCGGAGCATCCACTGCTCTGGGTCTCTAGGACTGACGAGGAGCATGGAGCGAGACTGGATTTCAAGCATGAAGCCGCGTTGATGCTCATCTCTAAGAAGACGAAGGACGACCAGATCGCGTATCTAGAGAAGATGCTCAAGGACATCGCCTACGCGAGGATCGGAAAGTTGATCGACGACCACGAGAGGAAGCTGGGGAAGGACCTCGACAAGCTTAGAGTGCAATCTTTCGGGTTGGGCACGGAGTCCCTCACCGCGGTCGGGGGTCTGGAGCTGACGAGAGAGCAGATACTCGCCGAGAGGGAACATTTTGAGAAGTTCATGAACATCCTGGTCCCCGGGTCGATTCCGAAGAGGAGGAAAGCGACTACCGAAGAACTGATCAAGGCCGTCGAAGATCAGAAGGCCCTGGAGACAAAGGAGCCCTCGGCGGAGCAAGACGAAGACAAGCATTGATAGGACCGGTGACAGGAGCTGAAACGCACCGACCCGAGATTGAAAGGACTCGTCAAGGCCGCGAAGGCACATGGAGCCACGAGTGCCAAGATCATTTCTGCTCGTGATGTCTTTGTGGACAAGCGCGCGCGGCTGAAGTGCCTCGTTCCCAGGTGCAGCAGCTATGGGAGGCACCTACTCTGCCCTCCGAACCTCATGCCAGTGGAAGAGTTCAAGGAGATCCTCAATTGCTATGAAAGCGCGCTGCTGCTCCAAATCGAAGCGGGTGTAGATTCAAGAGACAAATCCGTCAAGCACATGGACGACGACATCTGCAAGAAGATAGAATCCGAGACTGGCTCAAGGGAATGTCAGCTGAAGCTGCTCCTACTCGTCAATGCAATGGAAGCAATTGCATTCAAAATGGGATTCTACTTCGCGGCGGGTCTGTCTGGCGGAGAATGTTGCTTGTGCAGTGAGTGCGTCACTCCTCAAAGCGGGAAGCCCTGCCAGCACCCCTTCGAGGCGAGGCCATCGATGGAAGCCATGGGAATCGATGTCATAAGGACATGCGAAAAAGCAGAGATGCGAGTGTTTCTATCATCCAAGAACAGTGTTCGTTGGACGGGTTTGGTGCTTCTCGGCTGAGACTTCATGAGGACCAAGGCTCATCGCGTCCCCTTCTTCTAAACATTATGAATTTCCGGTCGAGCCGAGAATCATACATTAATGAGTTACCAGCACTCCACAGGAAAGGCTATAACCATAGAATGCATAACCGACAAAGAAGATGAAGCATAAGTAAACATTAGCAAACATTAGTACCAACTAATATGTTGCTTATGGAAGTGATGAACTTGCTTACGCCAAGGGAGAGGGAAATCATCGAGGTTATCAACAAGGGCATTCATTCGCCGACGATCCTGGCGGCCGAGCTCCACATCACTCAATCTGGGGCCACCCAGGCACTCCAGAAACTGGAGAAGAAGGGCATTGTGACAAGGACGAAGGTGGGGCGGAACGTTTTCTACAGGCCAATCCATGAGGAAAAAGTCGACCAGACTGTGGCCCCGGAAACCAACGCGGATCTCGAGCTTATCAGGGAATCCTACCACTCGCTTTCGAAGGTCTGGGGCCACGTCCTCAAACTAGACTTGACACACGAGGAACTCGTCAAAGTGAGAGAGGCGAGGAACCTGCTCGAAGAGATCCTCGCGAAGAGAAAGAACATTTGAGACTCCATGGTTGTCATTCGGGGCTGCGGGGTAGCTGGACCTTGCGCTTGACCCACCAGTAAGCGAGCCATGTCGAGAGAACGGTCGCTATCAACAACACGGAAAGGGTCCAATACAGCCATTTCACGTCCCCGAGGTTGAACACGAAACCGAAGATCGTGGCGAGTGTGTTTGGCACAAGCACCGCAGTACCGAGGATGGTGAGCCAAGTCATCGTGAGGGCCATCCTGTTGTTGAGGATCTGGAGCTGATTGTTGTACAGGGCCTGGAGGACTTCCAGCCCTGAAGCCAACACCTCCGACATGTGCTCGCTCAGCGATATCTGCCTGTTCACGTCCTCCACTAGCAGCTGGATCTGTGCCAGGACCTTCGGATTGTCCGAGATTAAAGCGGCGTCGCCGTATCTGAGGTTGTGGAGCACATCAAGCGTTCTCCATAGGGTGTTCAGATAGGTTATGAGTGTGTGCTTCAGATTGTAGATCTGTGTGCCTATCTCCATGCGCTGTGTCTTAGGATCCAGCAGAAGCCGGCCCATCTCATCGCCCTGCTCCTCGAGGATGCGACCGAGCATGGTCGTGAGCTTGTCATCGAGTGGCATCGCCTCCGGAAGCTTGCGAAGGTAGACATCTGCGTACCTGGCGAACTGAACGAGCCTTACGACCTCCTGGCTGTGTATCGTGACGATGAGGTCCTTCCTCACCAGAATGATCAACGGAAACGACCTGAGATCGAGCTTGGATATCTTGACCGCCGGGACCATTATGCCAAGCTCGGCCTCATTGTCGACGAAGGCGGCGTGATAGCCCTTGAGCACTTCCGGGACAAGTGACGCGCTGAACCCCAACCTGGATGCGATCTCCGGTCCATCCTTCGCCACATCCGAGACCGTGAAGTTGATCCAAGCGAGGGTCGAGCTCTGGAGCGTCGAGATGAATTCTGTCGGGGACGTCCCCATTATGCGCGTAGGTTTGCCTACGTGGGGCAGCGCAACACACACCGCCCGAGGAGATTCTACATCACATGGCTCAGTGACCGATGAAGGTCCGGGCAAGACCGGCGCCGCCTTGGCGGAAGGAGGCTCCGCTGTTTTCCTATCGCCGACTGCCACTTTTCTCTCGCGAGAGCCCAAGAAATGTCCCCCTGGAAGCTGTTTGCGTTTCAGCCCTGTCCCCCCGTAAGCCCTGTCGATAATGAAGTACGTTTCGCTGGCCCCAGCCATTCATCTGGCTAGCCTTCCCGGTGCATCCTTTTAATACTCTTCCATCTATTTCGACGCTGGTGCCACATGCGGGTACTCCTCATTCATGCAGACCATTTCGGCTATGAGATCAAGGAGCCCACAAAGCTAGCTGAGGAGCTCCCGCCAGGTCATGCGAAGAAGCATTCGTTCAAGGAGGCTCTTGTCGTCTTCTCCACGATAGAGTCTTCGGATGATAACGTGGCGGCCATCTCAGAAGCCGCTGCGACGGACATCGCAGAAGTCTTCGCCCAGGTGAAGGCCCAGAGAGTCATTTTGTATCCCTACGCTCACCTCAGCCCCAAATTGGCCCCGAAGAAGCTCGCCATAGAGGTGCTCAAGGCGACGGAAGCCGCACTGACCGCGAAGGGAATCGAGGTCCACAGAGCCGCATTCGGCTGGTACAAAGCATTCGAGATAAGCTGCAAAGGTCACCCTCTCTCGGAGCTATCGAGAGAGTTCACCGCTGAGAAGAAGATCACGCGTGAGGAAGTGGTCGAGAAGATCCGGTCCGAACATTACATCCTCACGCCGGATGGAAAGGAATATCCAGTTGACCTGGAGAACATTGATTCCACTACAGTCCTGGACGAACACCCGTCACTCAAGAAGTTCATCCTCTCAGAAGAGATCGGAAGGACGAAGGGCACAGAGCCGCCATCGATCAAGGCGATGCAGAGGCTTGAGCTCGTGGACTACGAGGAGGCGAGCGACAGAGGTCACTTCCGGATGTTCCCCAAGGGACACTTGATCTTCAGCCTTCTGGAGCAATGGGCCCAGGAGATCGCATTGGACAGGATCGGTGCCATACAGATAGATACGCCAATCCTTTACGACTGGTCGTTCCCAGATATCCGCAGTCAGGGGATGTCATTCCACGAGAGGCACTACACGCTCAAGACCGATGAGAACAGAGAGTTCGTCCTTAGGTTCGCAGGCGATTTCGGCTTGTTCAGGATGATGAAGAGCGCGACGCTGAGCTACCGGAACCTGCCCCTGAGAGTCTACGAGTTCTCGAAGAGCTTCAGGCTCGAGCAGCGCGGGGAGCTCACGGGCCTGAAGAGGCTGAGGGCTTTCCACATGCCAGATGTGCACTGCTTCACGAAGGACATCGACGACGGCTGGAAGGAGTATATGCTCCTCTACAGGAACTACGCGGATCTGGCCGATGCCACGGGTGTGGAATACGCCGTCGCGTTCAGAATAGTGAAGGAGTTCTACGACAAGTACAAGGACAAGTTGATCGAGCTCCTCCGATACTCGAAGAAGGCCGCATTCATCGAGGTCATCTCTGAGATGAAGCACTACTGGGCGGTGAAGCACGAGTTCCAGGGGATCGATTCTGTCGGGGGAGCGGTCCAGCTCAGCACGGTACAACTGGACGTCGAGGATGCGGCGCGATACGGGATTCTATACACGGACTCAGACGGGAAGAAGAAAGGATGCATCATCTGCCATTCCTCCATCGGTTCGATCGAGAGATGGATATATGTTCTGCTCGAGGAGGCTCTCAAGCACGACAAACCCTCTCTGCCTTTCTGGATCGCCCCGACACAGATCAGGTTGATTCCGGTCGCGAACGAATTCGTCGCCGAGTGTGAGAAGATCGCCGACGCCCTCGCACCCTCGAGGGTAGATGTCGACGACATGGACGACAAGGTCGGCAAGAAGATCAGGAACGCCGAGATGGAATGGATCAACATGATCGTCGTCTACGGGGACAGGGAAAGGAGCTCCAGCACTTTGCCCGTAAGGATGCGGAACGGGGAAGTCGTCGACATGACTCCCGAGAAGCTGAAGGAGGAAGCAGCAAGACTGTCCAAAGGCTACCCGACAGCGCGGCTCCCACTGCCCAGACTCCTGTCGAAGAGGCCCGTTTTCAGAGGATGAACGCCGAGACTACCGGTTGTCCTCGTCTCCCCATATGAACTTGTGCAGTTGTGGGAGCACCCTGACATTGAGATTCTCCTTCAGGACCTTCTCCGCAAGCGATCTCAGATCCTTGCCACCGACAGGCGTGAAGATGATCTCCGATTTCGGGCTGTGCTTCTCGATGACGTCCTTGGCATAGTCATAGTCACTGTCATTCGCGATTACGAACTTCAGCTGGTCCGTAGGGCCAAGGAGCTCGATGTTCGCGAAGAGCATCTTCTCCGATTCACCAGACGACGGACATTTGATGTCCATGCTGATCGTGAGGTTCTCGACGCACGGGAGCTCATTGAGAGGCATCGCCCCATTCGTCTCAAGTACAAGGTGAAAGCCAGAATCCAGTATCTTCTCCACAAGTGCCACGGCATCCCTCTGTGCAAGCGGCTCGCCCCCCGTGAGGCACACATGGTGGCACTTGGACTTCTTCACCTTCGCCATGATGGTCTCGACGGTCATCTGCTCCCCCTTGTTGAACGCTTGTGGGGTGTCGCAGTAGGTGCACCTGAGGGGACATCCGGACGTACGTATGAAGGTCGTTGGGGCGCCAATGGTCAGACCTTCCCCCTGCAAAGACTTGAAAATCGAGTATATCTTCAATTTCTCACCTCGTACTCAATGGGATCCTCGATCCCCGCGGCCTTGAAGCCTCCCAGCCTCAGCAGGCAGGAGTCGCACTTCCCGCAGGCTTTCCTTCCACCCTTGTAGCAGCTCCATGTGAGTTCCAGTGGGACCTTCAGCCTCAAAGCTTCCTTCACGATCTCTGCCTTCGACTTGAGCAGGATTGGCGCTTCGACCCTTATGCCTCTTCCCTCTTTTCCAGCCCTGGTGCCGATGTCGAGCGTCTTCTGGAAACTTTCAATGAACTCTGGGGTGCAGTCCGGGTATCCGCTGAAATCTACCGCGTTTGCTGCAATGAACACCGAGCGCGCCCCCCTGCTCTCCGCTATCGCCGAAGCTATGGTCAAGAAGATGATGTTCCTGGATGGGACGTATGTGCTTGGAATCCCAGAGGCGATCTCCGCCCTGTCTCTGCCCGAAGGCACATTCATGGAACTCTGGGTCAATGAGCTGGCGAGGAACCTTCCGAGATCCAACGGGACGATCAGGTGCTCCTTCACGCGAAAATGCTCTGCGATCCTCTTTGCGCTCTCGATCTCGCGCCTGTGCTTCTGACCGTAATCGAACGTGATTGCGACAGGTTCGAAACCCGCCTCTTTCGCGAGCGCGAGAACGGTGGATGAATCCAGCCCCCCTGAGAGAAGAATGACCGCCTCTGGCATCTGTCCAACACCATCTGTTTAAAGTTCCTGGCTCGCCCACGCACCTTGGCCTCGACCTTCGTCTACGCCTATCTCGATCCTCTCGACGTTCTCGGGGAACTTGACCGTCTCGAGCATCCTCTGCATGACGAAAATGGCTAGCGTCTCTGCCGAGGCCACGGTGATGTCGAGCATTATGCAATCGCATTCGGGGAGCCTCAACTCCTTGTCCCCGACCTTGTAGTAGACGTAATCGTCCTCCACGCGGACACCTTTGGCCTTCTTGGGGATCAGCACGCGGTGATCGAGCTCACTCGCGACGCCCCGCAGGAATTCCTTGACGCTGATGAAATCCATTATGATGCCGTCCGGCCCAATGTCCCCCTCTATCACTGCATTGATTGCGTAGTCATGGCCGTGCAATCTGCCACACTTGGCGTGCATGGGTATTATGTGCGTCGCGGAGAAAGTGATCTTCGAGGTCCAGCCGTTTATCTGCAGTCGCATCCTCAAAGGGATGGTCTAACCTGACTATAATAGTTTCAGGGCAACCTACTGCCGTCCAGCCTGGGCCTGGAAGAGCCCGGCCCCGAGTCTGATGGCGTCTGAGAAATCTGACTTCGACCGGGACGTGTCGACAAACACCTCGGGGATGTTCACAACGGGAGCGCCATACGCCTTTCTGCCACCCACGAAATGAAGCATCCTGAACATGAGGTTCCCAGCGACCCCGTTCGGCGCGACGACGAGCTCACTCCACTTGACAGCATCCTCGACGAGTATCCCGAAATGCCTGGAATTGTGGCCTTCACCTGCGAGCAATTCGACCATCCTCTCCCCGTCCTCGATGCTAGCTTTTATTTCAATGCCTCTATTTTTATCTTCGAGTCGACCCTTGGACAAGATCCCTATCCTGAGTTCCCATCCGGCCGATGAGAAGTAGGAGATCGAGTGCTGGACCAGCCTCAGACGAGAGTCGAAATCCGCACCCTCGTCGATTCCGACGGGAGTCAAGAGAAATGGTTTGCTTGAGGAGTCCTCGATGACTGCTGTGCGCATCACCTCGGCCAAGTGGAACACCCTCTTCAACTCAAGGAGAGTCTCCGAGGATCTCAGGGTCCCCCTGACTGCGGCATCGATCTCGCCGTCATGCAGCGAAGTCACGAGCTCACGCGCGTCATCGAAACGAGACAGGTGGACACGACATCCCAGCCCAGCGAGTCGCGTCCTTGCGTCCTCGTACCCACCCTCGGGAAGTCCAATGCCGACCCTAGCGGAGGAACTGCAACCCGATGCGAGGAGTCGTTGCAAGTCGATCGTGAATCCGCCTCCTCAGAGTTCGTCCTCGGTCATCTGGTCGAAGGTGTAGTTCTCCCACTTCCGAACACCGAGCAGGATCTCCAGTTCCTGCGGGGTCAGAAGCGGTTTCTCAAAGAGAGCCACATCATCGATCGCGATTCTGGGACATGCGGTCGAGACGTAGGCGTCGAAGCCCAAATACTTCAGCTTCTCGGGGTCGAACTTATCCATGAGGATCAGGGCGGCGTCCTTCTTCTTCCATCGAACCAGCTTTCGAAGCTCCCTTGCGCGCCTCAGCCGTCTCTGTCCCACCTTCTCTCCGACGATTATCCCGAAAACTCGTGCCTTCTCGGCCCGTTCAATCACGGCATGCCTTTGACGCAGGATCTTGTCCTTGATCTGATCTATCTCGCGAGGTTCCTCCAGGTTCGGATCCAGCACCACAACTTTCTTCCCAGTCGCAAGATGGACTCCCAGCGCGTGGAAGGTGCCACTGCCGATCAGGAGGTAGCTGTTGACCTCCTTCGAGACCGAAGTAGCCGCGGTGTAGTTGCAGCCCAGGACCTCACCCGCATGCGATATCCTGCTATCTCCTTCCCCCACTTTCACCTTCAGGCCCATGCTCTCCAGTCCCTCGATGACGTCGTCGAGCTCAGTCAGATGCTGCGAAGTGGCCAGTACCCCGACTGGCTCCTGGATCATTCCGACGGATTTCTTGAGCTGGTCCGCGAGCGGGACCTTTGATCTTGCGGGAACGAATATCAGCGGTTTCTGGAACTTCAGGGACGGGATGGGTGAATGCCCGATCTGGACTATCGCATCGACCATGTCGAACAACGAGCTCGGGACATCGCATGCCCCAAAACAGGGCTCGGCGACGACAAGCACTTCAGCGCCGGCCTTGTTCTCGAGCTCGTTCGCGAACTGATAGGAGCGCCTCTTCAAACCCTCGGGGATCTGAAGGGCGACGATCCTCGCCTTGAGCCTCTTGATCTCCATGGCAGCGCTGGTAAGGTCGATGTCGAACATCTTCGCATGAACCTGCATTTCTGGCAACTGGACGTTTCGCTCGTCCGAGGTAGCCATAGCAGTAAAGTGAACGACGCTAAAATACATTGTGCGGTCGAACTTCGCGGCCGCTTCACGCTACGGCTTTCCCGCGCTCGACCTCGATATAGCATGGAGACGGGAGCTTTATCGCGGCCCGCTTCAGGGCCAGCTTCGCTGTGAGGAAGTTCGCCGGGGTCGTCTCGAGGCTGATGATCTTCTGGTCCGCGCTCACCCTGGCCGCCGTGCCCACGGGCTTGCCGAAGGCTTTCCTCATTCCTTCGGAGATACGGTCTGCGCCTGCGCCCGTCGCAATCTTGTTCTCCCGGATGACGTTGTGCGGGTACACCCTGATCTTCAGATGGTAGCCTGACTGTGGAATCATCTTGGCGAGGTACCTGTTGGCCGAGATACGGGCCGCCTCGAGCGCTATGTGCCGAATCTGGCATTGCTCGACCACATGGAGCGTCATTCGCACTGGATAGTCCCCTGGGGTCCCGTGCTCGAACTGAGTGATCCTGCTTGCTGGCACACCGCCCATGTACTCCCTTCGGCAATAGGCCTGCCCTTTGATCTCCCTGTACATGCTTCCGGGTTTGCGAGTCATTCATGACCACCAGATGCGAGATATAGTACCAGTTTCGTGGGGATAAAGGTCGCCGTATATAAACCTCTCTGAGTGCTACTCTCGTCGACCATTGGCTACTGGATGCCATCTCCTACCCCGCCAAACATTATCTACGCTCTCCCTCATTCGTGCTCCGTATGGGAAGAAGGCACGTGGGCAGAGGGGACGCCAAGGAGATTGCCAGGGAGCGGATCGAGCGGCTGTTCGAGCTCGCAAGGCAGGAAGCTTCGGCGGACAAACAACCCATTGCCCAGAGATATGTCTCGCTCGCGCTGAAAATCGGGCAGCGGCACAAGGTCCGCACCGGGCACAAGAGGACATATTGCCCTGAATGTCATTCATTCTTCATACCGCCGAAGAACGTCAGAGTGAGGATATCCAGAGGGAAGATCTCCATGACATGCCTAGCATGCGGCAACGTGCTCCGCATTCCC
>Ga0315281_10014630_pt1 | contig 10567 bp, 13 predicted proteins | sample YL17G07_0_MG_FD_204540 | JGI IMG/M metagenome (GOLD analysis project Ga0315281, IMG submission 204540) | Sediment microbial communities from Yellowstone Lake, YNP, Wyoming, USA - YL17G07_0 | ecosystem: Environmental > Aquatic > Freshwater > Lake > Sediment | place: USA: Wyoming | collected... | reverse complement strand
GCGCGGCCAGCCTCTCCCAGCGTATGTCCCTGGTCGGCGAGGCGCGCGCCGTCCACCTCGTCGAACTCCCGCAGGCGATCCTCGAGATGAGGGTCGATGTCCTGGACGTGCAAGAGGGTCACCCGCTTGGCGCCGGCAGCGACCATCTGCCGGACGTATGAGAACGCGTGGTCGGCGTTCTCCGAGAAGTCGGTGGGGAAGAGAACGTGACCCGTGAAGTCGCCGGGCGTGGCGCCGAGGCACCGCGTCGTGCCCTCGGCCATCGTCCCGACGCGCATCACAAGCACCGGTGTCTCGTGGCACCGGTGGATGACCTCGCTGGCGACGCCTCCCAGGAACGGCTCGGTCGCCCTCGAGTGGCCACGTGAGCCGATCACCACAAGGGAGCAGCCTTCCGCAGCGGCGACCCCGTGGATCTCGTGCGCGGCGGGACCGAGGACGATCCTCGTCTCCACTTCCATTTCCTGCGCCTCGAGCACCTTCTTCTGCTGGGCAAGGATCTCCTCCGCAAAGGTGGTCGCGTAGTCGAGAGCGAACGCGCCTTCCGCCGGCACGCAAAGCAGCATGAGAAGACGCTCGACGCCGTACGCCTTGAGGCCGCCGAGGCACTTCAGCATGATCGCCGATGCCGGTGAGAAGTCCGTGGCGACTATGGCCCGACCAAACATGGCCATCCCCTTTCGATTGTCACCGGTCACTTGCACTCTTGGCGATTATCGCAAATAATATCAGCGAGTCAAGCAAACCGTGATGCGCGCCGGCCGCCATCCGAACGGGAGGAGAGTGATGGGATCGTCAGGACCGCCGCCTCTTGCGCCAGTCGAGGTGCCTGCGTTCGAGAAGCGCGCCTTGCTCTTCAAGGCTCTCGGCCACCCGACCCGTCTCGCGATCGTCGATGCCTTGGCCGTTGCGCCGCATGGTCGGCTTCGATCTTTCGACGATCTCGCGTCACCTGCTGCAGCTCAAGACCGCCGGCGTCCTCACCAGCCGGCGCGATGGCAAGCAGGTCCTGTACCGCCTGCGGACCCCGTGTGTCGTCACGGTGATGCACTGCGTCACCACCATGGTCGACGATGCGCTGCCGCAGGGGGTGGCGGTCGGCGTGTCCTCCGCCACCCCCTGCGGCAGCCTGTGCCCGCCGGCTGTCGCGGCGGCATCCGCAAGCGCGCCGGGCGGCAGGTGACGTCAAGCGAGTTCACCACGAACCGGGAGGTAGCCATGGGATCCAGCACGAGCCCCGCGAAGCCGGCCGCCCCATCTGCAGCGGTCTCGACAGCCGGCATCAGCCAGAAGCCGAGCTTCTGGAAGCAGTACGGACCCAGCCTGGTGCTGCTGGTGATCGTGGGCGCCGTGGCCGCCTGGGCGCTCGCCACCGACGCCCAGGCAGGCGAGGGTCTGCCTCACATCGGCGTCGCGCAAGGTATCGCGCTGGTGCTCATCGGACTGGCCGCCGGACTGCTCGGCGGACTCATCGGCACCGGGGGATGCAGCGTCATGCTGCCCAGCATCCACTTCTGGATGGGCTATCCGGCCCCCATCGCCGTCGGCACCACTTTGTTCGCCGTCATCTTCACGGCCATCTCAGGGGGCTATGGCCACCTCGTGCGTCGCAACCTCGACAAACGCGCGACGCTCTGGCTGGGCGGGTTCGGGATCGTCGGCGTGCTCGTCGGCTCATGGCTCTTCACCAAGCTGTCGAGCCAGACCGCGCTCCTCGGCCTGATTCTCGGGCTGGCCTTCCTCTGGCCGGCGGTGCGCATGATCTGGGAGGGCGTCGGGCTGCCCGGCGGCAAGGTCGTCAAGGAAGGCACGACGATGACGCCGCACACGAAGGGCTGGGCTGTGTTCGGCGTCGCGATCGGCGTGCTCACCGGCGTGGTGGGGCTCGGCGGCGGCTACGCCCTGGTACCGGGCCTCATCTATCTGTTCGGCGCCCCGGTCTACCTGACCATGGGCACGTCGCTGGCGACGATGATCCCCCTTGCGATCGTCGGCGGCGGCATCAAGCTTGCCGGCGGTTACGTGGCGATCGCGGCCGGCTCACTGCTCGCCGGCGGCACCATCGTCGGCGCCCAGGTCGGAGCCGCCGTGATCAAGCGCTTCAAGCCCAGCACGCTCAAACTCATCTTCGGCGTCTACTTCCTCTACGTGTCGATCAAGTTCATCGGCGCGTACTTCGGCGTGTCGATCTGGTAGTCGCAATCGCCTGAAGCCAATCAGGGGCGATCTCGTACGGCAGGCTGCATGAGCGAAAGTGACCAGCGATCTGGATGGAGGGAGGGGACGACTTCTGCACATGGGTGGCCGCCGGCGTGGCGGTCGTAGTGCTCATCGGCCTGGCGGTCGGCTGGCGTTCGCTGGGCTCGCCAGGCTATAGGAGTTGATCGTCCGCAACGGATGCCGGGCGTCAACGCTCAGGGAGAAGAGACGATGCAAACGACCATGCGCATGTGGCAGACGATAGCCATACTGGTGTTCGTAGCTCTGGCTCTGGGGGCGACGGTCGCGGCCTGCGGCGGCGGCTCGACGAGCAGCAGCGCTTCGCCGGCCGTCACACCAAGCCCGAGCGCCTCTTCACCGATCTCGAATGAGGAGCAGATCACAGCCAACTGGGAGATGTTCTTCGCGGGAACCACTTCGGCAGCGCGCAAGATCGGCCTTCTGCAGAACGGCGACCAGTTCGCTGATGTGATCCGAGCGCAAGCGGATTCAGCGCTGTCGCAAGCGACGCAGGCGAAGGTCGCGAAGGTGAAGCTCCTCTCGGCCACCAAGGCGGCCGTGACCTACTCGATCCTCATGAACGACAAGGTCGTTCTCGCCGACCAGCACGGTGAAGCGGTCTTGCAGGACGGCGTGTGGAAGGTCGGCGCGGCCAGCTTCAAGGCGCTTCTCGCCCTTGAGGCGGGCGCGTCTGCCGCCCCTTCACCTGCCGCGACGCAGTGACGATGCAGCGATAGATTCGGACTGGCGAGCACCCCGTTGAGGTGAGCGCGCTCCTGCCGGCAGGCGCGAAGGGGTGAGATGAGCGAGCGCGATGCACTGACAGTCGCTGTCAGGCGCGGCCGAGGTCGCGCCCTGGTGGTCGTGTGCGCGGTCCTCTTTCTGACCTTTCTCGACACGACGATTGTCAGCGTCGCCCTCGCCGATGTGCAGGCCACGCTCCACGCCGGCGTGCAGTCCCTGCAGTGGGTGGTCAACGGCTATGCCCTCGTGTTCGCGAGCCTGATGCTTGGGATGGGGACCGTGGGGGACCGCTTCGGGCGCAAGCGCACCATGCTCCTTGGTGTCGGGGTCTTCACGCTGGGGTCGCTGCTCGGCGCCCTGGCGCCCAACGTGCAGACCGTCATCGCGGCGCGCGCGATGATGGGGGTCGGCGCCGCCGCCAGCGAGCCGGGGACATTGTCCGTCATCCGGCACCTGTACCCTGAGTTCGGCCCGCGCGCCCGCGCGCTCGGAGCCTGGGCGGCGATCTCCGGGCTGGCGCTCGCGCTTGGCCCGGTGATCGGCGGCGTCTTGGTCGGGCTCGGCGGGTGGCGTAACGTGTTCTGGTTCAACGTCGTCGCCGGTGCGCTCATCCTCGGAGCCGCGCTCGTGACGGTACCCGAGAGCGCCGACCCACAGCACGCCCGGTTCGACGTCGCCGGGTTCGTGCTGGGCCCGCTGGCGCTCGCTGCCGCGATCTTCGCGGTCATCTTCGGCGAGACCGCAGGTTACGCCGCTCCGGCCATCGTGACGCTCTTTGTCGTGAGCGGCGTCGCGCTTACGCTGTTCGTCCTCGTCGAACGCCGTAGCGCCGCGCCTATGCTCGACGTCACTTACTTCCGCAGGCCCAGTTTCTCGGGCGCGATGGTGGTCGCCTTCGCCGCCTACTTCGGCATCTTCTCGATCTTCTTCTTCACCGCGCTGTACCTGCAGGTCGTCGTCGGCTACTCGGGGTACCGCGTGGCTGAGCTGTTCGTGCCCATGGCGCTGGCCATGATCCTCTCGTCTGCGATCGCCGGCAGGTGGGTCGCGCGCTCGGGCGCGCGCGTGCCCATGACCATCGGCTGTCTGGGCGCCGGCGTCGGTATCCTCCTCACAGAGCTCGTCCTGACGGGCCAGCCCGACTTCACCGGGCTGGCCCTCGCGCTCACGTTGGCCGGGTTCGGGTTCGGCGTCGCCGTCGTGCCCGTGACCTCGGTGGCGCTCGGCGTGGTGCCCGCGGAGCATTCCGGCATGGCCGCCTCGGCCACCAGCACCAGTCGTGAGCTGGGCTCGGTGGTGGGCGTGGCCGTGCTCGGCGCGATCGTGAACGGCCACCTCTCCGCGGATCTGGCCGCGCGTCTCACGGCGCTTGGGGTTCCGGACGCGTTCCAGAGGATCGTGATCGACGCGGTCGAGACGGGACAGGTGCCCAGTGGAGAAAGTGGAGGCGCCGCCCAGGCGCAGCAAGCGTTCGGGCCCATCGTGGCGAAGGTGATCGACGCCGCCTACGGCGCCTTTCACACGGGGCTCAACGTAGCGTTGAGCGTCTCGGGCGCCATGATCCTGGCTTCCGCCGTGGTCGCCTGGCTCACGGTGGGCCGTTGCACTCGGCGCGGGACCGCCTCTCCGCTGTCGGTGGGCGAGCCGTGCGACGCCAAGGCCATCGACGGCACCGGGACAGCGGCCGTGCGAGGATGAGTGTAGGCACGCCCGTTCCCATCAGCAGCAGCCCCCGCCCCTCGTGGCAGCAGCCTCAGCGGGAGCCGGCTCGGCGAGGGAGGCAGTTTGTTTCAGGTCGCGGCGTCTTCGAGAAGCGCTCGACGTTCTTGAGGATGCACGCCGCAAGAGCGGCGGCCAGGAGGTCCGCGGGGCCGGGCAGATCGTCCCTCGTGGTGGCGCTGCCGTCGAAACGGATGTCGCCGCCGTGCGCCGCGATGTGGGCGTGGCCCTCGGGGAGGTTCTCGCCCTCTACCTCATAGCGCGTCACCGCCGCCAAGCCTCACCGGTGAACACCGCCCAGAGGGTGCGCCCAGTGACGATCAGCCAGAAGACGGCGAGCACGACGACGAGGATGACGGCGAAGCCCTCCAGCCAGCCGCTCTGCCAGGCGCGGGCGATGCTCAGCGTCGCGACCGCGTAGGCGCCGATGGGGAAGGTGAACCCCCACCAGCCGAGTCCGTAGGGCAGCGGCCCTCGGCGCAGGTAGCGTGCGAGCAGGAGCGTCGCGGCGCTGAGCGCCCACAGGCCGAAGCCCCAGAAGGCGCTCACCACGAGCAGCGTCAGCGTGCTGACCGCGGGCGCGCTGGGGCCGAAGAAGGGGGCGGCGCCCTTGGCGAGCCCGAGCAGGGCGAGGCTGCCGGCGCCCACGGGTCCGAGGAAGATCCACAGGGAAGGCGCGAGCGCGGCGGGCGGGAGCGGGTGCAGGACGAGACGGTCGTGCACCATCGAGATGACGAGGATGAAGAGGAAGAAGCCGATGCCGAAGTAGGCGTACGAGAGCGCCACCAGCAGCCGCCCCGTCGAGGGTGCCACCTGAGCGAGCAGTGGCACCAGGCCCAAGGGCACGATGATGTTGACCACCGGGGGGATCAACCAGCCACCGTTGACGGCCTGGGCGTCGGTCTCGCCGGTGAAGAGCAGATAGGTGAACGTCGCGGCGATGGCGAAGGCGAGGACGGCGCCGATGACCGTCAAGGTGGCGACGGAGGGCGTGACGGCGCCGGCGGGCAGCAGCGACGGCCCGATCGTGGCGACGAGCACGGCGACGACGATGAGACCGCCGGGGAAGAGACCGTAGAGAGGGCCGAGCACCGGGTGCCGCAAGTCGGCCACGGCGGCGTCGAGGTGCGCCACCCAGCGGGCGATGTAGGCGACGACGAGGACGGCCGCGAGCACGGCGGTGATCACCGCCAGCACTTCTCCGACGGCGTGCGTGGCGCTCAGCAGCGCGGCCGACCCGCCGGGGTTCTGGTATGCCGCCAGGGCAAGGATGCCCGTGCCCATGACGCCGCCGAACCAGCCGGGGTGCAGGCCGCGCAACCGGCTGGAGCGGAACCCGTCGCCGGCGACGGGTAGAGGAGCGGTGCCGGGACCGTCGTGCGGTGCGCTGGTCATGCCGCTTCATCCTCCTGACTCTGTCGTTGGGGTGAGCGTCTCCTGTGGAGACTCACCGTCCGTCGTCGTGCCATGCATCCTTGTTTATGCATAGGGCGGAGCATGGCGAAACCCTGTCCGCGACTCGGATGCGCCCGCCGCGCCGACGGGGGTGCCCAGCCGTCGATCACCTGCGCCTGGATGACCCCGCGTCCGCTTCGGCGGGGATCCCCACATCCGCAGGCAGCAGGCGTTCGAGCAGGTAGGCGAGGGCGATGAACACGGGCAAGGTCACCGCCGTGCGCACGAGGGAGAACTGCCAGCCCAGGAAGGCGACCTCGAAGGTGAGCATGGGGATCTTGAGGGCCGAGAAGGCGCCGAGGTAGATGAAGACGTTGCGCGGCGCCGTTCCCTTGCGCCACAGCGCGACGGCGACCGGGAAGGTGCCGTAGAGCGGGCCGGCCTGCAGGGTGCCGAGGAGCACCATCCAGAGGATGGCGAGGGGGCCGGATTCGCGGCCTACGTGACGCTCCACGACCCGCCGCGGTACCCATACGTCGAAGAGGCCGACGAGGACGAACATGGCCGGCAGAAAGGCGGCCATCTCGAGGGTGAAGGCCCAGAGGCCGGCGCCAGCCTCACGCCCGAGGGCGAACGACGTGACCCAGCGGTCGTACACCCAGAGCGCTATGACGAGCGCAGCCAGCGCCCAGGGGAATGCCGCTTTCACCCTCTTCAGCGACGGGGTCTTCTGGGGCTTGGCAGTCATGGCGCGGTCACCATCAGCGCAGGGCCAGCGTCATGACCACGGCCACCACGGCCGCGCCGCCGAAGGCGAGCGCATTGCGCCAGAGAGCGATGCGCCGGCCGAAGAAGCGGATCTCGATGGGCAGCGTGACGACGCCGACCATGAGCAGCGTGGTGATGAACGCGGCCAGGACGGCGGTCGTGGCGCCGTGATCCTTGAGCACTCCGGCCAGCGGAAAGGCGACGAAGCCCGGGATGAGCGCGATGCTGCCGACGATGAGGGCGGCAAGGAACGGCACGGGGCCGCCGCCACCCAGCCAGCGCTCGAGGGTCGAGGGGTGCACTGCGGCCATCAACAGGCTGACCGCCGCCAGCACCGCGACCAGCGTGGGCAAGAGACCGACGAACATGCGCAGGCCACGTCGTACGCCCATGAGGGTCTTGCGCCGGTCCGCGATAAGCGACGCGAGGAGAGCCACGGCCGTGAGTGCAAGGAGCGCCTCCATCAGGCGTCTGCGGCCGGCAGCCCGGACTGCGCCGGAAGTCCGGTCGCAGATCCTGCGCTCGTGCCCTTGCAGAGCACCGCGAGGATCAGCGCCGGTTCGACGGCATGCAGCGAGCGGGTCGTCGCGCCGCCGGGGATGTAGGCGGCCGCCGGCGCCGTGACGAGTTCCTCTTCTGCCCCGGCCGTGACCAGCACCGAGCCTCGCAACACGACGAACACGACGTCGTCGCTCATCTGGCACGGCGGGATGGCGGCGCCGGCGTCGAGCTCGATCCGCCGCACCTTCGCCTGTCCCTGGTCCAGGAGCACCGCGGCCTGGGCGCCGGGGGCGGGGCAGGTGACGAGCCCCGATGGGGCGGCGGCGAGGTCGAACGTCTTCACGCGACGGAGGGCGGCCGCGCCGCCGATGAGTCCGCAGCCCTGCGTCTTGTCTCGCGCAAGCCTTCGCGGCGCTCCAGAAAGCCGTCGAGTCGTGCACGAGCGGCCCGGATATGCTCGGTCCAGGCATCCAGAGTCTGCAGGCCGCTGGTGGTCAGGGTATAGATGTGTCGCGCCGGCCCCGCCTGCGGCATCTGCCATGTCGAGGTGACGAGCCCCTGTTCCTCGAGGCGGCGAAGAGTGCGATACAGGTGGCCGCGATCCGCCGAGGGGGCGTCAGGCAGTGTCTTCAGGCGCTCCAGCAGCTCGTAGCCGTGTGCGGGGTTCTCGGCAAGCAGGAGCAGCAGCCACGGCTCCAGCCTCGAGAGCGCGCGGCCGGGACCGGGGCCGCAGGGCGCGGGCTCGGACGCAGCGGATCGTCTCGGCGATGCGTGGCGAGCGTCCATAGTCGACCGCCACAACTATATGCGCGGTGCACGTAGTTGCGCAAGCCGCTCCTGAGGTGTCGACAAGAGGCCTTGTCCGTGCGGCGTCGGCCTGTCTCGCCTCAGCAGCATCCGCCGCCGGCGCAGCAGCTACCTGGGGCGACGGGCTTCACGGCGCGCACGAACCCGCTGACGAGACGCACGCCGTCCGGAAGCGGCGGCGCGCCGCACATGTTGTTTCCGGCCGAGCCGTCGTAGGCGTTGGTCACCTGCACGCTGGCGCTCTCGAAGCCCGCGGTCCTGAGGCGCGCCAGGAAGTCCTTCTCCTCGAGCGCGCCGGCGATGCAGCCGGACCATGCCTCCACGTCGGAGAGCAGGCTCTGTGGGATGACGCTCATGTCGCCCTGGAAGAGCACGTCGCTCACGGCAAAGCGTCCGCCCGGCCTCAGCACGCGGAACGCCTCGGCGAGTGCTTTGTCCTTGTCGAGTGAGAGGTTGATGACGCAGTTGCTGATGATCACGTCGACCGACGCGGCGGGAAGCGGGATGTCCTCGATCTCACCCTTGAGGAACTCGACGTTGTCGACTCCCGCCTTGCGCTGGTTGTCGCGCGCCAGGGCGAGCATCTCGTCGGTCATGTCGAGGCCGTAGGCCTTGCCGGTGGGGCCGACGCGGCGAGCCGACAGGAGCACGTCGATGCCGCCCCCGCTGCCCAGATCGAGGACGACCTCTCCCGGATGCAGGTCGGCCAGGGCCGTCGGGTTGCCGCAGCCGAGGCTGGCCAGAACGGCTTCAGCCGGCAGTTCGCTGGTCTCGTCGACCGCGTACAGGCCCCGGGCCATCTCATCGTTCGGCTCCACCGCGGCGCTCGGGCCACAACTGCAACCGCACCCGCAGGGCTGTGCCTCGCTGGCTGCGCGGGCGCGCTGCGCGTAGCGGTCGCGGATCTGTTCCTTCAAGTCACCCTGGCGTTCAGTGCTCACCGCATCTCCTCACGTAATCAAATCAACTTCCTTCGCTGTCACTATACGCGACCGGCGGCCGCGAGGTCAATCCCATATCAAGATATGCTGTGGTAACATCCTGGGTGATGAGTGATAGCACGGTGACAGGGAGTTCTCGCCCACGCACGGCGGACGTGGTCTCTTGGCGCTCCGCGATCGACCAGGGCAGCCGCGACCAGCTGGCTCGCGTCGCCAAGGCGTTGTCCGACCCGGTCCGCCTTGAGATGCTCGACATCATGGCGCAGGGCAGGAGCTGCTGTGAGCTGCCGGACCCGATCTCGCGCGGCGTGCCGGGCGCGCAGGAACCGCACGGTATCTGCGTCTGCGAGCTCCAGGAGCAGTTCGGCCTCGCGCAATCGAAGGTCTCCTACCACTTACGCGTCTTGAAGGACGCCGGCCTGATGAACATTGAGACGCGCGGCAAGTGGAGCTTCTACACCATCGATCGTGAGGCGGTGGCTGCGGCCCTGGAGGCCTTCCACGACCTCCTGAGAACCTGAGCGTCGACTCGGCGAGGCGCCCTCTTCACTCGACTCTGCCGGCGCACGCCCGGCATGGACTCTGATCGACGACTGCATGTCACCGACGCAGACAGGAGGTTCTGGATCATGACTCCCGCAGACGCGAGTCCTGAGGCGTTCGAGTGGGGTCCCACCATCGACGAATCCGCGTGCCGCGACGGCTGCCGCACCTGTCTGGACTTCTGCCAGAACGGCGTCTACGACTGGGTGGACGGTCGCGTGCGCGTCGTGCAGCGTGTCGCATGTATCGCCGGCTGTTCCCACTGCGCCACGCTGTGTGAGGCCGGCGCCTTGAGCTTCCCCTCGCTCGACGAGCTGCGCGCCTCCCGCCAAGGAGAATGATGGCGTGGCACCTCCCGCTCCGCGGTCGCACCGTCAGCCGGCGTCAACAGCGCCCCTGGGCCCGCTGACGTGACGCTGCACGATTCCGACGACCCCCTCCGCAAGGTGTACGTCGAGCCGACGAACGTCTGCAATCTCGCCTGCCGCACGTGCGTGCGCCACGCGTGGGACGAGCCCGAGGGGTTCATGGAGTGGGCGACGTTCGAAGCGGTCGTCGACGGGCTGGCTTCGGCGAGTGACGCGGGAGGCGGCGAAGCCGCAGGCCCCGTCGCCGCCGCTCCCGACGCGCCCCCGACGATAGCCTTCATGGGCCTCGGCGAGCCCCTTCTGCACCCGCGCTTCCTCGACATGGTGCTTCTGGCCAAAGAGCGCGGCGTGCGCATCGAGGTGACGACGAACGCGCTGCTGCTCGACAGGCCGCTGGCCGAGGCGCTGGTCGCCGCCGGTCTCGACCAGCTCGTGGTGAGCATCGACGGCGCCTCCGCCGAGGCCTTCGGCCGCGTCCGCTCCGGCGCCTCCCTGGCGCGGGTCGTCGAGAACGTGCGCTTTCTGCACGACCACCGCGGCGCCTACTACGGGCCGCGGGTG
>Ga0315281_10014629_pt1 | contig 10567 bp, 11 predicted proteins | sample YL17G07_0_MG_FD_204540 | JGI IMG/M metagenome (GOLD analysis project Ga0315281, IMG submission 204540) | Sediment microbial communities from Yellowstone Lake, YNP, Wyoming, USA - YL17G07_0 | ecosystem: Environmental > Aquatic > Freshwater > Lake > Sediment | place: USA: Wyoming | collected... | reverse complement strand
TCCTTGCGACCACGATCCCGACCACGGTGCGGATGACGATCCTCGGCCTTGCACTCGTGCTCGCGGCAGTCCTCGTGTTTGGCTCACATCGTGTCGTGACCGGGGAGGAGCGGCCCGACCACGTGATCGACACCGGCCCGTTCCGCTACGTACGCCATCCCCTCTATCTGGCGGCGCTGCTCGCCTACATCGGCGCGGCAGTCTCGTCGGCGTCGCTGCTGTCGCTGGCGCTGCTTGTGCCGGTCTTCGTCTTCTACGACTATATCGCCCGCTACGAGGAGCGAGTGCTCGAAGTCAGGTTCGGAGCTGCGTATCGCGACTACGAGGCGCGGACCGGCAGGTGGCTTCCCGGCGTTTCTCGCAGGCCAGCAGGCGCAGCCTGACAAGCCCATCGAGCGGACGGCGCAAGCGCCGTATCATGCGCAGAGGGCATGGTCGCCGCTCATCCGCAACGACGTTGGACGGACCTGGGGGTGCGCTTGGTAGCCCTGCCCCTCGCGGCGCTTCGCATTCTAGGGCGTTTCAGCTCACCGCTTTCTTCACCAGCTCGCCGATCCTCGCCTCTTCGGCGGCGGTCAACTCCGCCAGAGCGAACGCTACTGGCCACATGTGACCTTCGTCGAGGTTCGCCTCATGCTGGAAGCCGAAAGTCGCGTACCTCGTCTTGAACTTCTGCGCGCTTTGGAAGAAGCAGACGACCTTGCCGTCCTTGGCGTAGGCGGGCATCCCGTACCAGAGTCTCGGCGAGAGAGCCGGCGCGTTGGCTTTGATGATCGCATGGAGCCGCTGGCCGATGGCGCGATCCGATCCCGACATTCCGGCGATGCTCGCAAGTACCTCGGCCTCGCCGTCGGCCTTGTCCGCGCGCGGCCTGCGGCGCGCGGTCGCCTCCTTCGCACCTTTCCTGGCCACATCGTTTGCCCCTTCATTCATCTCCGGGCTCCATTCTCTCAACGGCCGGGAGTCGTAGATTCCCTGTGGCGACAGCCGCAAAACGGAACGGTCGACGCGGCTAGGACGCCGCTGAATCGGCGACACGGCCATCGAGCAAGCGTATCGAGCTGACTGCCAAGGCGTGAGCGGCTATCCTGCATGCGCACGTGCAGCTCATGCGCAACACGCCAGGCGGACGTGATGGCGATCGCAGCGAGTGTCAAAGCCTGCTGGGCGAACACGAAGGAGATGCCGTCATTCCTGCGGCTCGTCTGCAGGGTCGGGATGTTCCTGGGGCCGCTGATGGTGGTCGCCGCCCTCGTACCGAACGGGGGCGAATACCAGGTGGACTCCCGTCAGGTGACCTACGGCGAGTTCTGGACGTCCGCCGCCGGCCCCGTCTTTGTCGCCTTCTCTGCGCTCATCGCCGTCGCAACTTGGGGATTGGCCGCGCGCCGGCCGGTCCTTCGCTGGGCGCTGGTCGCTGTCCCGATGGCCGCAGGCGCCTTGGTGCTGTTCTTCGCCGAGCGACCGTGGTCCTTCGGGGACTCCGTGGGATTCGCGTTGTACCTCGTTCTCGCGGCGTCGCTCTACTTCTACCTGTTCCGCACCGCCGGCGTCCGTCAGTACCTCGATGGCCGTCGCATCGATGAAGCGTTCTCGGCCTGGGCTCGCCGTGAGGGTCTTCACGTGACTCCGACGGGTGGGGTCGCAGAGGTACGCACGGCAGTCGTCGTGGACGATGCTGGTTCGGTCTACCACATGTGGTTGTCGCCGGTCGCGGACGGCAAGCTCGATGTCGTGGCCGCCGGTCACGGAGGCCGGCGCACGAGACTCGAGACGGGCCTCGACGACGTGCCGGACGCGCTCGCGTCCGTGTACGCGCAGGTCGAGAGCTGGATCCAGGGCGATGGCCGGAGGAGGACGCGAGTCTCGTGAGCTTGACGCCGCCCAGGAGGCGCATCGAGTAGACCGGCCGGAAGCGTAGGATGAGGCACTAAGCGCGCTGAGCCGGCAGCTCATGCGCCGGACGTTGGACCAAGCTTGGAGCCATTCCTCCACACCATGGACCGAGAGGGGTGAAGGTCGTGCCCAGGATCGCCTCGATCGACGTTCGCGCGCTGGCGCCCGACGTGGAACGGTTCCGCTACACGTCGTTCCAGGACGAGGTCTACACCACCACGACGCTCGTTCAGATCACGGACGACGGGGGCGCCGTCGGGCTGGGTGCGTACGACTCCGATTCCTACGGAGATTGGGACCGCAGCCCACTCGAGACGCTTCGCACGATCGTCCCACGGCTGGTGGGCGCGGACCCGGACGACCACGACGCGATCTCCGCGCTGCTCAGCGAAGATGGCACGTCGCCGTTCGCACCCGCCGTAAGGTCCACGATCGACATGGCCTGTTGGGACCTCGCCGCCCGGCGCGCAGAGCAGCCGCTCCACACCTGGCTCGGTGGCGACGGCGCGATGACGTCCCTGCCCGCCTACGCCTCGGTCCCGACGTTCGACGGCACCGACGCATACCTGGACGCGATCGAGGGCTACGTCGCCCAGGGGTTCACCGCGATCAAGGTGCACGCGTGGGGCGTGCCTTCACGCGACGCGGACCTGCTGCGCGCGGTGCGCGCCCGATTTGGATCGCTGATCTTGATGCACGACGCGGAAGGGCGCTACGACGCCGAAGGCGCCGCACTCGTCGCTCGCGCCTGTGCCGATGTGGGCGCCCGATGGCTCGAAGCGCCCCTACCCGACTTCGACCTGGACGGCTACCGGCGCCTGCGCGCGAACGTGCCGGAAGTGCCGATCCTGGCCGCGGGCGATGTGATATGGGACCCGCGCCTGCTGGCCGACGCGTTGCGTGATCCCCCTTGGGACGCGGTCCGCTTCGACGTGTCGTTCGTGGGCGGGTTCACGCCCACCCGCGAACTGATGTCGGTGGCCGCGCGCGCGGGCATGGACGTCGAGCTGACCAGCTACGGCCACACGGTGATCCAGGCCGCGAACCTGCATGCTGCGCTGGCGTTCGGGCGCACATCGTTCTTCGAGCAGGCCGTGCCGCCCGAGCCATTCGAACACGGCGTTCTCAAGCCGATCCGCACGGGACTTGACGGCTTTGCGCGGGTATCCGCGCGGCCGGGGCTCGGCATCGACGTAGACCCGGCGGCGATCGAGGACGCCACGTTCGGCATCGTTCGAGCAGGTGAAGGAGGATGAGTTCGACGAGACCCGAAGGACGAAGGGTGATCGTGACCGCGACGGCTGAGGAGTTCGCCAACGTCGTCGAGCGGGCGCGCGGGCGCGCGGCGGACGCTGATCTGACCGCATGACGTACCTGCGGGCGCACAGGGCGCATCGAGGGCGCCCGCGGCACCCCGGCGAGCCCGGGTCGCGCCTCTCGGAGAATCGGGTACCATAGTGCTACGTCGCGCTCCGCGGGGCTGCCGGATGCGGAGGGCGGAGACAACGGCGCTGCCGCCGCGCCATTCCGGGCCTCGGCGCGCCGTCCACAAGGAGACTGCACGATGTTCGAACGCTTCACCGAACGCGCCCGCCAGGTCGTCGTCCTCGCGCAAGAAGAAGCGCGGGCCCTGAAGCACAACTACATCGGCACCGAGCATCTGTTGCTCGGGCTGCTGCGCGAAGAAGAGGGCGTGGCGGCGCGCGTGCTCGACGCTCTCGAAGTGAGCGCCGAGGAAGTCCGCGCCGCCGTTGTGCGCATCGTCGGATCAGGCGAGGAGTCGCCCCAGGGCCAGATCCCGTTCACCCCGCGGGCGAAGAAGGTGCTCGAGCTCGCCTTGCGCGAGGCGCTGTCGCTGGGCCACAACTACATCGGCACCGAGCACATCCTTCTGGGCCTCGTGCGCGAAGACGAGGGCGTCGCGGCGCGCATTCTGCTCGACCTCGACGCCGAGCCCGAGAAGATCCGCAACGAGGTCATGCGCACCCTCTCGGGCCCAGGTCGCCGCACCCAGGGCGGCGAGGGCGGCAAGCGTTCGCCCAAGGTGCTCGAGCAGTTCGGCCGCAATCTCACCAAGCTCGCCGAAGAGGGCAAGCTCGACCCGTGCATCGGGCGCTCCGTCGAGATCGAGCGCGTGATGCAGATCCTGTCGCGGCGCACCAAGAACAACCCGGTGCTCATCGGCGAGCCCGGCGTCGGCAAGACGGCGATCGCCGAGGGCTTCGCCCAGCGCATCGCCAACCACGAGGTGCCCGAGCTGCTCAAGAACAAGCAGCTCTACACCCTCGACCTGGCGGCGCTCGTCGCGGGCTCCAAGTACCGCGGCGAGTTCGAGGAGCGCCTCAAGAAGGTCATGAAGGAGATCCGCGAGCAGGGCGACATCGTCCTGTTCATCGACGAGCTCCACAACCTGGTCGGGGCGGGCGCGGCGGAAGGTGCGATCGACGCGGCCAGCATCCTCAAGCCTGCCCTGGCGCGCGGCGAGCTGCAGACGATCGGTGCCACGACCATGGACGAGTACCGCAAGTATCTCGAGCGGGACGCCGCCCTCGAGCGCCGCTTCCAGCAGATCAAGGTGGCCGAGCCGTCGGTCGTTGAGACCGTCGAGATCCTCAAGGGGCTCCGCGACCGGTACGAGGCCCACCATCGCATCCGCATCAGCGACGAGGCGCTGACCTCGGCCGCCGAGCTCGCCGACCGCTACATCAGCGACCGCTTCCTGCCCGACAAGGCGATCGACCTCGTCGACGAGGCCGCCAGCCGCAAGCGCATCCAGACGATGACGGCACCGCCCAGCTACCGCGAGCTCGAGGACGAGATCTCCTCGGTGCGCAAGGAGAAGGAGGCGGCGATCGAGGCGCAGGAGTTCGAGAAGGCGGCCAACCTTCGTGACAAGGAACGCAAGCTGAGCCACAAGAAGCTCGAGCTCGAAGACGCCTGGAAGACCTCCGACGAGGGCATGCGGGCGAGCATCGGTGAGGACGAGATCGCCGAGATCGTCAGCATGTGGACCGGCATCCCCGTGGTCAAGATCACCGAGGCCGAGAGCAAGAAGCTGCTGCGCATGGAGGACGAGCTGCACACGCGGCTCGTCGGCCAGGATCCCGCGGTGCGCGCCGTGAGCAAGGCGATCCGCCGGTCCCGCGCGGGCCTCAAGGACCCGCGCCGTCCCACCGGCTCGTTCATCTTCCTGGGCCCATCCGGCGTCGGCAAGACCGAGCTCGCGCGCACTCTCGCCGTGTTCCTGTTCGGCGACGAGGACCACCTGGTGCAGCTCGACATGAGCGAGTACATGGAGAAGCACACCGTCTCGCGTCTCATCGGCTCGCCGCCCGGCTACGTGGGCCACGAAGAGGGCGGGCAGCTCACCGAGATCGTGCGCCGCCGGCCGTACAGCGTGATCCTCTTCGACGAGATCGAGAAGGCGCACCCGGACGTGTTCAACATCCTCCTTCAGATCCTCGAGGACGGACGCCTGACCGACTCACAGGGGCGCACGGTCGACTTCCGCAACGCGATCGTCATCATGACGTCCAACATCGGCGCCGCCGAGATCAGCAAGGACGCGCCGCTCGGCTTCGCCCAGGCCGCCGAGCGGGGCCTCAGCTACGAGGACATGAAGAGCCGCATCACCGGCGAGCTCAAGCGCGTGTTCCGGCCCGAGTTCCTCAACCGCGTCGACGAGGTGATCGTCTTCCACAAGTTGGAGCGCGCAGAGATCCGCCTCATCGTCGATCTCATGATCGGGCGCTTGGGGGAGCAGCTCGCTCCGCAGGGCGTGCGCATCGAGCTCACGGAGGCGGGCCGCGACCTGCTCGTCGAGAAGGGCTACGACCCGGTGCTCGGGGCGCGGCCGCTGCGGCGGGCGATCCAGCGCTACATCGAGGACAAGCTGTCCGACGCGATGCTCGAGCGTCAGCTCCCCGCGGGCACCGTGGTCATGGTCGACGCCGAGGACGGCGACACCAAGCTGACCGTGAACGGCGAGCGGGTCGGCGGCAGTGTCGAGCTGCCGATGATGGGCCTCGACGAGCCCGTCGCGCACGGCGCCGTCGCCGCGGGTCCGTCCGGCGGCGAAGGGCCGCCGGACGCCGGCGCGGCCGGCGCCGGCGTCTGACGTCGTGGCGCGCGCCAAGACCGTCTTCACCTGCAGCCAGTGCGGCCGCCGCGAGGCGAAGTGGCTCGGCCACTGCCCGGACTGTGGCGCCTGGGACTCGTTCGTCGAGGAGCAGGTGAGTGAGATCACGTCGCGCGGTCGCGGGCGGCGCAAGGCGGACGGGGGCGGCGCCGGAGGCGCCGCCCCCGTCCGCCTTGCCGACGTCGTCTCGTCGGCCACCGAACGCTTCTCGTCGGGCATCGCCGAACTCGACCTTGTGCTTGGGGGCGGCATCGTCCCCGGTTCTCTCGTCCTCGTCGGCGGTGAGCCCGGCATCGGGAAGAGCACGCTGCTTCTGCAGGTGCTCGACAGGGTCGTCGCGGACGGCCGCCCCGTGGCCCTGGTCTGCGGCGAGGAGTCGGCGGCGCAGGTCAAGATGCGCGCCGAGCGCATCTGCGCCGCTCCGGGCGACATCGCCGTGCTCGCCGAGACGCGCCTCGAACCGGTGATCGAGGCGGTGGCGGCCATGCGCCCGGCCCTGGTCGTCGTCGACTCGGTGCAGACCATCTACAGCGACGCCTTCACCTCGGCGCCGGGCAGCGTCAGCCAGGTGCGCGAGGCGGCGGGGGTCTTTTTGCGGCTCGCCAAGCAGACGGGGACGGCCGTCGTCCTCGTCGGTCACGTCACCAAGGAGGGCGCGATCGCCGGTCCCCGCGTCCTGGAGCACGTGGTCGACACCGTGCTCCAGTTCGAAGGCGACCGGCACCGTTTCTTCCGCACGCTGCGCGCCGCCAAGAACCGCTTCGGTTCGACTGACGAGCTCGGCATCTTCGAGATGACCGACACCGGTCTCGTCGGGGTCGCCGAGCCGTCGCGGCTCTTCTTGAGCGAGAACGAGCCGTCCGTCGGCGCCGCCGTGCACGTCGCCGTCGAGGGCACGCGCTGCTTTCTCGTCGAGGTCCAGGCGCTCGTCAGCCGCAGCGAACTGGCCATGCCGCGCCGCGTCACGACGGGCTTCGACCGCAACCGGCTGGCGATGATCATCGCCGTTCTGGCGCGTCACGCGCGGCTGACTTTGTCAACGAGCGATATTTTTGTTAATATTGCAGGTGGAATTCGCATTGACGAACCCGCGGCAGACCTCGCCGTCGCTCTCGCCATCGCCTCGGCCGAGCGTGACGCACCGCTGCCTCCGCGGGTCGCAGTGTTCGGGGAGATCAGCCTGACGGGCGAGCTTCGTTCCTGCAGCCAGTCTGAGCGCCGCATCGGCGAAGCGACGCGCGCGGGGTTCGCGCGCGTCGTGGCGCCGGCGGCGAACGCCGGGCGGGGGCAGGACGGTGACCGCGTCGGCGGGGCCGCCGACCTTCGCGCCGCCGTGGCGATCGCCTTCGACCATACGCCATCCCGGTCAACCGAGAACGTCGCGAGTGACGGCGGGGGGGTCTGAGAATCTTGTATGAAGTGGGCGACAAGGTCGTGTATCCGCATCACGGCGCCGGCAAGATCATGCAGATCGAGCAGAAGGAAGTGCTCGGCCAGCTGCGTGAGTACCTCACCATCCAGATCCTCCACAACGACATGACGGTCATGGTCCCGGTCGAGAACGCCGACCGCGCCGGCCTGCGCAAGGTCGTCGCCGCCGACGTGGTCGACCAGGTCATCGACGTCCTGCGCGGCGATCCCACGAGGATGCCCAAGAACTGGAGCCGGCGCTACAAGCACAACCGCGACAAGCTCAAGACCGGCGACATCTTCGAAGTCGCCGAAGTCGTGCGCAACCTCGCCATCCGCCACGCCGACAAGGGGCTCTCGACCGGCGAGAAGCAGATGTTCTCGAAGGCCAAGAAGATCCTCGCCAGCGAGCTCATGTACGCGCGTGACTTCGACGAGGACCAGGCGACCCAGTTCCTCGAGGAGTTGCTCGAGACGGTGCAGATCGGCAGCCAGCCGGTCGCCGGCGAGCCGCTCGAGCCGGCGACGGTCGCGTAGCCACCGAGCCATGTCCCAGTCTCCCGGAGGCAGGGGCGTGCTGACGCCGGCGATCCGCTTCGTCTTCGCCCTCTTGGGCGTCGTCGCCGGCTACCAGGTCGCCGATCGCCTGCGCCACACCTCCCTGCTGCCCGAGCTGGGGCAGTGGGGCAAGGTCGGCTTCTTTGCTCTCACCCTCCTGCTCGGGTTCGCCGTCGGCTACGGCCTCGGGGCCCTGCTCGCCAGCCTCGTGCGGCGGGGACTCGACCGCGTCGACGAGGCCATCGCTCGCTCGACCGGCCCCGAGGTGGTCGTCGCCGCCGCCGGCGTCCTGCTCGGCCTCGCCGTGGCGGCCCTGGTGAGCGTGGCGATCGTTCGCATCCCGTACGTAGGCGTCTACCTGCTCGCCCCGCTCTTCCTGCTCAGCGGCTACTTCACGGCCTACCTCGCGGCGAAGAAGCACATCGAGATCCTGCGCCTCATCGGCGTGCGCGGAGCCTTCGAGGGGACCACGGGTATGACGCCGGCGAAGATCGTCGACTCGAGCGCCGTCATCGACGGCCGCATCGTCGACGTCGTCAAGACCGGCTTTCTCGAGGGCGAGATCCTCGTCCCCCGCTTCGTGGTCGAGGAGCTGCAGCGACTCGCCGACTCGGCCGACGCCGAGAAGCGCGTGCGCGGGCGCCGCGGGCTCGACTTCGTCCGCCGCCTGCAGAACCACTCCGGCCAGGTGCGCATCGAGGACACGGACTACGCCGACATCGACGCCGTGGACGCCAAGCTTGTACGCCTCGGCGGCGAGATCGGAGGGATGATCCTCACGACCGACTACACCCTCAACAAGGTCGCCGAGATCCAGGGCGTCAAGGTGCTCAACGTCAACGACCTGGCCAACTCGGTCAAGTCGGCCGTCCTGCCGGGCGAGGTCATCGAGGTGAAGATCCTTCGCGAAGGACGCGAGCACGATCAGGGTGTCGGCTACCTCGACGACGGCACCATGATCGTCGTCGAGGCGGGCGCCGCCCTGGTGGGCTCGCGCATCGAGACCGAGGTCACGAGCGTGCTGCAGAGCCCGTCGGGAAAGATGATCTTCGGCCGGCTGGTCCGGTAGGAAGGGGAAGAACGTGGCGCAAACGACGGCCGAGGGGTCTGTCTGGGTGATCGTGGCCGCGGCGGGCGAGAGCCGCCGCATGGGCCTCCCGGACGGCGAGTCCAAGCAGTTCCTCCTGCTCGGTGGGGAGCCGGTGCTCTCGCACTCGGTGCGGCGTCTCCTCGAGATGCCGGAGGTCGGCGGGCTCGTCGTCGTCCTGCATCCGTCGCACACGGTGCGCTTCGCCAATAAGCTCCTCGCCTTCGACGAGAGCAAACCGCTGCTCATCGCCGAGGGCGGCCGCGCGCGCTCGGACTCGGTGCGGGCCGGTCTGCTCGAGGTGCCGGCCGAGGCCGCCGTCATCGCCGTCCACGACGGCGCCCGCCCGTTGTTCTCGCGACGCGTCTTCGAACGCTGCCTTGCGGCGCTCGCCGACGCCGACGGCGCCGTCCCCGGCATCGAGATCAGCGACACGCTCAAACGGACCGGCCACGGCTGCATCGTCGAGCGGACCGTTGACCGCGGCGGGCTCTGGGCGGTGCAGACGCCACAGATCTTCCGCTCGGGCCCGCTGCGGGATGTCTACGGTCGCAAGGACCTCGACGGCGCGACCGACGACGCGGCGCTGCTCGAGCGGGCCGGCTACAAGGTCGCGGTCGTGGCTTCTACGCCGGCCAACGTCAAGATCACGACGCCGGCCGACCTCCCGCTCGCGGGTGCGCTTCTCTCGTGGGAGGCCGAAGCTGACGTCTAGGGTCGGCCACGGCTACGACGCCCATCGCTTCGCCCCCGGCCGGCGCCTCGTCCTCGGAGGTGTCGACATCGACCACCCCGAGGGCCTCGCCGGCCATTCCGACGCCGACGTCGCCACGCACGCGCTCGTGGACGCGCTGCTCGGCGCCGCCGGCCTGGACGACATCGGCACCCTCTTTCCGGACGACGATCCCGCGTACGCCGGGGCGTCCAGCATCGCGATGCTCCGCGACGTCGCTGCACGGGTGGGCACGGCCGGATGGGTCGTCGGCAACGTCGACGTGACGCTCGTCTGCGAGCGTCCGCGCCTGGCGCCCTACCGGCAGGCCATGCGGACGTGCCTGGCGAACGCGCTCGGCGTCGACGAGGACGCCGTGGGGCTCAAAGCGACCACGACCGAAGGCATGGGGTTCGAAGGTCGTGGCGAGGGCATCGCGGCGAGCGCCGTCTGCCTGTTGCGGCGCAAGGAGTAGGCGCCGGTTCAGCTCTTCGTCTCGTCCTCGCCCTTCTCGATCTGAGCCTGCTCCGGCTCCTCGATCTCGTCGGGAGTCTCTTCGTTCAAGCCCTTCTTGAAGCCGCGGATGCTCTGTCCGAGCCCCTTGCCCAGCTTGGGCAGGCGCGTGGCGCCGAAGAGCAGCAGGACGATCGCCAGGATGATGAGGAGTTCAGGTCCGCCGAGGTTGGGCATCTGGCTCTCTCGCTTCGTGTCGATGGGCGATGCCGCCTGAGGTGGCGCCGGCGGCCGGGGCGACGGCCGGCGCCCC
>Ga0315281_10014628_pt1 | contig 10568 bp, 8 predicted proteins | sample YL17G07_0_MG_FD_204540 | JGI IMG/M metagenome (GOLD analysis project Ga0315281, IMG submission 204540) | Sediment microbial communities from Yellowstone Lake, YNP, Wyoming, USA - YL17G07_0 | ecosystem: Environmental > Aquatic > Freshwater > Lake > Sediment | place: USA: Wyoming | collected... | reverse complement strand
CGAGGGCGGCGAAGTCGTGGAGGCGCTGAAGGAGCGCGTTCTCGGCCGCGTGATCGCGATCGACATGCCGCACCCGGAAACCCAGGACATCCTGTTCCCGGCCGGCACGCTGCTCGATGAAGACGCGGTCGACACCATCGACAGCCTGGGCATCGACGAGGTCAAGGTCCGCACGACGCTCAATTGCGAGACGCGCTGGGGCGTGTGCTCGAAGTGCTACGGCCGCGACCTGGGCCGCGGCTCGCCGGTGAACGTCGGCGAGGCGATCGGCGTGATCGCCGCGCAATCCATCGGTGAACCCGGCACCCAGTTGACGATGCGTACCTTCCACATCGGCGGCGCCGCCAGCAGGACCGCGGTGCAGAGCCACGTGGAGGCGAAATCCTCTGGCACGGCGCGATTCACCGCGACGATGCGCTATGTGCAGAACGCCAAGGGCGACAAGGTGGTGATATCGCGCTCGGGCGAAGTGATCATCGAGGACGACAACCATCGCGAGCGCGAACGGCACAAGGTGCCTTACGGCGCGGTGCTGTCGGTCACCGACGGCAAGTCGGTCAAGGCGGGCAACAACCTCGCCAACTGGGATCCGCACCACCGGCCGATCGTTTCCGAATACGCCGGCACGGTGAAGTTTGAAAACGTCGAGGAAGGCACGACGGTCGCCAAGCAGATCGACGACGTGACCGGCCTCTCGACGCTGGTCGCGATCGATCCGAAGCGCCGCGGCAGCGCGGCGGCGAAGGGCGCGCGGCCGTCGGTGAAAATCATCAACGAGCAGGGCGACGAGGTGAAGATCGCCGCCACCGACCACGCCGTGAACATCGGCTTCCCGGTGGGGGCGGTGATCGCGGTGCGCGACGGCCAGCTGGTGTCCGTGGGCGAAGTGCTCGCGCGCATCCCGCAGGAAACCTCGAAGACCCGCGATATCACCGGGGGTCTCCCGCGCGTGGCGGAACTGTTCGAGGCACGCTCGCCGAAGGATGCGGGCATGCTTGCGGAGGTCACCGGCACGGTCAGTTTCGGCAAGGACACCAAGGGCAAGCAGCGCCTGGTTATCACGGATCCCGAGTTGAAGCAGCACGAGTACCTGATTGCCAAGGACAAGCACCTGCTGGTGCACGACGGCCAGGCGGTGAACCAGGGCGAGATGATCGTCGATGGCCCGGTGGATCCGCACGACCTGCTCAGGCTGCTCGGCGTGGAGGAACTCGCGCGCTACATCATCGACGAGGTGCAGGACGTCTACCGCCTGCAGGGCGTGAAGATCAACGACAAGCACATCGAAGTGATCGTGCGCCAGATGCTGCGGCGGGTCGAAGTCACGGATCCGGGGGAAACCTCGTACATCACCGGCGAGCAGTCGGAAAAAGCCGACGTGCTGGAGGAGAACGAGAAGGCGGTAAAAGAGGGCAAGAAGCAGGCCTCTTACCGTTACATGCTGCTCGGCATCACCAAGGCGTCGCTGTCGACCGATTCGTTCATCTCCGCGGCCTCCTTCCAGGAGACCACGCGGGTGCTGACCGAAGCGGCGATCATGGGCAAACGCGACGGCCTGAGGGGGCTCAAGGAAAACGTCATCGTCGGCCGCCTCATCCCGGCCGGTACCGGCATGGCGTACCACAAGGTTCGCAAGGACCAGGCCGCCGAGCCGCCGATGCTGGAATTCGCGCCGGCTGAAGTGGCGGCACCCGCAGCGGAGGCTACGGCGGGAGGCGCTTAAATCGGGGTCAGCGCCTGCCGAGGTCGGTGATCGCGTCGGCGACCATCCGCGTGCCGACCGCGATCAGCAGGATGTCCGCAGCCACCCGCACGTACTTGTAGCCGGCCGGCGGTACGCCGATCTTGATGACCAGCGCCGGCGGCACGTCATAGACTACGACGTCCTGGGGCAGGGGGCGGCCCACGCGCCATTTCTTGGCTTGGCCCGGCGGCATGCAGCCGTTGTGCTTTTTGGCCAGGCCCGGCGGGCAATTGCCGCCGCGGAACTCTTCCTCGTAGTAGCTGTGCACATGGGCGCGCTTGCTGTCGTCGAAGTGCTTCTTCTTCTGCTGGCCCTTGCCCTGCCCTTTGCCTTCGCCGGCCCAATCCGGCTTCTCGGCGAGTACGGGGGCGGCGCCAAGCCCAAGGGCGATGCCGAGTACGAGAGCGGCCGGGGCGAAGCGGAGTTTTGGATTCATGTGCGATCTCCTTCCGGATAGAGAAAACCAAATCCAAAGATAGGACGAATCCGGTGGCGGCGGCAGGAAATATTCCACATTCCTTGACTTGCCGCCTGCCGGGCACTAGATTGGCTTGCGGAAGGTTGCGGTCAGGGATGTCGGAGGCCGCGTCCGCCCGCACCGTCAACCACTCGAGGACATGCTCATGAACTCCGTAATGACAAGAACCCTCTGTCGCTTGCTGATCGTGCTGATGGCATGGACGCCGTTCCATATGGCGCACGCGGGGATCATCTCGACCGATCAGGCGGTTTACTCTGCGCAATCGGACCGCACCGCGGTGCTGAATCTCATCAACCGCTCCGACGTCGCAGGGAAGTTGCAGTCGTTCGGCGTGGATCCGGTGAGCGCCAAGGACCGCGTTGCGGCGATGACCGACGAAGAGGTCCGTTCGCTCGCAGGCAATCTGCACGCCGTTCCCGCTGGCGGCGACGGCCTGGTGGTTCTGCTCCTGGTCGGCGTCATCCTTTGGCTCGTGTTCTGGAGAAAGTGATTCCCGCCATTGCGGCTTGCCGCAACGCCCGCCTCACAGCGGGCGTTTTTGTTTCTGGCGGCGGTACGCGAGGCGCCCTTCTTATTTGGCGGTTTGCTCAAGCTGCGCCTGTTTTTCCAGCCACTCGCCCTCAAGCTGGATGAGTTCCCTGCCGACATGGGCCTGGTCCGAGAGCGCGGACTGCAATGCGTCCCTTGATTCGTCCCGGTAGATCGCCGGGTCCGCGAGGCGGGCTTCCATGTCCGCCTTCTTCGCGTTCAGCCGCGCGATCATTTCCTCCAGGCGTTTGACTCGCGCTGCCAGATTTTTATTGTCGTTGGAAGGTCTTGCAATTATCTTTGGCGCCTCGGGCTTTTCCCGCTTGCTCTTAAGCAACCAGTCGCGATAATCGTCCAGATCGCCGTCAAAGGGCCGCAGGCCGCCGTCGGCGACGATCAGGAACTGGTCGGTGGTGGCGCGCAGCAGGTGCCGGTCGTGCGACACCAGCACCAGCGTGCCCTCGAATTGCGCCAGCGCGACGGTGAGCGCCTCGCGCGTTTCCAGATCGAGATGGTTGGTGGGCTCATCGAGCAGCAAGAGGTTGGGCCGCTGCCAGACGATCAGGGCCAGGGCGAGCCGCGCCTTCTCGCCACCGGAAAAATGCGCGATCGAGCCGGTCGCCATCTCACCCGGGAAATTGAAGCCGCCGAGGAAATTGCGCAGGTCCTGCTCGCGCGTGCTGGGAGCGCTGCGCAGCAGGTGCCACAGCGGCGACTGGTCGTCGCGCAGCATCTCGATCTGGTGTTGGGCGAAATAGCCAACCGAGAGTCCCTTGTTGAACAGCGCCGTGCCCTTCAGGGGTTTCAACTCGCCCGCGATGGTCTTGATCAGCGTGGATTTTCCGGCGCCGTTGATGCCAAGCAGGCCGTAGCGCTGTTCGGATTGCAGCGAGAAGTTGATGCCGGAAAGCACCGTCTTCTCGCCGTAGCCCGCAGCCGCGTCTTCCAGCACCAGCAGCGGGTTGGGCGCCCGGAGCGGCTCGCGAAACTCGAACGAGAACGGTGCGGCGACATGAAGCGGCGCCAGGTCTTCCATTTTCGCCAGCATTTTCATGCGGCTCTGCGCCTGGCGCGCCTTGGTGGCCTTGGCCTTGAAACGGTCGATGAAGGACTGCAGGTGGGCGCGCTCGCGCTCCTGCTTCTCGCGCTGGCTCGAAGCGAGGACGATCGACTGCGCGCGCTGCACCTCGAAATCCGAATAGTTGCCCCCGTAGCGCCTGAGTTTTTTCTGGTCGATGTGCAGAATCACGTTCACCACGCCGTCGAGGAAGTCGCGGTCGTGCGAGACAACCAGCAGCGTTCCCGCGTAACGCTTCAGCCAGTCCTCCACCCACAGGATCGCATCGAGATCCAGGTGGTTGGTGGGTTCGTCCAGCAGCAGCAGGTCGGAGGGGCACATCAGCGCCTGCGCGAGGTTCAGGCGCATGCGCCAGCCGCCCGAGAAGCTCGAGACCGGCATCTCCAGTTCTTCATGCTTGAAACCCAGGCCGACCAGCAACTGCTCCGCGCGCGAGCGCACGGTGTAAGCGTCGGCATCGCCCAGTGCCGCGTGCAGTTCCCCGATCAGATGCCCGTCATCTTCTTCTTCCGCCCGGGAAAGTTTTTCTTCAAGCGCTCTTAAATTGGCATCTCCATCGATCGCGTATTCGACCGCCGGGCGGTCCAGCGCCGGCGTTTCCTGTGCGACATGCGCCACCCGCCACTGCGGCGGGAAATCGGCGTCCCCCTTGTCGGTGTGCAGCTCACCGCGCAGCACCGCGAACAGGCTCGACTTGCCCGAGCCGTTGGCGCCGATGAGCCCGATCCGGTCCCCCGGATTGAGGACCGCGTCGGCGCCCTCGAGCAGCACCTTGGTGCCCCGGATCAGGCTGATGTTGGAAAAACGGATCATGCGCGAGAGAGGGATTGGACCAAGGCGGCTCCAAAAAGGGCCCGCGATTCTACCGGATCAATCCCTCGTTTCCAGCACCGGATGAGGTCCGTCCACCAGGCGGTAGCGATCGAGGATTGCCGCGCGCACCTCGCGGCGGCTGATCTTGCCCTGCGGATTGCGCGGCAGAGAGGCCAGTTCGACATAGGCGCGCGGCTGCTTGTGCTTCGAGAGCCGCCCGGCGCGTTGTTGCGCCTCGGTGCTCCAGCCCTCGCTGGCCTGCTCGGTGGCGGCGACGATCACCTCGCCCCAGTAGTCGGACGGCAGGGCCGCCACCACAATCTGGCCGCAGGCGGGTATGCCTGCGAGCACTGCCTCGATCTCTTCGGGTTGCACCTTGTAGCCGCCGCTCTTGATGATGTCGGCAAGGCGGCCCGACAGCCACAGGCGCCCGTGCCCGTCGATCCAGCCCGTGTCGCCGGTGGCGTGCCAGCCGCCCTCGAACTCATGAAAGCCTGCGGCATCGATGATGCCGTCCGCCATCTGGCGGGCGCGTAACCAGATTTCGCCGTCGCGAATCTCGAGCTCTACCCCCTCGGCGGGCCAGCCCAGGCAGGCGCCTTCGGCTGTGGCTTCGGTCGCGTAGTGTGCCGCGGTGTCGGCAGGCGCAAGCACGGTGATCGGATTGGTGCATTCGGACTTGCCGTAGGTGACGCGTACCACGGGCCCGAACAGCCGCTCGGCGCGCCGGTAGGTGGCCTCGGTCAGGGTCTGCGTGCCGGTAAAGACGCAGCGCACGCCGGCGAACCGCTCCTCCGGAAAGAGTTCGGCGAGCTTGTTGATCACCGTCGGTGGCGCGAACACGGCCGCAACCCCGCCGCGCAACACGGGCTCCACCTGCGCGCGATTGACGCCCTCCAGCAACACGATTTCGCCGCCATAGTCGAACCAGGCGTAGGCGAGGGCGGAGGCGCCATGCGAATACGGCGTCATCAGCAGGATCGCCTCGCCGGGATGTGGCAGGAAGGGCAACACGGATTTCAGCAGCGCGTGGCCGATGGCGCGCTTGCCGTGACTGTAGACGATCGCCTTGGGCTTGCCGGTGGTGCCGGAAGACGAGATCACCTTGCCGCGAATCTCTCCCGGCACCGGGGCGCGCGGCGATGGTCCGCCGGGGCCGATGTCTTCGACGGCGATGGTGCGCATTCCCAGCGCCGCGAAGAACCCGCGCCGCGCCGACTGCGTGACCACCCATCGCGTGCCCGCAAGCCCTGCAAACCAGGCGACCTCGTCCGCGGTGAGAGAGGGCGCCATGGAGGTCTCGGCCGCGCCGTGCAGCGTGATGCCGTAGCTCGCCCAGGCCGCGTCAGGGCCGTTCGGCAGCGACCAGGCTACCGATTCGCCTGCCGCGACGCCCAGCGCGTCGAGATTTGCGGCGAGCGCATGGGCGCGCGCCGAGAGTGCGTTGAACGACATGCTTGCACCCGCACTACGGACCGCGATGCGCTCGCCGAAACGTTGCGCGAGGGCGAAAAGATCCGCGGACCAGGGAACCGGCTGCAATTTAATGGCGGAAAACGGCTAATCGATCTTGATGTTGCCATTCTTGATGATCGACGCGAAGCGCGCGCTTTCGCCTTTAAGGTAGGCCGCGAACGCTTCCGGCCCTCTGGAGTCGATTTCGAGGCCGATGCCGGCGAGGCGCTCGCGCGTTTCCGGATTCTGGAGCGCCTTGTCCGCCTCCAAAGCCAGCCGGTTGACGATTTCCCTCGGCGTGCCCGCCGGCACCATCAGCCCGAGCCAGGCGCCGACGTCGAATCCGGGCATGGCAGCGACCTGGGCGAGCGCCGGAATGCCAGGGGCGAGGGCGCTGCCTTTCTCCAGGGAGATGCCGAACGCCTTCAGCTTGCCTGCACGCACATGCGGGCCGGTGCCTGCGAGCGTCTCGATGCTGTAGGCAACCTGGCCCGACATGAGGTCGGTGAGCGACTGTGCGCTGCCCTTGTACGGCACGTGCACCGCCTTCACCTGCGCGAGAGAATTGAACCATTCGCAGATCAGATGCGCGGTGGCGCCCGTGCCGGACGAAGAGAACGTGTACTTGCCTGGATTGGCGCGCAGCAGGTCGATGAAATCCTTCGCGCTGTTGGCCGGGAACGCGGGGTGGGTAACCAGCAGATAGGGCGAGACCCCGACCAGGCGCACGGGAGCGAAATCCTTTTCGACGTCATAGGGGACTTTTTGCAGCAGCGGGCTCACCGTGGCCGGCCCGCTGGAGCCGGCGAGGATGGTGTAGCCGTCGGGCGCCGATTTCGCCGCGTTGTCGGTGCCGATGGTGCCGCCGGCGCCGGCGCGGTTGTCGATCACGATCGGCTGGCCGAGCAGTTCCGACATCTTCATCGCCATCAGCCGGCCGACCAGGTCGGTTGCCTGGCCCGGAGGCCATGGCACTACCATCCGGATCGGCTTGTTCGGGTAGCCTTGGGCGTGGACCGCTGCGGCGCACAGCAGCGAGATGGCGAAAAAAAGAATTCGGTTCATTGCGGCTCCTTTGGAAAATCCCTGAAACGGCAGTCCGGGTCGCGGCGGATCTGCTCCAGCAGCGCCACCTCCCACAGCAGGTAATCCTGCATTGCTCCTTCGATCTGGGTCTTGTGGTCGTAGGGCTTGTAATACACGTCCTCGGGAGGCTCGATCATGTGCGTCTCGCCCTGCTCCAGCGGCAATCCCGCCGCGCGCCAGGCGTCCGTGCCACCTGCCAGCGCATGTACGGCGCGTCCGAGAAGTGCAGCGAGATCCGCGGCGGCATAGCGCGCCAGCAGGCCGTCGGGCGAGGTGCAGGCAATGTTTCGTTCCTTCAGCGCCTCGGCGTGATTCCCGAGCCGGGAGCGGATGGCGAACGACGCTCCCGGGATATGGCCCGCACGGTACTGCAGGCTGGTGCCGAAATCGAGAACGAGCGTGCTTTCGCTTTTCTCGAGTTCGCGGGGTGAAATGACGGGGCAAAGCGGCAGTTCCGCCTCTGCGCCCGTTCCCTTTTCAAGTTGTGCAGAAAAAGCGCCGTCGACAACGTAGATCTCCGGCCAGCCCATCTGCATCAGCCAGGACGCGGTCATGGTCGCGCGTACGCCATGGTCGTCCACGAGCGCGATGCGCGCGCCGTGCACCGCACAATAGGTATCGGTCGCCTGCACCAGCTGGCCGCCGGGCGCGGAAACCGAGCCGGGCAGGTGCCCCGCCGCGTATTCCTCGGGCGAACGGACATCGAAAAGGTACGTGGTTCTCGTTTTTTCGCCTTGAAATAATTTCAATTCCGAAAGCGAAATGCCTTTCACACCGAATCGCTTCGAAACCGTTCCCGCCGCAGCTTTCGCTTTCTCCAGCGCACCATCCGCGGGTACCGCAGCCATTCGCGTTTGGTCGCGTTCCAGCTCCAGGCCCGCGAGGTGCCAGCCCATGGTGCCGTTCTTGAGCGCCACTACCTTGTTCGGAATGCCGGCGTTGATCAGGGATTGCGCGCCGATTATCGAGCGCGTGCGTCCGGCGCAGTTCACCACCACCAGCGTCTCCGGGCGTGGCGCGGCCTGGTGCACGCGGTACACAAGTTCCGCGCCCGGGCAGTCGAGCGCCCCGGGGATGTTCATGACCCGGTATTCGTTCATCGGGCGCGAATCGAGCACCACGAGGTCTTCGCCGGCATCCAGTTTCGCCTTGAGCGCCGCTGCGGCGATGCGCGGAGTGTTGTCGCGGTGCTCGATATGCTCGCCAAAGGCCTTGGAGGGCACATGCACCCCGGAATACAGTTCCATGCCCGCCACCTTCCAGGCTGCGTTGCCGCCGGCGAGCACGTGCAGATCGCGGTAACCCAGGCGCCGCAGCACGCAGGCCGCGCGCTGCGCGAGCATTTCGTCGTCATCCACCAGCACGATGCGCGTCGAGGGCCTAGGCGCCAGGTGGCCGATGCGCAGTTCCAGGTGCGACAGCGGGGCGGAGGTGGCGAGGAACAGGTGATTGCGCGCATGTACGCCTTCCTCGCGCACGTCGAGGATCGCCAGTTCGCCTTCTGCCAAGATCAGTGTCCGGAGTTCCTGTGGCGTGATGCGAGGGCAATAAATCTCGGGCTTTGCCATGAAACGCGCGACGCGGCCGCCGGTGCTGGACGGAAAGCCGATCCGGTCCGGCAGGTCCTCGAGCGTCTTGCCGTAGAGGTGAAGGTGCAGCGATTCGCTGGCGCCGGTCACCTCGATCGTGTGGAAGTCCTCCGGCATCATCGCGCAGGCGTTGCCGCGCCGGATGGTCAGCTCGCTCGTCCGGTTCAGCCGCCCTTCGCCCGGCGATTCGCCGCCGTCGGTGCGCTCGAAGAACACGTTGTGCTCATCGCCGTACACGCCCGCGATCGAAGCCCAGGTGGTGTGGTTGTGCGGCGGCTGCGCCTTGCCCGGCATGCCCGCGGAGCCGTAGAGCGCGAAACGCCCGTCGGCATCCTCGGCGAGGTGGAAAATCGTCCCGAGGCGCGCCGGGATGTTGGCGAAGTGCGCGCGCGGGAAAAGTTCAGTACGGCTGGCCAGTGCGATGAGCTCGCTCTTGATGCGCTCAAGCGAAGCGCGCGTTACGCCGTCCTGCGTCTCGATTGCGCGCACGCGGCCGATCAGTTCGGCCACGGCTTGTGTACGCTGTTCCTGGAGTGTCATCCCGGCCGCTACTTCCGCGTCGGCTGCTTGTCGAAGGTTTTCAGTACCACCTTGCCATTCACGAATCTGACCACGATCACGGTTTCCTTGTCGGCCCACCGCGAGGCGGTGCCGGTCATATTGAGTACGCTGGTGCTCGAGGACTCCGTCGGACTGCCAAGGATCGCCGTCACCTCCTGCTCGCTCATGCCGTCCTGGATCCTGGCGAAATTGTCCTGCGTTATTTTCGAGCAGGCGGCGAGCAGCAGGATGGCCGCAAAGGCGAAGGCGCGAAGGTTCATGGCTTAACTATAATCCCTCCATGCGCGTCCGACCTGCCGCACCGCAAGACCTTCCTGCGATCCAATCCATCTATGCCCATCACGTGCTGCACGGGCTGGCCTCCTTCGAGGAAGTGGCGCCGCCGCTGGAGGAAATGCGCCGCCGCTACGAGGACGTGACCGGGCACGGCCTGCCGTATCTGGCGGCCGAGGAGAACGGCGAGATCCTGGGATACGGCTACTGCACCCTCTACCGGACCCGGTCCGCGTACCGTTTCGCCCTCGAGGATTCCATCTACGTGAAGCACGGGAGGCAGGGCAAGGGCATCGGCAAGGCGGTGCTCGGTGAACTGATCGCGCGCTGCGAAGCACTGAATTACCGGCAGATGATTGCGGTGATCGGGGACAGCGCGAACGCCGCCTCGATCGCGGTGCATGCGAGCCTGGGTTTCGTGCGCGCGGGAAACCTGCGCTCGACCGGATACAAATTCGGCCGCTGGGTGGATAGCGTGCTGATGCAATTGCCCCTTGGGGAAGGGGACGGTACCAAGCCCTAGGTTCGGGTTGTTAGAACGACCTTGCCTGTTACCTTGCGCGCTGCCATCAGCTTTAGCGCCTCCACTGCCTGTTCCAGCGGAAAGGTCTGCGATACGTGGGGTTTCAGCTTGCCTTCCCGGAACCATTTGCCAAGCTGGCTGATGCTATCGGCAAAGGCCTTCGGTTCGCGCCGCGTGAAATCGCCCCAGAACACGCCAACAACTGAGGATCCTTTCAGCAGCGGCAGGTTGAGCGGAATTTTCGGAATGTCGCCGGCAGCGAAGCCCACCACCAGCAGGCGCCCGCGCCACGTGATCGAGCGCAGCGCCGGCTCGGTGTAGGGACCGCCGACCGCGTCGTACACCACGTCCACGCCCTTGCCGCCGGTGAGTTCCTTGATGCGCTCGCGCATGTCCTCGCCGGCGTAGTTGATGCCGGCGTCCGCGCCATGCTGCCG
>Ga0315281_10014627_pt1 | contig 10569 bp, 8 predicted proteins | sample YL17G07_0_MG_FD_204540 | JGI IMG/M metagenome (GOLD analysis project Ga0315281, IMG submission 204540) | Sediment microbial communities from Yellowstone Lake, YNP, Wyoming, USA - YL17G07_0 | ecosystem: Environmental > Aquatic > Freshwater > Lake > Sediment | place: USA: Wyoming | collected... | reverse complement strand
CGACGACTCGTTGCGCGCGTACGGCACGGCGTACACGCGCGTGAGGTGCTGCGTCTCGATCGCGTACTTCGTCACGGCGACGAGTGCTTCGGTCACGATCCCGCGGCCCCAGAACGGCTCGCCCAGCCAGTACCCGATTTCCGCCGACACGCGCTCGACGTCTGAGTGCGGCACGAAGCCGATGCCGCCCGCGGCTTCACCGTCGACTTCAATGGCGAACATTGTCTCGGGGCGCGTGCTCCGCGCGAGGTGAATGAACTCGCGTCCGTCGCGGCGCGTGTAGGGATGGGGAAACCGATCGCGGAGGTTCAGCCAGATCTTGCGGTTGTCCGCGTACTTGACCAGCGATCCGAGGTCGTCGTTCGTCCATGAGCGGACGATGGATTGTGCCAGCGCGAGCTTCATGGTCAGGCGGCCCTGAAAGGGCCGCCCCACAGTACCGTACGTGGGCCGACCCTTTCAGGGTCGGCGGGATCTACGCTTCCTCCCATCTGAACCGCGCGAACGCGATCGCGGTAAAGACCGCGGCGAATCCGAGCAGCGCGAGCGTCGGGACGACCGCGCTCGACAACCCGAGGCCGCGCCACGTCGTGGCGTCGAGGCCGTCGACGGCCCAGCGCACGGGCACAATCACCGTCACCTGCTGCAGCCATTTCGGAAAAACGAACGTCGGCACCCAGGCGCCGCCGAGCATCACCATCACCAGCGACGCGAGCGTGCTGACGCCGCGCGCCGTCTTCGGCGAGTTGCCCACCGCCGCAATGAGCAGCCCGAAGCCCGCGGCCATCATCGAGCAGGCGATCGAGACCGCGAGAAATCCGATCAGGCTGCCCTCGATGCGGACCTTGAACACAATCATCGCGAAGCCGAACGAGACGAGCAGCGTCATCAGCGAGATGATCGTGATGCTCGCGATCTTGCCGCCCACGATCACAAAGCGCGAGATCGGCGCGCTGCGCAGACGCGCCCACAGTCCGCGGTCGCGCTCGACGAGCATCTCGATGCCGAGGTTCAGCGCCGAGAACAGCAGGAACTGAATGCCCATGCCGGCGAACGCATGCGCGTAGCTGTTGTACGGCACGTTCTCCCGTGACGTCAGCGCTTCCGCCGACATCGTGAACGGCAGCGACGGCCGCGGCACGCCCATCGCCCGGCTGATGGCCAGCATGACGTGCTGCGTCAGCACGCCCTGCACGAGGCCGACTTCGATCGTCCGCGACGGATCGTAAAAGACGAAGAGCTGCGGCCTCGTCCCGCCGGGCCGCACGAGCGAACGCGTCGAGCCTTCACCGAAGCCACGCGGGATGACCGCGCCGACGCCGATGGTCCCTTTCTTCACCCGGTCCTTCACGTCGTCGCTCGTCGTCACGGTGACGTTGAGATTCTCGTCCGCCTGCACGCCGGCGACGACGGCCGTCGAGATCGCGCCGCCGTCATCGTCTGCGATTGCCACGTTGACACGCGGCCGGCCATTGCGTCCGACGCCGCCGGTAATCGAGCCGATAAACGAGCCGATGAAGATCGGCACCGCGAAGGCGACGATGACGCTGCGGCGATCGCTGATGAACAGCACGAGATCCTTGCGGACCATGGCGAGAAATGCAGTGAGGCCCATCAGTCGCGCAAGCTCCTTCCCGTCAGCATGAGAAACACGGCCTCGAGCGACAGATGGCTTTGCGCGCCGCCCTTCACGCCCGCATACAGCCCCGCGAGCGTGTCGTCGGCGACCACCTTGCCGGCGTCGATCACGACGATGCGATCGGCGAGGCGCTCGGCTTCTTCCATGTAGTGCGTGGTGTAGAGCAGCGCCTTGCCGCGGCGCTTCAGCTCTTCGAGGTTGTCGAAGATGGCGTTGCGGCTCTGCGGATCGACGCCGACCGTCGGCTCGTCCAGCAGCAGGATGTCGGGATCGTGCAGCAGGCCTGCCGCCAGATTCAGCCTGCGCTTCATGCCGCCGCTGAATGTCTTCACGCGATCGCGCGCGCGATCGGCGAGGCCGACCAGCGTCAGCGCCGACGTCATCGCCTTCTCGAGCGCGGCGCCGGACAAGTCGTAGAGCGCGCCGAAGAAGCGCAGATTGTCGCGCGCGCTCAGCTCGTCGTACAGCGCCAGATCCTGCGGGACGAGTCCGATCGTCCTCTTCATCGGATCGGTATCGCCTGAGAGCGCGTGGCCGTTGACCAGCACGCTTCCGCGTTCCGGCCTCGTCAGGCCGGCAATCATCGACACGGTCGTCGTCTTTCCGGCGCCGTTCGGACCGAGGAGCCCCGTCAGCCGGCCCGGCTCGACGGTGAACGACACGTCGTCCACGGCGACGAGCGAACCAAACGTCTTTCGGACATTTCGGATTTCAAGCACAGCGCATCATCGCACCCGGGTTGCCCCCGGCGCGCGAGGAACAGGACGAAAGGTCGAAATCAGTAGACGTAAGGCACGAACCGTCAGGATTTGGCATCGTGCTTTGCCGGGATGCAGAGTACCAGCAAGCCTCCGCTGGCGAGAATCGCGCCGACGATGGCCAGGCCGACCGTGAAGCCGTGTGTCCTCTGCTGAAGGTAGCCGATGATGTTCGGACCGACGAAGCCGCCGATATTCCCGACAGAGTTGACCAGCGCGATGCCGGCCGCCGCGCCGATGCCGCCGAGAAATGACGTCGCGAACGCCCAGAACGGCCCGAGCATCGACGCAAGGCCGAGCATCGCGAGCGACAGCGCCGCAATCGACGGCACGATGCCGTGCACGAATCCAGTGGCCGCAAACGCCGCGCCAGAGACGATGGCCGAGAGCGCGATGTGCCAGCGCCGATCGCCGGTGCGATCGGAGTTGCGGCCGATGACGACCATGCCGACCGCCGCCGCGCCGTACGGAATCGCGCTGAGCAGTCCCGTCGTGACGTCGCTGCCGCCCGACGCGGCGCGGACAATCTGCGGCATCCAGAATCCCATCGCGTACAGCGCGACGGGGATCGTGAAGTAGACGGCCGCGAGCAGCCACACGCGTCCGCTCGTCAGCGCGCCGCCGATGCTGTGCACGGTCGACGGCCCTGTGAGCGCTGCTGCTTCTTCCTCGAGCCGCTCGGTCAACGCCCGCTGCTCGTCTGGCGTCAGCCAGCGCGCGTCCGACGGCTGCTCTGGTAGCACGCGCAGCACGATGATCCCCAGCACCACGGCGGGCAGGCCTTCGACGACGAAGAGCCACTGCCAGCCCGCGAGGCCAAGGACGCCGTCCAGCGACAGCAGCGCGCCCGAGATCGGGCCGCCGACGATGCCGGCGACGACGACCGCCGTCATGAAGCCGGCGATGGCGCGCGCCCGCTCGCGGCGCGGGAACCAGCGCGTCAGGCAGTAGATGATGCCGGGGAAGAAACCAGCCTCTGCAGCTCCTAACGTAAAACGCACAACGTAAAACGCGGTCGAGCTGCGAACAAACATCATCCCCGCCGAGACGAGGCCCCACGTGATCATGATCCGTGCGATCCACAGCCGCGCGCCGACGCGCGCGAGGATCACGTTGCTGGGAATCTCGAGCAGCGTGTAGCTCAGGAAGAAGATGCCGGCGCCGAGCGAATACGTCACGCTCGAGAAGCCGAGCGCCGCGTTCATCTGCAGCGCGGCAAAGCCGACGTTGATCCGATCGAGATAGGAGATGACGTAGAGCAGGAACAGGAACGGCAGAAGACGCTGGCGGGCCTTGGCGAGAGCGGTCGCGACGATGTCCATCGGGTCCATCGGGGAGTTCCGCTACTATACGTGCGTGCCGAGCCGCGCGCGCATCACATTGCTCTGGTTCGGCTTTCTTCTCGCCGTCATCACCTATCTCGATCGCGTGTGCATTTCTGCGGCGGCGCCGTACATCACCGACGAGCTGCACCTGACGACGACGCAGATGGCACGGGTGCTGAGCGCGTTCGCGCTGTCGTACGCCGTGTTCGAGATCCCGTCCGGCTGGCTGGCGGACACCATCGGCCCGAGAAAAGTCCTCACGCGGATCGTGATCTGGTGGTCGGGGTTCACGATGCTGACGGGCGCCACCACCGGCTACGCCTCGCTCCTCTCGACGCGGTTTCTCTTCGGCGCCGGCGAAGCGGGCGCACTGCCCAGCACGTCGAACGCGATCTCGCGATGGTTTCCGCTGTCGGAACGCGGCAAGGCCAACGGCGCCGTTCTGTTCGGCACGCGCGTCGGCGGCATGATCGGCGTGCCGCTCGTGCTGCTGCTCATCAACCGCTGGGGCTGGCGCGCCAGCTTCGTCATCGTCGGGTCGATCGGACTCGTCTGGGCCGCCGCGTGGTTCGCATGGTTTCGCGACGATCCATCGCGACATCCGTCGATGAACGCCGACGAGCTGACGTGGATTCAACAGGACGGCGCCGTCGCCACCGACCGGGAGCGCGCCGCCACGCCCTGGCGGACGCTTCTGCGCAGCCGGAATCTGTACGCGATCTGCGCGATGTACTTCACGTACGGCTACGGCCTGTACTTCTACTTCACCTGGCTGCCGACGTATCTGATTAAGGTCCTCGGGTTCTCAGTGATCAGTGGCGGCCTGCTCTCCGGGCTGCCGTTTGTCTTCGCGGGCGCCGCGAACCTTGTCGGCGGCTGGCTGACGGACGTCCTCGCGCGGACGCGCGGACTCCGGACGGCGCGCTGCGGCCTGGGCTTCGTCTCGTTCGCCACCGGCGCCGCGCTGACATTCGCGTCCACGCTCGTGCCGCAGCCGATCGCGAAAGCCGTGCTGCTGGCGCTGGCACTCGGCTCGGTCGACCTCGCACTCAGCGCGTGCTGGTCGGTCTGCCTCGACATCGGCCGCAACCACGCCGGCGTCGTCACCGGCTGCATGAACACGTTCTCGAATCTCGGCGGCGTGCTGACGCCCCTCGTCGTCGCGTACGCCGTCGACCGCTGGCAATCGTGGACGTTTCCCTTCTACGTGACGGCCGTCGTCTACGCAGCGGGCGCGATGATCTGGCTCGCGATCGATCCCAATCGGCCCTTGACCTCTTCTGTGCGCGCGTAATACAACTTCGCCAGTCAGGGGGCAGCCATGCGACATCGGCGTCGGCTCGTTTTGCTTTCTCTCGGAGCGGCCGCAGCGCTGAGCGTGTCGGTGGCTGTCGCGCAGACTCCCGCGTACCGCGCCCCCCATCGCGCCGATGGCCATCCCGATCTCAGCGGCATCTGGCAGGCCTTCGTCACCGCCAACTGGGATCTCCAGGATCACGAAGCGCAGCCCGGTCTTCATCCCGAGCTCGACGGCGCGTACGGCGCCGGCCCCGGCGGCCAGAGCGTCGTCGAAGGCGGAGAGATTCCGTATCAACCCTGGGCGCTTGCGAAGAAGAAAGAGAACTTCGAGAAGCGTGCCGCGGTCGATGTCAGCGACGACAAGAAATGGCACGCGCTCGGCGATCCCGAGCTGAAGTGCTACATGCCCGGCGTGCCACGCGCCACCTACATGCCCCATCCGTTTCAGATCGTCCAGGGATCGAACGGGACGATGCTGATGGCGTACGAGTTCACGAGCGCTACGCGGATCATCCGCATGAACTGGACGCAGGAAGCGCCGACCGATGCCTGGATGGGCTGGTCGCGCGGCCGCTGGGACGGCGAGACGCTCGTGGTCGACGTCACGGGCATTCGCGAGGAGACCTGGCTCGATCGCGCCGGCGATTTTCACAGCGACAAGCTGCACGTCGTCGAGCGCTACACGCCGATGAGCCCGTATCACATGATGTACGAGGCCACGCTCGACGATCCGAAGGTCTACACGCGGCCGTGGAAGATCAGCTTCCCGCTCTATCGCCGGCTGGAAAAGAACCTGCAGCTCGTCGAGTTCAAGTGCGTGCCGTTCACCGAGGAACTGCTCTACGGAAAGTTCAGAAAGCCGGGGGCCCGATGAAAACCGCCGCCCTGTCTGCTCTCGCCATCGCGATCGCGCTGACCGGCACGCTGACCGGCCAGGCCCCGAAGAAGTACTCTGTTCCGAAGACGCCGTGGGGCGATCCGGATCTGCAGGGCGTGTGGAACGACGCCACGAGCACGCCGCTCCAGCGCCCGAACGGCGCGAAGGACGTGCTCACCGACGAGGAAGCCGTGGACTTCCAGGCGTCGCTCGCCAACGACCTGACGCGCGATCGGCGCGACGGCGGTCCCGAGGTGGACGTCAACCGCGCGTACAACGATCACTGGATGGACGCGCGCCGGCTGAAGATCACGGCCGACCACCGGACATCTCTTATTGTCGATCCGCCGGACGGCAGAATTCCGCCGCTCGTGCAGCTGTCACCCGAACGGCAGAAAGTCCGAGCCGATCGCGCCGGCGCGGCCGCACGCTTTCAGGCGGGACTGCCCGATGACTTTACCGACCTGTCGCTGCCCGTCCGCTGCGTCATTCGCACGGACTCGCCGCCGTATCTGCCCACGATCTACAACAACGACTTTCAGATCTTCCAGAGCCCCGGCATCGTCGCGATCTCGCCGGAGATGATCCACAGCGCCCGCATCATCCCGATCGACGGCCGGCCGCATCTCACTCGCGGCTTCAATCAGTGGCTCGGCGACTCGCGCGGCCACTGGGACGGCACGACGCTGGTCGTCGAAACGACGAACTTCCGCGCCGACGACGGCGTGATTTTCCTGGGGGCGAATGCGGCGACGTTCACGATCACGGAACGCTTCACCCGCGTCGATCCGACGTCGATCAACTACGAGTTCACCGTGTCGGATCCCTCCACGTGGACGAAGCCGTGGACGGCGCTCATCCCGTGGAACAAGATCGACCCCGGCGAGCAGATGTACGAGTACGGCTGCCACGAAGACAACTTCGACATCGTGCACTTTCTCGTCGGCGCCAGAAACCGCCAGAAGAACCCGAGGTAACTGCATGCGAGCCAGACTGCTCTCCTTCGTCTGCGCGATGGTGCTGGGCGCCGGCGCCACCGCGGCCGCGCACCACGCGTTTGCCGCCGAGTTCGATTCGACCAAGCCCGTGAGATTTCAGGGCACGGTCACCAAGATGCTCTGGGTGAATCCGCACGCGTGGATCTACGTCGACGTGAAGAAGGACGACGGGACGATCGAGGAATGGATGATCGAAACCGGCACGCCGAACACCCTGCTCCGCCGCGGCTTCACGAAAGAGTCGCTGCAGCCGGGTACCGAGATCGTCATCGACGGATACCAGGCGAAGGACGGAGCACGCCGCGCAAACGGCCGCGACCTGACGCTGCCGAACGGCAAGACGCTGTTTCTGGGATCATCGGACACCGGTGCGCCCGGCGAGAGCGGGGCGAAGAAGTAGGTCGGCACGGCGGCGCTCTCTCTCCTCCTGATCCTGGCATTTGCCCAGCCCGCTGGCGCAACCGCCGGCATCGACGGCGTCGTGTCGACGGAGCTCGGCAGCGCGCTTGCCGGCGCGTCGATCGTCGTGCGTGGCCCGCGTGGGCGTGTCGTGGCACGGCAGACGAGCAACGACGAGGGCCGCTTTTCCGTCGCCGGTCTGCCTGATGACACCTACCGCGTCGTCGTGTCGCTGCGCGATTTCGTCACAGCGAATCTGCGCGTCGTCGTGACAGGCCAACGGACCACCGCCATCGTCGTCAAGCTGCAGCCCGCCACGGACACCTTGACCGTCGTGGCATCGACCGAAGTCCTGACGACCGGCACGACGCTGGCGGCCGAAGACGCCATGGCCAGCCGGGAACTCGACCAGTTTGTGCCTGGCACCGGGTTTCAGAGCGCCGTCCGCATGTTCACGAGCGTCATGGCGACGCAAAGCGGCGTGAACCTCAAAGGCGGACGTCCCAATCAGGTGGGCGTGCAGCTGGAGGCGGGCACGCTGGTCGATCCAGCGTCGGCAATTGCGCGCGTGCCGCTGCCAGACGACGCCATCCGCGCGGTGACCGTGCTGCCCAACCCCTACAACGTCGAGTACGGCAGGTTTTCGTCCGGGCTCGTGACGATCCAGACCACGCGCGCCAGCGACCGGTGGCGATTCCAGCTCAACCGCCTCACGCCGATCATCCGAAACAACCGCGGCCGGTTCTTCAGCTTTCGCATCGATGAATTCAGGCCGCGGTACGCCATCGGCGGGCCCCTGGTCGCAGGCCGGCTGTTTCTCGAGCAGACGGGCCAGGTGCGCTTCAGTTCGAGCGATGTGCCGAGCCGTCCCGAAAATGAGCGACGCGTCGCGAAATCGCTCAGCTCGTTCACGCGCGTGGACGCGAATCTGTCGCCGCGGCACTCGCTGGTCGCCACGGTCGGGCTCTTTCCTGGCGTGACATCGTCGGCGAACCTCGGGACGTTTACTCCGCCTGAGGCCACCGTCGATCTTGATACCTTCGCCAAGCAGGCTGCCGTCATCGAGCGCGCACGCTGGACCGACGACATGCTGAGTGAAACCACGGTGCACGTGCTCCGTTCCCGGACCGACGTCTTCCCGCAGGGGAGTTCGACGATGGAACTGAGGCCGGAGACCACGCTCGGACATTTCTTCAACCGCCAGCGGCGGAATTCGACGTCCTTTCAATTCGTCGAAACGGTGACATCGCATTCCTTCAAGTTCGGGATCGACGTGCTCGCGGCCGCCTACGACGGCACGAGCGACAGCCGTGCGGTGCTCATTGAGCGCACGGACGGCACGCTGGCGCGCCGGCTCGACTACGCCGAGGCCAGCCGCCAGTCTGTCAGCAGCACGGATGTCGCGGCGTTCGTCCAGGATCGTCTGCAGCCGCACCGGCGCTGGACCATCGATCTCGGCGGACGCATCGATCGAGACGGCATCGTCAGGCGCGTCAACTTCGCGCCGCGCATCGGCACGGCGGTGGAGATGACGACGTCTGGCAGTGCGGTGGTGCGCGCCGGTTTCGGCCTGTTTCACGGGCGGACGCCGTCGGCGGTCGGCGCGTTCAGCTCCTTCCCGGGCTACGTGGAGACGCGGTACCGCGTTGACGGCGTGACGCCAGCCGCGGCGCCCGTCGGCGTGGTGCTTGTGGCCGCGCCGGATCTCGACACTGCCTACAGTCGCACGTGGAACCTCGGCGTGGACTACCGGCTCAGCCCCGAGTGGTCGTTCCGCGCGAACCTGCTGGCCAGAGATGCGCGCAAGGAATTCATCGTGTCGCCGCTGGCGACGTTGTCGACGGCGTCGGGCATTGAGCTGCGGTTGTCGGGCGACGGCCGATCGAGCTACCGCGACGTCGAGCTCGGCGTGCATTTTACGCAAGGCTCGCGGATCGACGTCGACGCGCTGTACGACTGGTCCGAGGCTCGAGGGGATCTGAACGAGCTGACCACCTTCTTCGACACGATGGCGGCGCCCGTTGTCGGCGCCAATGCGTACGCACCGCTCAGCGTGGACGTGCCGCAGCGGCTGTTTGTGCGGGGACGCATGCTGGCGACGCCGCGGCTGCTCCTGCTGGGCGTGTTCGACTGGGCGACCGGCGTGCCGTTTTCGACCGTCAACGAGATGCTCGACTTCGTCGGCCCCCGCAACGACCGTCGTTTCCCGAACTACACGCGGCTCGAACTCGGGCTGGAATACCGCGTGACGCTGTTGAGGTGGAAACCGTGGGCCGGCGTGCGGGCGACGAATGTCTTCGACGCGTTCCTGCCGGGCGACGTGCAGGCCAACACCAGCTCGCCGCTATTCGGCCAGTTTTACAGGTCCGAAGACCGCCACATCAGAGTGCAGCTTCGATTCGGGAATTAGCGGGCCAGGCTTCGGTACACCGCCTCGACAAACCGATCAGTCGTCCACGCGCCCGTCGTCGCGCCGTACCGCGGATCGTAGTCGCGCGTCGGGCGCGCGGCTTTCACCTGGTCGAGCGTCATGCCCTTCTTGATCGCCGCCTGCACGCGGTCGCGGACGATCGTGACCATGTCGCGGTACTCGAGCACGTCGAACTCGTCCGAGATGCGGCCGTGGCCCGGCACGATGAACGTGCCGCCTTCCTCGTGATGCGCGGGCACGGCGAGATCGAGCACAAGATTAAGCGCCTCGATGACGCCCTGGACGCTGCCGCCGTTCTCGCGATCGATCACGGGATAGCTGTCGGTGCGGTAGATGTCGCCGGTCGCGATGACGTCCGAGCGCCGGAAGAAGACGATGCTGTCGCTGTCAGAGTGCGCGGCCGGCACGTGATACATGAACACCGGCTCGCCGTTGAAGAAGAACTCCTTCTCGCGGCCGACAAACGTCTCGGTCGGCCACGCGCTGACCGGCATCTTCGCCATGTGCTTGAGCACGTTGTCGTGCGCGATGATCTGGACGGCCTGATTCGTGGCGCCGGGCGTGTTGATGATCTCCCAGGCGGCCGACGACCCCAGCGCGGCGGCGAGATTCTGGTTGCCGCCGATGTGATCGGCGTCCGCGCTCGTGTTGAGGAGATAGCGTACAGGCTTCGGCGACACGGCGATGCGCTTGACCTCGTCCAGAATCCTGCCGCTCTGCGCTGCCGACTTGCCGTCAACCAGAAGCGACCCCGACGCGCCCACCTGGATGACGACGTTGCCGCCGGCGCCGGCCAGCAGATAGACGCCGCCCTGCACCTTCAGCAGCTGCATCTCGCCCGTG
>Ga0315281_10014626_pt1 | contig 10569 bp, 16 predicted proteins | sample YL17G07_0_MG_FD_204540 | JGI IMG/M metagenome (GOLD analysis project Ga0315281, IMG submission 204540) | Sediment microbial communities from Yellowstone Lake, YNP, Wyoming, USA - YL17G07_0 | ecosystem: Environmental > Aquatic > Freshwater > Lake > Sediment | place: USA: Wyoming | collected... | reverse complement strand
CAGAATCCCACATAACCGGTTCTCTCCGCACTAAGTGTATGTTCTTCAATAGCTCTTTAGCCGATTTCGCCTTACGCATGCGTCTTCTCCTTAATTGTGGAACAGAAGTCAGACATTAAGCTCGCTTGGGATAAAGTCTATACTTAGCTTCGCTTTTAAGGCCGCAGCAAGCCGAGTTAGGGTTTTAATATTAATCCGCGCATTTCTTAAATCTTCCAAGCGCGAAATGGTCTGTTGGGTAGTATTGACTCTTTTGGCCAATTCCGCCTGGCTTAAATGCCTCAGTTGTCTTAACTGCGCGATCTTATAGCCTATTTGTAACCTTGTCACTTCCTCGTCGTAGGCTTTTCGAAAGGTAGGGCTATTTCTGAACTCTTCTTCAATATGCTGGCTTACTGACTTGAGGGTAATGACTTTTCTTTTCATTGGGTTCACCTCTTATAGCTGGTTTTTATTCTATTACGGGCAATTTAATTTTACCTTCCTTCTAAAACCTTAGCTTTTATTTTGGAGTCTAGTTCATTTATAAACTTTTCTACCGGTCGGCTATTTCTTTCATCCTCGTAGTATATGGCTTTCTTTCTCATGACTGCTCTTTAGCCTATTTAAAGTATACACTATTTATAGTGTAATGTCAACGTAAATGTACATCTTTGTTGGTGTATAATCTTGATAATCTTACTACGCAAATAAACGGCATCTTCTTTACGAATTCCTCAATAGGGACATTCTCCTCTACCTTAATAGACGCAGAAGAAGTGAAAATCTAACGGAAATATTTGTGTTAGATTTCAAGATTTCTCACGTCTATTACTAGTGGATGGGGATGGGTTGTGAGTTGTGGGTCAAGGATAGGGATATGCGAAAAAGAATTACAAGAAAGACTGGGCTAAATATATCAACGATGCTATAGAGAATTCAATGAAATGATAACTCACTTAAACTACTGTAAAGACCTTTATCCCCCCGATTGGCTCAAAGGATGTCCCTGTCTTGAGTTGCGGTTATTTTTTTGGGGAAATGGTTAGGATGTAATCCTTGACTTTAACGCGTAAGGCGGGGTCTATAAAATCGAATTCTATTCCTGCGTCATGCGGATATTCTCTGCCTGGCGTCTCTCTGATCCAGGCCACCCTTCCCAGGACCAAAACAGGTTCCGTAATATCCTGGAAGTAGATATATAATTTTAAAGTGGTGCCGGTTGCGAGTTTCTGGTATAGACTAAGCCGTATCCCTCCCTCGGAGATATCTTGAGTGCGGCAATCTGAATGCAGGATTTCGTTCGCAACCTGATAATTTACCCTCAGAGAGCTGGTTACGCGAGGGTATCTGCGGCGTTCGGCTGCTCTTTCCGGTTCTCTTCGTTTAAATAGCCCCAGATGATCCCTCCCCTATTATTCTCCTATAGACTACAAAGCGTTTCTCTGCACCTGGGTCATGAGGGCGTTTATCGTCCCCTGAAGCATTTCCCGGTCAGACTCCTCAATTTTTGTGAATTCGATCCCGGTATCAAAAAAACGGGGATTAATCCCCCGAGGGGCCATTTCTTTTGACCAGGCGACCCTCCCTTTGCATTTTAAAATTTTTCCCCTGTCCGGTAAGAATAATTCTACCTCCAATTCCGCATTGACAATCAAGCCCTCCCCAATTATAATTCGCATACCCCCGACCCCCAGGTTCTCGGTATGGGTATCAAACATCAACAGTCTTTCTCCGTAACTGACGATTACTTTACACAGAACGGTTACGCGAGAAAATTGCCTTCTTTCAATCTGCATTTTAGCCCCCCTCCCCTTATCCTCATCGTGCAAACACTACCAGTAAAGCCTTTTAAAACGCTCGGAATATCGTTTTATCCATTTGCGAGATGCTTCTTCAAGAGAGATCTTTCTGCCCGATTGTAAGTTCAGCAAATCGCGGTACTCTGAAATAAGATAAATCTGCTCGATCATTTTCGCCTTGAACGCTTCGTGAAGCCTGAAAAAACTTACCGCTATATCATAAAGTTTTGTCTCCCGATTCTTAAGGCAACGGACGACTTTTGCCTTGATGTTAAACACCTTATCTTCAAAAGGCATCCTCATTACAATCATAGAATCAGTTTTAACGGGGTGTCTTGCCGGAAACAGCAAACCACCCATGCTTACATTAATCGTTTTAGACCGTATGTCTTCCTGGATCGCGCTTACCCCCGGCTTAATAACCTTGTAGGCAAGAGGCAGAGATATCGGGTGCCGGATAAAATGCCGGCGCTCTATTATTATCTGCATACTATTCGAATCATTTTTTTTCACTGTCACTCCGTAAGTTGTCTCCTGATATATTGTACCACTCTTTTTTTAAAATGGTAAGAAAATTAGAATTGGATTACCAGCGACGGCCCATGCCGACGAAAACGCCCTGCTCCCCTTTTGAGGCGAGTAACCTGATAAATGCCTGGCCGTCGCCCTGGATAATTTCACGGGATAATTCCAGTTCCGCGCCCAGGCCGCGGTTGAGGTAATTCTTAAGGGTAAAGATTATCGTATCTTTATCTGACAGCTTTGCCTGAGCTGCCAAAGCAATTGATTGTATGGGGCGGCCGCTCTTCTCAAGTTCAAATACTAAACCAGATGAGCGTGTCATTTTCCAGGAGCCAAATAAGGTGATGACCCGCTTAAGGGCAGTTGAGCGCTGCCTGCGGCAGCCGATGCCGAGTTGATATTTAATATATTTATCCTTAAACACGCCCACGCTGGTTTTAAAATCAAAGAGCGAGCCGGTAGAGGCGTTTAATACATAGGCCAGCCGCGCTTTATCGCGGATATCCCAGTGCCCTTTAAAGCAGAGCGTTTGGGTTTCGCGCTCGCCTCGCACCAGGCCTTCTTTTTGATAACGATAGAGCAGCTCATAATTTTCACCCACCTCCCACGCGCCCTCAAAGGTGAGGATATCGGGGTTAGCGCGGCAAGAGTTCAGGCGAAAGGCCAGGCGGTTCTGCTTATCCGCCTGCCAGGAGCCTTGAAGGTTAAGCATATACAGTGAAGAATTTCCGTTAGCTGAGCGCGTAGTGATTGAGGTAATGATGGTATTTTCATTGACGTCAATTATCTGGCAGCGCAGCGTCAACTCATCGCCTGAAACCTGGCGCTGCCAAGAGTCAAGCGTAAAGAGCAGGTCGTGGTTCTTATCCAGTCCCCACTTTCCGCTTAATTTGACTTGCCGGTCGGTTAAGGCGTTCTCATCAAGCGGTGTCTTAACGTGGTAGCTGAGGGTATTGTCCTCGTTGATTTTAAACTCGCCGTCAAGAACCTGGCGGAATCCGGTGAGAGCGCTTTTTCTGTTGGTCTTGGTGACGATTAATCTATTATGAGGATCGGTTTCATAACGAAGTTTGTGCATTACTTTCTTATGGTCCAGAAATCTGCGGCGAGGGTTTCCAGGTATTCAAAAGGCATGGTGAAGTAGCCCTTCTTGCCCCACTTTTTGCCCCAGGAGTTACGTACCAGAAAACGCTTCTTGGCAAGGTTGTAACCGACTGCCATAACCGCGTGGCCGCCGATAGCCTTCTCATCCTTTTTAGGCATAACGACCTCGCCGGTAGCCGCTACTTTAGGAGATTCGAAACTATCATAAACCGTAAAACCGAACACAAAAGGATATCCCTCGGCAAGGCAGGCGAGCATTTCCCTTGTGCCGTTGATGCGGTGGTAGGAGATAATCTTGTGGCCCTCGGCTTCAAGGTAACATTTCTCCGGCGGTTTAGCGTCGAAACGCTGGATGCGGTAAGGCCAGAGGGTTTCGGCACAGGCGCCGTCGTTTTTGAGGGTCTTTATCCCAATACGCAAAGACGCGCCGGAATCGTAATCTACCGTATCCATAAGCAAGCGCTCATTGTAATAGATAAATAAGCGGCTGACGTCAATATATTGGTAGTCAATTTTTTTGTCCAGGAACTCGAGGTTACCTGCCAAGGCCTGGGCAGTACAGCTTCCGAGTCTCCCCTGATCCTCAATTTCGGAACAGCCAAAACAAAGGTCAACTTTTTTGGGTAAGCGGATAACCGGCTGTATTGCCTGGTAAAGAAAATCGCGCTTATCCGGGATGTCCGGCTGCCAGCCGTATTTGCGTAAAAACATGACTTTTTTGCCTCTAGATTATTTTGATTAAGGGTGAACCGGAGTCTCCTGCCGGCTCCCGCTTCGGTGGGATAGCGGCCTTTTCAGCCAGCTTGGTGTAATCTTTATCTAATTCATCAAACTGGCCTTTAAGGCCGTCATACATCTGCTGCTTCAGAGATAACTCAGCGTTAAGCTTGTTTATTTGTTCCTGAAGGGCCTTGGCGTTTTTTTGAAGTTCGACGTTACTGGCAAGGGCGCTATCCAGGTCCTGTTGTATCTGCCTCCCCTGCCGGGAACCCCACTGCGTAATTAAAAATGATAATCCCAACAACACCAGTAAGAGGCCAAAGAAACCTATGGGCTGAAATAATATATTCATGTGTTTTCCTTTCCGGATAGGACATCCTTTACATGATATAAAAGCTCCTCCGCTTCCACGGGTTTTTCCAGGTATTCAATGGCGCCGCTTACGGCGGCTACGTGTTTGTCAATATCCTCTTTCTTTAAGGACATCATGATGATGGGGATATTTTTGTATTTCATTATTTCCCTGGCTATCTGAAATCCGCTTTCCCCGGGCAAAACCAGGTCCAGAATAACCAATGCCGGATTGAGCAGTTTAAGCCGCTCGACGACCCCTTCGCCTGTGTTCATGGAGTAGACGTTGTATCCCGCCTCCTCCAGCACTTGCCTGGCGCTTTTTACCATGGCCGGGTCGTCGTCGATTATGAGAATCTTCTCTGCTTCCATTTTCGCACGGATATGGCAGCAACTATTAATATATAAGCAATCAAGCCGGCAGAGAAAGCAATAACCAGATATCCTAATGCCAGCGGCAATAAGATATCAAAGACTGATAGCTTAGCTATATCGGCCCAATGGAAATTTTTTAATAAACTTAAGGACCGGTTATATGCCACATGCCAATCTATCCCCATTATAGCCGAACCGATTTTAATTGACAACAAAAATGTGACGATGCTCAGCCACGTGTTGGTAAGCAAGCTCCCTAAAAGGGCCGCGGCGCGGTTGACCCGGAAAAGAAAAGCCAAAAACAAGGCGGCTATGGGGCCTGTCAAGGGAAGTATGCCCACAAAAACCCCGAGGCCAAACCCTAAGGCAATCTTATGCGGGGTATCGTTGATCAGGAAAATCTTAAGGTAAAGCAGCCTGAAGAACCGGACCAGTCTATTTTTTATTCTCTTCTTCATCTTGAAGGAGGCGTTTTAAAATTTTCCCGGTAGTGTTTTTAGGCAGGTCAGCGCGGAATTCGACGTGCTTGGGTATCTTATAGCCGGCTAATCGTTCGCGCAGGTATTGGATAATCTCGTGTTCGGTTGCCTGCTCGCCTTCTTTGAGCACCACAAAACCCTTAGGCACCTCTCCCTTATGCTCATCACGCACGCCGATGACCGCCGCTTCCTTGATCTTCGGATTCTGGTAAAGCACCTCTTCTATTTCCCGCGGATAAACGTTGAGGCCCCGGACGTTCACCATTTCTTTTTTTCTTCCGACGATATAGGCGTAACCATCGGAATCGATTTTTGCCATATCACCCGTGCACAGCCACCCGTCCTTCAGCACTTCCCGGGAAGCGGCGCCCTGGCGAAAATATCCCTTCATGACGTTCGGCCCTTTGACCAGCAACTCGCCTATCTCATCCGTGTCCAGGGTATCATGCTTTTCATCGACCACCTTAAGTTTAATGTGTTTGGCGAGGGCGATTCCTATGGAGCCGGCTTTACGCTTCCCCTTTAGAGGGTTGATGGTTACCACGGGCGCGGCCTCGGTCAAACCGTAGCCTTCCAAAAGCGGTATATGGAATTTCTTTTCGAATTTACACAATGTTTCAGCCGGCAATGCCGCCGCGCCGGAAACACAGAGCCTTACCGGATTAAACAAACGGACCAGCGACATGCGCAGAACCCCCGGGATCTTCATCTCTTTGAGGATATTGTAAATTGAAGGGATACCCACAAATATCGTTACCCGGTTTTTCCGTATCGCCCGGATAACCCGTTTAAAGGGCCGGACAGACTTCATCAGCACGGTTTTAGCGCCGATAGCCAGCGGCACATTCATGCAAACGGTAGCCGCGAACGAGTGGAACAAAGGCAAGATGCAGATCAAGGTATCGCGGCGCGAAACCTTAATCGCCTGCGAACAGTCCAGGGCATTGGAGACAAGATTACGATGCGTGAGCTCGGCTCCTTTGGGCCTGCCGGTGGTGCCGGAGGTGTATAATATGACGGCGGTTTCATCGGCTAATTTGTAATCTTTATTGATGATTTCCGCGGTAGGTTCCTGCAAGCGCTCAAAATCGATGATATCGTCTTTTATTTTCACGGTGGTAATAACATGCTGTAAGCTATCCACGCGCAAACGCAACTCCTCAGCCATGCTCGCGTAGGCCCGGGAAGTAATCAGGGCTTTTGACTGGCTGTCCTCGATGATATATTTTGCCTCTTCGATTTTAAACATGTAGTTTATGGGTACGCAGATTGCCTGCGCCTTGAGGATGGCAAAATAACTGATGATAAATTCCGGGCAGTTATCCAGGAATATCGCTACCTTATCATGTTTTTTTATTCCCAAGGCCGCTAAACCCGCGGCCATTCTGTCGGTAATAGCGCTTAGGGCCGAATAGGAAAACTTTTTTTGCCCGAAGACAACGGCAATGCGCCTGGGGTGGCGCTTGGCGGACATGTCCAATATGTTACTGAGGTTCTGATAAGGCATGTTAGAAGCGTTTTAATTTGATGTATGATTTTGGCTTGCGGTTCTTGTCAAATAAGCCCCAATGCGGCTCAACCGGCAGCCATCGTTTCCAGTATTGGTCAAAGGCCTCGAAATAGGCAAACACAATACCGCTTTTCTCCATCAGGTCGAAGAATTTTTTCTGATTTTTGGCGGAGGCGTGGATATCCCCTCGCGTCGGATAGCCGATTTCTTTAAATAAGACGGGTTTCTTAAGCTGATCCGCATGGCGTTTGATGATACGGTAATGCCCTTTAATCCAGTTGACCGCGGGCGCGGGGTCTTTTACGCTGGAAAGGAACGGATGGACATTGGGAAAAATCCAGTCCCCGATTTCAAGCACATATGTTTTCGCGTAATCAAAGATTTCCTCGGTAGTAGTAGCCGGCCGGTGAGTTTTCGCTTTGACGTAGTCAATGGCCTTTTTCAATTCATCAAGGTCATACCCTTTGTATAGCCCCTCGTTGCCCACGCAATAGCCGTCCACGTAATCAGCCATAAAAATCGCGCTGGCAATTTCGTTGCTGTCCTGGATATTCCAGATACCCATGATGACCCCCTGGAACCCGAGGGCTTTTGCTATTTCCGGTATCTCGGCAAGCGAATATTCGCTGCCATAGGTGATTATCCCGTTGAATCCCGCGTCGCGCAAAACCTTAAGGTCCTGCTCCAATGAGCGCCTGTCGGGATACAGCTTGGCTTCAGGATTAAAATGGGTGGGCGCGTAGGCGATCCAGCGCAAAGAATAAACCTTGCGGTTAAAATCATCGTCAGCGGCAAAGAGAGTGCCGGTTAACCACAGAAAACAAACAAAACAGCAGATTAAGCGTCGCATCAATGTTTAGGTTTAATATTGATACCGGCGAAACTGTCTAATCCGTGCCCCTCCTGGACCCAGCCGTTATACAATCCGCCGTCGCTCATTGCTTTTTGAGCAAGGCCGTATTCCTCCGGGGTTATCCGCCGGGAAATCTCCTTAAATGACCGGGCCTTATAACAGGGAAAATACTGGCTCATCAGACTAATATAGGTATGAGGCGAAAGTTCGGATGCGATAAACCGCATTATCTTTTCGGTCCCCGCAATGCCCTTGGGAAGGACGAGATGCCGGATAATCACTCCTTTTTCAATGATGCCCTCTTTATTAAGCCGGACGACTCCTACCTGCCGGTGCATTTCTTTCAAGGCCTGCCGGTTATATTCCGGGTAACCGGGCGCGCATGAATATCGGACTGCCTGCTCTTCATCCGCATAGCGCATATCCGGAAGATAAATGTCAACAATGCCATCCAGCAATTTTATGATTTCGGCTACTTCATACCCGCTGGTATTATACACCAAGGGAAGGGATAATCCTTGAGGAATAGCGATGCACAGGGCCTGTAAGATTTGAGGCAAGACATGGGTAGGGGTAACAAGATTGATATTGTGCGCGCCCAGCCCCTGCAGCTCCAGCATGATTGCCGCTAATTCTTTTGGTTCAACCTCTCTGTCACCCTGCCCTAATTGGCTGAACTCGAAGTTTTGGCAATAGACGCAGCCCATATTGCAATGCGAAAAAAATATCGTCCCTGAACCGCGTTCGCCTGAAATGGGCGGCTCTTCGCCGTGATGGAGCAGGAAACTATAGACCGAGGCCTTTAATCCTGTCTTGCAGAATCCCTTTTTGTTTCCGAGGCGGTTGACGCGGCAGCGGCGGGGACAGATGAAGCATGACGCGAGCAGGCGCGACAGGGTATCGGCAACCTCCTGGAGCCTGCCGCTATAAAAGGTTTTAAGGTAGGTTGGTTGCATTTTTAATCTGTCCGGCATATATTCCCCTGATGCGATTGAATATTTCAATATAGGCGTTGCTTCGGTAATCCGGATACGTCCATTCCCAGGTTTTAAAACCCTTATCCTTATAGAAGAGGGTTACTTCCGCGTAAATGCCTTTTCCTAAATAGATACGGTGGGTGTAGTCTTTGGTGGTTGCCAGGATGAACTTGGAAAGGGTAAGATATCCAGGGTCAAGATTGACCCGGCGCAGGTTGTTCCTGGAAAGCTTCCTCTCGATGCGGTTCGTCGCGTTCTTTATTGCGGCAAGGGCATCGGCTGCGATTAATTTTTTAAAACTGATAAAGGAGCGTTTAAGCCCCGAACCGAATTCACGCTCGTAGTAATCGGTATGCGTGAAATCAAGGGTTACGCTTTCAAAATCAACAGGGCCAAACCGTTTTTCTAATATCGATTTGGCCCTCTGATATGCCGCCGCTTCTTTAAAGATACATCCGATGATCAGCTTAACCGGCGTATGCCTTTTTACACTGCCCATGCCTTACGCTGAAGTAAGCTCCGTGCATAGCACGGAGTAAATAAGCAATAAGCGCCATAGGCATTGCTTATTTAACGAGTAGCGGGTGTTTGCGGCAAAAATTGATGTATGTATTGGGTAATCTTCTTCTTCTGGGGTTCCTTGATATCGTTAAAGAATATGGCGATGTTAAATCCGCCGTCGGCCTCATCTTCCGTCCGGACCACCACCCCCGTACACTCAACCAGCAAATCTTCCTCCAAAGAACGGCGGACCACGGGCAGGCTCAAGCGCACCGCGACCTTGGTAAAAGGCGGAATATATTTTTCGATATGGCAATATGCCCCCAGGCAGCTGATATTGCGGGTAACGGTTGAGAAATCATATCCGTTCGCGGCGACGTTTACGGGAAGCGTATGTTCAAAGCGGGGATGTTCTCTTCGTTCAGTCTTAAAGGGACGGGTCATTTTTTCTCCCCTTCTTTTGCTTTATCGGCCTTGGCCTTACGCCAGCATTTCTTATCGCAATAAAATTTTCCGTCACGGTAATAGATTTTTATCCTCTTGAGGGGCTTATTACAGCCCAGACAGTTCGTCTGTTTTTCTACCGGTGCCGGCGCGGGCGCGGGCGCGGGCGCGGGAGCGGGTTGTGCCGGTGCGCTTTTTGCCTGCGTTGAAGCTGCTTCTGCCATGATGGAATCCTTTCTTAAACTATGGGATCAGTGTGCCCTGTTGCAAACCGATGTAATCGGCAAGATACCGCTTTGAAACAGGGTCTAAATCTACAAATTGAATGCCGAGCTTATACCTGTTGGAATGCGGCAGCGGGGTCGCCCAAACCACCTTGCCGACGGGGCTTAATATCCGCGATAACACGTTAATTTCGAGGTTCAATGCCGTGGCGGGACGGATAAAGGCATTATTAACGACACTTACTCCACCAACACTGATGTTATCAGCGAGCGTATTGCTGAATTCTGGCGTACCTCTGACTTGATAACGAACCGCAAGTTGCGCGCGCAGGCGAGGAAATTGCCTTTTACGTTCCGCTCGAAAAATCATTCGGCCTCATTTTTGTTTGAGGAAACCGTGGCTCTTTCCCCTCTTTGCTATACAACTATAACATACTTTTCCCTCACTGTCAATACTTTACAATTTGCCGGTCAATTATGGCTATTTTAGCAGGGCCTGTCACGGGGCGCTTCTTGCACTTACGCGCTCCCCGCCGGAGGCGGGGAATCCCCGTGCCACCCGCTAAAATAGCTCTATCATACTCTAGCATAAATGAACCTGGCGGGTTTGCTCGCTAGGTTCATTTTAGAATATGATATTTTGCGGAGGGTTTGTGAGCGTGCATTTAAAATTTTCGGCACTTAACGAAGAGGTGGTGCGCAAGGTTTTACAGCGAACGGAGACTCTA
>Ga0315281_10014625_pt1 | contig 10570 bp, 6 predicted proteins | sample YL17G07_0_MG_FD_204540 | JGI IMG/M metagenome (GOLD analysis project Ga0315281, IMG submission 204540) | Sediment microbial communities from Yellowstone Lake, YNP, Wyoming, USA - YL17G07_0 | ecosystem: Environmental > Aquatic > Freshwater > Lake > Sediment | place: USA: Wyoming | collected... | reverse complement strand
ATCCACCGCCCCGCCAATAGCCGCAACGGTTTCCGGCGCTAAAGAAAAGTTCTTGCAATCTATTTCGGCAATCTTTTTGGAAAGTGCAATATAACCATCTGTAGCATATTTTAATAGGAATTTATTGGAATGGGATATTTCTAATGGGAATCCCTTATGATTTGTCCTGATTATCTTGATATTTTTACCTGCCTGCCGAAGCATTGACGTAGGCAGGTGGTGGCGCCGTATCCGATAGCCGTAAAAATGGTCCATTGAACTATGGCAGTGAATAATATCAAAACCTCCTTCTGAATTAATGTATCCGGCTAACTTTTTGATATTCTGCCTCATAGCCAGGAATGGGAAATATTTTGGCAACGGTGAAAGAAGTAATGTTTTAATACCCAATTCTTTGGCTTTATCAGGCAAGTTACGGCTTGACGAATCAGATGCCGGTGCCTGCAGACAAGCCAGTCGGATGCAGTCTTCTTCTTGCAACCCTGTGCCAGAGGCAGATCCGCCTTTGGCGGGATGGACTATCTCGCCGGATTTTATCAACCCGGAACAAAGATTCAATATCGGCTCACTCGGACCTGTCCATTTCCAATCACTAAAAATATGCAGTATCTTCATTAGCATCAAGAAAAACACACCCCCTACCCCTCTCAAGAGGGGATTTTTCCAGAAGTCCCCTCTATATAAGAGGGGATTTAGGGGTGTGTATTTTATATACTTTCCTATACATTAAATTATAAAATTAACTGTAGGTCATCACAAGATTAACTGCACAATTTCAATCCCGCAGATAAATTACCTGCCCCATCCCGAAAACCCCGTGTTCTCCCGACGTAATTCCCTTTTCAGCTTTTGATATGGCGGATACGGGTTTGTATATCCTACCACAGAGCGAACAATATGAATGGCATTATTTCGCATTAGCGTAACATCTTACGAATAGGTGAGAGTAGCAAGAGTTGGTATTAATCCAACTTATCGCTTCTCTTCTTTTTACCTTCCAAGTAGGGTTTCAATGTATTAATAACATGGTCTTCGGCCGCTGAGTGTCCCATACCTGGAATCATAGTCCGCTTATAATCGGGATAGCCAAGTTCCTTGAGCAGTGCTTCGGCTTGGTCAGTCTGCGGGTCAATACCTGGTGAATCCTTTTTGCCATAGGTGAATTCGCGGTGAGGGTCTTTTTCACCGGTGATTAGATGTATTGGAAAATTGAGGATGTCTTGTGAAAACTGGTCATTTAGGCCTGAGTATCCGCGCGAAACGAAATTTGCACAAGCAGGAGCGGCACCATTGAGCAGGTCCGGGTGCTTGAAAATCATCATATATGTAACATTACCACCGCCGGAAAAGCCTGTAATATAAACTCGGCTCTCGGCATCATAGTTTGTTTGAAGGTCATTGATGATTGCAAGCACGCCTTGTTCGTCCCAGTCAAACGGTTGCTTATTGCCTTCTTCAATAACCTCATCCGAGTAAAACTGGCGGTATTTAGTAAGCATATCGCCTTGAATGGCGTTGGTATTTGAGAAAGTGCACGGCGCAACAACTATGTAGGAAAGTTTTCCTCGTCTATTAGCGTAACTTGTGGCTATTCCATTGAAGTTGCTTCCAGCGCCATCAACGCAGATGAGCACGGGCCATTTCTTGTCTTTTACCCGCTTAAAATCTTTAGGAAGCGAAAAATAGTACTTAATTGGATGGGTTGATGTTGGTTTTAAGATTACATTATTAGCAGCAGCATTGTCAAGGGCATTCTTAAATGCGGGCAGGAGTTTTTCCGGTGGCTTTAGCGCCAGAGCCCGGTCGGCTATATTACCCGCTCTATCAAATTTCTTTGCTTTTACCAGATTATTTACAACTGAAGCTACTGCTGTCCAACGGCTCTCAGAAGGAACAAGTTCAATCGCAGCAAGGAGGTATTTATCAGAACGCTCTTTTACCTTAGGGTCTGATTCCTGTGCTACGGAATTAGAAAGGCTGTCATAGTATCCTGCTACGGTGCGGTTAGTGGAAGTAACTTTCGTTTCCCGCGCCTTGTTATCCTCATCTGTTGCAGAGTCTTCGCATGCGGTTGCCTGTTCTTTCAGAGACTTGAGTTTCGGATTGGTTGCATCTGCCGCCTCAGCCTTGTCAGCATACAGACGTGCCTGTGTGCCGAGTTTCTTTGAAATGCACCACTCACCCAGTTTTATCCATTCCGTAGCAATATTCTTGAATGTGGATTGCTCCTGTTTTGTTAATGATAGTGTATTCTGCGTGCTGGGAGTTTCTGCTGGTATAAAAAGAATACCCTGAGTTATCGCTATCGCAATTATGAAAAAGATAATTCTGAGAATAAGATTATTTTTCATAGTGTAAATTGAGACCGTTGAAAAACCTTTCAACGGTGTCATTCTGAGCGAAGCGAAGAATCTCACTATGCTCTGCGAAGCGCTACGCATAGCACGAGCCAAGCACAGTTTTGAGACCCTTCACGGAGTTTATCCCGCTTCCAGCGGGGTTCAGGGTGAGATTGTTGACTTTGTCAACAATCTCAAATTGGTATATTAAACTGGCAAATTCCCTGCGCTTTTGGCATAGAGCAATTGATTTATTTGTCTTTATGTCTTGCATTCCAAGTGCAATTGCTTTTACCCGAGAGCCGTCATATCAAACTATCCGGCCCACTTTTAATCTTCTTAACTGGTTATTATAATTCGGAATCCTTCATATCAAAATTAAAAACAACTTTTTCTCTGTGCCTCTACGGTAAAATTTCTTGCTCTCTTTACCTACATGGCTGGTTTCCTTATAGAAATTATCTGTATTAATCTTTGTTAATCTGCGTAGCGACAGCGTAGTCCAGCCCAAGCGGGATGGCTACGTATTTATGCCCTGCCCAGTTAGAAAATACAATTTCACCACAAAGGCATTTATCCCATTTTGGGACAAAGAACACAAAGAACACCCTCTCCTTTATCCCTTAGGGACTACCCTCTCCCCTCCCCGCCTTTGGCGAGGCTCGTCCCAAAGGGGCGGCGAGGGAGAGGGAAAGGTGAGGAGGATTTAATTCGTGCTACTTGCCCCCACACCAAAGTATTTGGTGTGGAGGTGAACCGCATTCGTGTGATTCGTGTTAAGACCTCAGCACGACCACATTAAATGTATTATCCGCTATAGCCGGCGCATTTAGCAAGATTGAAACACCGGTGCCTTGCGGTAGCCCCGGTAACAGGAACAATTGCCTGAGCATCTGGTCTTGATTTGTTGGTATTGAGTAACCTAAAATTACTCCACCATTCAAATCAGGGTCACCCAAAGGCGGATATAACCCGCCTACTTGTAATGCTGGAATTGTAATGCTGATAATTTTATAACCTAATTTAGATTTCGTAACCGCGCCATCGGCTATCTTTGCCGTCTCCACACTGCCCGTTCCGAGTTCCGCACTCGTCAAGGGCGGCGTGATGGGTCGGGCAATAGACGGTGGGGTAAAAGATAGTTTTACCTGTGTGACCGCGCCATTGGCGATTTTCTCGGTGGTAATCGCACCAGAAGCAACTTTCTCAGTAGTTATACTCTTATCCTGTAATCTGGAAGCGGTTACTTGGGCTTCACCGATTTTGGCGGTTGTAACCGCACCGGCTGCTAATTTCTCGCTTCTGACCGTGCCGTCCCGTATCTTTGAGCCGGTCACGGCATTATCAGCAATTTTGGAACCGGTGATTGCGCCGGTAGCCAGTTTCTCGCTTGTTACTGCGCTGTTTTTTATCTTGGCTGTGGTAACTGCTTCGTCGGCGAGTTTTGGGGTAGTAACTGCGCCGGAGGCGATGTGCTCGGTCTTTACCTCATTGGGACTTAAAGCCATAAAATGCCTTTCTTACCGCAAAGACGCAGAGAATACCGTAGGGCACGGTCCCTGACCGTGCCGTATTAGGTGCGTTCGGGGAACGCACCCTACAATTCTCTTTCTTCGCGCCTCTGCGGTGAATTTCTGTTCACGCAATGACCACGGTTATCGCCTCGCTCCAGGGTCCTTCCTGTTTTGGCTTGGTGGTATTAACCCATCTGAAGACCGCGTAGAACCGTTTGCCTTCATTTTTGGCGCCGACGCGGATGATGAATTTTGCCCTTGACGAGACATCTCTCTTCTGGTAGTCCTCAGGGTCGGCCGGCGGGATGTCGCCGATTTCAAGCATGACGAACCTGTAGTCAACCAGATTTGCCGCGGGGTGCATACTGGGACGGGTCTGGTCTTTGAGTGCCTTGCATCGAGCGTCAATGTCGCCACCGCCGATGACTCTTAAAGCGACAATCGGAATATCCGTAATCACCGGATGGGGACTCGGCTCGGTATCACGAATGGTCAGTGCCATTTCCGAGCGTTGCTCATCCGTGACCAGCGGATTGGACGCCAACCAGGCCTTAACAAAGGCGCGGATTTCCTTTTCGTATGTCTTGCGGCACTCACGGAAAGCCACGACATCAGCCCGGCGCCGGGTGGTCTTATTCTCGGCTATGGTGAATAACGGCTCAAACTCAGCCCGGCGGGCGACCAGCGCGGCAACCGACGGAGCCGGGATGCCCCAGCCCGCCGCATTCGTGACCACAATATTCACCAGATTGGCCTGGAAAACGGAGAAATCCTTGTCCCGTTCCGGAATATAGTCATGTTTTTTTGCCATAACAACCTCCTCATCTAATGCTCATCCTGTCCGACAGGATGAAAGGTTAATAATATTGGTCAGGACAACTCTTGCGGATGTCCGCACAACTCTTGCGGATGTCCGCCTAACTCTTGCGGATGTCCGCCTAACTCTTGCGGATGTCCGCACAACTCTTGCGGATGTCCGCACAACTCTTGCGGATGTCCGCTTAACTCTTGCGGATGTCCGCACAACTCTTGCGGAAGTCCGCTTAACTCTTGCGGATGTCCGCCTAAACGTGCCTTTTCACCTCCTTTCTTAGAGTCAGTTGGAGCGTAGCGACTTACTGACTCTTAGACCCGCCGAAGTTTTAACGAAGGCGGGTATTCATTACCCGAGTTACAGCCAGTTAGACCCACCGCCGCTCTGCGAGCTATGGCGGGCTCGCCCTCCGAAACTTTAGTGTAGGCGAGTATCCAGCGAGCTAGACCCGCCTTTGGCTGGTTAGGGCGTCCCCCGAACTAAATCAGACAAAATATTATGTGCGGGGTCAATATGTCATAGCCAAATAAATGCCGAAAAACGCCGTAAAACAATTACCGACAAACAGCGGTATTAAAGGCCCTGAAAAATATCAACTTATCCGGCAGGTATGATACACATAAAGGAGGAATTGATTATGACACCAGAAACAGAAAAATTCGCGGAATTGCTGGGCGCGCGGCTGAAGGCCTTCCGCAAGGAAATGAAAATCAAGCAATCCGTCTTTGCCGGCCTGATTGGCACCTCGGACGACACCCTCAGTTTAATAGAACAAGGCCGGAAACTGCCCCGCTTGGAGACGCTCTGCGCAATAGCGGAACGGCTCGGAACGACGGTCAGAGAATTACTTGATTTTGACGAGAAGCCCAAGTCAGATTCGGCCACCAACAAACAGTTGAATTCACTCAATCTGTATCTCAAGACCAACTCGGCGTCAGCGAAGGAGATTAAAATGGTCCGCGATGCGGCCAGGTGTTTCCTTAACAATGCGCGGGCTATCTACGAAAAGCCGCACCGCTCATCCAAGCGCCCCTACCCCTTACGGGGCGAGCATCAGAGAAGTAGTCCCGTTAGGGACGGGACTCCCTCCTTGCCCCGTTAGAAGCGTTCCGCTTTTGAGTATTAGAGCCATTACCGGGTTTATGACCTTTAACCATCCGCTTCTAACGGGGTGAAGATGCCACCTTGTTTCGCTCCTGCGGTCGCAAGATGTTTATTATGAGGGATAAACCCCCACACCAATTTACCCCCACACCAAAATCTTTGGTGTGTGGACGGGGCATTGGTGTGCGGGGTAAATAAAGATGAAATTGGTATGTGTCCCCGGATTATTGTATACCCCCTACTACCCTGCATATTACCCCCTATTACCCTGTTTCTAACCCTTAACTACCCTGTTTCTTCAGGCAATTAGACAGGGGTATTTTCCCTTGCGGGACAGACCCAATGCCGGGTACACAATACCTAATTATTTATTCACTCAGTAAATTTCGTATGCTGTCCCCAGAATTGAATTAGAATTGAATTGGGAATTGGAATGAATTGGAATTAGAATTACATTTTACTCTTTAATCCATTTGGCTTTTTTGCCCTCTAATTCTTCTGGTCCAGGCCATTGCAATATTATCTTATTTTCATCGCTTCCAGTATCACGATAATAAACCGTTTCTTTTTCATTAACAATCACTGTATAAGTGCCGGGTTTTCCATAAATAGCCGGGTAAGCCACAAAGGCGAATTTATTACTATTAGTTGCTAATATTTTCTTGGTTCCGACTGGATTCTGATTATAGGGTATCCCTTGTTCATCAGTTAGCATCGCCCTGAAATAATAACCGTACCATGAATAAGGCTTGCATTCATCAAGTGGCGCAATTTTTGGGTCATCACCGAAAAAGTTGATATTCTTAACATCTGCCGGACAGGCATCTGCACTGGCAAGAGACACATCGATTAAATTAGTTTTTGTAGAATTATCTGCGCGATACATACGATGCAAGCAAGAGACATCGTATGTCCAATAATCTTTTATCCCGTTTCTTTCAACGTCTTGGAAGCACCATAGCGGCTCTATGTTTTGTATAGATTTTATAATTGAAACAACATAAGCAAGGCGATGACCTTCAGCACGTGCATTGGGATAAAATATTTCATAGAAAAAATCATTAAAAGGACTACCACTAGACGTAACCAAAAACCAAGTTATCAAAGAACCGATTATAATTCCGGCAACTGCTATTATTTTACCTCGGACGCCCTTTTTTGTTAGCGCAACAATTCCCAGCAAAACAGCCAGTATATTGGTTATTAAAATTGGAATAACTGATAACGCTAAACTCGCTATGGCTATTTTAGAAATCGGTTTCTTTTCCATAGATTTTATCCTCCTGGGAATTCCTTATAAGGGAGACATCTTACTTATTTACTGGCATGTTACCAGCTAAGCCAATCCGAGTCAAGGAGAATCTTGAATAAAAGGGGCGTCCGTTGGGACGGGATTAAGTTGCACGGTAAAGCCGAAGCAAACTCAAGGATTGCGGAGTTTATCCCAAGCGAGATTGCTTCAGCCGATATTTATCGGCTTCGCAATGACAAACGAGGGACCACGCTCGCAATAACACTTCGTGTCAGTTTAATCCCGTTGTCCCTAACGGGATTCCATAATGGAATACCGGTATTCTCAATAGAATACCGTAAGGTATCCCTAACGGGGACTGTTTTTTTGCCGCCTGTGGCGAGGCTCGTCTTTTAGGGCGGGAAGCTCAAAGAGCGCAGTATGGTGTCCCCCGAATTCGAGGTTATTCACTATAGACCACTTTTGTAGAGTCAGGGGTAATCTGCAAGTCATTGCCCGGAATACCGGCAGCCAGTGCAGTCGCAGCGCCGCCGGTTATGGCTACTACCTTCAAATCAACGGTGTGGGTTACCTCATCATAATTGTCCGTATATGCCACTTTTGTAGAGTCAGGGGTAATCTGCAAGTACCCCGGATTAACACCAGTAGCCAGTGCAGTCGCAGTGCCGCCGGTTATGGCTACTACCTTCAAATCAACGGTGTAGGCTACCTTATCATAATTATCCGCATAGACCACTCTTGTAGAGTCAGTAGTAATCTGCCAGTACTGAACACCGGTAGCCAGTACAGTCGCAGTGCCGCCGGTTATGGCTACTACCTTCAAATCAACGGTGTAGGTTACCTCATCATAATTATCCGCATAGACCACTTTTGTAGAGTCAGGAGTAATCTGCCAGTACTGAACACCGGTAGCCAGTGCAGTCGCAGTGCCGCCGGTTATCGCTACTACCTTCAAATCAGCGGTGTCGGTTACCTCATCATAATTATCCGGATAGACCACTTTTGCAGAGTCAGGGGTAATCTGCCAGTCCTTGCTCTTAACACCGGTAGCCAGTGTAGTCGCACTGCCGCCGGTTATGGATACCATCTTCAAATCACCGGTAGGGGCCACATCATTATAATTATCCATATAGATGACTTTTGTAGAGTCAGGGGCAATCTGCAAGTACCCCGGATTAACATCAGTAGCCAGCGTAGTCGCAGTGCCACCGGTTATGGCTACTACTTTCAAATCACCGGTGTGGGTTACCTCATCATAATTATCCGTATAGACGACTTTTGTAGAGTCAGGGATAATCTGCAAGTACTGAACACCGGTAGCGGCAGCCAGTGTAGTCGCAGCGCCGCCGGTTATCGCTACTACCTTCAAATTATAAGAAGGATAAGAAGCACCCGCATAGACCACTTTTGTAGAGTCAGGAGTAATTTGCCAGTTCCACCGATAAACATCAGTAGCCAGTGTAATCGGAGTGCCACCGGTTATCGCTACTACCTTCAAATCAGCAGTGCCGGTTACCTCATCATAATTATCCACATAGACGACTTTTGTAGAATCATTAGTAATCCTGAACCCCTGGACACCAGTAACCAGTGTAGTAGTAATGCCTCCGCTGATGGATATCACATTCAAATTAGGAACATTGTTGACTGTTATAATGCTGTTCTTAGAGTCTGATAATAGTTTAGAAGTTGCAGTAAATGTAATCGGATAATCACCAGACTGAGTATAATCCGGGGTCCAGTTAAATTCTCCAGTAGTTGCATTCAGAGTAGCGCCGGTAGGTGTTCCAACCATAGAGTAACTTATCGGGTCATTATCAGGGTCTATGACTGAAAGTGTAAAGGTTAATAACTCTCCTTCATTAACAGCTTTGTTACCCGGTGAAATCAATACAGGAGGTCGGTCTCCTGTTGCACTACTGCCGCCACCGCCGCCAGTAGGAATATTAATACAACCGCCGTAATTAAAGGTGGTTACAAACGACACCAAGAACAGAACCGCTATTATATCCCGAAATAATCGGGACTTCGCTGCGGCTTCGTATGCACGGTTTTTCATATTCTTTTTTCCTTTATTACATTATTTCTTTAGAACCCGTGCTACTCTGCGCCCGTACGGGCGCTACGCCCCTACGGAACTGCTTCCCCGCAGATGTCCCGTCAGGGACGAAGCACGAGGATTTAATCTTGATTATATCATATTATAATCAAGTAAATGAATTTGTCAATGAAAATTATAAATTAGGCCGCCTTCGGCGGCAACTTCCTCTTAAATCCCCTCTAAAAAGAGGGGGTAGGGGGTGTGTTACTGGCGGGCCGACACACCCCTAAATCCCCTCTTAATAGAGGGGACTTTGAAATTCCATACGATAAATTGAGGTTGTTGACACCCTCCGGGGGTTCATCCCTTGCGGGGACAAGCACCAAGTAGGTAAATCATGCAGTAATCCCTTTCGGGACAAAGTCAATAATTTCACCCTGAACCACCGATGAATACCCTGCCCGACCTTGCGGTCGTTCGGGCGGGTGTCGGGGATAAACTCCGTGAAGGGTCTCAAAACTGACACCGCCCCGATGGACATCGGAACGGTCTCATTTAGAGGTAGTTGAGATGCGGTTAGAAAAACAATGAACGGTAGAGGATTTGAACCTCTGACCTTCTGCGTGTAAGGCAGACGCTCTAACCAGCTGAGCTAACCGTCCATTAAATCAGCACGAAGCCTGGACCTTAAGCCTGTCCTGTTCCATTTCCTTGAACATCCGCTCGGAAATCTTGGTCGGGTATATGCCTGTAAAACAAGCCGTGCAGAATTTATTCTTGTCAGACGGCTGTAGAGATGTTTTTTTACTCACGGCTTTGATTAAGCCATCAAGCGTCTGGTAAATAAGTTCATCACTCCCGATTTCCCTGGCAATCTTCTCTTCGTTCTTATTGCTGGCGATAAATTCTTTTTTGGTCTGCATATCAATTCCATAGACGCAGGGATATCTTAAAGGCGGACAGGTTACAGCCAAGTAAACCTCTTTGGCGCCGGCATTCCTGACTAAATTGATGATTTCTCTTGAGGTCGTTCCGCGGACAATGCTGTCATCAACTAAAAGGACTTTTTTATCCTTGATTTCGCTTTTTATCGGGTTAAGTTTTTGTCTGACTGAAACCTCTCTGGCTTCCTGAAACGGCATAATAAAGGTTCTGCCGATATACCGATTTTTGACCAATCCTTCGCGATAAGGCAGTTTTAAAATTGATGCCAGGGCTGTAGCGGCCGGCTTGGCGCTATCAGGAACAGGAACCACAATATCGGCTTTGATATTCTTCCTGACGACTTCTTTTGATAATTCTTCGCCCAGTCTTAGACGCGCTTCATAGACATTGATACTGTCTATGACTGAATCCGGTCTGGCAAAATAGACCCATTCAAAAATGCAGGGTGTATGAACAGACTTAGTAAGTTGTTTATTAAAAAACTGGTTCTGGGATTTGAAGAACGGTTCTTGTTCCTGAATGAAAATAACCTCGCCCGGTGCAACGTCACGTTCAAATTTA
>Ga0315281_10014624_pt1 | contig 10570 bp, 11 predicted proteins | sample YL17G07_0_MG_FD_204540 | JGI IMG/M metagenome (GOLD analysis project Ga0315281, IMG submission 204540) | Sediment microbial communities from Yellowstone Lake, YNP, Wyoming, USA - YL17G07_0 | ecosystem: Environmental > Aquatic > Freshwater > Lake > Sediment | place: USA: Wyoming | collected... | reverse complement strand
AGTTCGCTCGGATACCTGCCGCCGGCGGTGTTTGCAAAACGGGAAAAACTGGCTTTAAATGGTACGGGAAACTAACATTGGATTGCTCCAAAATCCGGGGGGAAGGTCACCGTCGATTTACTTTACGGTATCAAGGAAGAATTTTTAGCGGGTCATGAACCGCTCGCGTTATATAATTGCTCAACATGACAAGTGGGATTATAAGGTCGCGTTTTCTAGCCCCGGCGTTCTTTCTGTTCATATTGGTTGCATCCCCGACCGCCGGCGCGGAGGCGCCAAATGCGTCCGCTCCCTTTGATTTGTTAAAAATAGGCGCGACCCCGCCACCTATAGATTTACACCCCCTATACGGCCTTGTCGACCCCCAGTTTCAAATCTACGACGAACTGGTTGTAAACAAAAAGATAAAAGGCCGCAAGGAAGTAAAGAAAGGCGCGCTTGAGGAGTTTGAAATAAGAAATGGCGGCAAAGAATTCGTCATACATCTGAAAAAAGGGGTTCGATTCCACAACAATTCTCCTTTGACCGCGAATGACGTCGCTTATTCCCTCAACATGCTCCAGCGCTCACAAACATATTTCCATCCACGGTTGAAAGACGTCACCGCTAAAGTCATTGATGAGAACACCCTGGCGCTTTTCTCGGAAAACCTTCAAGACTGGGTGCCATATATCGATTTTCCCCTGCTCAACGCGGCGTATGAAAAAAACCATCCAATCGAGGGATATATACCGATGGGTACCGGCCCGTACAGATTTGTGGAATACGACAAAAACTCTAAAATACTACGCTTGGAGCGCGTTCCCGGTCGCACCACAAACCATCCGTCCCCCGCAAGGCTGGAATATCACTATTTTGACTCCCCGGAAGCGGCCACCGCCGAGCTTTTACAGGGCACGATTGACTTCTTCATGGGCATACCAACGGCAAAAGTCGGTGACGTAAAGCAAAGGGGGGATTTCACTCTCGTTGAAAACTATTACCACTACACTTATCTAATTCACCTAAACGCTAAAAAATATCCGCTGTCCGAGCCTCGTTTCCGAAAGGCGTTGTCGCTTTTAATTAATCGGGAGTCGCTTGCCAAGGTTTTCGACGGGGCGCAAAACGCGTTGTTACCCACCGACGCCCCTCTATATCTCGCATGGCCGATGAGCATACCAAAAACGGGTAAGCAGGACGTTCGACAGGCTCTTGACCTTTTTGAGTCGCTAGGCTGGAAACAAAATGGCGGGAAACTTATGAAAGACGGACGCCGGTTCAAATTGGAGATTATATTCCCCAAGGAATTATCCGAATACCTGCCGTTGCTTAACCTTGTCGCAAAAACTTTTGCGGACGCGGGCATTCAATGCGCCATAACGGAGGCCGGCGGTTTTGGCTCTTTTATGGAAAGATATCGGACCGGGAAATTTGAGGCGGTCTTCATTGATTCCAATGACGGCGACTCTCTGGAATACAGCGCCCCCAGATGGACAACCCACGGAGATCTCAACTATGGAAATTATTCGAGCAAGAAAATGGACGCGTTGTTTAAGAGCTTAAAAGATTCCAAAACGAACAGGAAGGAAACAAAAGAACAAATCCAATCGCTTTTTTTGGAGGAAGCGCCGGCAATCTCTTTGTTCTACACTAAAGGATACGGGGCCTTTAGGCTGTCCTCCCAATTCGGCGACTCAATTCTAGCCAACCCTTGGCAACTTCATTATCTGGGACGGGACATAGAAGAGACACACTAGGCGGACTAGTAATTTTTGTCGTCCAATCGAAGTTTTTCCAAAGCCTCCAGTTCATCCAGGAACTCCTTGCGGCCGGGCTTTAACTGTAGGGCCATGTTTACGTATTTCATGGCGTAAGTATATTCCTTACCTTCTAAGTAGGCTTTCCCCAAATTAAAATACAGGTTCTCGTCCCCCGAATCCAATTTGATGGCCTCTTGGTATTCCAAAATGGCCTCCTTCCATTTCCCCTGTTTTCTTAGCGCTATGCCCATGCGGTTGTACCAAAAGGTGTCCTGGCCGACATTGGCTGAAATTTTCCGCAGGAACGTCTCCGCGAGATGCGGCTTGCCGGTTTTTAGCAGGTCGTCCGTTATTTGCTTCCCCATTTTCGGCTCTATTTTTACCGCCTTGGTGAAAACCTCGGCGGCCGACGATTCATCCTCCTTTTTGATATAAAGCTTCCCCAAGGATAAAAGCCTATCCGGGTTGTTGGGGCTCATATCCAAGGCCCTTGAAAGCAAATCCACAGCGGCGTCCAGATTCCCTTCTTTCTCGTGCAATTCCGCGGCTCTGGAATACGCCTTTAAAAAGCGCGCGTTGCTGAGCATTGCGTGGTTGTACATTGAGAAGGCGTACTCGGAATTGTTTCTAACCTGGTGGATGTCGCCCAAATGAACCATGACCCGCGCCGTCTCCTTGGTGGCAAGGGATTTTTCAAAAACCAGAAAAGCTTTGTCGTAGTCCCCTTTCCTAAGAAAGCTTTCCGCTTCCATGAGAAGTTTTACATGCAACGGCGGGTTGGCCCTCGCCTCAAGAATGCTTTGAATTTTTTGCTCGAAGACTTTTCCCGAAAAAGGTTTTGTCAGGTAGCCGTTAATCCCCTCCTCGGCCGCACGAACCACCTGCGCCGGATCCGTCTCGGCGGTCACCATCATGATAGGCAAATCGCCTATCTCGTTGTCGGCCCTTATTTCTCTAATCACGTCGATGCCGGACAAACGGGGCATAATCCAGTCCAGCAACACAAAAAGACATGGCTGTTCCCTGTTTCCCTTAAGAATTTTCAGGGCGGTGTCGCCGTCATCCGCCTCCAACACTCTGGAAACGCCGACCTGTCGGGCCATGGCCCGCACTGTTTGGCGCAGGTTGGAGTTATCGTCCACGATAAGCAGGTACCCCTCCTTAAAATATTCTTGGAGCGAGAAAGTGTTCCGTTGGGGGGTAGGTTGTGTCATGTGAAAAACACTTTCATAGGTGCAGATATATGCATATGCAATCTCCTCCTATGAAAATGATAACACGCGCCATGGTAAAAATAGCCAAATCATTGACAAGAGCAAGGGGTGCGGGCAAATTCATCACCGCAGAAATATTTTGGCTCCCCAAACAAGACGACTTTGGGCACTGGAAAACCGTTATTAAGGTTAAATGTTCCGGGGGCTAAAGAAGTCTTTTTTTCGCCTCTTCCAAGGTCAGCCCCGGTTTACCGGACTCATCCAACTTGGCGGTGCGGAGGTCGGCTAGGTCTTCAGCATCTGACAACAATTCTTTAATTGCCACGAATTCCTCGTATGGCAACACAACGAACTCTTCTTTTCCATTTTTCTTGAGTATCTCAGGATGCAACTCAATCATAATAAATTCCTTTAATAAGCGTCTTTCCTATGCTTAACCCTGTACACGATGATTTTATCATCGGAAACCTCAAAAAGAATGAACCCGTCCCGATTTAGTAGACATATCGAAAAGGATGATTATGATATCCAAGGAGGTATGTTTAATGGGAACGAAACGAAAGTATACGAAAGAATTCAAGGTTGAGGCAGTACGCCTCGCGATGCAGGGAGATCGCCCGATGAGCGAGACGGCCCAGGAGCTGGGGGTTCACCCGAACATCCTGTACAAATGGGTGCGCGACCACAAGGCCGATCCCGTTCAGGCTTTTCCCGGCAAGGGCCGTTTAAGGGCTGATGAGGATGAGCTCGCGCGTCTTAGGCGTGACTACGAGCGGGTGAAGATGGAGCGCGACATTTTAAAAAAAGCGATGGCCATCTTCTCGCAACCACAGAAATGAGGTACCGGTTCGTGCGCGATCAAGCCGTGGAGTTTCCCGTGGCCGCTATTTGCCGGGTTCTCGATGTGTCCCGAAGCGGCTATTACCGCTGGTTTTGCCGCCCCTTAAGCCGTCGCCGGATTGACGACGTGCGGTTGCTTGTGGAGATAAGGGCGGAGTTCAAGGCGAGCAAGAATACATACGGGCGCGACAGGATGAAGTTGGCTTTGCGGGACAAAGGCATATTGTGCGGCAGGAATCGTGTAGTCCGGCTGATGAAAAAGGACGGCTTGAAACCCAGGCAGGTCAAAAAGTTCAAGGCCACGACGAACTCCAATCATTCGCTCCCGGTGTCGGAAAATCTCCTGAACCGGGATTTTACCGCTGACAGGCCGAACTCCAAATGGGTTGCCGACATAACCTACGTGAGGACACGGGAAGGCTGGCTCTACTTGGCGGTTGTCATTGACCTTTATTCCCGCTTTGTCGTGGGCTGGGCGATGAGTGAACGGATGACGCGCGGACTGGCTATGGATGCTTTGAAAATGGCGATATGGCGAAGGAAGCCCGGTAGGGGGCTGTTACACCACTCCGACCGGGGCGTGCAGTACGCCAGCCACGATTACCAAGCGTTGCTGAAGCAACACGGCATTATATGTAGCATGAGCCGCAAGGGGAATTGCTGGGACAACGCAGTGGCGGAGAGTTTTTTCCACACCCTCAAGACTGAGCTGGTGTACCACGGGAACTATGAGACAAGAAGGGAGGCAAAACAGGAGATATTTGAATATATGGAAGTGTTCTATAATCGGAGACGGTTGCATTCGGCATTGGGGTATAAAAACCCGTCCGACTTTGAACGGATTGCCAATGTGGCTTAACTGGGTGTCTACAAAAACGGGGCGGGATCAGGTCATGATTCCCAAAACCATCTAAAACTGAATTCCACAAAGGTTTGTGTATTTTTATTAGGGCGGCTTCTATGGTGCCAATCATGTCTGAGGCTTCATTTTCCAATATGACAAACCGACACATAAAATCTTTGGAAGAAAGATCGACAAGGTCAACGTTTCTCCTGTGTTGCGCTAGCCTTCCATACAATTCATCTGAACGGCTTTCCGCCTCATCATGCATCCTTGATTGTCTCCATCCCTTTGGGACGGCTTTTCCAACATAGATTGGATAATTATAAGCAAGGCGGTTTAGGCGAAAATATTTTTCATAAAGCAGATTTTTCCCTATGTAATAAAGGGCGTAAATGCCGCATCCGGTAAATTTTTCAGGCGGGGGTAGAGTGTGAACGGGTGTGCCACTAAAAAATCGTACGGCATCCTTGATTAGCTCAACTAATCCGTCATTACGGTATACATGTTTTTTGCGGTCAAACTTTTGTTCCATATATCGTACAGTTTAATTGAAATGCCCTTTTCATCCAAGTGCCATGTTTACCCGTCTTCCTCCAACTTCTATAAAACGGGTAGGCACGACTTAATGACTTGTTTTGGGCGAAGCTTGCTATGCGTACATTAAGCGATGGCCTTTAGGTTCGGGTATCGGGTCGCCAAATTCTTTGGCGGTATCAATCCATAGTTGCATGGCTTCTTTTGCGTTTTCCAAAGCTTCGTTATAGGTGCCGCCATGGGCTACGCAACCCGGCAATTCAGGAATGTCCGCAATGTAAATGTTGTCCTGTCCATCCCAGTAGATGATAATCTCGTACTTGTACATTAAAATCCGCCTCCCATCTTGTATCTTAAAATAATATTCCTTTTTTCCGCCATCCCAATTTTCACCCCATCTTTCTCTTGAATCTGATTATGCTTAACGAGAGAACGCCGACGCCGATGATTATCAAGGCGGCCGCGTCGTGCCACAACAAATAAATACCGCTTCCTTTCAGGAAAATGGCCCTTGTCGCCTCCAGCATGTAGCGAAGGGGGACGAGGTATGTGACGTATTGGATGGCCTTGGGCATGTTCGCGATTGGAAACACGAACCCCGAAAAATACATGAACGGGATAAAGAATCCGAACTGGGCTATCATCAGGGCCTGTTGCCTCGTCTTTGCGACGGTTGAGATAAAAAGACCGATGCCGAGCGTGGTGAGTATGAACACGCCGCTCATGAGGTAGATTAAGGCGATGTTTCCGCGCAAAGGAACCTCGAACCAATAAACGGCCACCAAAAGCACCAGCGTGACGTCTATCATCCCCACCAATACGAACGGGATGAGTTTGCCAAGTATGAGCTGGTGCGGCTTTATCGGCGTGACAAGAAGTTGTTCCAGCGTTCCTATCTCCTTTTCCTTGACGATTGCCATCGAGGTTAGGGTGAGCGTGACAATCATAAGCACCAGCACCACGACGGCGGGAATCATGAAGTTCCTGCTTTTTAGCGACTCGTTGTACCAGATGCGGTACTGCGGTGTTATCCCTCCGGGTTTGACGGGCGACGTCTCCAGCAATTTTTCGGCGAGTCCTCGCGAATAGCCGTTGATTATGAGCGTTGAGTACCCCAGCGCGATATTGACGGAATTTGCGTCCGTGCCGTCCGCTATCAACTGCAAGCGCGCGGTCTTTCGCCCAAGCACGTCGGAGGAGAACCCCCTCGGTATAATCAGCGCTATCCACGCCTTTCCGCGCTCTAAAAACGCGGTGGCGTCGTTTGGCGAGTCGGCCCACCCGGTCGTCTCAAAGTAACCGGAGTTTGTGAAGCGATTAATCAGAGCCCTGCTTTCGCTCGTCTTGTCGCCGTCGTAAATCGCCATGGGTATGGAGCGCACGTCGGTTGTCGCGGCGTATCCTAAAACCGCAAGCTGGATAACCGGCGCGGCAATCGCCATGAACCGCATCCTTTTGTCGCGGAGGAGCTGTTTTAGCTCCTTTATGACGAGATGGTAAATTGCCTTCATACCGCCTTCCTTTGTTGGGCCATTTTCCGGGCGCTGAAGCCGAGAGTGACGACGGCGAACAGCGACAGATAAACAAGCTCATGCCAGTAAGCCCACGGGCCCAGCCCCTTCAGCATGACGTCCCTTAGGATGATGATGAAAAACTTTGTCGGCGTTATGTTGGACAAAACCTGAAGCGCGACCGGCATACTTTTTATCGGGAACACCAGCCCGGATAGCAGGAACGTCGGCAGTATGGAGGACAGCACGGACATCATGAACGCCACCTCCTGCGTGTTCGCAAAAGTGGATATCAGCATGCCTTGTCCCAACGCCGCCAGAAGGAACAGCAGAATGCCGGAGTAGAGCCAGATTATCTCCCCCCGAATAGGCACATGGAAAAGGAAATACGCCATGAGAAGGACAAAAACCGAGGATATGAGCGCGTTAATTAGGTGTGGCACAGTTTTGCCAATTATTATCTCCACGGTGTTCAGGGGCGAGACAGTGAGTTGCTCCATGGTTCCCTGTTCCTTTTCCCGCACAACCGAGAGCGCGGTCGAGACCACGGCGCTTAACATAAGGATGAAGCCGATGAAGCCCGGCACGAGGAATTTTGCGCTTGCCAGCTCCGGGTTGTACCAGATCTTCGGGCGCACATCCACGGGTTGGTAGGGGGTGACGCCCTTTCTGTCCATGAATTCGGCGGTCAATTTGGACGACCATGTCTGAATGATGCTCGTTATGTAGCCGAGGGTTATCGTGCCTGTGTTCGAGTCCGTCCCGTCAATTAACACTTGAACGGCGATATCCTTGTCCGCCAGCAGATTTTTTGAAAAGTCGCGGGGGATGACGATAACGGCGCGCGCCGTCCCAGAGTCGAGCATGCCGTCAACGTCGCGGTAATTATTCGCAACCGCGGAGAGGTCGAAATAACCCGACGTTAGAAAACTTCGTTGGAACTCCCTTGACGTCGTTGTTTTGTCCTGATCATAAAATGCGAGTTTGATATGTTTTACGTCGAAGTTAAGCGCGTAACCTATCATGAACATTAGGAACGCAGGTATGAGAAGAAGGATTGCCAGGGAGACTTTGTCCCTCCGCACCTGTAGAAATTCCTTCACTATTACGGGTTTTATCCGGCGTAACGCGTTCGGCAGTTCAAACATATGCGTCTAATGCTCCTTCTCGCCAAGAACCCGAATGAAAACGTCCTCTAGCGATGGTGAAACCGTTCCTATCCTGACCACGGTCACTCCTTTGCGGCCCAACGCGCTTTTTATCATTTCAACTCCCGATGTCGCGTCCTTAACCCCCACGCGGAGATAGGTTCCGAATAGTGACACCTCCATCGTCCAGGGTTCCGCCCGCAAAACGTCCATCCCCAGGGCGGGGTCGTCCACGAGCAGTTCGAAAAGCGCGTAGGTTATATGTTTTTCCTTCAATTCCTTCGGGCTTCCGTCGGCCATAATCCTGCCGTTGTTTATCATCACGATGTTGTTGCAGTATTCCGCCTCGTCCATGTAGTGGGTGGTGACTAACGCCGTCACGCCGCTTTCGGATAGGCCGCCGATAAGATCCCAAAAATTCCTGCGCGAAGCCGGATCGACCCCGGCGGTAGGCTCGTCAAGAAAGACAATCGCCGGCTCGTGGATTATAGCGCATCCCAGCGCCAGCCTTTGCCTCCACCCGCCCGAAAGCGTTCCGGTGAGACTTCTTTCTTTCCCCTCCAATCCCGCCATCTGGAGCACCCATTTAAGCCGTTCCTTTACCCTCGCGCCGGAAAGTCCGTACACGCCGCCGAAAAAGCGGATGTTCTCCTCCACGGTCAGATCCTCGTATAGGGAGAATTTTTGGGACATATAACCGATTCTCGTCCTTATCTCGGCGCCGCCGGTGGAGATGTCATAGCCGTCCACCGTCGCGGTTCCGGATGTCGGTTCGAGAAGACCGCACAGCAACCTTATGGTGGTGGATTTTCCGGCGCCGTTGGGGCCTAGGAATCCAAAAACCTCGCCGCGCCTTACTTTGAAAGTTACCGAGTCAACTGCCGTGAAGCCGCCAAAAATCTTCGTGAGGTTGTCGACCTCTATCGCATAGGGGGAATCGCTTCCCATTATTTTTCCGACTCTGGCTCGCCGACTGATCTTTTCATTTTGGCGTCCGCCACCTCGTAGTCGGCTATGGATACCGTATAGTTAAGCTGTGCCTGTAGCAACCCGACCTCGGCATCCAGCACGTCGGTGTTGGTTGCGAACCCGCCGGCAAACCTGTTTTTTGTGATTCTAAGGCTTTCCTGCGCCTCCTCCACGGCCTCTCTGGAGATGGATATTCTTTCGGTGGCCTGCCTGAGCAGTAGGTAGCTTTGGTTCAAATCCAACTCAACGGCGTCCTTCATCTGTTCCGCCGCCAATTCCGCCTGCGACTTCGCGGCCTCGGCCTGGCGAACGCGGGATTTTACCGCGCCCCAGTCCAATAAATTATAATTGATTCCAACGCCCACATCCCAAGTCGTGTCGAATTCATCCATGCCCGGAAAAATTCGCGGGTTGGGTCTCATATAATTCACGTTGCCGAACAGCCCCACCTGAGGGTAATAACCACCTTTGGCCGCCCTGACCGCCTCGCCGGACGCCGAAACCCTCGTAAGCGCCGCCTTTAAGTCGGGCCTATTGTTGGCCGCGTCTTGCAAATAGTCGGAGAGCGGTTTTAACGCCCTGTTTTCCGGCAACAGTTTGGATGTGGGCTCTATCTCCGTGTCGAGCGGAAGGCCGATTATGTTGTTTAAAGCCATCATGGCCAGCCTCACGTTGTTATTGGCGTCCGTTTGGGAAAAGCGCGTGTTCAACAGGCGCACCTGAGCCTTCAACTGCTCGTCCTTTAGGATAATGCCGGCCTCGACCATGCTTTTAACGTCGTCCAAGTGTTGTCGCATCTGCTCCACGTTTTTATCTAAAACTGACTTGACCTTTATAGCCTTGTAAAGCCCCCAATAGGCGTTCTTCACCCCGAAGGCCAGTTCCGAGCGGTCGTTGGTAAAATCGCTTCCGGACGCCATGGCGTTGTAATCCGCCGCTTTTTCCGCGCCCTCAAGCGCGTGTCCGGTGAAAAGCGGATATTGAACGGTGGCTTTCAGCGCGTAGTTGTCCGGTATGTTTGACACCAACGGGGCGGAGAACCAAGTGTTTGGCGGGGCGGGGGGAGGGGCGGGCAGACTCATCGTTAGCCCCGGGATGTCGCTCAGTCTTGTGTATCCCGCCTGTAGTTGCAGAGTGGGCTTGTTGGCGGCGGCAGTTTCGTCGTGCCGCGCCGAGGCGGATTCCGCCTTCATCCTAGAAATTTGAACCAATTTGTTGTTCCTCATGGCCAGCGACACCGCCTCGTCGACCAACAGCCGCTTTTTCTCCGCGGCCGCCATGGAGGCGGGAATCACAACCAACAATACAGCCAAAATTAATTTCTTCATTCTTTCCCCTCAAGCATTTTTAGTTTCCACTTTCGCCGCGTCTTGACATAAGAGATATAAAAACGTTCTCAAGCGACGGGTTAATCACGCGAATCCCGCCGATTTCCATTCCCGCTTTTCCCATTGCCTCCGAAACGGCCGCCATCGATTCCGAGCCGGAGCGGACGGCCACGTTCAGCCTGTCGCCGAAAGACTGCACGCCCCCGACGCATGGAACGACCTCCAAAACTCTCTTCGCCTGTCGCGGCTTGTCGCACACGATTTCGATAATTTCGCCGGGCGACATTTTCTTTATGTTGTGCGGCGAATCAATCGCCATTATGCCGCCGTTGTTTAAAAGCGCGATTCGCCCGCAACGTTCCGCCTCGTCCATATACGGGGTGCTCATTATAATCGTTATGTTGGTCCTTAAAAGCGAGGAGAGTATCTTCCAAAAATCC
>Ga0315281_10014622_pt1 | contig 10572 bp, 8 predicted proteins | sample YL17G07_0_MG_FD_204540 | JGI IMG/M metagenome (GOLD analysis project Ga0315281, IMG submission 204540) | Sediment microbial communities from Yellowstone Lake, YNP, Wyoming, USA - YL17G07_0 | ecosystem: Environmental > Aquatic > Freshwater > Lake > Sediment | place: USA: Wyoming | collected... | reverse complement strand
AGCTCTCCCACGGGCTTGGTGTCCCAAAGGGCTAACGGGCTGTGCAGCCCCTCCCGAAAACTACACCACTCACTACAAAACGAAGCATACAAGGGGCTGGGGGAGAGGGTTTTGTTGTCGAATACGAACCAGACAGCGACTTGCGCGACACCGAGCAAGTGCCACTGCTGGAAGAAGGCGGCATTGAAGCCTTCATCCGCCGCGAGGTGCGGCCCTACACGCCCGATGCGTGGATTAAGCAGGATGCCACCAAGATCGGCTACGAGGTAAGCTTCACTCGCCACTTCTACAAGCCGCAACCGCTGCGCACGCTGGAAGAAATTCGCGCCGATATTCTGGCCGTAGAAAAAGAAGCGGAGGGTATGCTGGCGGAGATCATCGGAGAATCTACTCAATGAAGCTTGTTGCAGTCACCCTTAAAAACTTTCGCGGCTATCAGGATGAAAAAACAATCCAGATTGGCGACCTGACTACAATTATTGGTAGAAATGACGTAGGCAAATCTAGCATCTTAGAGGCGCTTGAGGTTTTTTTTAACAATGAGACCGTCAAGATCGACAGTGGGGATTGCCATGTTGCAGCAATAGACAGATCGGTAGAAATTACCTGCGAGTTTGCCAACTTGCCAGCAACCCTAATTTTGGATGCGCAGGCTCCGACATCTCTATCGGATGAATATTTACTGGCGGCAAACGGCAATCTCCGTATCAAAAAGACGTTTAAATGCACCAGTGCCGCTAAACCCAAGGAGGAGGTGTTTGTCTGTGCATATCACCCCACTGCTGCACAGTACGGCGATCTTCTTGAACTCAACAACACGGCACTGAAGAAGCGCCTGAAGGATATTGGGATTGATGAGGCCGATGTGCAACTCAACAGCAATCCCTCCATTCGACGAGCTATCTGGAGCGCTTGCCCTGATCTGTGTTTGGCCGGGGTAGATGTGTCCGTTGCAAAAGAGGACAGTAAACGGATATGGGAAAAGCTCAGCGAACACCTTCCACTGTTCGCCTTATTTCAAAGTGACCGCGCCAGCCGAGACTCGGATGCAGAAGTACAAGACCCAATGAAACTGGCAATTGCGACCGCACTTGCGGAGCCAGAGATTCAGCATAAATTGTCGGAGATTGTCGATGCAGTTCGAGCAAAAGCCGTCGAACTTGCCGAGCGTACCCATCAGACTCTTAAAAAAATTGACCCGGGCCTTGCGGGACAATTGATACCCGAATTCAAGGCCGATCCAAAGTGGGCTGGGCTGTTCTCGTTGGCACTAAACAGCGACCAAGGAATACCTGTCAATAAGCGTGGTAGTGGCGTGCGACGATTAATCCTCGTCAGCTTTTTCCGTGCAGAGGCAGAACGACGCCTTGCTCAGGGCTCCAGCCGAAACATCATCTACGCTATCGAAGAGCCTGAGACATCTCAGCACCCTCATAATCAGCGCATGCTGCTTGAGTCATTTCAAGACCTTGCGGCTGAACCGGGGTGCCAGGTTTTATTGACTACTCACAGCCCTGGATTCGCGAGCTATTTACCAATCGATAGTTTTCGGTTCGTGAGATCAGGTGATAACGGACAACCGCAGGTTGATACCGCTGTCGATGCTACTTGGGAGGCTATGGTGGCAGCACTTGGTGTCGTGCCAGATAACCGCGTTCGGGTTCTCGTTTGTGTAGAGGGACCCACCGATGTTGCGGCACTAAAATGCATGAGCCACTCGCTTCACAGCGCCGATACAGAGCTTCCAAATCTTGCCAATGACCCCAGAGTAGCTTTTGTCGTTCTCGGTGGTGGAACACTATCGCATTGGGTCAATGAGCATTACCTGAAAGGCTTGGGGCGACCGGAGGTTCATCTTTACGACAACGACGTCGCCAAATACGGAGATGAAATTGCAAAGGTAAATCAACGCACCGATGGGTCATGGGGGTTACAGACCGTCAAGTTGGAAATCGAAAATTATCTTCATCCCGACGCAATTAATGAAGGCCTCGGCATAGCGATTGCGTTCGGCGACGAGGATGATGTCCCAGCATTGGTCGGCAAGCAAGTAAACTGGAATCCGAACACCGCAAAACGTAAGCTTGCTCAAAACGCTTTCCCGATGATGACGGCAGACCGTATCGCGGCAAGAGATCCGAATGGTGAAATTGAAGGGTGGCTCCGTCGCATTGGAAAAATGTTATGAGCGTGGCGACAATAGACTATCCACAACAGGGATCGGGGGTAAGCAGTGTTGTGCTTGGCCTCAAGCCATATTCCGAATACAGGGACTCCGGTTTGCCATGGCTGGGTCAGGTGCCGGGACATTGGGAAATTAAACGCCTCGGAGCACTCTTGCGTGAGCGTGGCGAGAAGAATGATCGTGGTCAAATCACTGACGTTTTGTCGCTTATGCGAGAACGCGGCGTCATTCCCTACGGTGAAAAGGGGCGTGTTGGAAACAAGAAGTCGGACAACATAACTCGGTACAAAATTGTTCGCCCTGATGATGTTGTCGTGAACTGCATGAACGTGATTATCGGTTCGGTTGGAATATCTCGTTATACCGGATGTTTGAGCCCAGTTTATTACGTGCTGACTAGACGTTTTGAAGAGGACAACCCGAACTACTTGAATGCCTACTTCCAAACCAAATTATTCCAACTCAGCCTAGTTCGAATCGGGAATGGAATTCTTTCTCATCGCATGCGAATCCCTATGGAGTTGCTCAAATGTGAACTTTTTCCACGTCCTCCCACCAATGAACAAGCCGCCATCGTCCGCTTTCTCGACCACGCCACGCATCGGCTGGACAGGGCGATACGAGCCAAGCGCAAGACCATTGCGCTGTTGAATGAGCAGAAGCAGGCTATCATCCACCGCGCCGTCACACGCGGCCTTGATCCCGATGTACCGCTCAAGGACTCGGGCATTCCCTGGCTGGGGCAGATTCCGGCGCATTGGGACACGCCTCTGTTGGGACGTTGTGTGACGCACATTGAGCAAGGTTGGAGTCCGGTAGCGTCCGAGGGCGAATTTGACGCGGATCAATGGGCGGTGCTTACACTCTCGTCTGTAAGGCGCGGAGTTTTTAATCCAGCGGCAATCAAGCCCGTATCAAAGTCCGCTCAGATACCCAAAGGCATTGAGGTAGCAAATGGTGATGTACTACTTACCCGCTCGAACACGCGAGACAGAGTTGGTGATGTCTGTATCGTTGATGGAGTCCGTCCGAAAACTATTCTCTGCGATTTAATCTACCGCCTTACTATCCAGGAAAAACTCTTACATCCAAAATTTCTGGTTAACCAGCTGCTAAGTCCATACGGGCGCGGACTGATTGAGCGAGATGCACGTGGCTCTAGCGGGACAATGCCGAAAATATCGCAGAGCCATATTAACTCATGGCGAATTCTGCTGCCTCCTATGGAAGAGCAACAAAAAATTATTGCAAGCATTAACTCGGAAACAATTCATCTTGTTTCTACTATTCAGCGCATCGAACGCGAAATCGAACTCCTGCGCGAATACCGCACCCGCTTGATAGCCGATGTGGTCACCGGCAAACTCGACGTACGCGAGGCCGCCGCGCGGCTGCCTCAAGTCGAGGAAGCGCCCACCGAAGAGCCGGAGCTTGCGGAGATGGAAGAGTCTGGTGAAGAATTGGCCGAGGAGAACGCATGACCACCGACCGCCCAACAGATTACCTTGTCAGCCTGGTGCGGGAACTGTGCAAGTTGCCGCATGAGACCGAGTGGGTCGAGTTCAAGCTGAACGATGCCGAGCCGCAGCAGATCGGGGAATACCTGTCGGCCTTGGCAAATTCGGCGGCACTGGCGGGCAAGGCATTCGCCTATCTGGTGTGGGGCGTCAGCGATGGCGAGCACACGGTGGTCGGTACGAAGTTTTCACCTGTTGCAGCCAAGGTGGGCAACGAGGAGCTGGAGAGCTGGCTGCTGCGCTCGCTGGCGCCGAAGATTCATTTTCGTTTCTTCGAGGTAGCGGTGGACGGGCTGCCAGTGGTGATGCTGGAGATCGAGCGCGCCTTCCGCCAGCCGGTGCAGTTTCAGGGTGCGGAGTTCATCCGCGTCGGCACTTATAAAAAGCGCCTCAAGGATTTTCCCGAAAAGGAACGCGCGCTGTGGCGGCTGTTCGACAAGGCGCCGTTCGAAAACGGTGTGGCGGTTGAGCGGGCACCCGATGAGGAGGTGCTCAGGCTGCTGGATTACCCGGCCTATTTTGATTTGATGGAACGCCCGTTGCCGGAGAATCGTGCCGGCATCCTGGCCGCGCTGGAAGACGACAAGTTGATTGTGCCCTGCGAGGCGGGTGGCTGGAATATCACCAACCTTGGCGCGATTCTTTTCGCGAAGCATCTGGATGACTTCGCCGTGCTCAAACGCAAAGCCATGCGGGTGATTCAATACCACGGCAATAGCCGTACGGATGGAGGCAAAGAGCAGGTTAACGGCAAGGGCTACGCCAGTGGTTTCGAGAGCCTCATCGGCTATGTGAACGGGCTGCTGCCGTCCAACGAGGTGATCGGCCAGGCGTTGCGCAAGACCGTGCCGATGTTTCCCGAACTGGCGGTGCGCGAGCTGGTGGCGAATGCGCTGATCCATCAGGATTTCTTTGTCACCGGCGCCGGGCCGATGGTGGAAATCTTCGACGACCGCATCGAGATCACTAATCCCGGCGAGCCGTTGGTGGATACCCAGCGCTTCGTGGATACGCCGCCGAAATCGCGCAATGATGGCATTGCCTCTTTGATGCGCCGCTTTCGTATCTGTGAGGAGCGCGGCAGCGGCATCGACAAGGTGATTGCTCAGATTGAGTTGTTCCAGCTTCCGGCTCCGATCTTTGAAGTACCGGAGGGATTTACCCGAGCGGTTTTGTTTGCGCATCGCCCTCTGACTCAGATGGACAAGGCAGATCGGGTTCGCGCCGTGTATCAACATGCCTGCCTGCGCTATGTCAATCGAGGGCAGTTGACCAACACTTCGGTGCGTGAACGTTTCGGCATTGAGCCTGCAAATAAGGCGGCTGCTTCGCGTCTGATTCGCGAAGCGCTTGATGCCGGGATGATTCGCCTGGTGAATAAAGATGTGGGGGATAAGCTCCGTGCTTACCTGCCCAAATGGGCTTGATATTTAGTTGATGGGTAGTTGATGGATTGCTGGTTTTTACCAGATAAAAATCATTAGAAGCCTGTAAAAACAAAGGGTTGTCGAATTTGATTTAGTTGATGGGTAATTGATGGGAGTGCAATAAATGACCACGGATACCAGCGAAAAAGGCCTCGAAACGCTGATCATGCGCCACATGACCGGCACGGACGGTCTTACCGTGGCGCCGAACATGGCGTCCTACGCACCTCCGTATTTCGGCTGTACCGGTTACTTCGCGGGCAGCGCCCACGACTACGACCGCGCCCTTGCGCTCGATGTGCCGCAGATGTTCGCTTTCCTGCATGCCACTCAGCCCGAGGCTTTCAAGAAGCTGGGGATGGCTAACGCCGGCGATGTCAAAGATATCAACCGACTCAGGTTTCTTACCCGCATTTCGTCCGAAATTGGCAACCGCGGAATCATCGACGTACTGCGCAAGGGTGTTGAACACCATCCTGCCGGCCACTTCGATCTTTTCTATGGCACGCCATCAGAAGGCAACGCCAAGGCGCAGGCGCTGCACGCAAAGAACCGCTTCTCGATTACGCGCCAGCTTGCCTACAGCATCGACGAGTCGCGCCGCGCGCTCGACCTGGGACTCTTCATCAACGGCCTGCCCATCGCCACCTTCGAGCTGAAGAACAGCTTGACCAAGCAGACGGTGGAAGACGCAGTGGAGCAATACCGCCGCGACCGCGACCCGCGTGAGCGGCTCTTCGGATTCGGCCGCTGTGTGGTGCACTTTGCGGTGGACGATAGCGAAGTGCGGATGTGCACCGAACTGAAAGGCAAGGGGTCGTGGTTCCTACCCTTCAATAAGGGTTACAACGACGGCGCAGGCAATCCGCCCAACCCACAGGGCATTAAGACCGACTACCTCTGGAAAGAGGTGCTCACCCCGGCGGGGCTGACCGACATCCTCGAAAATTACGCGCAGATTGTCGAGACGAAGAATGCGAAGACGGGCAAGAAGAAGCGCAGCCAGGTTTTCCCCCGCTATCATCAGCTCGGCGTAGTGCGACTGGCGTTGGCCGATGTGCGCGACCACGGCGCGGGCAAGCGCTATCTCGTTCAGCATTCGGCGGGCAGTGGCAAATCAAATTCCATCGCCTGGCTTGCGCACCAGCTCATCGGCGTGAAGTGCTGCGGCAAGGAGGTGTTCGACTCGGTGATCGTGGTCACCGACCGGCGTATTCTCGACGACCAGATTCAGAAGACCATCAAGCAATTCATGCAGGTGGGCGCGACGGTGGGCCACGCCGAGCACTCGGGCGACCTGCGCAAGTTTATTCAGGAGGGGAAGAAGATCATCGTCTCGACGGTGCAGAAATTCCCGTTCATCCTGGACGAGATTGCTACTGAGGGCGGCAAGATCTTCGCCATCGTTATTGACGAGGCGCATTCGAGCCAGGGCGGCAAGACTTCGGCGGCGATGAGCAAGGCACTGGGCGATACGGCGGGCGGCGAGGATGAGGAGAGCGACCCCGAAGATACGGTGAACGAGGCGATTGAGATGCGTATGGCGGCGCGCAAGATGCTGACCAACGCCAGCTACTTCGCTTTCACCGCCACGCCCAAGAATAAGACGTTGGAGATGTTTGGCGAGGCGCTGCCACCCGACGCCGAGGGCAAGGTCAAGCACCGGCCCTTCCATAGCTACACCATGAAGCAGGCGGTCGAGGAGCGTTTTATCCTCGACGTGCTCAAGACCTATACGCCGGTGGACAGCTACTACAAGCTGATCAAAAAAATCGAGGGCGACCCGGAGTTCGACACCAAGCGGGCGAAGAAGAAGCTGCGCAAATATGTGGAGAGCCACGATCACGCGATCCGGCTCAAGGCAGAAATCATGGTGGACCACTTTCACGAGCAGGTGCTCGCCGCGGGGAAGATCGGTGGGCAGGCGCGGGCGATGGTGGTCACCAGCGGCATCGAGCGCGCGATCCAGTATTACCACGCCTTCAAGGATTATCTCGTTGAGCGTAAGAGCCCGTATCAGGCCATCGTTGCGTTCTCCGGCGAGCACGAGTACGGCGGGGTCAAGGTGAGCGAGAAATCGATCAACGGGTTTTCGAGCGGTGACATCGCCGAAAAAATTCAGGAAGATCCGTACCGCTTCCTGATTTGCGCCGACAAGTTCCAGACTGGCTACGACGAGCCGCTCTTGCACACGATGTACGTGGACAAGCCGCTCTCAGGCATCAAGGCGGTGCAGACGCTGTCGCGGATCAACAGGGCGCACCCGCAGAAGCATGATTGCTTTGTGTTGGACTTCCAGAACAACAGCGAGGCGATTACCTTCGCGTTCCAGGACTACTACCGCACCACACTTTTATGCGAGGAGACCGACCCAAACAAGCTGCACGACTTGAAGGCGGCACTCGACAATGCGCAGGTTTATACGCTCGATCAAGTGCAGCAGATCGTTGAGTTATTCCTCGCTGGGGCCGACCGTGACAAGCTCGATCCGATCCTCGATGCGTGCGTGGCAGTGTATGTGAACCAGCTCGACGAGGATGCTCAAGTGGACTTCAAAGGCAAGGCCAAAGTTTTCTGCCGCACCTACGACTTCCTTGCCTCGGTGATGCCCTACACCAACCGCGACTGGGAAAAGCTCTCGATCTTCCTCAATCTGCTGACTCCCAAGCTACCCGCCCCTAAGGAAGAGGACCTTGCCAAGGGCATCCTCGAAACCATCGACATGGAAAGCTACCGCGTCGAGAAGAAGGCAGTGATGAAAATCGCGTTGGCTGATGAGGATGCGCAAATTGAACCCGTCCCGACTGGCGGGGGAGGGCATAAGCCCGTGCCTGAGCTTGATCGCCTGAGCAACATCCTCAAGACTTTCAACGACAACTTCGGCACGCTGTTCACCGATGCAGATCACGTTGCGAAGCGTATCCGCGACGACATCGCCCCCAAGGTCGCCGCTGATGTAGCCTACCAAAATGCTAAAGAAAACACACCTCACACCGCGCGTATGGCGCACGATCAGGCACTCGGCAAAGTGATGCAATTACTCTTGAAGGACGACACCCAGGTCTATAAACAGTTTGTGGAAAACGAGTCGTTCCGCCGCTTCATCGGCGACATGGTGTTTGAGCTAACGAACCAATGATTGCCGATCACCCACACGGTCTTGAGCACCTGCAGGCGCGCCTGGTCGATCTCGATACGCGAGCCGCGATCTGGAAATGCCGCCGTTCGATGGACAGGGCGGGTTGGGCAAGATGGTTCAATTGTTCGGCGCGACGCTGAAAGCGTTGCCGGATGAATTAACAAAGTGCTTGTCGCCTGATTTTGCTACAATCCACATATAGCACATATACGAGGAGAATCTCATGGCGCAACTGCATTGTTATGTTCCTGAAGAGGTTGCCGAGCAGGCTCAGCGCCGTGCTGAACAAGCTGGCCTGAGCCTGTCGCGCTACCTGGCGGAGTTGGTCAAGCGTGATGCTGTCGCCAGCGCAGGTTGGCCGGAAGGATACTTCGAGATTTTCGGCTCGTGGGAGGGCGAGCCGCTGGTGCGCGAACCGCAAGGAGCCTTTGAGGTGCGTGCCGAGTTGAAATGATTTATCTGCTCGATACCAACGTCTGTATTCATCTGCTGAACCAGCGTCACCCCGCCATCGAGCGCCATTTTGCGCTTCATGGCCCAGCCGGCATTGCGCTTTGCAGCGTCGTCAAGGCCGAATTGCTCTGCGGTGCTCGGCGCGGCCAGCGGGCCGAGGCCAACCTGCAACACCTCAAGACTTTTTTTGCACCGCTGCACAGCCTGCCCTTCGATGATGCCTGCGCCGAGCACTATGGCCAGATTCGTGCCGGCCTGCTGGCTCAGGGCAAGCCCATCGGCCCCAACGATCTGTTTATCGCCGCCATCGCCCGCGCCCATGATGCCACCCTGATTACCCACAACACCGCTGAATTCAGCCGCGTGGCAGGGGTACGGATGGAAGATTGGGAAGTGGCTTAACAGTTTGTCAATCATCCAGGCAGTCTTGAGCACCAGCAGGCGCGCCTGATCGATCTTGTTGCGCGAGGTGAAGATTGGCCCTACCCAATATTCACCGCGGAAAAACCGTCAGATAAGCCGCACTCGCCCCCAGCGTTTCCTGGCTTTTCTTGATTTCCATTTTGGCGATGGAACGCAGGTGCACTTCATCCGGGCCGTCTGCATAGCGCAGGGCGCGCCCCCAGGTCCAGTGATCCGCGAGCGGCGTATCGGGGCTGATGCCCATTGCGCCGAAGGTTTGCATGGCGCGGTCGCACACCGTCGTATGCAGCGTGGGCACCAGCGCCTTGATCATGGCGATCTCCTTGCGCGCCGCCTGGGCGCCCAGATTGTCGATCATCCACGCGGTCTTGAGCACCAGCAGGCGCGCCTGATCGATCTCGATGCGCGAGCGCGCGATCCACTCGGAAATGACGCCGTGCATGTGCAGATACTTGCCGAAGGCTTTGCGCTCCTGCGCGCGCTCGATCATCAGTTCCAGCGCCAGTTCGGCTGCGCCGATGGAGCGCATGCAGTGATGAATGCGTCCCGGCCCAAGGCGCGCCTGCGCCAAGGCAAAACCGCCGCCCTCTTCGCCCAGCAGGTTGCTGACCGGCACGCGCACATTGCGAAAGACGATTTCGCAATGTCCCTCGGGGGAGTAGTGATTCATGATGTTGATGTTGCGCACCGTCTCGACACCCGGCGTGTCGCGCGGCACCAGCACCATGCTTTGCTGTTTGTGCGATTCCTCGCCGGGGTTGGTCTTGCCCATCACGATGAAGATCCTGCAGTTGGGGTGCGCGGCGTTGGTGATAAACCACTTGCGGCCATTGATCACGTAATCGCCGCCTTCGCGCTTGATCGAAGTGGCGATGTTGGTCGCGTCGGAGGAGGCGACATCCGGCTCGGTCATGGCGAAGGCGGAGCGAATCTCTCCATTGAGCAGAGGCGTTAGCCACTGCCTGCGCTGATCCGCGGTGGCGAACATGTGCAGCAGTTCCATGTTGCCGGTGTCCGGAGCGTTGCAATTGAAAACCTCTGGCGCCCAGGCGACACGCCCCATGATCTCGGCGAGCGGGGCGTATTCGAGGTTGGTCAGACGCGTACCCGGTTCGTCGTCGCGCAGGTGCGGCAGAAACAGGTTCCACAACCCTTCCGATTTGGCGAGCGCCTTGAGGTCTTCCATGAACGAAACCGGAAAAGTTCCGGTATGCACTTCTTCCTGATACTGGCGAATGCGCGGAACGATATGTTCGTCCATGAAATGTCGCACGCGCATGCACAGTTCTTCTACCTTGGGGGTGTATGCGAAGTCCATCGTCGCCTCATTTATTTATAGATGTTTCCACAACTCGTGACGCTGCTTCCCCTCTCCCGGCCTGTCGGCCCCTTGCAGGGCGCATCGCCCGCTGCATCGGGCGACCGTTC
>Ga0315281_10014621_pt1 | contig 10573 bp, 9 predicted proteins | sample YL17G07_0_MG_FD_204540 | JGI IMG/M metagenome (GOLD analysis project Ga0315281, IMG submission 204540) | Sediment microbial communities from Yellowstone Lake, YNP, Wyoming, USA - YL17G07_0 | ecosystem: Environmental > Aquatic > Freshwater > Lake > Sediment | place: USA: Wyoming | collected... | reverse complement strand
GGATCGGGCCCGCCAGGCCGGTTCGCAGGTGACCCCGGACTACATGCGCTTCGACTACCCCTTCGACCGCGCGCTCACCGACGGCGAACGCCGCACCATCGAGGACGAGGTCCGCCGGGTCATCCGGGAGGACCGGCCCGTCACCATCGCGTTCATGGGCATGCAGGCGGCCATCGATGCCGGTGCCGATGCCTTCTTCGACGAGAAGTACGGCGAGACCGTGCGCACGATCCGCGTCCAGGATTTCAGCTTCGAGCTGTGCGGCGGGACGCACTGTCGCGCCTCGGGCCAGGTTGGGAGCTTCGTCATCGTCAGCGACCGGAGCATCGGGTCCGGAATGCGCCGGATCGAGGCCCTCACGGGTGCCGGTGCCGATGCGTATCTGCGCGCCCGTTCGGACGCGCTGGAGGCCGCGATGGCGACCGTCGGCGCGCAGACCGTCGAGGCCGTCCCGTCCCGTATCACGGCGCTCCAGGACGAGCTCAAGGAGATGAAGCGGCGGCTGAAGGCGGGTGGCGGTGCCGGCGGGGGAGTCCCGAAGGCCGCGGCGCTGGCGGCGGCCGCGATGGAGGTCGCGCCCGGCGTCCGTCTCGTGGCCACGCCCGCGGCCTGGGAATCCCTCGACGCCATGAAGGCTGCTGCAAAGGAGATCCGCGCTGCCCTGCCGAGCGGGGTCATCGCGCTTGCCCTCGAGGCCGATGAACCACAGCTTTTCGTGGTCGTCTCCGACGACCTGGTAGCGCGCGGTACCTCCGCCGGCGACCTCGTCCGGGCGGCCATGATCGTCCTCGTCGGCAAGGGCGGCGGCAGTCCGCAGATGGCGCAGGGCAGGGGAACGCGCCGCGAAAGCATCCCCGCGGCGCTCGCGTCCATCGAGGCCGCCCTCCGGGGGTCGGCCGGGTAGCCGGCGCCATGACCTTCCTGCGGCGCCTCTGGCAGCGCGAGAGGGATGGCGTCGCCCTCACCGTCTGCACCGCGCTCGATATCGGGACCGAGTTCGCGAAGGCGCTGGTCTTCGAGATCGAGGATGGTGGGCGCGGGATCGTTCGCGGGGTCGGCCGCAAGCGCCAGGGACTCTCCCACATGCAGTCCGGAACCGTCGCGGATATCGCGGCCGTCGTCGACAACTGCGCCGTCGCCCTCCAGGAGGCCGAGGAGATGGCCGGTTTCCGGCCGACCCAGGTCGTGATCGGGATCGCCGGCGAGCTGGTCAAGGGCTTCACGACGGCACACGCACAGGAGCGCGCACGGCCGGACACTCCGATCATCGAGGCCGAGCTGCAGAAGCTGATCGAGGGAGTGCAGCGCGAAGCGCTCCGCGAGGCGGAGCGCTCGATCACCTGGGAGACCGGGCTTGCCAACGTCGATGTCCGGCTCGTGCATGCGGCAGCGGTCGGGGCCTGGATCGACGGCTACGCGGTCACGAACCCGGTCGGGTTCCGCGGCCGCCACGTCAAGATCGCGATCTTCAATGCGTTCGCCCCACTCGTCCACCTCGGCGCGCTCCAGAGCGTCGCAGAGCGCCTCGAGCTAGACCTGCTCGAGGTCGTGGCCGAGCCGTACGCGGTCGCCCGGGCCGTCAACAGCGAGCAGGTTCACCAGGGCGGCGCCCTGTTCATCGATGTCGGCGGCGGGACGACGGACGTGGCCCTCGTCCGCCAGGGCGGGATCGAGGGAACGCGGATGTTCGCCCTCGGGGGCCGGGCCTTCACGAAGTCGATTGCCGACCGGCTGGAGCTGCCCTTTCCGCGCGCCGAGGCGCTCAAGGTGGACTATGCGCGCGGCATCGCGGGCGACCGGACCGAGGCGGTTCGCCAGATCATCGGCGACGACATCGAGGTCTGGGCCGCGGGCGTCGAGCTGGTCATGGAGGAGCTTGCCGGCGGCGACCTGCTGCCCGGCCGGATCTACGTCTGCGGCGGCGGCTCCCGCCTCCCCGAGGTCCGCGAGGTCCTCGCTGCCCCTTCGTTCTCGAAGGGTCTGCCGTTCTCCCGGCCGCCCGAGGTCAGCCTGATGTCACCCGACCAGATCGAGTCGATCCGGGACGAGACGCGACTCCTCGTTGATCAGCAGGACGTGACGCCGATGGGCCTGGCCCACCAGGCGATCCAGCTGGGCGTCAGCTCGAACCAGCTGGACGGCGCCTTGCGGCGTGTCGTCCGCGGAATGAGGATCTGACGATGGGGGCGATCGTCTACCTCGACGTCGATGACGAGATCACCTCGGCGGCGGCGCGCATTCGCGCCCTCGAGGCGCTCCGGATCGGTTTGGTCCTCCCGCTCGGCTCGCGGGTCGCGACCTCGCGGATCAACTTCCGCCTCCTCGCGCGCGAGGCCGAGGCACGCGGGAAGCGGCTCGAGATCATCGCCGGCGACGCGTCCGCCCGAGCTCTTGCCGCGTCGGCGGGCCTGCCGACCCACGTGTCGGTCGCCGCGTTCGAGGCCGAGGTCTCCGTTCGTGGATCGAGCGCGAATGTCCGGGCAGCCGCGCGACCGGATGACGCGGCTCGCGCGGACCCCGGGATGGTCATCCCCTCGCTTCGCGGCCCGGCCCAGGCGCCGGTGGTTCCGACCGTCGGTCGCCGATCGGGCGGTGGGGGAATGACGGGACGGACCCTGGCCATCGTGCTGGCCGTCGTCGTCGTCCTCGCCGGCGCGGGAACCGCCGGGTTCCTGCTCCTCCCGAGCGCCGAGGTGACGCTCGTGCCGGCGAGCCTCGCCATCGGACCACTCCATTTCAGCGTCACGGCCCAGGCGGGTATCACTCAGCCGGACCCGGTCAACCTCCTGGTCCCGGCGACGACGTTCCGCTTCGATGTCGAGGCGTCCTCGACATTCCCGGCTACCGGCGTGAAGGTGGACGAGACCCCGGCGACCGGCGAGGTGACGTTCAGCAACCTCGATACCGGGGGTTCGAACACCATCGCCGCCGGCTCGCTCGTCTCGACCCAGGACGGCGTCCAGTTCCAGACGACCGGGGTGCTGACCCTCCCACCGGCCCAGCTGGTCTTCGGGCCATCGTCGATCGAGCTGCAGCCTGCCACGGGCACCGTCGGGATAGAAGCCGTGCTTCCGGGGCCGGCCGGGAATGTCGAGGCCGGGAAGATCCGGATCGTCCCGTCGAAGGAGAACTCGGTACTCACGAAGGTCTTGAACGCCGCGCCGACGACCGGCGGGACGCACACCGAATCACCGGAGGTCGCCCAGGCGGACATCGATGCCGCGCTCGGTGTCCTGCAGGGCCAGCTCGTGACCTCCTTCGATCAGAAGGTGGCCGCCGCGACCGGCGTGCCGCCCGGCACGACGCTCTTCTCGGCGACGGCCGTCCTCGGGGACTCGGCGCCCAGCGTCGATCCGGCGACGCTCCCCGGGACCGCCGGCGCGGAATTCCAACTGGGTCTCAAGGCCACGGGGACCGTCGTCGGGGTCGACCCCGGGCCGGTCGCAGCGCTCGCCGACGCGCGCCTTCGGACGGCAGTCGGGGACGGCTACTCAATCGTGGATGCGACGATCCAGACGGCGATCGGGTCGCCGATCGTTGCCGGGGCCACGGTCTCGTTCCCCGTCACCGTGAGCGCGACCCAGGTGCGCGACGTGGACGCGGCGGCCCTGAGGGCACGCATCCGCGGCCTGGGCGTGCCGCAGGCGCGCTCGCTTCTGGGTGCCTACGGCGAGGTCACGATCCGCGTCTGGCCCGATTGGGTCACCACCATCCCGACCAACGACGGCCGTCTCGTCTTCACCGTTGCGCCGGCGGACCTCGGCGCGTCGCCCGGTCCCGACGGCTCGGCCGCCCCGGGTGCGCCCGGGAGCACGGCGCCGTGACGCGCCTGCTCGGGATCGACCTTGGCGAGCGGCGGATCGGCCTGGCGGTCGCCGAGCCGGGCCGTGAGCCCGTGCGCCCCTTGACGACCGTCCCGCGGGGCAGCGATCTGGCCGCGGATATCGCTCGCTTCCGGAGCGTGGTCGGGGAGCAGCGGATCGATGCCCTCGTCGTGGGACTCCCGCTCGAGGCCTCGGGCGCGGACGGGCCGATGGCAATCGGGACTCGGGCCTGGGCGGCCGGGATCGGCGAGGCGCTCGGCCTGCCGGTCTTCATGCGCGACGAGCGCCTGTCGAGCCATGTCGCGGAGACCAGGCTCGGGCCGATGCCTCGCGGCCGGGCCGGCGGTCCGCCATCGCGAACCCAACGGGAACGCTATCGTGCCCGGGTGGATCGCGAGGCCGCCGCCATCATCCTCCAGGACGAGCTCGACGCGCGGGCCCTCGACGCCCACGCCGGCGAGGACGAGGCGTCGCGGTGAATGTCCGCGGCGGGCGTGGTCCGCGGGATGGTGCCCGACGGATGGACCCGGCGTCCCGTGACGAGGCCGACATGCCGAGCTGGCGCGCCTCGGACGGGCGCGGCAACCCACGCCCCGGCCGGCGGCAGGATCGGCGGGGGAGGGGTGGCCACGGGCTGCCCGGCCTGCTCAGGTTCGTGCTCTTCACGGGCATCCTCGGCGCGGTGGTCGTCATCGCCGGGCTGACGGCGCTCCGGCCGCTCGTGCGAGCCGCGGTCGTGGGCTGGGCGTGGGACAACCCCGGCTCGCTCCGGGTCGGGTTCGTGGCCCAGTTCATTCGCGAGGACCTGGGCCCCGCCCTGACCCTGGCCGCGGACGGAAGCAGTGCGGACGTCGCCTTCGAGGTCCAGGCGGGCGATACGGTCGCGGCCCTCGCCCCGCGCCTCCACGAACAAGGGTTCGTCGTCAATGAGCGGGCCTTCATCTTCACCGCGACCGAGGCGAGCCTCGCCGATCGGCTCGAAGCCGGCCTCTTCATCCTGCGCCGGGACATGACCCCCGGCGAGGTCGTGACCGCGCTCGTGGAGGCGAAGGTCGTGGTGACGACCGTCGATGTCACGTTCCGCGAGGGCCTCCGCCTCGAGCAGCTGGTCGCGAAGCTCCAGACGGTCGATTCGGGGGTGGACCCGAAGGCTTTCTACAACCTCGTCGCCAAACCCACGGCGAAACTCCTCGGGGAATACCCATGGCTGAAGCTCCCCAAGGGTGCGAGCCTCGAGGGCTTCCTCTATCCGGCCACCTACACGCTCGTGACGGCCGCGAACGGCGGCCCCTTCGAGGTCACGACCGCGGACGGCCTCGTCCGGATGATGCTCGACAAGTTCCACGATGCGGTCGGCGACATTCGGATGAACGTGCCGGACGCGCGGAAGCTGACCTTCTACGAGATCCTCTCGCTGGCGTCCATCGTCGAACGCGAGGCCGTGCTCGACGAGGAGCGACCGCTCATCGCCGGCGTCTACCAGAACCGACTCGACGGCAAGGGCGGGTCCAAGACCATCCTCAATGCCGACCCGACCGTGATCTACGCGGTGGATACGCTGAAGCTGGGCAAGCTCCCGTTCATCGACTGGCAGAACTACTTCTTCTGGAGCGTCCCGGAGGGCGGCGTCGGTGGCGTCGACGTCGGGTCCGCGCTCAAGGGCTACCAGACCTACCAGAACCGTGGTCTGAGCCCTGGTCCCATCTGCACGCCCACGGTGGCATCCATCGATGCCGCCCTGGAGCCGGACACCGCGAGTGGCTACCTCTACTTCGTGGCGATCCCGAACGGCAACGGCAAGCATGCCTTCGCAAAGACGCTCGCGGAACACAACGCCAACCTCCAGAAATACGGCTACCTGTGAGCCGTCGCCCATGAGCCGTCCGCCCGGCCCGACTTCCGGGTCGCCCTGGCCGCATCCGGCGGACTTCGCCGCGCCGCCGACCAGCGCGGACCTCGCGCGCTGGGACGAGGCCGACCGGGCCGCGCGCCCGCGCCGGCTCGACGCCCTGCGCGACCGGATGACCCGCGAGGGCGTCGACGGGTACTTCGGCGTCCGCTGGGAGCACATGCGCTACCTCACGGGGCTCCCGTTCGATGAAGGCGAGGTGACGGGCTCCGGCGATTCCGGCAAGTTCCTGATCACCGGGACCGAGTCGATCGTCCTGGCCGACAGCAGGTACACGCTGATCGTCCAGCGCGACGCTCCCGAGTCCCGTCTCTTCGAGTGCTACAACGCGTTGGCCGACCGCTGGCCGGATCTCGTGGCGGCTGCCGGAGTCACGCGCGTGGCCGTCGAGGCGATGTCCATCCCGCACCTGACCTGGGAGCGGCTCGAGGCCGCGGCGCCGGGCGTCGAACTGGTCCCCGTCGACGGCTGGGTGGAGGCGATTCGCCAGGTCAAGGAGCCGTCCGAGCTGGAGCGCGTTGCGGCGGCCTGTGCGGTTGCCGACCGAGCGCTCGCCTCGCTTCTACCGTCGATACGCGTGGGTGTCACGGAACGGGAGCTCGCACTCGACCTCGAGTGGCGCATCCGGACCGGCGGCGCCGAGCGCCTCGCGTTCGATGTCGCCTGCCTCGCGGGGGCGGAGGCGGCGCTGCCCCACGGCTCGCCGGGCCCGCGCCCCGTTCGGGGCGGCGCAGTGCTCCTCTTCGACTTCGGAGGGCAGGTCGCGGGCTACCGGAGCGACATGACACGCACGCTCTTCGTCGGTGAACCGGCGGAGCGCGACCTCGCCGTTTACCAGGTCGTGGCGGCAGCCCAGGATGCCGTCTTCGCGGCGCTCGCCGACGCGGTTGGGCCGGCCGCGCGCGAACGAGGCGCGCCGCTACCCGACGGTCCGGCCATGGACGCCCTGGCGCGGTCGATCATCGAGGCCGACGGACGCTGGCCCGTCTACGGGCACGGTCTCGGGCACGGGATCGGTATCGCCACGCACGAGCTGCCGGGCCTCGGCCGCCGGTCGGTGGTGACCCCGCTCCCGTCGCCGACCGTCTTCTCCGTCGAGCCGGGTATCTACCTGGAAGGCGAGACCGGGGTCCGGATCGAGGACCTCGTCGTACTCGATCAAGCGGGCGGTCGATCCGAGATCGTGACCCGGTTCCCCCGCGGTGTCGTCCTGGTCGGAGGCTAGCGAACGCGCGGACGAGCCGGCGACCGGGCGCCCCTGATCCCTCACGGATGCCCCTCGGCTACAATCCGCGGACAGCATCCGTCCACGACCCCGGCCCCGCGCCTCCCGCGCCCCGGCCGCCAGCCCAGGAGCCCCAGATTCCATGATCAGCACCGGCGAGCTGCGCAAGGGCGTCGCCATCGAGCTTGATGGCGATCTCTGGCAGATCCTCGACTACCACCACATCAAGATGGGTCGCGGATCCGCCCAGGTCCGGATCACCCTCCGCAACATCAAGCGTGGCGGGACCGTGGAGCGTTCGTTCCAGGCCGGCACGAAGTGGCCGCGGGCGTCCATGGAGCGCCGCCCGGTCCAGTTCCTGTATCGCGACGGGGACGACTACCACTTCATGGACAACGACTCGTACGACCAGTTCATGCTCCGGGCCGACCAGCTTGCCGAGACGGCCCAGTACCTCAAGGACGGCATGGTCCTCGATCGGACGACCTACCAGGGCGAGACGCTCGGTGTCGAGCTGCCGGTCACCGTGGAGCTCAAGGTCGTCACGACAGAGCCCGGCTTCGCCGGCGACACGGCCCAGGGGGCACGCAAGCCGGCGACGCTGGAGACGGGCCTCGTCGTCTCTGTGCCGCTGTTCGTCAGCGAGGGCGACACCGTCCGCGTCGATACGCGGACCGGCGAGTACCAGACCCGGGTCTGACGAGCGTGCGTCCCTTGCCGCCGGGGGCGATTGGACCGCGGATCCTCGCGGTCAGCGAGGCGGCGAAGGTGGTTGCGTCGCTCCTCCGGGCAGACGAGCGGCTGCGCGACCTGTGGGTCGAAGGCGAGGTCGGACGGGTCACGATCTCGACGGCCGGCCACGCCTACTTTGCCCTCAAGGACGACAAGGCCCAACTCGGCTGCGTCTGGTTCCGCGACGACCGGCTGCGGTCCGCGTTCCAGCCCCAGACGGGTCTGCGCGTCGTCGCGCATGGACGGGTGGACCTTTACGAGCCGCAGGGTGCCCTCCAGCTCTACGTCGAGTCCCTCCAGCCGTCGGGCCTCGGCGACCTGGCAATCCGCTTCGAGCAGCTCAAGGCGCGGCTCGCGGCGGAGGGGCTTTTCGACGCCGCCCGGAAGCGGCCGCTGCCGATCCGCCCGCCCGTGATCGCGGTCATCACCTCACCGACCGGGGCCGTCTGGAAGGACATCTGCCAGGTGCTCGCCCGGCGCTGGCCGCTCGCCCGCGTCCTCCTGGTCGCGTGCCAGGTCCAGGGGGAGGGGAGCGCGGCCAGCATCGTCGCCGCCTTCCGGCGGCTGGAGCGACACATGGGCGAGCTGCGTGACGCGGATCGTCCCGGTGACGCCCCGGTCGTGACGATCCTCGCCCGCGGCGGCGGCTCCATGGAGGACCTCTGGTCCTTCAACGACGAGGCGGTCGTGCGCGCGATCGTCGGCCATCCGGTGCCGGTGATCTGCGGTGTTGGTCACGAGGTGGACGTGACGCTGGCAGATTTTGCGGCGGATGTCCGGGCACCAACGCCCTCGGCGGCCGCCGAGCTGGCGGTCCCGGACCGGGCGGAGCTCTCGGCATCGCTGGCGCTCGGTGCGGAACGGATGCGGGGCGCCGCAGCGCTGGCCCTGGACACCGCCACGGGAAAGGTGGCCGCGGAACGGCGGCTGCTGGATCAGCTCCACCCGGCCGCCCGGCTGGCTGCCTCGCGGGAGCGGGCCGGTGAGCTGCTCGATCGGGCCACGCGGGCGGCGCGCTTGCGGCTGGCAGAGGGGCGGCGGCGAGAGGAGCGGCTCGCGGAGCGCCTGCCGCTGCTCATCGCGCGGCGGACATCGCTCGCCGCCTCGCAGCTGGCGGCAGCCGCGGCCGCCCTCGGTGCCCTCGGGCCGGGGGCCACCCTGGAGCGCGGCTACGCGATCGTCCGACGAACGTCGGACGGCGCCGTGGTCCGTGCGCCCGACGAAGCGCGGTCGGGGACGGCCCTCGCGATCCGGGTTTCGGGCGGCGAGTTCCCGGCGACTGCCGGCGATCGGGCCTGAGCCGGGCAATGGGCGAGGTCATCGCGTTCCTCGCCATCGCCGCCGTCGCCGGACTCCTCGGGCTGGGCTTGGGTATCTTCTTCCTGGCGCCGCGACTCTCGCGGCTCACGAATCGTGCTGACGAGGAGTCCGATGCCGGACGCGACTGAGACCCCGATCGATCGCCTGGCCTTCGCCGACGCCCTCGCCGAACTGCAGGCGACGGTCGCCGAGCTCGAGACCGGCGGGCAGCCGCTCGAGCGTTCGATCGCGCTCTACGAGCGCGGCGTGGCGCTCCACGAGCGTTGTGCCGTGCTCCTTGCCGAGGCGGAACTCAAGGTCCAGCAGCTGGTGACCCGGGCCGGTGGCGCGCTGGCCGCCATCGATGTCCACCCCGAGGATGCGCGCGAGGCCGAGTAGGCCCGCTCAGTCGGGCCGGGCGCCGACGAGGAAGAAGGACTCGACCTCGCCCTTGCCCTTCAGGGCGATCCGCCCGCGGCGCTCGAAGAGGAAGGCATCGCGCAACGACGTCTCGATTCGCCCGGTCACATGGACGCGACCGGCCGCGCCGTGCGATTCCATCCGCGCGGCCGTGTTGACCGTGTCGCCCCACAGGTCGTAGGCGAACTTGCGCCGGCCGATGACGCCGGCGACGACCGGCCCGGTGTCCATCCCGATCCGGATCCTGAGGCCGAGGCCGGTCTCGGCGGCGAGTCGTTCGCTCGCGTCGATGAGGTCGAGCGCCGCCCGTGCGACGGACTCGACATGGTCGGCCCGCGCCTCGGGCAACCCGCCGACAAGGAGATATGCGTCGCCGATCGTCTTGATCTTCTCGAGCCCGTGACGGTCAGCGATTTCATCGAACGCCGTGAAGATCCGGTCGAGGACGCGCACGACTTCCGCCGGCGCCGTCCGTTCGGCAAAGGGCGTGAAGTCGACGACGTCGGCGAACAGGACGGTGACGGCCGGGTGCGCGTCGGCGATCGTGCCCGCTCCGGCCTTCAGCCGGTCGGCGATCGCGTGCGGCAGGACGTTGAGCAGGAGCCCCTCGGAGCGCACGTGCTCGGCGTCCAGCGCCGCCATCGCCGCCTCGCGCTGGCGGACGAAGGCCTGCACCATGACGAACGACGTCACGGCGACTCCGAGAACGTTCAGGCCGAAGAACGCCGAGCGCACGAGTCCGGGCGGCGGAAGCGCACCGGCAGCCAGGGAAGGGTCGATCACGGTCGAGACGATCGTCAGTCCACAGAACGCGATGAACCATGGCAGCGCACCCCTTGCACCGAGGAAGAAGACGGCGCCGAGCGCGGAGACGAGCGCCCACAGCGAGACGGCGGACGAGGCGGCGTACCCGCCCAGCGTCCACTGCAGGGCAAACGGAAGGACCGTCATCAGCGCGACCTGGCTGGAGCGGAACGCGGCGAAGCCACGGCCGGTGGAGACGACGGTGAGGCCGATCACGGTCGCGACCTGGTAGGCGAACGGAATGGCCGCCGCGACCGGTCGGCCGAGGGCCACGAAGGTGCCGACCCACGCGATCGCCAGCCCCGCCACTGTCAGACTGGCGAGGACGAGCGTCGTCCGCCGGGCGCGCTCATCCGAGCC
>Ga0315281_10014620_pt1 | contig 10573 bp, 10 predicted proteins | sample YL17G07_0_MG_FD_204540 | JGI IMG/M metagenome (GOLD analysis project Ga0315281, IMG submission 204540) | Sediment microbial communities from Yellowstone Lake, YNP, Wyoming, USA - YL17G07_0 | ecosystem: Environmental > Aquatic > Freshwater > Lake > Sediment | place: USA: Wyoming | collected... | reverse complement strand
CACGCGTTTTTGCGTCATTCTCCCATTCCTTTCGTAAATCGTTCTCTGTCTTTTTTGTTTCGGCCAAGTAACTCGCGACTGTTCCACCCATTCTCTTAACGTCGTCTCCCAACTGGGCAAGCATCCGCTCGAGCTCTCCTTCGATAAGAACGCGGGGTAGGGGAATCTCGGTCTTCTCGATTATTTTTCCGATTATTTCGAGCCGACGTTTTTCCTTGGCTCGGAAAGTTTTTTCTTTTTCAAGATTCTCTTTTACCTTCGTCGTAAAGTCGACGACGTTTTCAAACGGTCCGACGGTTTTTACGAATTCATCTGTTAATTCCGGAAGCCCCGCCTTTTCTTCGCCTTCTTTTTTGACAGCACGGATTCTTCTTATTTCCTCGATGACGTTATCGACATCTTTTTCGGAAACAATTATCGGCTCATCTTTTGCCATCATTTCCTTTGCGAGTTTTTTGTAGTCGGGTAATTCAAAAGAAGGCAGGAGAGCAACGATAATTTTGAATTCAATCGGATTTCCGGGCGCGAGTTTCGTCACGGCGATGTGCGGTTCACCGATGGTGTCGAGTTTTTTCTCGATTAAAATTGCCGAGTATATGTCCTTGATGAAAAGTTCGGCCGCTTCTTCAAGTATTCCCATCTCGCCGACTTTCTCAAGAATCATTTTTTCCGGCGCGTGTCCTTTGCGAAAGCCCGGAATGCTGGCGTGTAGGGTTAAATGCGCAAGAGCTTCTTTTTTATATTTTTCAAGTGTCTCCGCGGGGGCGCCAACAATTATCTCCACCTCTGAATCCGGGAGCATTTTTATTTCGGCTCGGTCGTAAGCTTTTTCCATAGCGGCTTAGTTTATATTTATATAGATAAATTCGCAAGCCATAAATCGTCACATGTTATAGTGTCGGACATGATTGGCGTCTTTGATTCCGGATACGGCGGACTGTCTGTTTTTAAAGAATTGGTGAAAACTTTTCCCGGACAATCGTTCATGTATTTGGGAGATAACGCCCGGGCACCTTACGGTATACGTTCAAGTGAAATTGTCACCGAGTATGTGAAGGAAGCGGTAACATGGCTCTTCGGACATGGCGCAACGACCATTGTTCTTGCTTGTAACACCGCGAGCGCGGAGGCCCTGCCTAGTCTTCAAAAAGATTTCTTACCGAAAGAATTTCCCGGAAAAATTGTACTTGGGGTCATCGAGCCGACGGTTGAGTTTGTTGAAAAAAATGTTTCAAAAGAAAATGTCATAGCGGTCATCGGCACGCCGGCGACAATTCGTTCAGGAGCCTACGGCAGGGCTTTTGCCAACCTGGGTTTTACAAATGTCGTAGAGTGGGCAACTCCGCTTCTTGTGCCCCTGGTTGAAACGGGAACCGTGTCGGGACCAATGGCCGAGCATATTATTGCCGACGCACTTTCGCCTTTGACTCGTAAGGGAGTGGACGCCGTCGTGCTTGGGTGCACGCATTATTATTTTCTTCGCGATACGATTCAGAAACTATATCCACACTTGAAACTCTTTGATGCCTCTCTCGCATTTCCTTCGTACTTCAAGACGTTTCTAGAGAGTCATTCAGAAAGTTTCGGGAACAAAAAATTCCCTTCCCTCTCGTTCTATACTACAGACGAAGAAGAGGGTTTCGCGCACTTCGTTGAGGATAGGCTTGGTTTTTCTATTCTACCCTCCCGAGTGAAACTCACGTAGTGAGAAAAGTGAAATATTTGAAGATGGTAATAAAAAAACTCTCCGCGTTAGACGGAGAGTTTTTTAGAATGATTTTTACTGGGCGTTCAGTTGTGTCTCAATGGTTCCCATTTCCTGGTTCAGGCCGTTAACGTTTGTGGCATTAAGGTCTGTTTCAATCGAAGAAACAGTGTCAGAAGTTCCTTGAGATTTTAACGATTCAGTTTGGGCGTCAGGTTTTGCCATTATACTTGCCGCGCTTTCTTCCCCTGTTGTCGGCATATTTAGCTTTGAGCCCCAGAAGTAGAGCCCCCCGAGGATGATGACGAGAATGATGATAATGACGCCGACAATTGGGCCGACGGATTTCTTCGGAGGCTGGTTCATGGGAGGCATAGAGCTTCCCATTGAACCCATTCCGCTATTTTGTTGTGGAGGCATGTTTATAAAAATTATTTATTAGTAATTAATGAGATTCTGATTCAGATTGGGTGGTCGAGGCCAAGCCTTTAAGCACCTTGAAGGCATCGTTTAGAGACTTGTGAGCGTTCACAATATCATCTTGGGCACTTTTTGCGGACTGCTTCATGGAGTCCATTATGCTCTGTTGGGTGGAGCTTGCGTCTATACCAGAGACTATAGTTTTCATTGTGGCTACTTCACCTTTGGCGGTATCAAGCGAAGTCTTTGCCGATAGTAGAGCAGAGTCAACAGCGGAAGTGTCTTTACCCAGGGCTTTTACTTTTGCTGAGCGTGAAGCGATGCGGTCGGAAAGTTTGGAGAGGCGTTCGATAGCCACCTCAAAGCGCTTAATCATTCGATTGGCGAAAGCCTTGGCGATTTCAATCCGGTGTTTCAGGACCTTTTCCTTGATGCTATCGCGGCGGTCATTTTTGACTTCTCGGAGTGCTTCGTTGCGCTCTTTGACCAAGCCTCTGGTCGTTGTCGCAGTAGAAGAGCTGTGTTTTAGATCCCTGATGGCTTCACGGGTGTTATCTTTTATTTCGCGTGCTCTTTCGGTTGATGACGCGTTGATGGCTCTAATTGGGCCACCCAGACCTACCGCGGCGTTGGCGATATTGAAAGTTGTGCACAAACCAATGACAACTCCGCCCAATAAAATTACGTGTCTGAATTTGAAATTTCCGCGTTTCATATTGCCTTAATTTTTTATGGAAGGACAGGTTAATTTCTGTCCGCCTTGCAGACTATTATACAAAACCGCCGCCTCCTAAGGAAGCGGCGGTTGTTGATTTCTTTTTTGACGTTTACTTGCCGAATTTTTCTTTATAAAGTTCGCGTGAGCGGACTATCGCCTTTTTTGCCGACTCGACATCTTCGTAACCTTTTATTTCAACGACGGCCGATTTTCCTTTTAGCTGTTTGTAAGTCTCAAAGAAATGTACGTACTCCTTGAGGCTGTGCTGATTCAGGTCGGAGAGGTTCTTAACATCGTCCCAGCGCCGGTCGTCGACCGGAACGCCGATAATTTTGTCGTCCGCGTCACCGCTGTCAATCATTTTGAGCACTGCCACAGGCCGGACGCGGGCAAGAATGCCACTTTGGAGCGGGTATGTCGTTACCACAATGACATCAAGCGCATCGCCGTCGTCCCACAGAGTCTGCGGGACGAACCCGTAATCAAAAGGATACGGGGCGTTTGAATAGTTTGCCCGGTCGAGTGCAATCAAGCCGGTTTCTTTGTCTATTTCGTATTTATTATGCGAACCGGACGGAATTTCAATGATGACATTGATTTCATCGGGTAGCTTGTCGCCTGGAGTGAGGTCGTGAAGTAGATTCATAAACGAAAGTTAATAATCAATAATTAATAATCCAAAAATCAAGAAGAAATCAAGAAGAGAAAGATTTCCTAATGCTACTCTTCTTTGCTTTTTTTCTCAACGGATTCCTTATTCTCCCCATTGCTTGCATCAGCCGAGGCCACGGTGTCGCCCTTCAAAGAGTCGATATCGATGCGCCAACCGGTAAGCTTGGCCGCCAGGCGGACATTCTGGCCACCTTTGCCGATGGCGAGAGATTGCTGGTCCTCGGAAACTTCAACGTGAGCCTCGCGATTTTCCTGGTCTAGCTCAACCTTCATAACTTTTGCGGGAGAAAGAGCATCTTCGATGAATTTCTTCGGATCCTCAGACCACTCTATAATATCTATCTTTTCTCCGGCCAGTTCGCTCATGACGGTTGAAACGCGGACGCCGCGCTGGCCGACCAAGGACCCCACCGGGTCAACGTGCGGGTCGTTTGAATGGACGGCTATTTTTGAACGGCTTCCCGGTTCGCGGGCGATGGCTTTAACTTCAACCACGCCGTTTGCCACTTCCGGAGCTTCTAGTTCGAAAAGTTTAGCCAGGAATTTGGGATGTGAGCGCGAGAGGCGCAGATATACTCCACGCTGGCTTTCATCTACTGAATATAGATAGGCGCGGACACGCTCGCCTTGATTGTAGCGCTCGCCCGGGATTTGTTCTTCGTAGGGGAGAATGCCGGTGGCCCGACCCAAATCGAGATAAAGGTTACCGCGTTCCATCCGCTGGACGGTGCCGGTAACGATTTCGCCCTCACGCTTACCGAATTCAGACACGACGGATACTTTTTCGGCTTCACGAATTTTCTGGATGATAACTTGTTTAGCGGTTTGAGCGGCGATACGTCCGAAATCGCTCTTAGTTTCAAGCGGGAAGATAATTTCGTCATCAAGTTCCGCATCCTTCTTTATTTTCTTAGCGTCCTCAATGAGAATGTGATGCTCGGGGTTAAAACGCACACGGTCGTCTTCGAGATTGGGCTCTTCGCCTTCGACGTCCTCCTCCATACGCACGCGGGTGTCGTCGACAACAATTTTAACTTGGCTGAATTCGGCTGCCCCAGAGCCTAGCTCAAATTTAGCCCGAACAATCTGGCCTTTCTTGCCGTATTCTTTTTTGTAAGCGGTCGCGAGAGCCGCTTCGATGGCCTCGATTATTTTCTCGCGCGGAATACCGCGCTCCTCTTCAAGCTCGCCCAAGACCGAATTTATGACTTTTAGGTCTAACATGGTTGATTTTCTTAATGAGTAAAATGAGTATAAAAATTTTCACCCTATTAAATACGATTTGAGGCGATTCCGCAGGAACATTTTGCCGTGGTAGGTTTTAAGATATTTCTCTCGATGCATGGCGTCTCGTTTATCCAAACACGCTTCGTAGTACACAAGCTTGAGCGGGCGACGAGCCTTGGTCGAGATCACTTTACCACGGTGATGTTCCTCAAATCGTCCTTTCAAGTCCTCTGTGTATCCCACATAAAATTTCTTATCCTTTGTCGAAATAAGAACGTACGTGTAATACATGTCTGACTTGAAAGGATTTAACAGGGTTAAGAAAAATATAATCGCCTCCAGCTCTTTATTTTTCTAAAAAAAACGCCCGCCAAAGCGGACGAACAGGGATAGACAGGGCGGACTGACACTGACAAGGTCATGATACCAGATGAGTGTTTTTTGTCAAATCGCTCCAAAGTGGCCAGTTTCTGTGCATATCCTCGTTTCAATATAACGTTTTATCTAATAGAATGGAACAACAGATGGACTTCTTTGGAATTGGCCATATTGATAAAAAATATGTGATGGCTATCGTGGCCACTGTTGTTATTGTGTTTTCCACACTTTTCTATTTTGCCGACTGGTGGGGCCAGAGTGTTTTAAATGATACGAAGAATCTCTCTGAGGAGGAGAAGATGGATATTCTTAATGCGCTTGCCGAAAACTCCCCGCCCCCCCCTTCTGTCGCCGACAGACGGGAAATTGTTAACGGCCTCGCCAAGCAAAACACCGCCGGGTACCAATACTCCGAAGAAGGCAAACTTCAAGTTTTGAGACAACTTGAGGCAAATTCAAAAAATTAGCATGAATCAAAATAGACACACACTCGGGTTTCATACTGCGGTCGCCTTTACCTCGATTCTATTAATTTTCTCTCTTTTGTGGTCTTCGACGTATCTTTCACCGTTTCTTCCTTCTGCCTTTTCTAACCTTGTAGGCATTTCTGGAACGGCAAACGCGGCCGTTACTTCTCAAACATTTACAACTGCGGGCACCTCGACGTTCGCGGTGCCTGCGGGAGTTACTTCTATAACAGTCAAAGCCTGGGGCGCGGGAGGGGGAGGCAAGAGTAGTGCCGCCACCGGCGGTGGCGGCGGATTTGCCCAAGCCACCATTTCTGTAACCCCCGGGGAATCGCTTGAAGTAAAAGTTGGTGGCGGAGGCGGAGGCGGAGGCGGTGGTATTGGTTCTAATGGCGGCGGAGGCGGTGGTGGTTATTCCGCTTTGCTTCGTGGTGCGACTTTTCTTATTCAAGCCGGCGGCGGTGGAGGTGGTTCCGCCACTTTGACCGGCAATGGCGGCGCTGGCGGAGGTGTCAGTGGTGTTGCCGGCACTACCAGTAGCGGAGCTCGCGGTGGTGGTGGCGGAACAGCCTCTGCTGGCGGAGCCGGGGGCACCGGTTTCGCTGGCGGTGATGGAGCGGCTGGTTCGGCTAATCAGGGTGGCACCGGCGGTATCGCTGGTGACGGTAGCGGCGGCGGAGCCGGTGCCGGCGGCACTAATGGTGGCGGTGCTGGCGGCCCAACTGGCACTGGTACATCTGATGCCGGCGGCGGCGGTGGTGGCGGACGTTTTGGCGGTGGTGGTGGTGAGGCCGCCAGCGCTTCGGGTATTGCCGGCGGTGGTGGTGGTGGTGGGTCTAGCTTGGTGACTGGTACGAACACGGTCCAAACTGCCGGTTCAGGAACAACACCTGGTAACAACACCGATACCGATTATATTAGTGGCACCGGTGTTGGAAGTGCTGTTGTTGGGGAGTCCACTTGGGATATCCTCGCGGCCTCCTACCTCCAGGTTAAATCGGTCAGCGCACAGGACACATGGCCTATCAGCGTATTCTTCAAACCAGACGGCACCAAGATGTATATGGTCGGTTCTACTGGCGATGAAATCGACGAGTACAATCTATCCACCCCCTGGAATATCTCCACCGCTGTTTTTCTCCAAGTTAAAGCGGTCGGTTCGTGGGACACAGGCCCTTCCGGCATTTCCTTCAAACCCGACGGCACCAAGATGTACTTTGTCGGTAACACTGGCGCCGAAGTTGATGAGTTTAATCTCTCTACCCCATGGAGTGTGTCTACGGCCTCTTTTGTTCAAGTTAAATCTGTTAGCGCACAGGACGGAACTCCCACTGGTTTATTTTTCAAACCCGACGGCACAAAAATGTACGTGGTTGGCGGGACTGGCGATGAAATCGACGAGTACAATCTATCCACCCCCTGGAATATCTCCACTGCCGTTTTTCTCCAAGTTAAATCGGTCAGCGCACAGGACACGGCCCCAAAAAGCTTATTCTTCAAACCCGACGGCACCAAGATGTATATAACTGGTTTTAATGGCGCCGAAGTTGATGAGTTTAATCTTTCTACCCCGTGGAGTGTGTCCACAGCCTCTTTCGTACAAGCTCGAACGGTTTCCCTACAGGACACAGGGCCTCGAGGTCTCTTCTTCAAACCCGACGGTACCAAGATGTATATAACTGGCGATGTAGGTGTTGGAGTTTACGAATATGACCTAAACAATGCCCGTAATTTAGCAGGTGGCGGAGGGGCAGTGGTTATTACATGGGATATCGCTCCAGTGGCAACCCCCGCAAACACCTCCGGTTATGCCTGGAGCGAAAACATCGGCTGGGTTTCATTTAATTGTAAGGATAATATTGATACTTGTAGCACCACGAACTATGGTGTGTCGGTAGATTCAGTAAGCGGAATTATGTCTGGCTACGCTTGGAGTGAAAATGTCGGGTGGATTAGCTTCAACACGGCGGACACGACGGGGTGTCCTTATGGGACGTGCCAGGCAAAAGCTTCAAATGGAACAATAAGCGGGTGGGCAAAAGCACTTGCTACCGCCGACGGCTGGGACGGGTGGATAAGCCTAAATTGTTCTAACAATAATTCTTGTGGAACCCCTAATTACGGACTGACCATTTCCGGTTCTGCTTTTCATGGTTTTGCCTGGGGTGGAGATGTTATAGGCTGGCTTCAGTTTAATTGTTTGGATGATTTAAGCTGTGGTAACTTTGATTACAAAGTGAGCGCAACGTCCACCTCTACTCCGACCATACTTAATTTCACAGCCTCGAGTCCGGTGCAGGAAAATGGTAATTCTAGTCTCAATTGGGGCTCGTACGGCGCAAACGTCTGCACCGCTTCCGGCGGGTGGAGCGGGAATAAAGCTACCGGCACCACCACCGAAAGCGTCGGTCCACTTTCAGTCGATACCAGCTTTACCTTGACTTGCGCCAATTCCTTTGGAGATTCTGTTTTTCAAACCAGGAATGTTACCGTCAGCCCCAATCCAAGTTTTTCCCTTTCAAGCTCGAACAACATAAAGAAAAGTGGTATCCAAGCCAGGTCTTCGGCAACAACGATAAGAGCCAGCTCAATAGGAGGTTTTGGAAGCAACATCTCACTTTCCGCAAGCCCGTCAACATTGGGCGGGGTGCATGTTACTTACACATTTTCAGACACCCTGCTTTCCTCCGGCGAATATTCCACCGGAAGTATTCTATCCCTGACTAGCTCGTCAACAATTCCTGTCGGTCAATATATTATTACGATAACCGGTGATAGTGGGGGGGTCGCCAAGCAGACAAACGTTATCCTCAATATTTCAGGTTCGAGTCGGCGAATCGAGGAATTTTAGGTTGTAATTTAACAGTTAAAATTTATATGAAAAACTTCAGGAATCTCTTTTACAAAATCGGTCTTGGTGCTGGTATTCTCTCTCTTGCTTTAGGCATGAACTATCTCTACGCCGCCTGGACAGCCCCGACGGCACCGCCACCGGGGGGCAATGTCTCTGCACCGGTAAACATCGGCACCACCGCCCAGGTTAAAAACGGCAGCCTCTCTGTAAATGCCTTCTCCGCTTTTGGCAGTGCCTATGTGCAGGGGAAATTAGGGATTGGGGTTGTTTCTCCCTCATACAAAGTAGACATAGGGGGAACTCCCGGCACTGATGGTATTCGTTTCCCCGACGGCACGGTGCAGACCTCTGCGGGGGGAGGGGCGGGTAGCAGTACAGTAACCTCACTATCTCAAGGTTCAGGGATTACTTTGTCGCCGAATCCTATAAAAACAACAGGCACAATAAGTGCAGATATTGCCATTCTCCAATCAAGAGTGAGTGGTATATGTGCCAGTAATCAGGCAATTCGAGTTGTGAACGCAAATGGAACTGTTATGTGTGCCAATTTGCCCACGAGCGCTTTATGTACCTATTCTGGCCGCACATACTCTACGGGTGCTAGATGTAAGACTGGTAATAGTAGTTGTTCCGGTTCCTATTATTCTTTCAATTATAGTGAATGCCAGAGTGATGGCACATGGGTAGCTGGTGTCGTGTCTGTATTATGTACTTCCTCTGGACCTTACAGTGCTTGCTGAGTCTGATTGGTACTATTTAAAATGTCTCTTTTGTTATTTTTGTTTACTATAATTTAATAACAGTTAAAATTTATATGAAAAACTTCAGGAATCTCTTTTACAAAATCGGTCTTGGTGCTGGTATTCTCTCTCTTGCTTTAGGCATGAACTATCTCTACGCCGCCTGGACAGCCCCGACGGCACCGCCACCGGGGGGCAACGTCTCTGCACCGGTAAACATCGGCACCACCGCCCAAGTCAAAAATGGCAGTCTCTCGGTGAACGCCTTCTCCGCCTTTGGCAGTGCCTATGTGCAGGGGAACTTAGGGATTGGGGTTGTTTCTCCCTCATACAAAGTAGACATAGGGGGAACTCCCGGCACTGATGGTATTCGTTTTCCTGACGGCACGGTGCAGACCTCTGCTGGGGGAGGGGGTACGTTGACGATGTCATTCAGTAAATATATGCAAGTACAGCATCGAGTCACAGTAGATTATACTCTTACTGCCGGATGGATAACTCATACTATCAATTATGATGTAGAGAATTCTATTTCTGGCGCGTCACGAAGTGGAAATCAGATTATTCTCCCCGCAGGAACCTATTATGCAGACGGAGATGCAAGTGCCTTCAGTACTTCCCGTGTAAAAAATGTTTTATATAACGTAACCGATGGCATATATACACTCATTGGTCCCACTGGAAAACCAAACGGTGGTAGTTCAGACAACGGTGGCGACAGCTCTCAGATTGCCGGCAAGTTTATCATCACAGGAACCAAGACCTTCGAATTTCGAACATACTCCCAAGAGGGTGGGAGTTGCGTAACCACTAATGATACCGCTGCTGCAGATGTGTGTCTTGACTTGAGGATTTGGAAGCTTGATTAATGATTTGTGATTGTGGGAGCCTCAGTACACGTCTTTAATTAAGGGGGAGTCTGTATGTAACAAACAAACCGCCGCGCGAGAGCGCGGCGGGGTGTTTGGTGTTCAAAACTGGAGAAAAAACTCTTAACATTCTGATATACTTGTAGAGAATTAAGGAGCCACATGGGTGACTATAATTCTCACAACCGAGCACTTAGCCAGCAGACAAAGCTGTACCCTGATTTTATAAAATTTGTTGGTACTAGTTTAATGGTTAAGAAGGCGCAAGTTTAGCTAAGTGCTCGGTGGTGATTTCCATAGCCACTACACTTCTTTAAAATCAATCATGCACGTTGAAGAAAAACAACTCAAGGCGTTTCTCCTCGATTCCAATTTGGTGTCGAAATCTGAACTCGAAGACGCGGAGAAGGAGGCCAAAAAGCGAAAAACTTCCGTCGGGGATGTTCTTGTTTCAAACGGTAAGCTTTCGGATGATGATTTGCGACGGGTAGAGGCCTACGTGCTCGGTATTCCTTTCGTAAAC
>Ga0315281_10014616_pt1 | contig 10574 bp, 7 predicted proteins | sample YL17G07_0_MG_FD_204540 | JGI IMG/M metagenome (GOLD analysis project Ga0315281, IMG submission 204540) | Sediment microbial communities from Yellowstone Lake, YNP, Wyoming, USA - YL17G07_0 | ecosystem: Environmental > Aquatic > Freshwater > Lake > Sediment | place: USA: Wyoming | collected... | reverse complement strand
GCAGCAACGGGGGTGAGACCTTTCCCATCTTAATGAAGTAGAGGGCTGTTCAGAGGAGTGATATGGCCACTACTCACGTCGAGACACGCGAGGCGGAAGCCCCCCCCGAGCCCCAGAAGGTCCTAAACGATCTCAGCATTCAGGTAGCCACCGTCAACGGCTCCGGAAGCCAGACGGCCAACACCGTCCTGCTGCGGGCGATCTTCCAGATGGGGATTCCGGTCTCGGGCAAGAACCTCTTTCCCTCGAACATTGCCGGCCTGCCGACCTGGTTCAGCATCCGCGCCTCCAAGCACGGCTACATCGCGCGCCGCAAGGAGATTGACTTCCTGGTGGCCATGAACCCCGAGAGCGCGGAGGAAGACGTGCGCGAACTGAAGCCGAGCTCCGCGGTGGTTTACGACGAGCGGCTGAATCTGAAGCGGCTGCGGAACGACTGCGTCTTCTACCCGGTGCCCTTCGATCAGCTCGTGGCGCCGATTTGCCCCGACGCGAAGCTGCGCAAGCTGGTGCGCAACATGATCTACGCCGGGGTGCTGGCGAAGCTGCTGGGGATCGAAGTGGAGGAGATCCAGAAGGCGCTCCACAAGCAGTTCCGGAAGAAAGCCAAAGCTGCCGAACTGAACTGGAACGCCGTGCGGGCCGGGTTCGAGTTCGCGGAAAAAAACTTGCCGAAGGCTGATCGGTTCTTCCTGGAGCGCATGGATGCGACGCGCGGCAAGATCATCATCGACGGGAACGCCGCCGCGGCGCTGGGCGCGATGTTCGCCGGGGTGACGGTGGTGACTTGGTACCCCATCACGCCGTCCTCCACGCTTTGCGAGACCCTGACCGAATACCTGAAACGCTACCGGATTGATCCGGAAACCAAAAAGGCCACCTTTGCGATCGTCCAGACCGAAGACGAGCTGGCGGCCATCGGCATGGTGCTGGGCGCCGGCTGGGCCGGGGCGCGCGCCATGACCGCCACCTCCGGCCCGGGCCTCTCGCTCATGGCGGAGTTTGCGGGGTTGGGCTACTACGCGGAAGTCCCGGCGGTCATCTTCGACGTCCAGCGCCTGGGACCCTCCACCGGGCTTCCGACGCGCACCGCGCAGGGAGACGTCCTTTCCGTCGCTTATCTCTCACACGGCGACACCAAGCATCCCCTGTTGTTCCCCTGCTCAGTGGAAGAGTGCTACTCGATGGCGATGGAGGCCTTCGACTTGGCGGAGGAATTCCAGACGCCCATCTTTGTCTTGATGGATCTGGATCTCGGGATGAATAACTGGATGGCCGCCCCGTTCGCGTACCCGGCGAAACCCCTCGCGCGCGGCAAGGTTCTGAGCGCGGAAGACGTCGAGCGCTTGGGTCTGTTCGAGCGCTACCGCGATGTGGATGGGGACGGAGTCGGCTATCGGACTCTGCCTGGGACCAACCATCCGCTGGCGGCTTACTTCACCCGCGGCAGCGGTCACAATGAGAAGGCTGCTTACAGCGAGCGGCCCGCCGACTATGTGAACAACATGGACCGCCTGGCGCGGAAGTTCGAGACGGCGCGTCACCGCGTCCCGGGGCCGGTCCTCCAGGAGGCTGCGAAAGCCGAAGTGGGGATCATCGCCTACGGCAGCAGTCACTGGGCGGTCGTGGAGAGCCTGGACCAGTTGAAGGAGGAGGAGGGTCTCGAAGCGAGCTACTGCCGCGTCCGCGCCTTTCCCTTCAACCAGCCGGTGAAGGACTTCGTCCGGCGTCACCGGCGGGTTTACGTCGTGGACCAGAATCGCGACGCGCAGCTTTGCCAGTTGCTGCGGCTGGAACTGGACGCCGACGACGGGAAGAAGCTGCGCAGCGTCCGCCACTACGACGGGCTGCCCCTGGATGCGCGAAGCGTGACGGATTCCATCGTCGTGCAGGAAGAGGAGAAATAGCATGGTCACTACTACGACCCCTCCGGCCCCGCCAAAGAAAACCAACCGCCTCGGGCTTGAGATAGCTGCTTACAAGGGCAGCCGGAGCACGCTGTGCGCGGGCTGCGGCCACAACGCCATCTCGGAGCGCATCATCGAGGCGTTCTATGGGCTGGGCGTCGAGCCGCACCGCGTAGCGAAGCTTTCGGGCATCGGCTGCTCCTCCAAGAGCCCGGCGTACTTCCTGAGTACGGCTTACGGCTTCAACGCCGTACACGGTCGCATGCCCTCCATCGCCACGGGGACGATGCTGGCAAACCGGACGCTCGTAGCTATCGGCGTGAGCGGGGACGGTGACACGGCCTCCATCGGCATCGGCCAGTTCGTGCACCTGATGCGGCGGAACCTGCCCGTCATTTACATCATCGAGGACAACGGCGTGTACGGACTGACCAAAGGCCAGTTCTCGGCCACTGCTGATCTCGGCTCCATGCTCAAGACCGGCGTGGTCAACGACCTGCCCGCCATCGACACCTGCGCCTTGGCCATCCTGCTCGGCGCGAGTTATGTGGCCCGCTCCTTTTCCGGCGACAAGCGGCAACTGCTGGCGCTGCTCGAGGGCGCTATCGCCCACCGCGGCACCGCCATGCTCGACGTCATCTCCCCCTGCGTCACCTTCAACGACCACGAGGGCTCGACCAAGAGTTACAGCTACGTCAAAGACCACGACGAGCCTCTCGCCGACGTGAGCTTCATTCCCTTCTTCCAGGACCTCACGGTGGACTACGAGCCCGGCAGCGCCACCGAGATCACCCTGCACGACGGCTCGCGCCTGCTCTTGAAGAAGCTGACCAGCGACTACGATCCGACCAAGAAGACCGAGGCGCTGCGCGTCCTCACCGAAGCCCACGACAAGGGCGAAATCGTCACCGGCCTCTTCTACGTCGATACCAAGAGCAAGAATTTCCTGGAGGAGCTCAACCTCGTGGACGAGCCGCTGGCCACCCTGCCCGAATCCCGCGTCCGCCCGCCCAAGCAGGTCCTGGATGAGGTGATGGAAGAATTGCGGTGACCGTGTTGGTTGTCCGTTCTCAGTGGAGGAACCGCCATGCTGGTTGATTGTTGGGCGGCGATGGCCGCGAAAGAGTCCTTGCGTCCGTTCCAGTACGAACCCCAAGAGCTTGCGCCGTGGGAAGTAGAAATCAGCATCACCCACTGTGGCATCTGCCACAGCGATCTGCACCTCATCGATAACGATTGGGGCATGAGCTCGTATCCGCTGGTGCCCGGCCACGAAATCATCGGAACGGTGAGCGCGCTGGGAGCCGACGTCAAAGGCCTACGGATGGGGCAACGTGTAGGCGTCGGTTGGCAGCGCGGCGCCTGCCTGCAATGCGACTACTGCGAGCGTGGCGAGGAGAACCTCTGTCTCCAGGCGGTGCCCACCTGCGTGGGTGGCTACGGCGGTTTTGCCACGCGCCTCCGCGTGCACAACCACTTTGTATTTTCCATTCCGGACAGCCTCGACTCCGCAACTGCCGCCCCGCTCCTGTGCGGTGGCGTCACGGTCTTCACGCCCCTGCGCGCCTTTGGGGTAACGCCCGTAATGAAGGTGGGCGTGATCGGCATTGGCGGCTTGGGACATCTGGCACTGCAGTTTTCCCGGGCCTTCGGCTGCGAGGTGACGGCCTTTTCCTCCACCCCAGCTAAGGAGCAGGAAGCGCGACAGTTCGGCGCGCAGCACTTTGTAGTGACTAGCGATGCCTCGGCCATGGCGAAAGCCGCCTTGAGCCTTGACTTCCTCTATGCCACCACCAGTGTGGGCATGGACTGGAACGCGCTGTTCAATCTCCTTCGCCCCAAGGGAAAGGTGTGCGTGCTCGGCGGCGCGCCCGTGCCCATCACCGTTTCCCCGTTTCCGCTCGTCTTGGGCCAGCGAACGATTTGCGGCAGCCCCGTCGGTGGGCGGGCCGCCATGACCGAGATGCTGGACTTCGCCGCCCGGCATGGCATCAAGGCAAAGGTGGAAGTGATGCCCATGTCTGCCGCCAATGCCGCTATCGCCCGCGTTGCCGCGAACCAGGCCCGCTACCGCATGGTGCTGGTCAATTAGACGGCTCGGGTGACTGTGCGATCTTGCCGCTTTTCCATCAGGTTGGAAGCCTGCAGCGCGGACCTTCGGAGGCTGTCTCTTAACTCGAAAAAACGCACTTCCCTCGACGCGGAATGAATGCGGTACATTCTCCACGGATTCCGATCCGTCATGGTTCTCTTCATCTCCAACAGTCGAATCAACACCTGCTCCATACGTAAGGGGCGCCGCGGGGACGCCCGGCGGCCCCGGCGCACTCATTCCTTTGCGCATTCGGAGGTCAATTTGAAGGCGTCAATACCACTGCCCGACGCCACATCCACGCGATGGTCCTCTTTCGGGCAGCCGCGGCGCTTGAGCGTCGCGAAGTTCCGCCCGGGGAGCAGTTCCAGAGCCACGGTGCCATCCTCCAGGGTCTCGCCCTTGACGTTATCCAGCACCGTGCCGCTCGACCAGATGACTTCGAGTGAGACTCCGCCGAGCGGCCGGCCGCTGCTATCCATCACTCGAAGGAGCACGGGTTTGTGCAACAGGTACTGCGGTTCGTAAATCTCCTTGGGAAGCAACACGAACTCGATCGTGCCCGCAGGCGCCGCAGGCGTCAGGGAAAGATGCCGAAACACCGTCGTGTCTTCGCTGAGTTCCGGTCGGCGGACCGTCACCCAGTAATCAACGCCCAGGGGCAGATGGGTGAACGAGAAACGGCCTTCGGAATCCGTCAGCAGTTGGTCCACCAAGTGGTCTTCGGGGTCGGTGAGTGAGACCAGCGCGCCGTAGAGCCCACGCCCCTGCGCGGCGAGCACTGTGCCGGCCACCGACCCCTCACCGACTGGCGGCTGGAGTTCAATCTCGATGGTGTTGCTCGTGACTTCCCCTTGCCACAGTTCCACGCCCAGAACCCTCTCGATTTCCGCGGCGTTGGGGTATGTGGCCCGGTAGGTGACAGCCAAGCGATAGCGCCCCCAGAGAGGTGTGCCTTCGCCGTTCCTTCCAGTGCGAGCGGGAACAACCTTCAGTGTGGTCTTCTCCGTGTAGTCGTCGCCGGGCGCAAGTCGTACCAATTTCGGGCGAGGTAGGCCGACACTCTCAAAAACCCGGCCTGGCACGGGAGCTGAGATTTCCGGCGACCCAGTCGCGCGGATAGGTTCCAGGCGCGTCTCCAGGCTGGACCCTTCGCGGGTCTCGCTGCGCACACGCCGGTAGAGCCAGAGAGGCGCTCGTCCCGAGTTGTGGAGGTGCAGCGTCAGCCGCGCCGGATAGGGTGCGGTAACCGTCAGCTGCTCCGTCGAGATCAAGAGCTTCAGGACGTCAGCAGCAGGGTCCGCGGGGCGGGCTGTACCCGCCTCTGTGAGCAGCACCAGCAGTAAAGGGGCAAAGTAGCGCATTCTCAGGCGAGGCGGCAAATCACGGCCGGTAGCAATCCTTCGCTGAACGCTGACGATCACGTTCGATAACCAGTTGAAGCCCGCTGCTGTCACGTCGGTCGTTCACACCGCCCGCAGGATCAAACATTTCAGGTAATGAGTTTCCGGCACGGTGAGCAGGATGGGATGGTCGCGGGACTGCGTGCGGCGTTCCACCACCATGACGGTCCGATGGGCGTCGAGCGCGGCGGAAGCGACAACTTCGAGCAGGTCCGGTTCGCTGACGTGGAACGAGCAAGAGCAGGTGATGAGGTATCCGCCGGGGTTCAGGATTTTCAGCGCCCGCAGGTTCAACTCTTTGTAGCCCCGCAGGGCTGACTCGCGGCTCGACTTCTGGCGCGCAAAGGCCGGCGGATCCAGCACCACCGTGTCGAAGCGCCGGCCTTCCTGGTCGGCGGCTTTCAGGAAGTCGAAGCAGTTGGCCTCCTGCCACGCGATGTTCGCAATGCCATTTAGCTCCTGGTTGCGCCGCGCCAGCTTCAGGGCTTCGGCGGAGGTTTCGACGCCCAGGACGGCTTCGCACTGGCCGGCCAACGCAATGCTGAATGCTCCCGTATAAGCGAAGCAGTCGAGCAGGCACCCGCGCGCGTATTGCCGCGCGGCGCCGCAGTTCTCTCGCTGGTCGAGATAGCCCCCGGTCTTCTGCCCGTGCTTCAGGTCGTAGCAGAACTTCATGCCGCGTTCCTCCACCACGATCTCGCTGACGTCCTCGCCCGCGAGGACGCCGACTTGTTCCGGCAATCCTTCCAGGCGGCGGACCGCCGCGTCGTTGCGCTCCAGGATGGAGAGCGGCGTGAACTGCTCTTGGAGAATCTCCACCACGGTCGGCTTCAAACGCTCCATGCCCTGGCTGAGCGTCTGGAGGACAAAGCATTCGGCGTAGCGGTCGATGATGAGAGAAGGAAGCAGGTCGCCTTCCGCCGCCACTAGGCGGTAGGCGCGCGCCCCCTCGACCACCTGCTCGCGGAACGCGGCGGCGGCGCGAATCCGCTCGGCGAGGAAAGCGTGGTCAAAGGGCCGGCTCTCGCGCGTCAGCAGCCGCAAGGCGATTTGCGACTCGCTGCTGTACAGCGCCTGCCCCCAGAAACGCTTCTTGCGGTCCACGACACGAACGACGGCACCCGGCTCGGGGCCGGAGTCACCCGCGACGTCGGCGCGGTAGATCCAAAGGTGGCCGGAAAGGATCCGCTCGATGCCTCGTGGCCCGATGGTTACGGCGGGCGAGCTCATGCGCTCACTTTATCACAGGGCGGGTTCGACTCGCGCAGGGCGAGGCGGAAGCAGCCCCGCTAGTCGCATCGGCAGGAAGGCCTCACGAGCGGAACTGTTGAGCTCCGCCCGCTCAAAACCTCTTCCCGTTCTGCCGCCAGGGACAACGAACCACTGACCACAGACAACAGACAATCTTCATTGATACAATTCCCGGGCAATGCTGCTTCAGGACTTCGATTATCCGCTCCCGGCCGAACTGATTGCCCAGCGGCCACTCCGCGAGCGCGACGCTTCGCGGATGATGGTGCTTGACCGTGCCAGCGGGATTTTCCAGGACCGCGTGTTCCGCGAGCTCCCTCAGTTCCTCAGCCCCGGTGATCTGCTGATCTTCAACAACACCAAGGTGTTTCCGGCGCGGCTGCTCGGCCGGCGGCGGGGCATCACCGCACAGAAAATCAGCGAGCGCAATCCCGCGGCACGCGAGTATCTGAGGGCCGAGGTCGAGTTGCTCCTGACCCGCCAGGAGAGCGAAGACGTCTGGCAGGGCCTGGTGCATCCGGGACGCAAGGTGCGCACGGGCGAGATGCTCGTCTTCGGCGGTGGCGAGCTCGAGGCGGAGGTGATCGGGCGCGGCGAGTACGGCGTCCGACGCGTCCGCCTGCGCGCCCGCGAGGGTTCGAGCGACGCTGCCATCGATCGGCTGGGGCACGTGCCGCTGCCACCCTACATTCGCCGTCCGGACGAGCCACCCGACCGCGAGACTTATCAGACCGTGTACGCGAAAGTCCGCGGGGCCGTGGCCGCGCCCACCGCAGGCTTCCATTTCACGGCGCGCGTTCTGCAAGAGCTTGCCGACCGCGGCATCGAATCCTGTGAGATCACGCTCCACGTCGGGCGGGGGACGTTCCAGCCCGTCCGCACCGAGCGCGTCGAAGAGCACAAAATGGAAGCTGAACGGTACGAGATCTCGGAATGCGCGGCGGCGGCGATCAACCGCGCCCGCGAGGAAGGTCGCCGCGTCGTCGCCGTGGGGACGACCTCAGTGCGCACGCTCGAGTACGTGGCCCGCGAACACGGCGGGAGAATCATTCCTGGGCGCGGTGAGGCAGACTTGTTCATCTTTCCCGGTTTCCAGTTTCAGATGGTTCGCGCCCTGCTCACCAATTTTCATCTTCCCAAGTCCACTTTGCTGATGCTGGTGTGCGCGTTCGCGGGCAGAGACCTGGTCCTTCGCGCCTACCAGCACGCGGTCGCGGAGCACTACCGCTTCTACAGCTACGGCGACTGCATGCTGATCGTGTGATACCGCGCTTAGCCTGCCGTTACTCCCAGCGGACGCGCACGCGGTACTTCAGGATCGATTCTCCGTTGGCGGGCACGGGCACGGTGAACTGCGCCGCGAAAGCCGCGGTCTTGTCCCACTTGAAGGTTGATTCCAGGATTCTCCAGTCGCCGCCGATGGGCTCGTTCACCAGCACCGTGATGGGTTCCGGCTTGTGGTTTCGCAGGGCAATTTCAAATGCCATCTCGTAGCTGCGCGGGCCGAGTGCCTGGTAATCGGTCTGTTTCCTTTCGGCCACGACGTCGAAGGCGTTGCCGATGTACAGATCCAGCGTTTCGTCCTTGGGCGTGTGCTCGATGCGGTCCTCGCCCACAAACTGGACGCGGCCTTTGGAATCACCCTGGTAAACACGCACCGTACCCGCGGGCAGAGGCATGCCGAGCGAGTTGGCCTCGGCATTCTTGAACTTGAGGCGGACCTTCACCGGGTCCTTGAACGGCTGGCCGGGGCGTTGGGCGTTGTGGTAGTAGAATTGCTGCCCATCCACCTCAAACACTTTATCAATGTGGATGCCGGTGGAGGAGAGCAGGCTGATCTGCTTGGTCTCGTTGTTCTGGAGATTGGTGCGGCGTTCGAGCGTGTAGAGGTGGTACTCGGAGATGCCCTCCTCGGCGAACTGGGGCGCTGCGGCTTCCGCGGCCTTCATCGCCATCACGCGATTCATTACACGCGGCTCCTGGTAAACGCGGTGCAGTTCGCCGGCGACGAGTTGGAGCAGAGCGTTCTTGAAGGCCGTCCCGCTCTGGTTAACGATGGTGACCCAGCCGTTCAGGTCCGCGGCCTTCTGGTCGGGGCCGAGCGTGAGCACGTAGTCCGCGTTCCAGTTCACCTGGTTGGTTAAGTACGACGCCTCCAGGGTCTGCTCGCCCGCGCGGCGATTATCCAGCAGCCAGACAAGCGTCGGCTTGCTGTAAAGGTTTTCCGGAAGGTCGGGAAAGACGTAGCGGTCCGCGCCCATGCCGGTGATGATTTCGTTCCCCACCTTCCACACAGGGCCTTCGTTGTAGGCGAGCAGCAGGGCCTTGACGGATTCCTCCCTCGTCGTGTTGTTCTCGGTCCGCAGGCGGATCAGCGTCAGTTCTTTTCCCACGTACTTCTGGAGGAGCTTCTGGGGGCTCAGCAAGTCGTACTCGTAGTTCTGTTCGAGCACTGTCAGCTCTTTTGGTGCGGTCAGGGAAACGATGTGGACAGTCACCGGGTTGACCGCAGCGGCGATGTCCATGAAGCGCAAATCCACCGTGCCGACGGAGAGTTGCAGCCGGCGCACGTCGCGCACCAGCGCAATGTTAGAGTTGTAAACCGTAACGGCGAGATCCCTCTGGTCCGTCTCCGTTGAGGTTTGGGCAGTCTGCGCCACGGCCCAGGGCGCGAAAGCCAGCACCGCCAGAGCCAGCGTCGAGGCCAGCCGACGAGCAGCGTGTGAGTTCAACATAGCGCACCTTCCGGATTCGAGATTCCATCCTTATGCTCCTAGAACGCTCAGCCTAGACCTTCTTGCAGAAGAAATAAAGCGGGTGATGCCATAAGGCTCTGGCGCCATTCTGTCGCGGCGGTGTCCCCACCGCCGGCTCAGCGAAACATTCCTGCAAGCCCCCGGCCCGGCTCCGTTCTCCTTACGAACGCGGCCCAGGGCTTTCGAGCCCGGGCTGAGAGCTTACGGAGGTGGAAGATGAAAAAGGATTGGGGGCTATACGCAGTCCTGGCACCGCTTCTCCTGGTGACGCCGCTCATGGCGCGGGTCATTTTTCCGCGGCCCACGCCGCTTCCCAAGGGAACCGGGGTGGGAGAGTTCCGGCAAAGCTGGAGGGTGCTCGAACCCATCACGCGACGCAACCTTAGTATCTATCCCGTGATCTCGAGCCTCGCCGCAGACACATCAGCATTTCTCACTTTGGACGAGGGCTTGGCTTCGGGCTCCGTCCGCATTCTCGAAAGGGGGCAGGTGGAAAGCGCCCTCTACCGGCGGCGCAATCCCGAACGCTGGCCGGGGCAACAGGAGCCGTGGGGCGGCGGGGCCCGTGTGAACGAACTCGCTCTGGTGAACGATTCCTCCCGGCCGTTGATCTTGCTGGCCGGCGAGGTCGTTTCGGGCGGAAAGCAGAACCGGATTATCGGCGCCGACCTTGTGGTACCGCCCAAGAGCGAACCGCTGCCCTTGACTGTTTTCTGCGTCGAGCACGGGCGCTGGTCGGCCGGAGGCGGAGCGTTTGGTGCCGCGAAGGCGATGGCCCATCCGGAGATTCGCAGGCAGGCCCAGGTACACAAGAGCCAGCAGGGTGTTTGGGAATCCGTGGAGCGGGCGGCCTCCGGCCTTGCCGTGGCTTCCCCGACGCAAGACTACGCGGGCGTGTTGAACACCCCGGCCGCCAAGCGGCGAGTGGAGGAAGTGGCGGCGTCCATCGAGGGGGAATACGAGCGCGAACTGCGCGACCAAATCCGGGGGCGGGGCACCGTGGGCGTGGTCGTCGCCATCAATGGCCAACCGGTCTGGAGCGATGTCTTCTCCAGTCCCGACCTCTTCTGCAAGTACTGGCCGAAGCTGCTGCGCTCTTATGTGATGGAAGCGGAGAGTCGGGGGTGCGGATTCGACCAGTCGGGTGGGGAACGCAAGATGTTCG
>Ga0315281_10014615_pt1 | contig 10574 bp, 22 predicted proteins | sample YL17G07_0_MG_FD_204540 | JGI IMG/M metagenome (GOLD analysis project Ga0315281, IMG submission 204540) | Sediment microbial communities from Yellowstone Lake, YNP, Wyoming, USA - YL17G07_0 | ecosystem: Environmental > Aquatic > Freshwater > Lake > Sediment | place: USA: Wyoming | collected... | reverse complement strand
AATTTGACAAAAAGACAGGAAGAAATAATAAGAGAATTTGAAGAATTGGGTAAGAAAAAAGAGAAGGGAGAGGAAGGCTGGAAAAGATTCTTCAAGGGAGAGAATTAAAAGTTTACATAATATATCTCATTATCAGACGGAGATCTGTTACTGGGCATACAAGATGGTTCATAAGCTCTACCTGAACGAATGGTTATTCCTGCAAACCAAAGGCCAGGGATGTCAATCCAACCAATGCCCACATAACAGATCATGACTTATTCTTTTCTTTTTATTTTAATCTGTCAAGAGGAAAGATTGTCGAGGGTTCGACAATCTTGTCGAATCATTGGCGTAAATTGTCACTATTGTTTAAATATCTAAACTTATCCGCACCTTTGGGTTTTTCAACCTTGCCTTTTGAAATGCCTTCTTCGGGTGTCCATTTGATATAATTAAATTTTAGAAGTCCGGAGATCTCCTCTTCGGGCAGATCGATCAGTTCTTTGAGATACTGGATGTCTCTCGGCTCAATGTGTTTAAAGGTGACAAGGCAGGTGACTTGTGATCGAATTATTATGGGGATCTCATGAGGCCGTCGAGTGGCAACGATCAAATTCAATCCTTGATGCCGTCCACGCTTCACTATCTCATCAAACTGTTTCGGGATGGAGTGGGAAGAGCAAAAATAATCTATCTCATCCACTACAAACATGATGTCCTTTAAGCGATTGATAGCCTCACAAATTACATGGAAATCTTCTTCGCTGGTTTTGGGATTGAAGTAATTTAGATTGAAGAAATTTTCATCCTTCACGTCGGAAAGTTTTTCAAAAAACTCTCTTAATTGGTAGGCTGTATCGTAATAGGTAAATTCTCCGAGAAGATCGAAGAGGATAACTCGGCTATAAATCCCAATTTGATTTTTGATGAAAGTGGTTTTCCCCTGGCCTCTTTGTCCGGTGATAAGAATGACTTCATTTTTCATGCTGAGGGCGATGGTTCAATCTTTGGACTTTCGACTGTCCTTTTGGCCTTCTCGATCATCTCTTTGGTCATCAAATATCGAGGATAGATCAGAATCCCCAGGGTTGATAGAAAAGCAATTTCATCAGCAAATCTTTCAATCCATAATGGGATATATTTAGAAGCAAGTTTATTGGAAAGGGCAGTCAGTTTTCCTTTTTCGTCTGAAGAGAGTTTCCAGAATTCACCATAACGTTTCGCAAAATAATCAAAAGGAAGTTCTACAATTGAGGCGAGAAATTGCTCATCAAAAAGAGCTAAGGATTCTTTAACCTCTTTTCTTCTTCGCTGTTCGCCTAACAATCCCTCTTTCGCTAAGACTTTAGCGATCGTGGATTCACTAACCCCAAGCTCTTTAACGATCTCCCGATATTTTTTCCCATCCTTGGCGAGCCTGGCGATCGCTTCCTCTTTGGTTTCCTCCGGAGGCGGGGCCAATCCTTCAAACAAAGGATCAATTTTACCCTTTGTTTTTGGATCCTTTTTTATTGATTTTTTGGGATCTCTTTCGGGATCTCTTTTTTTAGAACCAAGAGTCATCTTTTTTAGCTACCTTTTTTAAAGATTCAATTTCTGCTTCAAGAGCGGAAATAGATTCTTTCAATGAGTTGATTTCGGCTCTCACCTTCTTAAATTCATCCTTCACTTTCTCCACAAAGGTTTTTATCTCTTCATCCATTTTTGTAACCTCCTTGTTTAATTTTTAATACAAATTCTCCCCGAGGAGATCTCTGGGGCCTGGTTGGCGCCTCGTAACCATGAATTGTATACAAAATTCATATTTATTAATCCTTTTCTGGGTTATCCGGATGGACATTTTGACGACAGGTTTTACAAGATTTAAACCACGTTTCAAGTTTGGTTATTTTTCGATCGACTCTAAAGATCCAGCCAAAGATTCCTAACCCAACAGCGACCGTAACCGGATCGATATTGTAAGTCATTTTTTATCTCCAGGGCCACTTTGAAGGATGTGACCTTTTATAATGTTCCCTAAGCCATGCCATCCTTCGAGGAAAATTCCATCTTTTAGGGGATTTTTTACCACATACAGAACAATGAATTGTTTTTGCCATAAATCAATGACCAGGATCGCCCAGGACAAGACCTTTTAATCAGGTCAATGGTCTAATACAGGGGTTTTTCAACTATAGGTTGGCATTTCCCCAGGGGAACGGGACCTCTCCGGAGCTGAGCTGCCGGCAGAAAATCGAAATCTATAGTTTTAAAATCAGGCTACGCACCTTCCCCCTTCCCATTTTGGATTATGTTTTCTTCGTTTCTTCCTCTTGTGTCTGATCCTGGCCAGGTGCCTTCTCCTCTTTGATGAATGAGGAGCCCCGATCTTTCCCCATTTTTTCCGATGGTGTCTTTTTTTCATCCTTCTTTACCTCCACGTGAACTAATTGAGCTTCGCCACAAAAGGGACAAATTTTAAGTTCAGGTGAACCTTCTAAAACTTCACCTTTGCAATTTTGGCATTTAAGCATGAACCCAACCTCCTTTTTTTAAAGTAATAACATCAGCAAATCGGGAACGTCTTTCAATATATTTGGAAAATATTGTTGAAGTGTCGAGACGATCAAAGAGCCTAACATTCTGACACGGAGACCAAGAGACGAACCAAGCTCGAAATCGCTCCACTCAGTCTTAGTTGCAAGGATATCTAATTCATCCATCGCTTGAACGGCCTGATGTGGGAGCTTACCGATATTTTCTCCCAGGGATGCCCGTATGAAACCGGAATTGAGAGACCATGTGGATAAAAAATCTTTTGCAAGCTTTCGAGTGGATTCAGCGTTTTTAACATCCCATTGACCGACATTAACAATTTCTTTTCTTATGGCAGAGCAACCCGACGTAAGAACAATGGCAAATATCGATATCGCTACAATCAGAATTTTTATCATGGCGAACTCCCTTTCAAAGATTGACCGACAGCAATTCCGAAAAGCCCTGCAAGGGCAGAGTTGATAATTGATTCAGAGGGGACTTGAACAAGAAACATATAAATTACCACTATCCCAAATACGGCACTGATGACCAACGCCTTATCGCTACTGAGTATTTGATTCATTTTAAATTTCCCCCTTCCAACCTTCTCTCCAAAGCTTTCGCCTTTCCCCCCTGGGAAGATTTAATTTATGGAGATAGAGACGAATGATAGCGAGGCTTCGATGAAGCCTCCAATAAAAATACCGATATTTAAGTTCATCGATGAATTTCAATTCCATCATGCAACCGCTATCAAACCATTATATTGACCCATCACTTTTGCAAGATAGTCAGGGGAAGTCACTCCTCTCCTAAATTTTGTCTCACCTAAGTTGTAGGCTTGAACTCCCCCTTCCATTCCATACTTCTGAACCATTTCCGCTAAAAATCCCGAACCAACCTGAACATTTAAATTCGGATCGAACATATCCTCTTTCGTCATGCCATAAGCTTCATAGTGCCAATGTTGAATTTGCATCATTCCAAAAGAATTTCCGTTATCCCCTATGGCATTGGGATTCTCATTCGATTCAGTCAGGGCAACGGCTTTTATCAACTGCCAGGGGATTCCCCGAATATCCCCCCATTTTTTGTATAGATCGTCAAACAACCCGATTATTTTTTCTACCATTGTCACTCCAAATTCAGAAACATCTTTTCTGTAAAAAAGTAAAAATCCAATAGCTCCTAAAAGGATAAGGACGATCCATCGCTTGTTCATGCATGAAGCTTTCCCATCACGACTAAAACGATGATTCCAATAACGGCTAAAATTCCCAAAGAGATTGTCGAAGTAATTCCTGAGACAGCCTGGGGAGCCTGTGTGGAAATAAGATAGATTTTATCGAGCGAGAGATAAAGAAATATGCTGGTTGAAATAGCAGCGATGGCTAAGATCAAAATAACAAGAGGGAAGGGGTTTTCTCTCACTTGAATTTGAATCTGCAAGGTATCGCTATACCAAGTTGAAGGCAGCACCGTGGAGAAAACTACTGTCATTCGAGGATCGGAATTGATTTGCTCCATGACCGAATTAATCTGAGCCTGTTCCCAAACCGAGATAAGTTTATAATTCAGTTGAATGACATCGCCTGTTTTGCATTGATAGTTTTGAGTGATTTCGTTCATCAGTCCATATCCTTTTTAATCCAGCGTCACAAAAGCAGGAGACATATATCCCCACAATCTAAAATTTTGAAGATAAGTTCCATTGACAGCACCACCTGAGCCTACATAAAGCTGTATCAAATCATCTGCAGCAAAATTCAAACTTTCTGAAAATTCAACATAGTTCAGGGTATTATTTGTTCTTAGAGTCCCGAAAGCAACGCCATTTTTCCAAATTTGCCCAGTATGCTGATAAGCGTCAGCCACTTCTTCCTTTATGCTGAATTTAATAAGGTAGAGGCCAGTTACAGGACACCAAATTTCTTTTACTTTTGTGAGAGCAACGATGCTACTAAGTTTTTCAATATCCGATCTTCCTATGATTCCACTACCTGCAGCCAATCTTAAACGATCTGAGGAAACGGTTGTCAGAGAAGTTTCTGGAACACAACCAGGCGTAAAAACAAAAGGAGCACCGGAAACAGGACTCATATTATAACCACTTTACTATTTCAGCGACCATTCCCGCTGTAGCGGATTGAAAATAAAGATTTAAAGCAGTTGGATGAATCAAGTCTTCATTCCATGATTGACCGTCTGCTAACAAAATATAATACGTTCCCGATTGACCAAAGACCAAAGCAACTTTTAAAATTCCCCCTCTTGCCTTAACCATGAATTTTCTACACTCCCCCAAACCTTGAACGTATTCTGTATTCGCAACCGGACAGGGGATGTTAAAGAGACTTGGAGAAGACGCTTCAGTAATAACCCCGCCTAAGATTGAAGCTCCCGAATCATCGATCTCAAACCAATCTGATTGAACTCCAATAGCTAATTTGATCGTTATTCCCACTTGGGCAGCATTGGATAAAAAAAGTCTATAAAAGGGAGCTTTGATAGCTCTAAATTTCAATAGATCGATGCTGTCCCCTTCAAGCTCATTTAGAACAAGGCTTGCCGTTCCAGACTGAAGAAGACAATAAATATATGAGCCTGTAATGGTAACAAGCTCATTAACCCTTGCGATTGAAAGATCAAAACTAAGAATGTGATAAATCTTTATTCTTTGTTTCCTGATTTCGTCTAATTGAGTTTTTAAATCCATTTCATTTCACCAAAAAGAAAACGGCTAAAACTGCAACTCCAATTAAAAGATAATTTATTGGAACTCCAGCTATAGTCCCCTGACCAGTTTGAGCATAGGTTGTCAATCCCAATCCCGTCTGAGGAGTCTTTGTGGGATAGTAAAGATATTTTTCAATTCCCGATTGTGAGGAAGGAACTGTTTTTAAAAGAGGCTGAGCATACTTCACACTGAGGATGTCGGTAAGAGTCTTACCCCCGACTTGAAAAACTTTTCCCAATACATCACTCAGAGAAGGACTTGATGGAGCATTTGAAGGAACAGTAGGCGAGGGGTATTCCATCGCTCCGCTTGCAGGATTATAATAAGGAGAATAAATATCAGCTAAATCAAGGTTTCCAGTTGGAAGAGGATTTATGGTTTCATAATTTCCATAAACGGCTTGATTTCCAAGATAGGAAATATCCTCTGAAGATAAAGGCATTTCAGAAGATTGAATGATGTCGGCTAAATAAGTTTCCCCGTTGCTCATTTCAAATCATCTCCGTTTTTTAAAAATCAGAATTCCCGCTATTACCCCCCCGCCTATTAAAAACGGCAAATAATCAAAAGGCTTGCTTTCAACTGTTACCTGGGGTTGAGCCTGAGCTTTAGCTCCGGTAGTTAATCCTATTGAGAAAATATCTATCAATTCTTTATCCTTTTGGGCTTGAAGCTCTTCCGCTTTCTTTTCAACTTCTATCTTAGCTTCTTGCTCTGCATAAGGTTTCAGGACATCAAAAAGCTCTTTTTGCTGAGCCTGCTGCTGCCATAAGAGGTGAACCTGTTCTTGTGCAACTGCTCTTGCTGCTTTCTCTGCGCCACTCTCACCACCACCACCACTGAATAATCCAACGACGGCTCCAATGACGCCCCCGACGATTGTTCCAATACCAGGGAGTATTGAAGTTCCGAGACTTGCTCCCGCTGCCCCTGTTCCTATTGCTCCGGTTGCTGAAACAGCCATTTATCATATCTTCCTTTTCCAAACCAAAAGGAAAACAATTCCAAGAATCCCCAGGGGAATAATAATTGAAGACATGGATTTTGCCGTCAATGCTTGGGCGTCTTTAGCATAGGATAAAGCATACTGACTTTTTGCAATGTCGGAGATATCCTGTCCTATATCGGAGAGTGTTTTTTCCCAATCCCAACTCATGAATGGAGACCTCCCAAGAAATGAATTAAGACGAAAATTCCCACAAGAATAAAAATAATTGGAACCTCCTGAGCCTTGGATGGTGTTTGCGCTGGAGTCTCCATTTTTCCAGTTGCAGGATTATAGTAAGGTGAATAAATATCAATCAGGTCAGGATTTCCGGTATCTCCCCAAAGTAATGACATTTTCTTTTCTCCAAAATAAAAAGGGGTATGGCTTCAGGAGTTTCATGCAGCCATACCCCAATTTTTTTTGAGGACCTCAAATTTAAGGTCCCTACTTATTTCTGTACGATCGATGGAACAATAATTTCATCCGGATAGACCGAAATGAAATCTACTGCTCCCACAAGGGTAGCATTAAAGACCGCTTCAAGCTGAGAAAGCTTTGAGCTATCCAGGGCGTCAACCAGTCTCCCCTCTGGACAAAATTCAACGTAAGCATATCCGTCAAAGGCCACACTCTCCATGTTGTTAAACTGAGCATTGGCTTCCTTGACATTATTCCAGGGAGCTTTGAAAAAAACCTGAGTACCGGAGCGAATCTGAATTTCTGAGATGATATCGTTTCTCGGTACGTTGTCAGCAATCGCTTCAATCATGAACCCCCGATAAAGATTGCCAACGGGAAGAAGCAGTTGAAATTCTGTAGCCGTCGCCGTAAGCTGCCGTTGAAGTGAAAGCTCTTTATAGACTGATGGATTCATGGGCTTCGTATCAAGCTTGATCGCTTCATGAAGAAGCACTTCAACCGATGCTGAAGAAAAAGCCCGTGTCGTCGGTTGTGTTGAATAGAGATCGGAACATTGACCTCCTGTCAGTCTCAATTCAAAAGTTGAGAGTCTTCCACTGTCAAGCAAACAATCCGCTTCCCTGATTGAACGGGGAACCGTAAAAGGTAAAATCAGCGTCAAGACCCAAGTGTTTAATCCTACCCCAAGAGTCGGAACGATTCGCCTTGGATAACTACAAAAATTAAAGAAATCTTTGAAAAGCAAGGCTCTTGCACTGATGGATTTTAAGGTATCCCTTCCATCTGCAATCACTTCGATTCTTTTGAGCCATTGACTTGGAGTGTTGGCAAACAAAGCCCCAGGCCCAACAGTAGTGATATTATCCACCACTGTCAACCTGAGAATGAGCTGACGATAAAAGTTTTTTCTCGGAAGGTCAAGAGATAAGGGTTGATTCTCCTGAGTGAAATTAATCTGACCAATTCGTCTAATCACATTTCCAAACATTTTTCAATCATCTCCTTTCTGTCTGGATTCGCCTCAACCAGTGATTGTTTTCAATGCTGGCACTCTGTTGACGATTGCCATAACCACCACAACAATCAAGGCAGTTATCAGGATTCTCTTCACGTCCATGATGGTTTCTCCTTTCTACCTAATCCCCTTACCAGCAAATTTTGATTTGTCAAGAGAAATTTTTAAGGAAGGAAAGTTCTTTGACAGAGACTTCGATTTTCCAGGATCATATAATAGCATTTGGGACAAACTTTTTTTGTGACCACCTTTCCTCTAAATTCAATATTTAAAGGAAAAAATGGAGTTCTCTTGCAACCCCTCACAAAACAACAGGGTTGAAATTTACCCTTGAACCCCTGAGGAGATCCGCTCAAGATCCTTTTTCTCCTTTCGGATCATCTGAACCCTTTCGAGGAGTCTCATTAGAAAATGAATTGCTCCGTCTAACTGCTCCTCCGTGCAAGGGTAGGTGATTCCATAGACCTTGAAGTTGACCCCATTTTCTTTCAGCTCATAAGAGGCATTTCTGATTAGATTTTCGATTCCTAACATTTTCGACCTCCTCACTTTCCTTTTTATTTTCTCTTTTATTAATTATCCATACTCCATGATTATACCCCTTGCATGAGCACTTACAGATTTTATGAACCGCAAATAGACAGCGTACCGTACATGACATTTTTCGATCTCCTTTCAAAAGGGAACTTTCATCTGCTCTTCATCGGCAGAAATATCAAATAGCCTCATATTGCGACCTGACTTCATTTCCTTCATTCCCAAATTTTTGATTTCGACATAGACCCCTTCATTGATTTGAAACAAGGAAGTCAACCCTTTAGATTCCCAAATTGTGAAAGAATCACCTTCTTCAGTTTTAAGAGTTAAACATTTCCGATCCTGCCCGTCATAAGTTATCACCCTCCGATCCATGATAATTCCCTTCAATTCATCAACAGCATCCCAATCGACACTCTTTGGAAATTCGCTACTTCCAACCTTTTTCATTTTTCTTTCCATTTTTTTATCCTCCTTAAGTTATTTAGAATTTAAGACGAATCCTGATAAGAATTTCTCCAATCTTCACCACTTCTTCGATGATAAGGATCTTCAAATAGCTCAAGATTTCCACCACACATTTTACATATTAGTTTTTTAAGTTTAGGTTTTTCCGGTTTCTGAATTCCAAAAGAGCCGACAAAACGTCTACCTTTAAAAATTTCTTCAACAAATATTTTATCATCCTCACTAAGCTCCCACATTTTAGTTTGATATTTTAAAACTTCACTAAGTGCCTTTCTTCTTCCACCCTTAATTCTCCTAATATCAACAATATAACTATCACCCGTTAGATCAAACCAAGCCTTAGAGAGAGCCTTTTGATCCATCCATTTTGAATCTATCAAAGCATGAAGATGAACATACCAAGATTTTTCTCCCCTTTTAAGAATTTCTATATTATAAATTCCCTTCTCGGCTTTCCAAATCTTCCTCCTTCGCAATTTACAAAATAAAACAAGAATTCTATCCAATTGTTCCCCAACATCTCCATAAGGCATACCTTTAAGCGTTAATGTAAGAAAACATGCCCATTGAAAAGACTCAGCTATCGGCAAATAAGCATTTACAAGATTACGAGACCGAATTTTGGCACATATTGAGCATGTTCTCTTCTTACAGGTAGTATGAACCCTCCGAAGATTTCCGCAATTTTCACATCTATAGTTAATATAGCTTTCACCACAATCCATTGGGATTATACCTTGCAATGTAAAGTTGTTTCCGTTGTATCAAGTGAAGACATAATTAGAACCCTAATCAGGGCGTTTTCCGCTTCCTTTTCTCCCAGGCGTGACCTCCCCCAGAGGGGATGCACCGCCCCTCCAGGGGAGCCACGACTCCTGGGGTGGCATTACTTCCCCAGGGTAACTATGAACCCCCTCCAGGGGGGAGGAGGATACCCCCCCAGAGGCTCCCTGGAGATCGCCTGTATAGAATCTTCATGGCGCTCAGGTCGCTCGCCAGCGTTGCCCTATCCTCCATGAAGCAAGAGCCAGTATCCCCAGGGGGAAGATCCTTACTTCTTCTTTGATCCGGACTGAACACACTTGCTCATGTCCCCGATCGATAATTCCTTTCTGCACTCCGGATGATTCACATACATGTAAATGTATGGACTCAATACCAGAGGAGGCCCGAAAACTGCTGCTGCAGCCACTACCCAGGGCGTCGCTGCTGGTATGCTCAATGAAGAAGCAATCATAAATGGAGTGGCAACTGGTTCAATAGCCTTCGCTTCTCTTACCTGAGTTAGCATGAACATAAAACATAGCACCATAGCCAGCATGATGAGTTTTTTCATTCTTTTTTCACCTCCTTTCATGATGAACTTCAATCGATCTCACCTCCTTTCTAAAATTAGTTCTCCAATCCTAATCGCCTCATGAGACGATCAGAAAACCTCTCAATGGCTTCCCTGACCCATTTGCTCTTCACGTAGTTAGGGTTGATGTCAAACTCAATGGCGCACTTAAGGCAGAAACCTATGGAAGGGAATTTAGAACCGCTCTCGATCGCAGAAACGTAGTCCACGGAGACGCCAAATTTGTCAGCAATCGTTCTTTTTGTCAGGTTATGGTTTTGCCGGAGCTTGTAGAAAAGATGGGGTAGGCTGTCAGGTCTTGCTAAAGCCTGACGTTTCGGGTAAAATGACTTTAAACTTGTTTTGTGACCATACGCTATAAGATGCATAGATAGTGCCTGACAAGCCTTAAAACTCTCTTCCTGGGTCATCCTGAAAAGCTACAGGGGGAGAGAATTAAAAGTTTACATAATATATCTTATCAGACATTATTTTGGAATCAAAAAATAAAATTACAGGGATTATCCTTTCAGGTGGCAAGAGCATCAGAATGGGAGAAAACAAAGCCTTTATC
>Ga0315281_10014614_pt1 | contig 10575 bp, 5 predicted proteins | sample YL17G07_0_MG_FD_204540 | JGI IMG/M metagenome (GOLD analysis project Ga0315281, IMG submission 204540) | Sediment microbial communities from Yellowstone Lake, YNP, Wyoming, USA - YL17G07_0 | ecosystem: Environmental > Aquatic > Freshwater > Lake > Sediment | place: USA: Wyoming | collected... | reverse complement strand
CGTATTTCGGTATGCAGAGCGGTATTATCACTGTGTTGTTCTTGTACTGGCAGAATACTGTTCCGCCCACGGTTGTTTCAACGTAGCCTTGTGCCACTGGCACGTTCAGGTTGTCGTATAGGATGGCCTGAATTACCACTGGATATTCTTGCTGTGCGTGGCTTCCATATTCGATTATTACGTTGAAGCATTCGTAGTGGTTGACTTGGAATTTGTCGGTAGTGACTTTGAAGATTTCTACCAAGTAGTCGAAGTGGAACTGCATTGTGTCGTTGACTACTATGCATGCAATGTCAACTGTGGCCGTGACTGTCCATACGCCGAAGAGGTATTCTGGATGGTCGCATGGCCAGGGTATTCTGTACCAGGTGTGGGCAACTCCGTCTGCGTCTGTTCTAGCTACTTGGATAGTAACTAGGGTGCCGTGTGGGTCTCTTACTTCGAAGGCAACGTCCTTCTGTTGCACTGGCCAGTAGTTGTACGTTACGTTGGCGTACAGTTCGACTTGCTTCTGTGGCCAGAACATGTCGCTCGGCATGTTTAGTCCTTGTCCGCCGAAGGGTGCTGGATATTGCGTGTACAGATCGACCATTCTTCCAGGCCAGTCTACGGTCAGCGTGAATGTGCCGTTGACTGCATCTAGATGTGGCACGTCAACGATGTTTTGCGCGCCATCAGGGTTGTCAATGCCAACCCAGTCTTGTTCGACGATGTTCAGGTACGATGAGAAGCCTGTTTCGCCGTAGGATTGCTCAACGTCGCATCTGAAAGTTATGGTTGCAACTACACCATCGCCTTCTGGGAACGGATAATACCACAGTCCTGAGCTGTTCGGGTATATTATGTTGCCGACCAACACGTTTGGTCCAAACGTGTCGGGTTCGAACCAGTATGCCCACCAAGTGCCCAGTGATCCTGGCTCTAGAGCCGCATAGTATGGCAGGAATGGTCCTTCGGATGCTGAGACTGGCGTGATCACTGCTGCATCGTAGCTTAGCCTGAAGTCATAGCCTATGAAGTATGCAAGAGCGTTGAGTTCTTTCACCGAGACTGTTACGTCGAACAATGTGCCCACTGGAACTGGACTGGGGCCTAAAGTTGGGCTGGAAACTTCAAAGTGTGGCGGTGTGAAGGGTATGAAAGCCCTGACTGTTACTAGGCTGTCGACTGGGTCGTCAGTGGGTATCTCCTGCAGTGTGTCCCAGACAACAATGTCGCTCAACGCAAGTGGCGAGGTTTCTTCGGGATCTGGGGATGTGTTCTGGTGTATGATTCTGAAGGTTATGGTGATAATCAGCTTGTCCGCGCCCGGTGCGGAGGGAGCTTCAACAAACACGTCGATTAAGCCAGAAGTTGTCGTGTTATCGAATGTCGGGTTGATCCAGAATGGACCAATCGCGTATTGTGAAACCATAATTAAAGCATCGTTGTATGTTAGTCTGAAGCTTACGTTGTGTAGAGCCCATGCCTCATCAATGTCTACAAGGGTGACATCAACGTCGAATAGCTGGCCTACGCAAGGTCCTGGACCGAATATCAAGCCGGATGGTGGTGGCGTGACTTCCAAGTGTGGATTGGGCGGTGCAGTCCATATTAACTCGTATGCACCGTCTGTCCTTATTGGATCATAGTAGTTCATTGGAGTTGCATCGTCACCCCAAAACGTGTCTGTGTTGTCGATACTCAAGTCAGAGCTGAGAGTCTCATACTTCTCTGGTGCTAACATGATTTCGAACGTAAATCTCGCTAGCTTCTTCAGAAGGCCGCTGGCAGTGCCAGAGTAGAGGCTGTCCATAATCTGTACGCTGCCCAAACTAAACGACGCGAGTGGTGCTACGGTTGACATGCCATAGAATAAGTATTGAGAATCTCCGATTGCCTGCGTGGCGCTAGTGCAGTTAAGCACTGTAGCATTATAGTTCAGTGTTATCTGCCACGAAAATATGGCGGCAAGTGGCAACGCGTCACTAAACCAAACAATGACGTTGAACGTAGAGCCCACGGCTGTAGCAGGGTAGTTGAAACTGTTCATCGCTGGATCGACATAGAACTCTACATCGGCTATGGCAGCATGTATTGGAACTATTGTTGCTGTCATACCTAACAATAGGGTCGCAAGTAGCGCTATAGATATGATTTTACTTTTCATTGTCCTTTTTCTCCTTTCTCCTTTTATGTGCAGTAGAAATGTTGGGGTTATGCGGATTTAAGTGTTTTGGAATTATCTTCTATCCAGATGAGTAGTAAAGCTTAATTTGAACCCATCTGCCGCGTTGAGTCTTTAATAAGAAACGGGCATAAGCAGAGAAACAGAGACCTCGCTGACATGCTCATAAGACAATAAAAAGGGGGAATATGTTGCTCTATAGCTTACTTGGCTTACTTGAAACCGAATTTGGAAGCGATTGCAGCGATGTCTTTGGCGTTGATCTTGTAGTCGTGGACGATGTCCGCGACACTCCACCATTTGGTCTGGCCTGGTTTGGATCCGAATGCTGCGGCCGCGCCGGCTACGTCTTTAGCGTCAACTTTGCAGTCTGGTATTGGTAATTGGGCGGCAAATGTGGTGTTATAAGGCGGAACGTAACCCATGGCCATGTGGTAGGTGCTGCCTGTGATGTCTTCGCGGATGCTGCCCCATATGAAGTACTTGGCGTAGAATGACTGTCCTGTCCATGGAGTGTCCACTGTTGTTATCGTCGAGGTAACCTCGATGAGTGTCCTGCATTTAGGCCATGTGTACGGACCCAACGTGTGGATGTCGGAAGTGGCAGCTGCAAGAGTCATGGCATAGTCTACGACGGTTGTCGAAGCGTTTGGCCATGTGATCACTACGTGATCAGCTATGTCCAGTGCGCCTCCCCACCACAAATTGTCAGTCCTCACGTTGAAGCTGACAGTTGCGTTCGGGTCGTACCTGTGTATGTTGCCAACTGTGTAGACGTATTCCATGACTGGCAGCCACGCGTGGTAGCCTGGCGAAGTGATCGGCGATGATCCTGGGCGGCCCGTGTTCACAACGCTGCCTGGCTTGTTTGCAACCATGACCAGCGCTACTCCTGGTGTCCAGGATTTGAATCTGTATGGGCCTGAGCCGATGATGTTCGGATCTGGCACTGCGGTGTTCGGTGGGTTCGGGTTGGCGTTGTCGATGATCGGCTTCCAAATGTGCTTCGGAACGATGACGAAGCCTCCAAGCGTCCAGCCCTCAACCAAGTAGCTTCCCACGTTGTACAATATTTCTACTGTGTACGCGTCAAGAATGCTTAGTGAGCGCACTTGGGAGCCTGTTGGCCACCACCATGGCGGCGGATATCCTTTGGCGATCAGGGCTTGGCCTGATTCGACAAGGCTGTAGATCACGTCAGCCAATGTCACTGGCATGCCGTCTTGGAACTTGGCGTCTGACCTTATGGTTACGGTGACTTTGCTCTTGCTCACTCCGCTGTCGTCCCAAACGCCTGTTGACCAGCTTTGGGCAAGGTCGCCCTTCCACTGGGCTAGAAGGTATGGGTTGCGGAATCCGAGGGTGTCGAAGATTGGGCCTAGGACTTCTGAGTCCCAGTACCATTCAGAGTAGAATGGGTTGATGTGCTGTGGATATTGCTGTTCACTCCAGCCATATCTTATGGTCATCTTGTTGTTAGTTCCGTACAGGACGCCTGTTGGGTACATGTCCAGCTTGCTGAACCAGCTGTTGCTGCCGAAGCCAGCCTGGTTGGCTGCGCCAGACCAAGCACGCTTCCCAGAACCCTGTCTGTAAGCGTTCTCACCATCATCTGGCGTGACGAGTTGGCTCTGGGTTCCACCTGTGTAGTATTTACTCATTGCCTTGAAAGCGTTGTTGCATGCTAAGGTCAGCTGGGCTCCGATAGCCCAGAATCTCTGTTGCCATAAGATAGCAGCAGCCTTAGCTGCGACTGGATCAAGATTGAATTTAATCTGAACTGCCAGGTCGTTTAGCACTGTGTCGTTCAGTGCTGCAGTGTTGCTGCAGCTGCTTTCTGGGTCATCCCAATAGGCGCTGATGTGGTACAGGTCGTACAGGAAGTCTGGGTCTGGACCTATGAAGATCCAGCCTATAGTGCTGATTTGGTAGTGTTTGTCCAACATTACGATTTGGTAGTTGGTGCCACCGGTGACTTGTCCTGATGGAGGTATAGTGTCGAAGCCCAGGGTGTGCAATTCGCTGGTAAGCATTATGCCTGCTTGCCTTCGAATTTCTGGTGTCGACCTGTAGGTGAATATCAGTTTGCATGCGTCAAACTCGGCTTGCTGTGCGACGCCGTCGAGGTTCTTGTCCCAGAATCTTTTGCCTGTGCCTGCGTCTTTGAATATTCTTGAAGCGTTAAAGTATTGGTCAGCCAAAGTGCGGTTGTACTGGTAGCCTGGGCATGCTTCCCAAACGTATCCGCCTGCACCGCCCATGTAGGCTGGTACAGGGGTTAGCATTTGGACGCCGGCAGAGCCGATGATGCCCGTGTAGGTTGCTCTGTCGAACAAGCTGCAAACACCAAGCCTGAAGTTCACGTCGTTGCTGATCGGCGGGAAGTCATATGGGTACGCTGGGCTATAGCTACTACCTGATATGTAGACTGGGTTCGGTCGCCCAGCTGGGTCAGGCAGTCCGTATGGTTGGACAAATGGGAATATCTGGCCCATCTTGGGGTTCGGGTTGTAGTTAAAGTCAACCATGTACATCCCTGCTTCACCGCCTGCGCTGACTACTGAAACGTTCGAAAGGTAGGGTTCATTTGAGAATGTGACTGTCCACGTTGCATCCAGCGGCTCGTCGGTGAGGTCAATTTGGCCTAGTCCTAGGGCCGTGAATTCTGGATCGGTACCAAGATACATTTGATTGATGAGCTGGTCAGCGTGTGGACCGTAGAGTTCGTATTTGTTGTCGTACGTTGTGTCGGGGTATATGAATGCGCTCGCAGGAAGCACTGCAAACATTGATCCTACTATGATTAATGCCAAAGCAACTATAGTATATGTTGTTGTTTCTTTTCGCATTTTCTTCTCCTTCTCCTTTTTAGGCGTTATCAATTGAGGATAAACGGCTTTAAAAGGTTTATGGAAAAAAGTTCCATAGCACATGGCGCGCTAAATCATCCATCGAATGTGGTTGCAGCACAGGGTAGTACGTCCAAACTTAGCATAAACTCATATTGGGTCGGAAAAAAGTGTATGGGGATAGTTCGCTGGTCACTTTCTGAGACGTAGCTTAGGGTTCAGTATCTCATCCAAAGCATAGCCAAACAGTATGAAGGCTATGGCTATTGCTGCGATGCACAATCCTGGGGGTATAACCCACCACCAATTTCGGTATGCTGTGTTGTCTGCCATGTTGTTCAACATCAAACCCCATGACATTCTGTTAGGGTCGCTGAATCCCAAGAAGCCCAGAGACGCTTCCGCGACAATGTTTCCTGGGACCGTTGTAGCCAATGTTACATACACAAGAGACATGACATTGGGCAATATATGTCTGAACATTATGTGAGTCTTGCTTGCTCCTATTGCTTTTGCTGATTCAACAAATGGTCTTTCTTTGAGGGAAATCACTTGTGATCGTACAAGCCTAGCGAACCCCATCCATCCCAAAGCGCCGAGCAGTATTATTAGGTTGTCTATGCTTGTACCCAGAACCGCAATCAAGACTATCAGCAGCGGCAGGCCGGGCAACACCAGAAGAACATCGCACACACGCATGAGAAATTCGTCTACAAGTTTTCCAAGGTATCCTGCCATTAGACCTACGACTAGCCCTATCGCAACTGCCATCACAGAAGACAGGATCCCAACATAAAGCGATATCTTTGTCCCATAGACAAGTTGGCTCCATAGGTCTCTTCCTATGTGGTCAGTGCCTAGAATACCCCAACTGGTTCCATACACCCTGAAATCGATTGTATCAATATATCCTCCGGCATCAACTGGTTTGCTCGCATCATTGTCGATGAAAGTGATGCGGAACCCAACCCTGTAGTATCCTGGACAAGCTTCGAGCGGGAAAAACCTCTGAACCGCACGCAGAGCAGATCCGAATTTGCTCGTAATCATTTTACTTACGAGATCGCTATAAGTCGATATTGGAGTTTGAGCGGCGTCAGAGTCAACCCATTTCCCGCTAATATCTTCAAGCGTGTCATCCCTCGTTAGATTCTCCAAGCCGACCAAGTTGTATATGGAATACCCGCGCAGGGGCCACATCTCAAGAGTCTGGTTTATCGACACCGCTGCAACATAGACCTTAATGTTCATTGGCACTTCAAGCGTTCTCTTCGTGATTGAGACAACAGGCCACGGCCATTCCATTGGATCTGACGGTGCTACGGATTCGTTTACAACCGAAATAGTCACAGAACCATTGAAAAGACAGCTGATTTTGCCATCAAGGCTAAAAGGCGGACCGCTGTATGGATAGTAGAAATCCTGGTACAGATCTAATGTAACATTCCCGTAACTGACGCCAACTTCGTCCCTCTTGAAGTGCAAGTAGGCGACTCCACTGTGATCATCCAAATTCTCTCTGTACTCTAGGCTAGCGTGCTCGGAGTTGGAACTCGTCCAGTTCCAGCCGGTCAGACCTGAATCAAAATTGGGATTTGCTGAAGGGTAAATGTTTTGACTTAGGGCAGACATGCCTCCTAGGTCTGTAGGCCAAGACACAAGCCAGCTAGGAGCCGCGTAAAACCCAGAAAGCTTCAGGTCAAAGACAGGATCGTACGATGTAAGAGCACTAGGGAATAATGCAATGAAGCTGAATACTGCTATTATCGCTATTCCTAGTAGGCCTCTAGGATTTTTCGCAAAGATACCTAAGAAATTCACGAATTTTTTCAGATTGTATGTCAACGCTCTTCTTCTGCTATGTGTCCTAGTTGCCATTCATTTACCCACCGTATTTGATACGAGGATCTATAATGCCGTACAGAACATCAGCTATTATGTTTGCTATTATTACGCAGACTGCAATCACGTAGAATACTGCCTGCAGCACGTGATAGTCAGTGTTGGTGATGGCAGTGAAGATCCACCGCCCCAATCCTGGCCAAGAAAAGACTCCTTCAGTGATTACTGCACCGCTTAGCATGAAGCCAAACGCCAAGGCTGCACTCGTAATTAATGGAAGAGAAGCGTTTTTCAACGCGTGCCGAAAGATGATGTTCTGTTCTTGAACGCCCTTTGCTTTCGCAGTTACAATATAATCTTCTGTGAGTGCCTCTATCATAGTTGCCCGAGTAAGCAGCACGTAGCCACCGTATTGGAATAGCGTTAGGGTAATGAGTGGCAACGCCAAATGTGACAAGTATCCATCCAACAACTCAACAAGCCCCTTTGGATTAACATTGAAGGTTACGCCTCCACTATACTGGAATGCCTGTCCCACCGAGCTTACGGTGTAGGCAATTGGCATTCGGCCTTCCTGAGCCCACTCGTAGGGCATCGCGTTAGCATGAGGGAGCCAACGTAGGTTCACCGAGAACATAAGGATCAAAACCAGACCCATCCAGAAGACTGGAAGTGAATAGGTGATCAAGGACGTTGTCACCATTGCACTGTCGAACTTTCCTCCCCGTTTTTGAGCGACCAAGACTCCGAGTGCGACGCCTATCAATATCGAAAAAATCGAGGAACCACCCATCAGCTCCATTGTATAGAACAATCTCTGCCCCATTTCATTCGAAACAGCTTCCCCACTGGCGATCGACCTCCCAAAATCCCAAGTCAGCATGTTCTTGATATATATCAAGAACCGAATTTCTGGGGGTTGATCAAGACCCCATTGAGCCCTCAACCTTTCTATCAGAAGGTTCTTGCTTTCCTGACTCGCACCTCGGGGGTTAACAAAAAGGGCCGTCGGATTCCCAGGCATTATGAAGAATATTGCATAGTTTATCGACATAATCACAAACAACATAAGAATCGCTATGATTATGCGCCGGATAAGAAATCCTCTGAAGCCCATTGTTCATCACCAATTTAGATGAGTTCTTAAGCGCATATTTAAGGTTTGGCAAGTTGAAACCAACAGCAGAAAATAAGCTTAGGTGGAAGTCGGATGCTCAATGATTTCTTCGAGAAACAACCAGAACTCAGCCTCTAACTTCTCATAAAACTCCTGTCTCTTCAACCTATCCAGCACAAAAACTCCTCCCCCAAACATAGTTACTAATGGTCCGGCCAGAAGCGAAAGCTTTCCTTCCTTATTGCTCAAAAAATCAACGAGAACATCATTTGGGGCGCCACTGACGTTAATCCAAACGCCACGCTTTTTGTCTCCAACCCGCAAAAACCCCATGATCCTGTGGCTATTCTCGGCATTTTCAACTGCTATCTCGAATCCTTCGTCCTTAAGAAACTGAGATACATGCCTGCTGAGCTCCTCTAGATCCACATTCTTTCCTACCCACCTAGTCTGCAAGTTCCAACCTCTTTGAACTCAAACGGATATTCGCACTGATTTAAGGTTTTGTTCACGTTACTAAAACCTTAAATACAATTCTCTTAATCCAATATCCAATGCCTTCAAAAGGTCGCGGAGATTCACACTTGCAAAGAAAGGAGAAAAAACGATGCCCCTTCTCGAAGTCCAAGGTCTAAGAACTTATTTCAGAGTGAAGCGAGGTCTTGTCAAGGCCGTTGACAACGTTTCGTTCGAGGTAGAAAGGGGCGAAGCGATGGGCCTGGTTGGTGAATCAGGATGCGGAAAGACCACTATCTCCCTGTCCATTCTGCGGATTCTGCCTTCGAACGGAACTATCAAGGCAGGGAGAATCAAGTTCAAAGGCACTGACTTAGTAAGCTTAACTGAGAATGAAATGAGAACGCAGATTAGATGGAAAGAGATATCGATAGTATTTCAAGGTGCAATGAACGCCTTGAACCCTGTCTACAGGATTGGAGATCAGATCGTGGAAGCAATACAGCTCCACGAACCTGACATCAGCAAGGAAGAAGCAGATAAGAGAGTTGAAATGCTTTTTGAACTTGTAGGGGTAGACCCTAAACGCCGCACTAACTACCCTCACGAGTTTAGCGGTGGAATGCGGCAACGCTCAATGATCGCTATGGCATTAGCATGTAATCCGGCTTTGCTGATAGCTGACGAGCCTGGAACAGCTTTGGACGTCATCGTGGCTGCCCAAGTGCTGAAACTCATGAAGGAGCTGCGAGAAAAACTTAACCTTTCGATGATCATGGTCAGCCATGACTTGTCAATAATCGCAGAAACATGTCAGAAGACGGCTGTAATGTACGGAGGAAAAATCGCGGAATACAGCAACGTAAGAACCATATTCAAAGAACCATTGCACCCCTATACGAAAGGGCTGATGGAAGCTTTTCCAGGCATAAAGGCGGCAAGAACGCGCATGACATCGATACCAGGTTCACCTCCTGACCTCTTGTTCCCGCCACCAGCGTGCCGATTCCATCCAAGATGCCAGTATGCAATGGACATTTGCAGGAAAGTGGAACCGGAGCTTACGGACATAGGGAAGAAACATTATGTATCTTGTCACCTTGTTCACTGATGCTTTGGAAAGGAGAATATGAAATGCCAGAGAAGATAATCAGAGTTGAAAACCTTAAGAAATATTTTCCAGTAAGAATGGGCTTCGTCCAAAGCATAGTATCGAGAAAACAGCTGTTCGTCCACGCTGTGGACGGCATAAGCTTCGATGTTGAGAGAGGCGAAATCTACGGCCTTGCCGGAGAAAGCGGCAGCGGAAAGACAACAACTGGAAGACTCATTCTGAGACTTGCCGAACCCACAGGCGGCAAAATATTCTACAAAGACCAAGACATAACAAAGCTTCCTGAAAGAAAACTTAAACAGTTTCGCCAAAAAATGCAGATGGTATTCCAAGATCCATATGAATCCCTAAACCCCAGAATGACCATTTTTGACATAGTGGCTGAACCGCTGAGAATCCGTGGAGGCATAGATCCCCAAGGAATTGAGAAGAAAGTCCATGATACTCTGGAAGCTGTCCAACTCACTCCTCCTGAAGAATTCGTAGAGAGACTACCACACGAATTAAGCGGTGGGCAGAGACAAAGAGTTGGCGTTGCAAGAGCATTAACACTTGAACCAGACTTCATAGTTGCAGATGAACCTGTGTCAATGCTAGATGTCTCAATCAGAGCCGAAGTTCTCAACCTCATGGTTGATTTGAAAGAAAGACTCAACGTAGCGTTTCTATACATTACACATGACCTGGCGCTTGCCCGACATACGTGCGATAAAGTGGCAATAATGTACTTGGGAAAGATAGTGGAGAGAGGCCCTGTCGAAAAAGTGATTTTCGAGTCATTGCACCCGTACACGCAAGCGTTGATTGAAGCTGTGCCGATGCCTGACCCGGAATCTACCAGAATTGAAGTTCGAATAAAAGGGGAAATCCCAAGTCCAGTTAACCCTCCGTCAGGCTGCAGGTTCCACACCAGATGCCCAGCGTACATAGGAGACATATGCCGCACAATCGAGCCTCCACTCGTTGAAATAGACAAAGACCACGGTGTTGCGTGCCACTTGCATGCCGCGCCTAGTGGTGCAAAGGACGC
>Ga0315281_10014612_pt1 | contig 10576 bp, 8 predicted proteins | sample YL17G07_0_MG_FD_204540 | JGI IMG/M metagenome (GOLD analysis project Ga0315281, IMG submission 204540) | Sediment microbial communities from Yellowstone Lake, YNP, Wyoming, USA - YL17G07_0 | ecosystem: Environmental > Aquatic > Freshwater > Lake > Sediment | place: USA: Wyoming | collected... | reverse complement strand
AGGCATTTAGCGAAGCCATTCCTTCGGGATCCGAGTGAGCTTTTTTGATGGGCAAGAATACCTGTCCCACTGAGAGAGGATTTCAAATTGAAGTACTGCCGGGCATCTTCCACTTGACAACGACGCGGTAATTCCCTTTATTATAAAAGTCTTAGAGGAGCGGTACGCATCAGTACTTGGAGCGAGGGTGAAACAACCCGACGACCTTCAACGAAAGGGCAAAACAACACGTACCGCCGAAAGCTGTGCGCGACGTTTCAGCGCGCATCTTGGGTTGCAGCGTGAACAACCTGCAAACTGTCGATCCGTTCAATACGGATCGGAGCGCTAACGACAATCTGCGGTTACGTTCGGCGTGTCGGTTCAGACCGGCATTCGATCGATCAAAAAGTAGAGAGTCTCGCGCTTCTCTACTTTTTTCATTTAAGGGATCGACGAATGAACATCGCACTGCTTGGCTATGGACGTATGGGGAAAGACGTTGAACAAGCCGCCGTAGAACGGGGCCATGCCGTTACTCTACGTTTCACGTCTCACCATCAACTCGGGAATGCAGGCTCTGTTGCCGCAGACCTCATCGGTATCGACTGCTGCATTGATTTCAGCAATGCTGCCGCTTCGATCGAGCATATCCAGAAAATTGCACCTCTTCGAATTCCCCTTGTCGTCGGCACTACCGGATGGCATGCACATCTCGCACGATTGACAGAACTTGTTACCCGATGCGAAGGAACACTTTTCCACGCGGCGAATTTTTCTGTCGGCGCTCACGTTTTCTTCCACGCTGTTGAGACTGCCTCCGATCTCATGAACCGCTTCGCCGATTACGATATTGCCGTTCATGAGGTCCATCACCGATTAAAAAAAGATGCGCCAAGCGGAACGGCGCTTGCGCTCGCCGAAAAAATCCTCAAGAGGGTCGGTCGCAAGACTTCTATCGTTTCATCGTTGAACAATGCACAGCTTCTGCCGAATGAACTGCTTGTCACGAGCAGCCGTGTCGGAAGTGTTGCCGGAACTCACTCCGTGTTCTTTGACTCCCCCGTTGATTCGCTTCAATTGACTCATACCGCGCATAACCGGCGCGGCTTTGCGGTCGGGGCGGTGCGCGCCGCCGAGTGGGTGCGCGAACGAACGGGTCTATTTACAATGGATGATTTTCTATTCACGGAATAATTCTCTCACATTTTTTTCGAAAGGATCTTTATGCCTTCACAGTTTTCGTTCAAGGGAGTTGCCACCGCACTCGTCACTCCCATGCGTCAAGCCGATGGGAGCGTCGACGAGGGAGCGTTGCGCTCGCTTGTAGAGTTTCAGATCACAAATGGTGTAAGCGGTGTCGTCCCTTGCGGAACAACCGGCGAGAGTGCGACGCTCAATCATGCTGAACATCATCACGTAATGGATGTCGTGGTCGAACAGGCGGCGGGGCGCGTTCCGGTCATCATCGGTGCCGGAAGCAATTCCACCCGCGAAGCAATCTCTTTAACCCAGCATGCACGAGCAATCGGGGCAAACGCCGTCCTTTCCATCGCACCATATTACAACAAGCCGACACAGGAGGGATTTTATCAACATTACAAAGCAATTACCGAATCGGTTGAGATTCCGATCTTTGTTTACAACGTACCAGGAAGAACGGGGAGCAACATCACGGCAGAAACGACGCTTCGGGTCGCCGAACTGCCCGGGATCGCCGGCATCAAAGAAGCATCGGGAAATATTCAACAGATCATGGAAATCTTGCGGCACCGTCCGACGCATTTCACAGTCCTCTCAGGGGACGACGCATTGACACTTCCCTTGATGGCGCTTGGGGCCGATGGTGCAATTTCAGTCGTTGCAAACGAAGCTCCGCTTCTTTTCTCATCGATGGTACGCCTGTGCCTTGAAGAGAAATTTTCGGAGGCCCGCGTTATCCATGAAGAGCTTCTGAAGCTGATGAGTCTGAATTTTATCGAATCGAATCCCATCCCAGTTAAGAGCGCCCTTGCCATGATGGGGATGATCGAAGAAGCGTACAGACTGCCGCTGACGCCCATTTCGGGCGAACATCGGTTTGCGGTCCGACGCGCACTCGAAGAACTTCACTTATTGGAACCACATCAATGAACATACACACACTTCCTTCCGAGATTGAAGAGCTTTCCTTCTCACGCAATGGAGAACACCATGATCGTGAAGTGATAGCGTTTGAGGCGTTCATCACTCTTCTCGATAGCGGAATGATTCGCGCGGCAGAACAGAGCAACGACTGCTGGAAAGTTAACGCGTGGGTCAAAAAAGGCATTCTCCTCGGCTTCAAACTTGGAGCACTGCGCGCGATTCCCGATTCAGGCCCCTTCTCATTCCTCGACAAGCACACATTCCCTCTCAAGAAATTTTCGGAAGAGGATGGCGTACGCATTGTCCCGGGGGGAAGCTCAGTTCGGCGCGGCGCGTATCTTTCTCCCGGCGTCATCATGATGCCGCCCTCCTATATCAACGTCGGTGCAAATGTCGGCAAAGGGACGATGATTGATTCGCACGCCTTGGTCGGATCCTGCGCACAAATCGGGGAAAGGATACACATCAGTGCAGCGGCACAAATCGGCGGGGTGCTCGAACCTATAGGGGCGCTGCCGGTGATTATCGAAGACGACGTGATGATCGGTGGAAATTGCGGAATCTACGAAGGGACAATCGTCAAAAAAAGGGCGGTGATCGGCGCCGGTGTCCTCTTGACAAGCTCAACGCCTCTCTATGATTGCGTCAACGAGAGAATCATCCGCAAATCCGATTCCGGATCGCTGGTGATTCCCGAAAACGCAGTGGTCGTTGCCGGTTCGCGTGGCATTACCGGCGAATTTGCCCGCGCGCATAACCTCAGCATCTACACTCCGATGATCGTCAAATATCGTGACTCGCTGACAGATGCACGCACAGCGTTGGAAGAAGCACTGCGCTGATGTATTCGAAATCGGAGAGTTCCCGAGAGCCTTTTCGGGGGGAAAAGGCTCTTCGGAGACCATGCGGGATAGAGCTATACCTTTTCCTCTACGGCCGGTTGTTCTGCCGGTGGAGCCGGCAAAAGTTCGTCCTGAACGTAGTCCACCGTTTCCATCAACGCGTCTGCGAATTTGTCGAAGTCTTCCTTATACAAGAAGATTTTGTGCTTCTCGTATTCCTCTTCACCGACGCGTTTGCTCTCTGTGATGGTGATGTAGAAATCCTTTTCTGATTTAGTCGCCTTCACATCGAAGAAATATGTTCGTTTTCCTGCACGTACTCGTTTCGTAAAAATCTCATCCTTATAGTTTGAATTTTCCAAAGTCAACAGCCTCCTTCTATGGAAATTGTGAATGGTTCTACCGCACGGTTAACGATCCATCATGCAAATCGATCTGTCGATGGAGTTGATACTCTACAAAGCATTTTTGTCGCTGCACAGCACGAATCCCCATTTTCTCATCTTCTCACGACGGCTACTTTCGCCGTTGAGACCTGACTTCCATTCTCAGCATAAGCAACAACGAGATACACACCGCTGCCGACGGTTTTTCCGATCGCATCTGTTCCATCCCAAAAAGCTCTTCCTCCTCCTTGAGCGGCGAACTGCCTTATAAGCGCGCCTGTAACGGAAAGAATCTTAATTGTCGTGTTTTCCGCAAGCCCTCTTATTGACACCGATGAATTATCCGGAAGAACGAAAGGATTTGGAGCGACTTCGAGCGAAGCAAGTTTCTCCACCGTCGCGATTGCAGGAATTTCTAGACTCGAAAGGCCTTTTCCCGTCCCGAAGTACGCGATGCCTCGTTTTTCATCAAATGCAATTGAGAGAACATTATTATCGACAAGTTTGCCGTTCGTATTCGCAACGTCATGTTGTGCAATAAGACTTGTGCCGTCCGGTGACACCACTATCACGCCTTGTCGCGATCCAATCCACTTGTTGTTAAGCGCATCGACCGCAATTGCGTTAATAAAGAGGTCCCGCACAGCTCCGAGAAACACCTTGGTGATGCGCGATTTTGGATAAAGTGGTTCGCCGATTACCGTGATCCCAACATCCGTCCCAATCCAGAGAGCCCCATCGTTATCTTCGGTTACGCACGTGATCGATGTGCTCGTGACACCATCGGTTGCTGTCAGTTGTCCCCAGTGATCAGATTCCAATCCCGAGACCGGCGCAGATTCATTAAAATACATGAATTCGCCTCGTACGAGAGCATTGGGCAGGTTACTCAAACACCAAATCGTCCCGTTTCGGTCCGTTGCCAAACCAAGAATAAGATTATACGAATTGCTCAACGCCGACCTGTACGACACCCAAGTCGAGTCCGGTTTCATCTTCCACAGAACGTTTCCGTTTAACGAATTGTAAAGCGACACCCACACGTTGCCGAATCTATCGGATGCGGCTTTTCCGGCGACGACGTACCACGCATCGATTGCTCCCACAAATCCGGGAAACTTGTCATCAAAGACGCGCACCAGAGTCCCCGCGGAGTTGATGAGGGCAAGACCACCACCCCACGATCCGAACCATTTCGAATTATTAGGCCCGATTGATACGTTGAAGTAGTTGTCGTCTTTCAATCCCGGGAGAGCCGCAATGTTGTAGTTATTCCACTTCGTTCCATCATACGAATAGAAGCCTTTTCCTTTCGCCGACGCGGACGCAGCCCAAACGACTCCTTTTTCGTCAACGGCAATTGAAGAAAAGAAATTTGAAGCCGGGCCGTCGGGAATGAACTGCTTCCATTGATTCAAACCTGTGTTGAGTAGAGCCACGCCGCCGTCACGGAGTCCCGCAAAGAATCGATTTGATGAATCGAGTGCAGCACAAGCAATTGTCCCCGGAGCCGTACCGCCATACGTCGAGATCATGTTGGACGGCGAGAGCGTCACGACAGTGTTCGTGCCGACGACATAGAGCAGCGAATCGGTGCTTACAAGGGCTTTCACCGATTGCGTGATACCGCTAATCGATGACCAGGCTCCATTTTGGAACACGAAAAGACCGCCGTTTGATGCGGCATACACATTTCCCCGAAAGGAGGCCATGGCATTCGCGTTACCCGGGTTCGTGAAAGAATCCCACGATTCCGGGGCCGCAAGGTTCACGGCGTTAGGCTTGGATATGGCAAGTCCGCTTGAGGTTGCAACATAGATTCTTCCTCCGTAGACGACAAGAGAAGAAACGTTCGGGCTGGCAAATGATCCGAAATTGCTGTACGTGTCTTTGAATTCAAATTTCGAGATGGAAAAGAGGCTGACGCCGAAGGCAGTGGCGATATACATGGAATCGCCCTGGGAGAAGAATGCATTGACCGATTTCTGCGGCTTGGTCGAAAGAGAGATATCGCGAATGTACTGCCAAGAATTTGAAGAGGGGGATAAAACGTCGATTGCGCCGGACGCCTCGCCGATCCATACGGTACCGTTCGGTCCCAATCCTAACGCAGAGATACCGTTGTCGGTGAGACCTTCCGAATTTGTGAATTTCTTGAAGGCCGAATCCTGAACCGTGAAGCGGAGCAATCCTCCGCTCGTTCCGGCCCACACCGCGTCGTGGGCATTGACAAGGGCAACGACGTCCTTCATATTGGTATAATTTTTCCAGTCGCCGATACCAGCGCTCGCGTGCGTTGAAATGCCAACCGCCCCTGCCACCATCGCTGCCATCACTGAAAGAAAATTCTTTTTCATACACAGCTCCTTCTTCTTTTATCCACGAGGCACTATCGAAACATGCATTGACTGCGATACCAAAATGCGTCCGGTCAGTTCCTCTTCGAAGATGTATTGAGTTGTGCGTAAAGATTTGCCATCGTGATAGCGCTCAACGCCGCATCCCATCCTTTGTTGCCGATGGAACCGCCTGAGCGTTCCATGGCCTGATCAAATGTATCCGTGGTGAGAACTCCAAACAGCAGTGGAATATTCCTATTGCGTGCGACGCTGCCTATACCACGCGCGCATTCCTGGGCTATATAGTCAAAGTGCGGTGTCTCGCCGCGCACAATTGCGCCGAGACAAACAACCGCATCGTACATCCCTCTTTCCGTGATCCTTGCAGCCACTTCCGGAATCTCAAACGCCCCCGGGCAATAAAACACATCGATGTCTTTTTCGATATCCGAGCCATGCCGCTGAAAGCAATCGACGGCTCCGTCCAGCAATCGCTTCGTCACCATTTGATTAAACTGGCTCACGATAATAGCGAACTTTTTTCCCTCGGCAGAAACGCCGCCTTCAAACAAACGAGGCATATGCTAGTGCCATTTCAAAAAAATGATATTGTGTTTTTCAAAAACAGATTTAATATTAGAACAGCACTAGACAGAGTGACCAGAGAATGCTTATGACGAGCGATGGAGAAATAAACGGCGTTTCATTGTATCGACTTTGTCTTCATCGATGAAATAGGAACCAAGCGTAGTATCGTCTCTTTTTTTTCCGCCGTGGAAATCCGAGCCGCCGCTTTCAAGAAGGTAGTATTCGTTGGTCACTCCGCGGTAGTGAACGATGTGCTCCGGCATATGCGAAGGATGGATCACCTCGATGCCGTCGACGCCTGATTTGATGAGATGCTGCAACATGATGTCGGTCGTAAAGCGGCCAGGGTGCGCAAGGAAAGAAATCCCTCCGGACGATGCGATCAATTGTATCGCTTCCGAGGGCGAGAAGTGAAATTTTCTTTCATACGCGGGACCCCCGTTGCCTATATACCGATCGAACGCCTCCTGGTACGAACCGGTAAATCCTTCGTCCACCAACGCCGCCGCAATATGAGGACGGCCCACAGAGCCGGTCCCGGCGTGTTCCATGACGGATTCAATTTTGAGAGGAACGTTCAAGGTGTTCAGTTTTCCAACGATGCGCTCAGCCCGTTTGATCCGTTCGTGGCGAAAGAAGGTGAGGTAATCGAGAAGCCGCTGACTCTTGTAATCGACAAAATACCCCAGAATGTGTACTTCCTTATCTTCAAAATTCGCGCTGAGTTCAACGCCTGAAATCACTTCTACGCCGAACTCTTTTCCAAACTCAATCGCATCGGGAATAGCGGCAACGCTGTCATGGTCGGTGATGCTTATGATGGAAAGGCCTTGTGCTTTTGTTTTCTTCACAAGCTCGTAAGGGGAGAAAGCGCCATCCGAACAGATTGTGTGCATATGAAGGTCGGCTTTAGCGCCCATAGGATCGACTCTGCTCACTCCACGAGTCCGCTTGGAGCGGACACTTGCAATTCACGGGTGCGTAGCCCTCAGCGAAGATGAAAGAAGTTGTTGTTCACACAAGTACCATTTCAAAAACAAATTCACCGCAAAGTTCGCCAAGGACGCAAAGATTTCTTAATATTTTTACGGAAACTTCTCTGCGACCTTTGCGTCCTCTGCGGTAAAAATACAAGACTTAATTTTAGAAACAGCACTAGATATGAAGATTCTTGAAGCTCTCATAATCGTTGATGATGAGCTTGTTGCCCTGCAACTGCAAATATCCCTTTTTGATGAACTTGTGGATCATGCGCGAGATGGTTTCGCGCGAAGTTCCCGCCATGTTCGCCAGATCCTGTTGCAGTGGAAGCTCATCGATCTCAACGCGCCCTTTGCGGAACATACCGACCTCGTCGGCAAGTTGAAGTACCACGTTGGCAACTCTTCCCGCGGCATCTTTGAGGGAAAGACTTTTGATTTGGGTGTCGGCTTTGCGTAATCGGCCCGTCAATTCACGGAGAAGCGCTATTGCAACCATCGGATAATCGTTCAGAAGCTTCAGAAAATCTCTGCGGTGAATCATGAACAATTCGGATTTCGACGTTGCGACAACGCTTGCAGAGCGGGTCAGTCCGTCTAGTATTGCCATCTCTCCAAAAAAATCGCTCTCGCCCAAAATGGAGAGAATCACTTCACGGCCGTCGTCATCCATCCGCACGATCTTCACTTTGCCGGTGATAATGACAAAGAGCGCGGCGCCGGTTTCTTCCTCTAAGAGAATAATGCTCCCTTTTTTGTACTTTTTGCGAACACCGAGCGCGGCAATTTTCTCGAGTTCCTGATCGCTCAACTCGTTGAAAATCGGAACGTTTCGCAAAAAGGTGACTTCTTCAAGCATGATTAGATCCTCACCTGGGATGCTGATTGGAAAGACGACGGCGGATTTACTGTGTCGTGAATATACGCGGTGTTGTGATGAAAGTCAAGCTGCCAATATCGCCTCAGTTTCGCTGTTTACTTCATTCCGTTGAAAGCCGGAATCCAGGCTCTTAGGTTATTGGATTTGGGTTTGAAATCTGACCCGATACCAAGTTACCAATTGGCGCATGTTCTTGCCTTTTAAGGGGAAATTGCAGAACAAAGCAGAAGACGGAACGAGAGCATTTATTTGAAAGCAGGTATCCGGCTATGGAATCTGAATACCCTTAGAACAAGCCAACTTCAGCCACCTTTACAAGTACAGATTGCAGGCGGAATCGCAACGACTCCGCCTGCAAACCGCTTCTCATTATTTTGTCAAGATCATCTTCTTTGTGCTTCCGAAACTTCCCGCTTGTATCTGATAAAAGTAAATGCCGCTGGAGAGGCGTGATGCATCGAATCGGACATCGTAAAAACCGGCAGTTTTTTCTTCATTTAGCAACGTAGCAATCTCCCTGCCGAGCACATCGAATACCTTCAGTGTGACATGACTGTTTTGAGGAATCGCATATTGTATTGTCGTGCTTGGATTAAATGGATTGGGATAGTTCGCCGATAGCTCAAACTTATCCGGAATGCCCTTCTTTGTCGATTTTTTGGATGTCGGGCTCTGACCGTCCGAGGCAGATTTCTCAGAAGAAGACGTTGTATTGTACAAGAGGTATTTTGCAAATTCGACGTCTTGCCCCTCCGAATACTTCGATGTAAAATCGTTCAGAATAAGGGCGGCGCCATCCCTGTCTTTGTCAATATGAAATGCGAGCAAGAACTTCTGAAATTGTGCATGACGATCGTCGGAAGTACCGGGATACTGGGCAATGATATCGTCGTACACTTGCTTTGCTGTGGAATACTCGCCTCGTTGAATATGCATTGATGCAAGAAGTCCGGAGATCTTTGCCCAATCTTGCTGGACAAAAGGATAGGATGCGGAATTAGACCGAAGGCCTTGGAAGTATTCAAGAATTGAATTGTCCTTGGTCTCCCGGAACATGTCTGCAAGTTCTGACAGGGCAACTTGCGAAAGTCCCTTAACTGCAAGAAGGTTCTTGTATATTGCCACTGCTTCGTTGTATCTTTTATGCCTTCTAAGAGAGAGCGCGCGAATCAAAAGGTCTTCGTTTTCCTTTTTAGGCAGAGAAGGATTTTGATTCAGCACTGTCATGTTCGCAGGTAAACTCAATGATGATAATCTCGTAACCGGTTCATGGTCGGCTACAGTCTCAACAAATGGATTCGTCGTAAGTGGGTCACTGTAGTCTAGCCACGCGTCTTCGCCCAGTTGGTACGAAGGTGTATAGTCTGAACCCCACCAGTTTTGCTCCGCATACACTCCACAGTAGTCGCATACAGCCACATCATATGGTTCGTCGTCAAGACCGTTGTTACCGCCAACCACGGCTTCGGGAACGGGGTCATAGAATCCCATGACCGGATAGCTGCTCTCATAAGCTACCACCCCACAATTATTATCAGTAAAATAATTGTTCGGACAAGGGGTTTCGACTTCAGGGTTTGGGGAGGGCATAAACTTTGGATTCGAACTCCAGGTTGCATAGAGACCAAAGCCCATGCCTTGGATTGTGTTCCTTACAATGTAAGGACTCGATTCTATCAACCAGAGCCCACACGAAGAGTGGTAATAGGGACCACTTTCCTTCAGAAGTTCATTATGAAAAACCTTGGGAGTAGAATAGTCAAACGAAACGATAGAATGATACTGCACGTTCTCAATTCTGTTGTCCTGAATAATGGGATTAGAGCCATAGTCACAATAGACACCGTTCTGATTCCCCGAGATCGTCGAGTTCTGGAGAGTAATATTTGCTCCATTGAAGCATCGTATTTCTCCGCCATATCGCATGATGATGTAATCGAGGACGGAGCTGGAGGCATTAGAACCGTCAAATTGTATGTATCCCCAACTACCTGGAGAAGCGCCAGTAGTAGAAGTAAAAGTAATTTTGTTCAGTGATGTTCCATCCGCCGTTATTGTTCCATTTGCGACAATATTGGATCCGCTCCCCATAAGTACGGTTACCCCCGGATCAATATTGAGTTCCGCTGAAGAATTCACCGTTACTGTTACATTGTTACTTATCAAATAATTTTGCGACCATGTCTGATTTGTTGTGTACGTTGTGTTTGATGAAATCGTTGCGTATGAACTGATAGCATCAATTCTCATATATCCTGTTGACCCGCTTCCGTTCCAGAAGAATGGGCCAACTGAAACGTAACTGTTTGAGCCGTCGCGTTTGTTAGTGCTTGCACCAGTAAAAATGCTGTGTGTATCTTTCCATCTATTTGTATCACTCTGAGTTGAACTTTCAAACTCTTCAAGATCGATTGATGTAGATTCTTTTGCATGCCAGATGAATATTCCATTCGGT
>Ga0315281_10014609_pt1 | contig 10576 bp, 13 predicted proteins | sample YL17G07_0_MG_FD_204540 | JGI IMG/M metagenome (GOLD analysis project Ga0315281, IMG submission 204540) | Sediment microbial communities from Yellowstone Lake, YNP, Wyoming, USA - YL17G07_0 | ecosystem: Environmental > Aquatic > Freshwater > Lake > Sediment | place: USA: Wyoming | collected... | reverse complement strand
CGACGGCAAGGCCCGGGACCGGGACGCCAAGAAATATGAAAAAACCATCACCGATATGATCCTGGCCTACCGCGAGGACACCCAGAAAATCCTAAGCTCCTATCGTGAAGACACGCAGACCATGCGCGTGATGTATGAGTCGAACGTGGTCTTGGTGAAGAGTTATCAGGCTCTGTGCGGCGATTTAAAGGACATCGTGATCCTCAACAGCACCGGTTTCCAGAAGCTGGCGGACGACTTGAAGCGCAAGTGCGCCGCCCTCAAGGATGACTGATGAGCGAAGAGCGCGTCAAATACGAAGGCAGTCTGGCGGTGAACCGGCAGAAACGGGTGGCGGCCCAGGTGCGCATCCAGGGGCTGGTGCGGTCCCTGCGGGACCTGCTGGACCCGGTCCTGCCGGTGGAGCGCCTGGAAGGGATGATGATCTCCTCCCAGGCAATGGATCTGGCCAATCAACTGGTGACGTACCGGGAGCTGCTGGCCGAGGCCGACGTCATCCGCCGATTGCTGGGGCGCTGAGTGGGCAAGAAACCGGATTATTTCAACGAGGCCGAGGACCTCTATGTGGTGGACGGCCTCACCCTGGAGGGCATTGCGGTCCGGCTGCCGGTGAGCGTCACCACTTTAAGCCGTTGGAAGCAGGACGGCGATTGGGAGCGGCTGCGGGCGGAACTGGCCACCGCCCTGGCGCAGATCAAGCGGGACACATTGCTGCTGCGCCAGAAACTGGTGGCCGAGGCATTGCAGACCCTGAATCCCCAAATGGTTTACGCGGTGGTGCAACTGGCGCGCACGGCGGGAGTCGGGGCGTCCGCGGGAAAAGAGGAAACCAAGGAGCCGGAGATCGACCGCCCGGCGCTGTTTTTGGAGGACCTGAAATTCGTGGCCAAGGTTTTGAAGGAAACGGACCCGGAGGGCCTGAAGGTGGTGGCCCGGAATTTTGAGGCCATCGTGGCCCGGTTTAAGGCGACTCATGCGCAAGCGTCCTAAAATCAGCGAGTTCCGTTTTGACCAGTGGGCCGAGGACCTGAAGGCCTGGATTCAGGAGTCCGTTTCCCCCTTCGAGGACGACTCCCCGGCCAAACAACAGGAACGCAAAGCCCGGGCCCGGCACGACAAGCTCTTTTTCATGCGGGCCTATCTGCCCCATTATTTCACCAAGGACTTCGGGGATTTTCACGAGGAGTGGGCGGGCCTGGCGGACCTGAGAAACGAGGTAATTCTCCTGGGTGCCCCCCGGGAGCACGCCAAATCCACCTTCTTCACCTTCGGGGACCTGCTGCACAAGATTTGCTTCGGGTTGCGGCATTTCATGCCGGTGATCTCCGACACCAACGACCAGGCCACCATGTTCACCCTGGCCATCCGCCTGGAGTTGGAGGACAACCCCCGCCTGCGCCATGACTTCGGCAACCTCCGGGGCACCACCTGGAAAAAGGACGAGTTCACCACCAACAATGATGTCCGGGTGCTGGCCCGGGGGCGGGACGACAAGGTGCGGGGCCTGAAATACCGCCAGTGGCGGCCGGACCACATAGTGGTTGACGACTTCGAGAACGACATCAACGTCCGCAACCCTAAGATCGTGCAGGAGGGTAAGGATTTTATCCAGGGCACGGTTATGGGCTCCCTGGGGGACGACTACACCCTCCTGATGGTGGGCAACCTGTTCAGCCCCAAGAGCGTACTGTCGCAACTCATCGCCGAGAAGGACGAGGAGGGCGAACCCCTCTACATCTCCCGGGTGTACCAGGCCATCCTGGACCCGGACACCGCGGACGAGCGCCCCTTGTGGCCCGCGGCCTGGAATATGCAGCGCCTCAAGGCCAAGCGCCGCAAGATGGGGTCGGTGAATTTCAACCGGGAGATGATGAACCTGTGCGGCGCCGAGGACAGCCCCTTCCCGGAGGCCTGGTTCAAATTCCACGTGGCCGGGGAAATCGCCCCGGAGCAGCTCATCACCGACTCCTTCTGCGACCCGAGCGTCAAGAAGGGGGAGGCCAACGATTTCAAGGCCATCATCACCGTGGGCTGGGACCCGGGGAAGGCCCTGTACCGCTGCCTGCACGCCTGGATTCGCCACGCCTCGCCGGGGGAGATGTTCGCCACGGCCTACCGGCTGCACGATGAGTACGGCGGGCCGGTGGGCATTGAGGACAACATGCTGGAGGATTTCCTGCACGAAGCCATCCACAACTACGCCCGGGAGGCGGGGCGCTATATCCCCTGGAAGCCGGTGCACCACTCCACCCAGAAGGAGGCGCGCATCATCAGCACCCTTTCCTACCTGGTGGAGCACGGCAAGCTCACTTTCGAGAAAGGGCACAGCGACCAGGACCGCCTGCGGGAACAACTGGTCTATATCCTCAACAAGAACATCAAGGATGACGGCCCCGACGCCCTGGAGGGCGCGGTGAGCCTGCTGCAGAAAACCGCGATGATGCCGGTGGCTTATGAAACGGTGGCGCGGCGGCGGTTCGCTGAAATGAGGGGGGCGTTTTGATGGCGACGGCGCCCCAAATCGTTGATCAATTCGGGCGGCCGGTCATGGCCCTGAAAAAGCCGGAGACCCGGGAGATCGCCGCGGTCTCCATCCGGGACCGCTGGAGCGGCTACCCCTCCGCGGGGTTAACCCCCGGCCGCCTCACCGCCATCTTCCGGGCGGCGGATTTTGGCGGCCTGCGGAGCCAGGCGGAGCTTTTCGAGGAGATGGAGGAAAAGGACGCCCACCTGGCCAGCGTCATGCAGACCCGGCGCCTGGCGGTGTTGGGGCTGGAGTGGCAGGTGGAGGACGCCTCGGACGCGGCTGAGGATAAAAAGATCGCCGATTTTTGCCGGGAGGCGTTGGCGGACCTGGACCTGGAGAAACTGTGGATGCACCTCCTGGGCGCGGTGGGGCACGGTTACGCCGCCGCGGAGTTGCTCTGGGAGAGCGGCGCCCGGGCGATTATCAAGGGTTTCAACCCCATCCATCCCAAAAATATCAGCTTCCTCAATTCTCTCACGCCCCTGGTGATCACCGAGGACATCTGGCAGGGGGTGGACCCGGGGCCGTTCAAGCTGGCCTATTACCAATATGCCGCCAAGAGCGGCCACGACACCAGGAACGGGGTGCTCAGGGTCTGCGCCTATATGTATCTGTTCAAAAATTATGCCTTGAAGGATTGGGCCGTGTTCAACGAGATCTTCGGGATGCCTCTGCGCCTGGGGAAATATGAGGCCAGCGCCACCCCGGCGGACCGGGAGGCGCTGCGGGTCGCCATCTCCTCCTTAGGGAGCGACGCCGCCGGGATCATCTCCAAGAATACCGAGATCGAGTTCGTGGAGGCCTCGGCCCGGCTCTCCGGCGTCACCAACCCGTACCACGTGATGGTCTCCTTCTGCAACCGGGAGATATCCAAAGCGGTGCTGGGGCAGACCTTGACCACCGACACCGAGGGCTCCACCGGCACCTACGCCGCGGGCAAAGTTCAGGACGAAGTGCGCCGGGACCTGCTGGAAGCCGACGCCAAGGCCCTGGCCAAGACCATGCGCCTCCAGGTGCTGCGGCCCCTGGTGGGCTTCAATTTCGGTTGGGAGCAGGCGGTGCCGGGTTTCGGTTTCATTATTCAGGACGCCCCGGACCTGAAATCGGATTCGGAGGTATGCAAGAACCTGGCCGGCATCGGCGTCCGCATCCCGGTGAGCTACATCAGCGAGCACTTCGGCATCCCGCTGCCGCAGGAGGGAGAGGAGACGGTGGGCGGGGCGGCGGTACCTCCATCGGAATCACAGGCTGGAAAGCCTGTGCCACCGGGGAGCAAAGGAAAAGAGGGATTTAAGGCGGTACTGCCGCTGCGTCAGGGGGAGTTGGAATTAATTCCTCAGGACGCGATGGTAATCCGCACCCAACGGGAGATGGAGAACCTGACCCAGGCGGCCCTCTCCGCGTCCAGCCAGGCGGTGGCGCAAATGTTGGCGCCGGTCAAGGCCTTCATCGACCGGGGCGCCTCCCTGGAGGAGATCCGGGACGGCTTGCTGGCGGTCTATAAGGAAATGCCTGCCGCGGACCTGGGGGAACTGCTCTACCAGGCGATGGTGCTGGCGAATCTCAGGGGGCGGCTGAATGAGTAGGGGTCAAGGGTCAGGGGGTCAGGGTGTCAATTGATGGCAAAATCCGGATGGTGGGTAATGCCTGATTTCCAGGGCCATTTTGAAGTAGGGGATATGCCGCCTTTTGCGGAGGCGGTGGCCTGGTTCCTGGATAAAGAGATCCTCAACCGGGAGGATTTTAATAAATTGGCGGCGGAGATGAAAGGCAAGGCGTTCACCGCGGCCCGGGTGCTGGCCGCGGACGAGTTGCAAGCGGTTTACGACGCCTGCCTGGCGGCCATCGAGCAGGGGATGACCCTGAGTGATTTCGTCAAGGCCACGGAGGATATTTTGACCTCGCCCTGGCACCGGGAGACGGTGTTCCGCACCAACGTGTTGAGCTCCTATGGCGCCGGCCACTGGGAGCAAGCCCAGGAGATCCGAAGTCTGAGGCCCTATGCCCGCTACTCCGCGGTGATGGATGGCCGCACCCGGCCCACTCACGCGGCGCTGCACGGGCTGGTCTATCCGCTGGATCACCCGTTCTGGCGGACCTACTGGCCGCCCTGGGATTACAACTGCCGCTGCTTCGCCATCCCCTTGAGTCAATGGGAGGTGGAGCAGGGCGGCCTCCAGGTGCGGCAGGGCGGCACCGGGCACCTGCCCAAACCGCAGAACGATTTTGTCTCCCCGGCGGCGGGGGGGCGTTGGCAGCCGGACTACGGCAAATACGCCCCGGAGCTGGGGGCGGCGCTGCAACAGGGCGTGGAGAGGGCGATCTATGAGTGAGCGACCGATTATTCTGGTACTGGAAAATCGGGGCCAGGCGCCGGATTGGCTCCGGGTGCTGCCCCTGGGCAAAGTGGAATTACGGGACGGCCGGCCGGGATTTGAGGCCGAGGTCGCGGACCTGGAGGCGCTGGTGCGCAAATTCCGGGCCGACGGGGTGGATCTGGTGGTGGATTATGAACACCAGACCCTGGGCGGCGAGAAGGCGCCGGCCGCGGGCTGGATCAAGGAGTTGGAAGTCCGGGCCGATGGTCTGTATGCCCGGATTGAATGGACCCAGACGGCCCGGCAGCACATTGAGACCGGGGAGTACCGCTATTATTCACCGGCGCTGCGCATCAATTCCGAGACCCGGAAGGTCGAGGCCCTGCTGCACATGGGGTTGGTGAACTATCCGGCCATCAAGAATCTGGCTCCCCTGCTGGCCGCCAAATACGGCGGCACCGCGGAGCCGGAGATCTTTGTTCTGGCCGCCGAAGGCGATGCCAAAGCGGCCCAGGAGGCCCGGGCCAAAGAGGTGGGGATGGAAATATCGGCTCAAAAGGAGGCGACAGTCATGTTGGAAAAACTGAAAGCGAAATTGGGGTTAAAGCCGGAGGCCTCTGAAGAAGAGGTGCTGGCCCTGGTGGACAACCGGGCACAGGAGGCGGTCGCCTTAAAGAATATGACCGCGGACCTGGTCAAGGAGCTGGCACTGCCGGCGGAGACCACACCGGCCCAACTCAAGGGGGCCATCCTGGCCCTGAAGCAGGGGCAGGATCAATTGACCGGCCTGCAAAAGGATTTGGCGGCCCTCAAGGACGCCCAGGCCAAGGAACAGGCGCAGCAAGCGGTGACCGAGGCCCTGAAGGCCGGCAAACTCCAACCCACCCAGAAGGATTGGGCCCTGGATTACGCCGCCCGCGACCCCGAAGGCTTCAAAGCCTTCATCGACAAGGCCCCCAGGCTGGTGCCGGTGGGCCAGGAACTGAAGATGTTAAAGGAGGGCGACAAGGGCGCCGCCGGCTTGACGCCGGATGAAACGGCCATCTGCCGCCAGATGGACATCAAACCCGAAGCCTTCAAGGCCACAAAAGAACAGATGGCCCAGGCGGCCGGGTAAGGGAGGAATGAGAGATGGCTTTAACTGCTGATCGAGAAATCGTTTATCGGGAAGGTCGGGACATCGAATATCCGATGGACGCGGTGGAAATTTTCGCCGGGTCGTTGGTGTGCGTCAATGCCACCGGCTATGCGGCGCCCGCGGCGGACACCGTCAATTTCAAATTCGTGGGCGTGGCCCTGGAGTGGAAGGACAATTCCGGCGGCAATGCCGGGGATAAGACGATCCTGGTGCGCACCGAGGGGGTGTTCGAGTTCGACGCCAGTTCCATCGCCCAGGCCAGCGTAGGCGCCGACATGTACGTGGTGGACGACCACACCTTTGACGAATCCAACCCGGGCCAGGGCATCAAATGCGGCAAACTGGTGAAGGTCGAATCCGGCACCCTGGGCTGGATTTGGATCGCCAAGGCCTTCGCCTCGGCTTATGCCGGCGCCGCCGACGCCTTGACGGTGAGCGATGCGGGGGATTACTTCCCGGCAGCGCTGACCACGGTGGCCCTGCAGGTGCAAGACCTGGCCAAGGGGCCTTTTTTCCTGACCATTCCGCGGTTTACGGGCTGGGTTAAGGACGGCACTGACAAAAACATTGTCACGTTGCCTCTGATGGAGTTTCCTTTTCCGGTGCGGATCAAGCGGGCTTATGCCAGCGTCCTGACGGCCCCCGGCGCCGGTAAGACTTTGGTGTTGGGCGTCAATGGTTCCGCGGTGGCCACCATCGCCGAGGCGGCTGTTGTCGGCGAGGACGAAGCCCTGAATATCGCCATTGCCAAGGACACCAATGTCGTGCCGACCGCCAATGAGACCGCGGCGGGCGCCGGCGCCAATGCCGACCTGGTACTGGTTTATTACAAAGACGACGGCGAATAAGGAGGAACTGAAAGATGATCATCAATCAAGAAATCCTGGCGAATATTTATACGGCGTTGTCCACGGTATTCAACGCCGCCTTCCAGACCGGGCCCGAACCCTGGTACCAGCGGGTGGCCATGACCGTGCCCTCCACCGGGGCGTCCATGGATTATAAGTTCCTCCTGGACTTCCCGGGGATGCGGGAGTGGATCGGCGACCGGGTCATTAAATCCCTGGCGGGCAAAAAGTGGATCGTGGAAAACAAGGACTGGGAAGCCACCATCGAGGTCTTTCGGAACCATATCGAGGACGACCAGATCGGGCTTTACAACCCCATCGTGGCGGCCCTGGCCTTCGAGGCCCGGTTCCATCCCAATAAACTCTTCCTGGACCTGATCAACGCCGGGGCGGCGGGTGATTGCTATGACGGCAAGAAGTTCTTCGCCACCAATCATCCCATGCGCCGGGGCACCGACGGCTCCAACCTGGACGCCGGGGGCAGTACCGCCTGGTATCTGATCGATACCTCCCGGCCGGTGAAGCCCCTTATCTTCCAAAGCCGCATGCCGGTGCAGCTCATCACCATGGACCGGGAGACGGATCAAAACGTATTCATGCGCAAATCCTATCTGTATGGAGTGGATGCGCGCTACGCCGGGGCTTACGGCATGTGGCAACTGGCCTATAAATCCACCCAGGCCCTCACCGCGCCTTATTACGCCGCGGCCCGGGCGGCCATGATGGCCTTGACCAATGCCGAGGGGCGCCCGCTGGATGTGAACCCCACCCTGATGGTGGTGCCGCCCTCCCTGGAGGGCACGGCCCGGACGCTGCTGAACGCCGAAATCATCATCGGCGACGCCACCGCCGGCGGCAGCCAGACCAATGTCTGGCGGGGCACCGCCGACCTGCTGGTGGTGCAGGGATTGACGTAGGGAGGCAGGGAATAGGGATTGGGGATTAGGGGAAAGATAAAACTGGCCCCTGATCCCTGGCCCCTGGCCCCTGAAAGAAATGGCTTATTGCACCCAGGACGACCTGCTGCGGCTGATTCCCGAGGGGGAACTGGCCGAGCTCACCACGGAGGCGGGCGAAGTCCCGGACGAGGCGGTGGTGGCCCAGGCCATCGCCGCCGCGGACGCGGAGATCGACTCCTACCTGGCGGTGCGTTACCAACTGCCGCTGACGGGGACACCGGCCCGGGTCAAGGCCCTGTCGGTGGACATAACCGTCTATCGGCTCTATACCCGGCGCGGCATCAGCCCACCGTCGCGCCGGGAGAATTACGAGGACGCGGTGAAATTTCTGAAGGACGTAGCCGGAGGGCGGGCCGAGATTGTGGGCCTGGCGGGGGTGGAAGCCCCCGGCGCCGCCTCCGAGGTGGTGGAGATTAAAAGCAGCGCGCGGGTTTTCTCCCGGGACAAATTGGGGGATTGGTAATGGCGGGGGTGAAAGTCACCTACCAGGTCATCGGCGAGCAGGCCCTGAAGGCGCTCACCGGCCTGGACCTGCGCACCCGGGACCTGACCCCGGTGATGCGGGACTTCGCCGGCTACATGGTGGGCTCGGTGCAGAAAAACTTTGACGCCCAGGGCCGGCCTACGCGCTGGGCGCCGTTGAAGGCGTCCACTCTGAACTCCTGGATGGGTGCCCGCAAAATTTGGGGCACCAAGTCGGGCGGCTTGAGTGCCAAGGGCGCCGCGGCCCTGGGCGGGCGCCTGGTCCTCACCGACACCAGCCGCCTGCGCAACTCCATCCATTTCAAAGCCTTCGCCCGGGGCGTGGAGGGCTTCACCAACGTCAAGTATGCGGCCATTCAGCACTTCGGCGGCCAGACCGCGGCGCATGAGATCCGGCCGCGGATTAAGAAAGCCCTGGCCTGGCCCGGCGGCGCTTATCCGGTGAAGTTAGTAAAGCATCCCGGCTCCAAGATTCCGGCCCGGCCTTTCCTGATGTTCCAGGAACAGGAAGACATTTACGGCTATCTCTATCCCCGGATCGCCGCCTACCTGGAGGGCCGCGGGCCGTGAATTATTCCTTCAAAGATTATGAGGATGCGGTCCTGGCCCGGTTGGCCTCCCTGGGGCAACCGGAGGGCCTCCTTAGGGAGTTAAAAGGCTTTGCCGGGGAGATCGTGCTCTCGGAAACGGGCCTCCTCCTGGTGCTGCTCAACCGGTTCCCGGCGGTGCTGGTGGAGATCTCCGAAGCCGTTTATACCCCCGGGCCGCACCCTTTTCACACCCAGGAGGTCACGGCCACGTTGCACGTCTGCTCCCGCAGCCTAAGGAGCCAGGAGGAGGCCCGGGGCGGCGACGCCGGGGCCTATACCATCCTCTCGGAGATGCGGCGCCAGTTGTTGGGCAAAGCCCTGGCGGACGACCTATTGCCGCTCCTGTTGACCAACGAGAGCAAGGTGGGCGCTGGCCTCACCGAGGCCAATGAATATATCGTGATTTACGCGGCCAAATATAAGTTCATCAACTCCCGCATTCAGCAGGAGTAAGGAGGCCATTTATGAATATTTCCGGGTTAATCGGGGCGGTGATCAACCTGGCGTGCAACAAGTCGAACGACCTCTCCATCACCAAAGACGATTTGATAGTAACTCCCCAGGAACAGTTCACCCCGGGGACCGGCAACAATCAACTTGATAAACTGTTCCACGACATGCGCACCCTGGCGGATGGAGCCAATGAAAGTCTGGACCTGGCCGGCTCCCTGGTGGATATGTTCGGGACCACCATCACCTTTGTCAAGATCAAGGCGATGCTGATCCGCAATCTCAGCGCCACCCAGACATTGACCATCGGGGGCGGAGCCACCCCTTTCATTAATTGGGTGGCGGACCCCACCGACATGGTGAAAATCCCCCCCAATGGCATGTTCCTGCTGGTGGCGCCCCTGGCGGGGTTTGCGGTGACCGGCGCCACCGGCGATATCCTCAAGATCGCCAACTCCGCCGGGGCGGCCTGCGATTATCAAATCGTCCTGGCCGGGACCTCCGCCTGATGGGCGCCTTGAACAGCAGGCCGGCGATCACCTTGGAGGACGGACGGGAGATCCCCGAAGAGGAAGTGGCGCGGGGCGGCCTGGAGATGAGCGCCCCTATGCAGGTGCGGGAGGCCGTCACCCAATGGGTGGGCGCCCGCCCCCGGCGGGGGGCCGCCGCGCCGGCGCCGTCCCAGGTCTTTGAGACCCGGGAAGCCGTTACCGTCATCATCCCGCCGCCCCGGTGGGCGGAGGTAGAACGACAGGCAAAGGAGAACGACCATGCCACTGTTCCATCAACGGACGCAGATCGCGGCCAAGATTGAAGGTTCCGAGGGCAGCGCCGAAACCCTGGCGGCAGCGGACGCCTTCCTGGCTTTCCCCAGCGGCGAACCCGATCCCAAGATCGATATGTATGAACGCAATCCCTTCCGGGCTACCTTGAGCCCGTTGCAGTCGGTGCCGGGCAAGCGATCGGGCAAGTTGCCGTTCCAAATCGAGCTGGCGGGCTCCGGCACCGCCGGCACCGCCCCGCCCTGGGGCAAACTGATGAAGGGGTGCGCCTTTGGCGAGACCATCGTGGGGGGCACCAGCGTGGCCTATGCCCCGGCCTCCGCCGCCATCCCCAGTCTCACCCTGGCCGCCTATATGGACGGGACCATTCATAAGATCTGGGGCGCCCGGGGCACCCTCAAGTTGGCCCTGGAGGTGGGCAAGCCGGGGTTGCTCAACTTTGATTTTCAAGGGGCGGACTTCTCCCACCTGGACGGGGCCC
>Ga0315281_10014608_pt1 | contig 10577 bp, 8 predicted proteins | sample YL17G07_0_MG_FD_204540 | JGI IMG/M metagenome (GOLD analysis project Ga0315281, IMG submission 204540) | Sediment microbial communities from Yellowstone Lake, YNP, Wyoming, USA - YL17G07_0 | ecosystem: Environmental > Aquatic > Freshwater > Lake > Sediment | place: USA: Wyoming | collected... | reverse complement strand
CTGGCCATGGGGGCACAGGCGAAGCTCGTTGAGGAGGGCGTGCGCGTGCGCGTGGTGTCCATGCCTTCGACCAGCGTATTCGACCGGCAGGATGCCGCGTATCGCGACGCCGTATTGCCGCGCGGCGTGCCGCGCGTCGCGGTGGAGGCGGGCGTGTCCGACTACTGGCGCAAGTACGTGGGCCTGGATGGCGCGGTGATCGGCATCGATCGCTATGGCGAGTCCGCCCCGGGTCCCGAACTGTTCAAATACTTCGGCTTTACCGTGGACAAGGTGGTGGCCGCGGTGAAAAGCGTGATCTAAGAGCCGCGCGGGTGAGCGCATTGATCTTGCTCAAACCGCGTGCCGGTCGATCCGTGTATTACTGTCTGAATCCATGGAAGCCTTTGGTTTCCATTTTCTGCTAGGAGCAAGTCATGACTATCAAGGTCGCAATCAACGGCTACGGCCGCATCGGTCGCAACATCGTGCGCGCGTTGTATGAGGAAAAACTGCGCGAGGGCGGCAAGTCAAAACATGATTTGCAGATCGTCGCCGTCAATGACCTCGGCAACGCGCAGACCAATGCCCACCTGACGCGCTACGACACCACCCACGGGAAATTCCCGGGCACGGTGACGGTGGAGGGCGATTTCATGCTGGTGAACGGGGATAAGATCCGCGTTTGCGCCATTCGCAACCCGGCCGAATTGCCTTGGGCGGAGATGGGCGTGGACCTGGTGCTGGAGTGCACCGGGCTGTTCAACAGCAAGGAAAAGGCCGGCGCCCACCTCAAGGCCGGGGCGAAAAAGGTCCTGCTCTCCGCCCCTGGCGGCAAGGACGTCGATGCCACCATCGTCTATGGCGTGAATCACAGTGTGCTGAAAGCGGCGCACACGGTGGTTTCGAACGCTTCTTGCACCACCAACTGCCTGGCGCCGATGGTGAAGCCGCTGCACGACAAAATCGGCCTGGTGTGCGGCCTGATGACCACCATCCACGCCTACACCAACGACCAGGTGCTGACCGACGTCTATCACGAAGACCTGCGCCGCGCGCGCTCGGCCACCATGTCGATGATCCCGACCAAAACCGGGGCGGCGGCCGCGGTGGGCCTGGTGCTGCCGGAGCTGAACGGCAAACTCGACGGCTACGCGATACGCGTGCCCACCATCAACGTTTCCGTGGTCGATCTGAGTTTCGTCGCCAAGCGCGCGACCAGTGTCGAGGAAGTCAATCAGGTGATGAAGGAAGCGGCCGAAGGCAGCCTGAAGGGCATCCTCGCCTACAACAAGGAGCCGCTGGTGTCGGTGGACTTCAACCACAATCCGCATTCCAGCATATTCGATTCCACGCTGACCAAGGTGTCGAACGGCACGCTGGTGAAGGTGTCGGCCTGGTACGACAACGAGTGGGGATTCAGCAATCGCATGCTCGATACCGCGGTTGCGTTCATGAACGCGAAATAGATCGTGTTGCGAGCCAGCCCCCGCCATCGCGGGGACGGCGCTCGGTAGCGAGAATGCGATGACATTTCTGAAAATGACCGACCTCGACCTGCGCGGCAAGCGCGTGCTGATCCGGGTCGATTTCAACGTGCCCGCCAAAGACGGCAAGATCACGGACGACACGCGCATCCGCGCAGCGCTACCGGGCATCCGCCTGGCCCTCGGCGCCGGCGCGCGCCTGATGCTCGCCTCGCATTTCGGCCGCCCGAAGGAGGGTGAATTCAGCGAGTCGGAATCGCTTGCGCCCGTGGCGCTGCATCTCTCGGGCCTGCTTGGCGTCGAAGTGCTGCTGGTGCGCGACTGGCTGGCCGGGGTGAAGGTCGAACCGGGCAAGGTCGTGCTGCTGGAGAACTGCCGCTTCAACAAGGGCGAGAAGAACAACGACGACGCGCTGGCGAAGCGCATCGCTGCGCTGTGCGACATCTACGTCAACGACGCTTTCGGCACCGCGCACCGCGCCGAAGCTACGACCCACGGCGCGGCCAAGTACGCCCCCGTTGCCTGCGCCGGGCCGCTGATGGTGGCGGAACTGGAGGCGCTGGGCAAGGCGCTGGCGCAGCCGGCACGCCCCCTGATCGCGATTGTGGCCGGCTCCAAGGTGTCGACCAAGCTCACGATCCTCGCCGCGCTGGCCGAGAAGGTGGACGAACTCATTGTCGGCGGCGGGATCGCCAATACCTTCATGCTTGCGGCCGGCCTGCCGGTCGGCAAATCGCTCGCCGAGGCGGAACTGGTCGAGGAAGCGAAAAAAATCATGGCAGCGATGCAGGCGCGCGGCGCGGCGGTGCCGATCCCGAGCGACGTGGTCGTGGCCAAGGAATTGGCCGCGACTGCGGCCGCGACGGTGAAGGCGGCCACCGCTGTAAGCGCCGACGAGATGATCCTCGACATCGGCCCCGAAACTTCGGCCCGGTTCGCCGCGAGCCTGAAGCGAGCCGGCACCATTGTCTGGAACGGTCCGGTGGGCGTGTTTGAGTTCGATCAGTTTGCCGAGGGCACGAAGACGCTGGCGCTGGCGATTGCCGCCTCCAAGGCGTTCTCGATCGCGGGCGGCGGCGACACAGTCGCTGCGATCAACAAGTTCGGCGTGGCCAAGAACATCGGCTATATCTCGACCGCGGGCGGCGCATTCCTCGAGTTCCTCGAAGGCAAGAAACTTCCGGCGGTGGAAATACTCGAAACGCGCGCGGCCGGTTAGACTAGATTACCAATTTGGATAACACAATCAGCCTGGAAGCCACACGGCACGTCGATCTTCAAGATCGAATGTTGATAATTGTGGCTGTTGTTTTGCGCCCATTCGCAGGATGAAGTCGCGCGGCGGTACCGTGCTGTTTTCGTCATGGCGCAGCACTCGGCCCCACCCCATCCAGCAACTTGATGAAATTCCGCTTCGGCTTGAACTGCACACGCAGCTCCGCCAGGTAGTCGCCGAATTGCCGTGACTGGCTCTGCGCTTTCATCAACCCGCCGACCTTGCGGATCAGCCTGATTGCCTCATCGTAAGCGGTGTTGCTGGTCTGCTCGACGATGGGCGGCACGACACGACGGTAAAGGCTGACGGCGTCATCGGGGCGTGTAGATTCGAGCTTGCCGGCCAGAGCGATCAGCAGATTCCGGTGGCAGATACCTTCGTGTGCGGACTTCCAGGCAGCATCAAGATCTTTCTCCCACAACGCGATTTCCACACGCAGCGAGTAGTTGGGTATCGACCGCTTCGGCTTCCAGCGGCTCGTCGTGCTTGCCTCGCGTGCGATGTCCTCGGCGACCCTTGCCAGCGCCCGGTCGCGCTGCTCAGGCCAGAGACCGAGTTTGCCGGCAACATCGTGCAGCTTCTTGTAGTTTTCGAGAAACGGTTGCTCCTCGAACTGGATCCAGGTCAGTTGCAGCGCCTCGTCATTGCGTTTGCGCTTGAGGTACGCCGCCACCAGAAAATCCCGTAGCCGGTTGTCGGCCCGGTCAGGAAAAGCCTTCAGGCCGCGTTCCGCCCATGCGAGCGCCTTGTCCAGCTGCTTCGCCTTGGTCCAGATTTCGGCGATATCGAGATAGCAATAGCCGGAGGAAAGGTCGCGTGACTTGATCGCGACCAGTTCTTCCACGTCACCGCTCGCCTCGGCCAGTCGCTCCATGATGCTGGTGATACGGGAGCGGTGGGCATCGTAGCTGTCCTTCGCGCCCCGTGGCTTGAGCTTGCGCCACTCGGCTTCCGCCAGTTCCCGGAAACGGCGCAGGCCGACCGAGCCTAGGGGCTTGCGATAGGTGGCGGCATCGAAACTGCACAGGCCGAACGGTAGCGTCGTCTCGAATCGGAACAGTCGCCCGGCCAGCCCCGCCGGATCCGGGCGCGCCATGGTGCAAGCCTTGAGATGCAACTCGCCCAGACGATAGACGATGTCGCCAATCTGGCCGTCCGAGTCGTCAACCTGCTCCAGCGAATTCTCGACTTGCTCGATAGCGTACTCGGCCAGGTCGACCAGAGTGGCCGCGGTATCCGGCTTGAGCAATTCCGCCAATGAGTCCGCGACCTGGTCGATATTGCCGGCGAAAGTGCCAACCTCGCGCCAGTCGACGAAACCGTGAATGCGCGTCGCGTCGTCGATCGCCCGCCGGAATGCCTGGGCCACGTTCCCGCCACCGCCGCTACGCTCGGCCTTGAGCAATAGCGACCGATAGAGTCGATCGTCGCGCTGGGCCACATCGAGCACGAGGTCGATCACGGTTTCCGGCGGTTGCGTGGTCAGATACGCCTTGATGTCGCGCCACGGATCGCGCCGCTTCTTCTTGGTGGATGCGGCGCCGGATTTCGGTACGGCGGAATTCCCGGCCAGCCACGCCAACCCGACCGCCACGCAGTGCTTGCAAAAATAACCGTCGCCGGCTCGCGGGCAGGTGCAGTCGTAGGCCAGCTCGCCATCGTCATCACGCAACTCGACCCGATAGGTTTCCGTGCCTTCGACCTTGGCTGTGATCTTGTCCTCTGTTGCACGAAGACGCTCGACGGCGCCTACGGAAAAATATTCCTCGCCGCGCCGGAAGGCGGTGGTGCCGGCGAGGTCTTCGAGCGCAGCGCGGGAGATCAGCTCATCGAGCATGGTGCTGGCCGTTCATTTTCGATGCCATTCACGGCCAGTCCCGCTCGACCCCGCGGCCCGAGATCGCGCGAGTTGTCGAGGGCATCCAGGTCTTCCCGCGGAATCAGGGGCAGGAGCTTGTCGCGCAGCTTGAGCCATTCTTCGAACTTTCTGTTGCGTGGACTCAAGATGACATCTCCGGTGACCGGATCGCGCCGGATCAGCACTTCGTCGCCTTCGAAGCGGAATTCCGCCGGCAGGCGCACCGCTTGGCTACGGCCATTCTTGAAAAGCTTGACGGTCTGCATGGCAAGGTTCCGTTTCCGATGGTATATGCCGTGACTTATACTACCTGCCCACAAAACCTTCAAGCCGCAGACCAGATCGTGCGCGGAAATGTCTACGCTTGATCGGCTGCACCGGCACCTGGCGAGAATCTCGATTTCAGCGCCAAGCGCTGAGCGGCCTGCGCGTAGAATGTGGGTCGAGGAGCCTCCGAGCACGTCGTTCCCGCGCAAGCGAGAATCGAAAGTGTTCTCGGGTCATTTACCAATTTTGATAACACGACAGGCTTGAACACCAGGCAACGCCTGAGTCTGGGCAATTTGAATGTCCATAAATGTGGCCATCGCCTTGCGCTAATGCGCAAGGTGTTCACGCGACGCTCCTCCACATGAGGACATCTCCGCATATGCCATGGCCAAGGTGAGTCGCGAGGCAGTGGTGGTATCCTTCTGCGCGGAGGGACGACTCCCGGAGATACCTGGAAGATGCGACTGATCGAGGAGGGTTTCCACCAATTGATGTTTGACACGAAGGGGGCGTGATGGCGAAGCAGCGCGATGCTGTCTCCACCGACGTCACCGCGCTGTACCGCGAGATCCGCGCGGTGCTGGAGCAGGCGCGCGCGTCGGCCTATCGGGCGGTCAACTTCGCGATGGTTCAGGCCTACTGGCAGGTGGGGCGACTGATCGTCGAGCACGAGCAGAAAGGCAGGAGCCGCGCGGCCTATGGCGAGGCGGTGCTGGAAGATTTATCCCGGCGGCTGGGCGCCGAGTTCGGACGGGGCTTCGATCCTTCCAATCTGCGGTACATGCGGTTGTTCTTCCAGAGGTTCACGAATCGTGACGCGGCGGGTCACACTTTGCCGGCACAGGGAATTCGTGACGCAGTGCGTCACAAATCCCCAGTGACGGACAATCCCGAAGAATTGCGACCCGAGCTTTCCTGGACCCACTATCGTTTGCTTCTGGGCGTAGAGAATGCCGCAGCTCGCGAGTGGTACATGCACGAGGCCGCGGACCAGCACTGGTCCACCCGAGCGCTCGACCGCCAGATCTCAGTGCTCTATTACGAACGCCTGTTAGCCAGCCGCAAGAAAGCGCCCGTCCGCAAGGAGGCGAGCGCGAAGTTGGGCAAAGTGGAACCGGAGCAGTTCATCCGGGATCCCTACGTGCTGGAATTTCTGGACCTGAAGGAATACCCGGCGCTGCGGGAATCGAGGGTCGAGCAGGTCATCATCGATAATCTGCAAGCCTTTCTGCTGGAATTGGGCAAGGGGTTTTCCTTCGTGGCGCGTCAGAAACGCATGCGCTTCGAGGATGACGATTTCTATGTGGACCTGGTGTTCTACAACTACTTGCTCAAGTGTTTCGTGCTGATCGATCTGAAGATCGGCAAGCTGACGCATCAGGACATCGGCCAGATGGACAGCTACGTGCGAATGTTTGAAGCGCACGCAAAACCCGCAGGCGATAATCCCACCATCGGCCTGATACTGTGTTCCAAGAAAAACGAAGCAGTGGCGAAATACTCAGTGCTCTCCGACGGACGGAAGATCTTCGCTGCCAAGTATCTGGACTACCTGCCCACCGAGGAACAATTGCAGCGCGAGCTTGAACGGGAACGGCGTCTGCTCGAAGAGACCGAAATGGGCACAGGCCAACTGAAGGGCAAACGCTGATGGCTCGCGGACGTCCCAGGATTGAACCGGCAGCGGACGCTGCCGCTCCCGCCGTGCCGCGCCGTCGCCCCAACGCGCCAACGCAAGTGCTTCTCTGTGCTGCACCTGATGTTGCAGCGTTGGAAAACCGAACAACCAGAACCAGCACAATCCGAAATAACTAGATGGCTTCGTTAATTCCTTCGCTGGGCAGTGTTCTCGGGAAGATGACTCCCGGCGAGCGGCGCTTCGGACGGCGACTTGAGTCCCATCTCGAAGACGACTACCTCTGTTGGTACGATGTTCCAGTCGGCCCGAACAGGGTTCACCCCGATTTCATCGTTCTTCATCCGCGCCGTGGGTTGCTCGTGCTTGAGGTCAAGGATTGGAAGCTAGATAGCATTCAGTCTATTGATAGAGCGAGCGTGGCGCTGTTGACGCCGAAGGGTTTGAAAAGAGTCATCAATCCGCTTGAGCAGGCGCGCCAAAACGTGTTTTCTGTAATACGACTGTTTGAGGGCGATCCCGTACTAACGGTCGGGGAGCGAGAACATAATCAAGGACGCCTACTCTTTCCGTGGGGCTATGGGCTGGTTCTCGCGAATATTTCGCGGGAAGTATTTCAGTCGACTGACCTGGGGCAGGTCTTGCAACCAAGTATGGTGATCTGCCAAAACGAGATCACCGAATCCGTGGACATGGAATCCTTCCAAAAGCGGCTCTGGGGTATGTTCAAAGTGAACTTCAAGTGCACGCTCACCATGCCGCAGGTCGATAGAGTACGGTGGCACCTATTCCCCGATATTCGCGTGAACGCCGGCCAGGGAAAACTGTTCGCAGAGTCAGATGCGACGAACGGAGTTGTCGCCGCGATCCCGGACATCATCCGGGTGATGGATCTGCAGCAAGAGCAGCTTGCGCGGAGTCTTGGGGAAGGCCATCGCGTGATCCACGGTGTGGCCGGCTCCGGAAAAACTATGATTCTTGGTTACCGCGCGAAGCATCTTGCGCAGGTGCTTCAGAAACCAATTCTAATCCTTTGCTTCAATGTCGCGCTGTCCGCGAGACTCGATCACATGGTGACGGAAGGAAAGCTGAACGAAAAAGTATCAGTACGAAACTTTCATAGATGGTGCTCAGACCAACTGAAGCTCTATCACGTCGCCAGACCCACGCAAAGCGGCCCAGAGTTCTTCGAACAGCTTGTCCTGGCAGTGATTCGAGCAATCGATATAGGACAGATTCCACGGGCGCAATATGGTGCCGTATTGATCGACGAGGGGCACGACTTCCACGCCGAGTGGCTGAAGCTGGTAACGCAGATAGTTGATCCGGAAACGAACTCGCTGCTGTTGCTCTATGACGACGCACAATCGATCTACGATGCCAAGACGACGCGCAAATTCAGTTTTTCAAGCGTGGGCATTCAGGCCAAAGGTAGAACGACGATCCTGCGCCTCAACTATCGAAATACGGCTGAAGTGCTGTCACTCGCATATGAATTTGCCAAAGACTTTATGACACCCGCAGAGGCCGAGGAAGATGGGGTGCCATTGATCCAGCCGCAAAGCGCGGGCCGACACGGGCCTATTCCGGTGCTAAACCAGCTTCCCAATCTGCAACGGGAGGGAGAATTCATTGCGAAGGAGTTGATGGCGATTAACAAAGCGGGATGGCCTTGGCGAGACATGGCGGTAGTTTACAGGTCCCGCTTTATCGGCGAGCAGATGATTAGACAATTGCGTGCGGAGGGGATTCCGGTCGAATGGCTTGGTGACGCAAACGGCAGACACACCTTTAATCCAAGCGATGATAGTGTCAAAGTCATGACCATGCACGCCAGCAAAGGCCTGGAGTTCCCGGTCGTCGCGATACCGGGGCTTGGATACATGCCGTATGAAAAGATGGATTTGCAAGAAGAAGGCAGATTGCTCTACGTGGCGATGACTCGCGCAATGGACATGTTATTAATGACGTGTCACCAGAATACGGATTTCGTCAGGCGCATAAAACAGGCCCGCATGCGCGTTGCCGCGTAGATGTTCCGAGAGCAACGATTGACCGATTCGACATATTGCTAGCCCCGTTCCGATAGCGCTCGGCCGGTCCGCGGGCGTCGCACTCGATCGTTCGGCGCTTTTCGCCGCGTTCCTGCCGCAGTGCCTCCGATAGAGCTGGTAGAATTCCCCTTCCGCAACCGCCTACAAGCAAACGAGGAGCGAGCATGATTCACTTTGTGGTGCATGACGAGCACGACTCGGTCGGCGTGGTCGTCGTCGAGGGGGTCAAGTCCGGCCAGCAGCTCACCGGCTGGATCATGGACCAGGACAAGGAAATCAAGGTGCGCGCGCAGAGCGACATCCCCATCGGCCACAAGCTGGCGATCCAGAAGCTGAAGGCGAAGGACACGGTGATCAAGTACGGCGTGGACATCGGCCGCACCGTTGCGCCAATCAAAATCGGCGAACATGCGCACGTGCACAACATCAAGACCAAACGCTGGTAATCGAGGCAGACAATGAATCTTTCCAAAGCGAAATTCTGGGGCTATAAACGCGAGAACGGCCGCGTCGGCGTGCGCAACCACGTCATCGTTCTGCCGGTCGATGATCTCGCCAACGCGGCGTGCGAAGCCGTCGCCAACAACATCAAGGGCGCCATGGCGCTGCCGCATCCCTACGGGCGGCTGCAGTTCGGCGCCGACCTGGAGCTGCACTTTCGCACGCTGATCGGCACCGGTTCCAATGCGAACGTCGCCGCCGTGGTGGTGATCGGCATCGAAGAGGAGTGGACCAAGCGCGTGGTCGAGGGCATCGCCAAGACGGGCAAACCGGTTGTCGGTTTCGGCATCGAGCAGCACGGCGACCATGACACCATCACGCGCGCCTCCAAGGCGGCCAAGCAGTATGTGCAATGGGCCTCCGAACTGCGTCGCGAGGAGCGGCCGCTGAAGGATCTGTGGGTCTCGACCAAGTGCGGCGAGTCCGACACCACCTCCGGCTGCGGCTCCAACCCCACCGTGGGCAACGCCTTCGACAAGCTTTATCCGCATGGCACCACGCTGGTGTTCGGGGAGACCACGGAGATCACCGGCGGCGAGCACCTGGTGGCGGCGCGCTGCCGCACGCCCAAGGTGAAGAAGGAGTTCATGGCCATGTTCAATCGCTACCAGGAAGTGATCGACCGGCACAAGACCAGCGACCTGGTGGATTCGCAGCCGACCAAGGGCAATATTCTGGGCGGCCTCACCACCATCGAGGAAAAAGCCCTGGGCAACATCCAGAAAATCGGCAAGAAGTGCCTGGTGGATGGCGTGATCGACAAGGGCGAAGTGCCGGGCGGCCCCGGCCTCTGGTTCATGGACTCGTCGTCGGCTGCGGCCGAGATGGTGACCCTGTGCGCCGCTTCGGGCTTCGTGGTGCACCTTTTTCCCACGGGCCAGGGCAATGTCATCGGCAACCCCATCCTGCCGGTGATCAAGCTCTCGGCCAACCCGCGCACCGTGCGCACCATGTCCGAGCACATCGATGTCGACGTATCGGGACTTCTGCGCCGCGAAATGACGCCGGATGAGGCGGGCGATCTGCTGCTCGAGTGTATGTTCCGCACCGCCAACGGCCGACTGACCGCAGCCGAGGCGCTGGGGCACCGGGAGTTCGTGCTGACGCGCTTATACGAAAGTGCCTAAGCACGCCTGCCGCCCGGCGTAACATAGCGCAATGGACATGCTGCAGGTCTCGGTCTGGCGCGGCGACGCGTCCGGCGGCTATCGCAACTACGAGGTGCCTCGGCAAGAAAGCCAGAGCGTGCTCGATGTGGTGACTTACATCCAGCGCAGCATCGATCCCACCCTGTCTTACCGCTTCGCCTGCCGCGTCGGCATGTGCGGCGCCTGCGCCATGACGGTGAACGGCGTCGCGCGCTGGACCTGCCGCACGCATGTGACGAAAGTGGCCAAGGGCAACACCATCCAGATCGCGCCGCTATCGAATTTGCCGGTGGTGAAGGATCTGGTCAGCGACATGCGCGAGTTTTTCGACAAATGGGCGCGCGCGCTTGGCCGCTTCGTGCCCAGCG
>Ga0315281_10014607_pt1 | contig 10578 bp, 7 predicted proteins | sample YL17G07_0_MG_FD_204540 | JGI IMG/M metagenome (GOLD analysis project Ga0315281, IMG submission 204540) | Sediment microbial communities from Yellowstone Lake, YNP, Wyoming, USA - YL17G07_0 | ecosystem: Environmental > Aquatic > Freshwater > Lake > Sediment | place: USA: Wyoming | collected... | reverse complement strand
GGCCTCGGGCAGGCCGATCGGCTGGGCGTTTGTGAGGGCGACGATGCCGAACTCCTCGGCAGGAAGGAGCGTCACGATCGTCGCGGCGCCGAGACCGAACGCGCCCGAGTGCACCCATCGAACACGACCATATTCGTCATCGGACGTACCCCAGCCCAGGCCGTAGAACCCCGACCTTTCCGCGGGTGTCGGCGCCGGCGCGGTGACAATGACCGGCTCGTGCGTCCGGTCCAGCGCCCTTCCGTCGACGATCTGCCGTCCGTCGACCTTGCCGTGCCCGAGCTGGAGGCGCATCCATTGCGCGAGGTCGCGCGCCGTCGAGCTCGCGCCACCGGCCGGCGATTGCGCGTCTGGCTGGCGCCGATACTTCGGGACCCACTTCCCGTCGAGGAAGACGTGCGTGGAGGCATGGTTCGGCGCGCGGTTGAACTCGGAAAAGCGAGAGCTGGTCGATCTCATTCCCAGCGGCTGGTAGAGCACTTCGGCCGACGTCTCCTCCCACGGCTTGCCATAGACCTTCGCGGCGGCCTCTGCGGCCGCGGTCAGTCCGAAATTCGTGTAGGCGAATCCGGCGCGGAAGGGCGCGAGCTTGATCTGCCGGAGCCGCCGGAGGACCTCGGTGCGCGAAAAGCCGTTGTCCTCGAGGTCGTCGCCGGCATGATCGGGGAGGCCGCTCCGATGCGAAAAGAGGTCGGCGAAGGTGACGTGCCGGGTCACGTACGGGTCGCTCAGGGCGAAATCGGCATCGTGCTTCGCGACCGGGTCGTCCCAGCGAATCCGTCCTCGGCCGACCAGGCCCGAGAAGACGGTCGAGGCGATCGGCTTGGACACCGACGCAAGCTGGAACACGGTGTCGGCGTCGACGCGCTCGCTCCTGCCGGCCTCGCGAACGCCGAAGCCCTTGACCCAGACCACCTGATCGCGATGGACGATCGCCACGGACATGCCCGGCACGCCGGTGGAGGCCAGCGCGGCGTTCGCTCTTTTCTCGAACTCCGGGAGCATCGCGTCGATGCGCGCCCGGGTGATCGGCCGGGAGGTGAAGGAGGGCGCCTGGTCGCCAGCACCTGCCGACGCGCACGGCGTGGTGATCGTGAGCGCCAGGGCTACGAGGATTAACGACATCCTTACGAACGAGGGATGACGCATGAATGGCCTCCTGACCGTCACGTCGACCCGGTTCGCTTTCTCCAGTGACTGAACGTTTCCGCGAATCCTTTCGGAATTTGTTCGCGACAGTACCGATAGAACGCGTGAACCAATGCGCGCCGCTGCCGGGCCCACTCCTCTTTCCATCCGACGCTGCCGAGACTGTCGAGATCGATCCCGCCGAGGTCGTGTTGCCGCGCGAGGATCGCTTCCGCACCCGGGACGTCGACGAGAAGCGCATTGCGCATCATGTCGTACATCGCCATGAAGGTCGTCGTCCTGCCGTCACCGCCGGCGCAGTGAAAATGCGCCCAGGAACCCCCGGGAAGCGCGAGGACCGCGGCGACGAATTGATCGACCTGACGGTCGTCGGCCGCGTGAAAATCGGCGACGCGGATCTGGACGTAGCGGCCGCCGAGCGACTCGATGACCTCCTTCTCGGTGCGCACCCTGGCCACGGGAAGATCGATGGCGCTTCCCGACTTCGCGAACGCGCACCGGTTTTCCGGCGGCTTCTCGAGAATCACGGGGCGGATCGTCGCTTGCGTTCGGAGGGACGCGAGAAGGGCCGCCTCGTCACGCGCGATCTCGGGGTCGCTCTTTCCGCAGTTGATCTGGTCGCGTCCGAGGTACCAGCTCACCGGCAGCTCACCGATGAAGCCGTGCAATTCCTGTCGGAGGTCGAACACGACGAGCGTCATGCCGGAAGGAAGCTGCCCCTGAATCCAGCGGTACCCGGCGACGGTCGGCTGGGCGCTTCCCGAAGCGTGCAGGCTCTCGAGGCCGATCGTCGGCGGGCACGGAGCACCGTCGTCGTCGCAAGGGTGCCTGAACTCTCCATCGGTGCGCCGGAAGTTGCGAGGTGCCGTCACCGACGTTTTCGGCAGGTCTGAGTTGCGGATGAACACGGTGGTCTTGCAGTTCGGGTCGGCGGGAAGTTCGGGGCACGGCTCCGCGACCAGGGTCGCGGCCGTGAGCGAGGCGAGAACGAGGCCGGGCAGACGCATGAGGATCCTCCTTCCGTTCCTTCAGAAGCGGGGCTCGTGCCCCTCCCCGCTCCCGCCGGTCTCGCGCGCGAGGATGTCGAGGGTGCGCTGGTAGAGCGCCTCGACCTCCTCGCGGCTGTTGCCGATCGCGTTCATCCCGAGCTTGCCGAACTGCGAGAGGGCGCCGATGAGGTGGAAGAGGACGCCCGACTCGGAGTTGTGGCTGTAATGGAGGCCGTTGATGGTGAGGATGTCCATCAGGTCCTCGGGGAGAAGGCCGCGATAGCTCTCCGACCGGAGGTTGTCCGTCGCGTGGTAGTACTTCGGCCGGCCGCGCGGCGAGAGAAAAAGACCGGTCTTCGGGTCGAGCTGTCCGCCGGTGAGGAACTGGAGCGCGAGGTAGGGGTGCGTCGTCCCCCCCATCCGGAGATTGATCTCGATGGCGAAGGCGCGCCACGTCTCGCCGGGGGCATCGCGGACGACGAGAAAGTCGATCGCGAGGCGGCTGACGACCCCCTTGGCCGCGAGCACCTCTCCGATCCGCATTCCGGCCTCGTGGATGGAGACGCGGTACGCGTCGTCCGCCGGAAAGAGGCAGCCGAGATAGACCTGTCCGCTCGGACCACCGAGAAGCTGATCGTGGGTGGAGACCGGCACGACCGCCCCTTCCGGGTCGATCCGGATCTGGACGCTGGGCGATTTCTTCTCGGCCCCTTCAATCCACTCCTCCACGATGCCGCCCATGCTCCGGAACTTGCCCATGTAGGCGTCCACGGTTTCCCAGTCGACCGAGAATTCCAGGGAGCGGAGGGCGTCGCGGACGACGGCGGGACGGTCGCCCCCCTCCGCCGGATACCGGAAGAGCGCGTTGCCTTCGCCCGAGAAGCTGTCGTTCAGCTTGACGACCGCGCGGCGAAGGGCGGGCTTCGTCCGTTTCAGCTCCGCGAGGGCATCGACGACGTCTCCTTCGCCGCCGAGGTCCTCGAACCCCTCCGGGCAGTCGATGCCGGTTTCGCGAAAGACCTTCCGGCACCCCGATTTCGTCCCGAGAAAAGAGAGCGCCGGGTCGACGCCGTTGAGCGGGATGCCGAGGAGGACGGCCAGGCGCCGCTCGAGCGGCGTGGAGTTGAAGACCGTGAGGTACGCGCGGGACGGGTCGGCGATCCCCTCGCGGATCCGCTCGATCAGCCGCGGCCGCTCGAGGATCTTCTCCGTGAGCGAGCGGGGCGAGGAGTCGTAGGCGCAGAGGAGCGTGAGCCGGCCTCGTGCGTGGCTCGCGGGGATCCCGACGAGAAGCTGGAAGTAATACTCGAGGATCAGCGGGTGAACCGGCTGCGACGTCACGAAGACGACGCGGGCCCGTGGATTGCGGAGGCGGATCAGGAGAAAGAGGAGACGCTCCTCGTAGAAGCTGGCGCCGTCCAGCTTCTTGAGCTCCGACTGGTCGAGCGTGAGCGACGGGACGACGACCGACGTGTGCGGCTCTTCGTCCCGGAGCGCGATTGCGTTCCAGACCTCGCGAAGGCGCGGCTTTAGCCGTTCGAACTCCTCGAGTTCGCGCTCCGGCGTCAGGGTGGCGGGAATCGACGCTCCGGGGGTCACGCGGGAAGTATCTCAATTCGCCGGGGATGGGCACGATTCTTGTATCCTGAACGGACGAGATGGCCGGGCCTGCGAGGAAACGCCGCGGCTTCACGTTGATCGAAGCGCTGATCGTCGCCGCGATCATTGGGATTCTCGTCGCGATGGCCATCTCGAATCTCCGCAGCGTCATGAACCGGGCCCGCCAGAAGCGGACGATGGCCGACATGCGGACGCTCGCGCTCGGCATCGACTCCTACGAGACCGATCGCAACGCGTTCCCGGCGTCGGCGGGCTTCGCGCTGCCCTCAGGGCTTTCCCTGCCGACGGCCACGATTAGCGACATCGTTTCCGAGATCTCCCCGACCTACCTCCGGTCCGTTCCGCTCGTGGACGGGTGGAACTCGTGGTTTACGTACGGGACCGATTCGTTCAAGGCGAACTACATCCTCCGGTCGAACGGTGCCGACGGGATCCCCGAAACCTCCCCTTCTTTCGGCCTGACGCACTCCTTCGACGCCGACATCATTCTCGTCAACGGCAGCTTCGTACAGTTCCCGGAAGGGGTCCAGAAATGACGGCTCTTCTTCGGGCTCTGCCCACTCCGCCGGCGACAAACCCTGAGAGTTGCCACCCCGGCGGACCGACAAAAATTGTCGTTCGATTGGCGGTGGAGACGGCTCGACTCTCTAATTCATTGAAAAAGAATTCTTTCAGCTCGTGGCACAGATGTTGAAGTGCATCACACTTTAGGAGGTAATCAGATGCGAATCAGAAGGGACAAGAGAGGCTTCACCCTTATCGAACTCCTCATTGTCGTCGCCATCATCGGCATCATCGTCGCCATCGCGATCCCCAACCTGCTTAACGCCATCCAGCGCGCCAAGCAGAAGAGGACGATGGCGGACATGCGGTCGATCGGGACGGCTCTCGAGGCCTACGCCGTCGACTACAACAGGTACCCTGCCGCGGCCGGCTCGTACGCCTTTCCGACGGGGTTCACGGCAGTTCCGACCACGACGATCGGATCTGCGACCGGCTCCCTCTCCCCGACGTACATCCGGACGATGCCGATGAAGGACGGCTGGAACTCGTACTTCCATTACGAATCCAGTACGACCCATCTCGACTACGTCCTCGGCTCGTCGGGGAAGGACGGCTCGATCGACGCGAGCCCCGTACTCGGCCCGACTTCCAGTTTCGACAACGACATCATCTTCGCCGACGGTCAGTTCATCGCGTATCCGGAAGGAACGCAGAAGTAAGGAAAGAAAACCGCGAAAAGCGGCGCGAATCCCGAATCCCCAAGAAGAGCCCCGCAGACGCGGGGCTCTTCTTCCTTTGGGCCGTCCGTAGAATGAGGGCGATGTCGTCTTCGGGTGAGGGGACCGAAAGGGCGCGCCTTCCGCGCGTTCGGGCATGAAGGTCCGCGCGGCGGCGGCGCTCCTCGGACTTTCCCTCTCGGTGGCCGCTCTTCTGCCGCTTCTCATGACCTCCCGCGTGCCGGCGCGCGGCGACCTCGCCGACTTCTTCTGGCCCATGAAGGCGTACACGGCCGAGCGATGGCGCGCGGGCGCGCCCCCGCTCTGGAACCCACTGTCTGGCCTCGGCGAGCCGTGGCTCGCGCAGCTTCAGACCGGCGTCTTCTATCCGGGGGACGCTCCGTTTCTCCTTCCGTGGCCGCTCGGCCCGCACGTCGCCATCGCGCTGCACCTCGTCATTGCGGCGACGGGGATGGCGTCCTGGCTTTCCGCTCTCGGCCGCTCGCGCCTTGCCGCGCTCTCCGGCGCCGCCGTCTTCGCCGCCGGCGGGGCGTTTCTGTCGCTCGTTCCCGTCTACAACAACTTCGCGACGGCGTCCTTTTTCCCCTGGATCTTCCTCGGAGCTCTCCGGGCCGTACGAGGCGAGGGAATCGCGACCTTTGCCGGAGCGTCCGCGCTTGCGTTTCTCGCAGGAGAACCGACCCTCGCCGCCGGAGGGGCCCTCGCGGCGGCGGCCGCGGCTCTGGCGGAGGGCCGCCCGTACGAGGTGACCTCCTCCTGGCGCCCGGCGGCGCGCCTCGTCGCGGGCTTTCTCCTCGCGGCCGGGCTCACCTCAGCGGTGGCGCTACCCTTCGCGGTCCAGCTTCGCCGGTCGGGTCGTCTCGCCGGGACGACACAGGCGGAGGCGCTTCTCCGGCCGGTCGGCGTCTCCGATCTGGTGGACCTCGTCGTCCCCCCGCCCGAGGGGATGACCCGCGCTGGAGGGGCCGGGCGCGGCTCGTATCTCGTGACGCTGGCCCTCGGGCCGCTGGCGCTCCTCCTCGCAGGGGCGGGCGTTTTCGGCCTTCCGAACCGGCGTCAGGCCCTCGTTCTTCTCGGCATCGCTGCCGCCGGGCTGCTTCTCGCGCTTGGCGCGCGGGGTGGGCTCGCGCCGCTTCTCGTCGGCGCCGGACCGCTCCGGGGAACCCGTTTCCCCGCACGCTGGTTCGCCATGACGCATCTCGTCCTCGCGGCGCTGGCCGGCGCGGGCGTCGACGCCCTCCGGGTTAGCCTGCCGGCGAGGCGTCGCGCCGTTGCCATCGGCGCGGCATTCGTTCTCGGAGCGTTCTCGGGCCTCGTCCTTCTCGAGCCCGCGAGGCTTCGGGGTGACGGCTCGCTCCGGGCCGCCGCCGCGCTGCTCTCGGCCGCGGCCGGGATCGGCCTTCTCGCGCGGAGGCCCTCCGCAGAGGCGGCCTTTCTCGCCGTCCTCGCGGGGCCGCTCCTCTGGTTCTCCTCCGACGCTCTCGCATCGGTCCCGGCGGCAGAGCTTGTCAGGACTCCGTCCGTCCTCGCCGGGCGCGCCGGGGCCCCGGCGGGGCGTCTCTTCGTGGCCGTCCACGACGGACCGCTTCTATCCCGCTGGCTCGCAGAGGGGGGGCGCCGCTTTTCGGCGGAGACGGTGCGGAGGCTTCACGACGCGCTCGCCGGTTACGGAAACCTCCTTCTCGGCCTCGCGACGGCCGGGACGGCCTCACCGCTTGACGACCCGAGGCGTGCGCGCCTTCTCGGCGCGGCCCTCGCCGGCGGGAACCCGCGGACCCTCCTTGCCCTCGCCGACGTGCGCGAGCTCGTCACGCCCCTCCCGACGACCATCCCCGGGGCCGAGCTCGAGGCGGCTTCAGGCGGGGTTCTTCGGTACCGGCTCCCTTCGGCGATGGGCCGCGTCTTTTTTCCCCGCGAGGCGATCGTGGCGAGCGACGACACGGTCTTCGAGGCGCTCCGCCAGAAGGGATTCGACCCCGAGGAGACCGCCTGGCTGGAGTCCTCGCCCGTTCCTCTCGCGCCGCGGCGGACGGTCCGCGGTTTCGCCCTCGCCCGCGTCCTCAGCGACGAACCGGAACGGGCGGAGATCGCGATCTCGGTCTCGGAGGGGGGACTCGTCGTCCTGACCCGGAGCTTCGACCCGGGGTGGCGAATCCGGGTCGACGGCCTCCCGGTCACGGCTCTCCGCGTAGACCTCGCCTTTCTCGGGGCTCTCGTCCCGGGAGGGGAGCACCATCTCTCTCTTTCGTACGAGCCCCCCCTCTACAGGCTCGGTCTCGCGCTCTCCGGCGCCTCGCTTCTCGTTCTCGTCGCCGTGGTGCTCGCCGGGAGACGTCCGGCAGGGAGCCGCCCTTGAGTGCGCTGGCCCTCTTCCTGTTCTCTTCCGCGGCGCTCGGCGCCGTCGTCGGCTCGTTCGCGAACGTCTGCATCCATCGTCTTCCGCGCGGCGAGTCGGTCATCTCGCCCCCGTCGCACTGCCCGTCCTGCGGCGGGCGCATCGCGTTCTACGACAACGTTCCCGTCATCTCCTTTCTCCTCCTCGCCGGCCGATGCCGGCGCTGCCTCTCGCCGATATCTCCCCGATATCCGCTCGTCGAGGCCGCCACGGCGCTCCTCTTCCTCGGCGCGGCGCTGATCTGGGGGCCCAGCTTCGACGCGCTCCGCGGAGCCCTTCTCGCCGCGGCCTGCGTCCTCCTCGTCGGGACGGATGTCTCCGACCGGATCCTCCCGGACGAGGTGACGCTGGGCGGCCTCGTCGTCGCGCTTCTTCTCGCCGCGTGCGACGACCTCGTGCGGGGGACCGGCGGCTCATTCGCCTCGGGCCGGACGGCCGATGCGCTCCTCGGCGCGGCCCTCGGCGCCGGATTCCTCTTCGCCGTTAGGGCCGCGTACGGGCGCCTCCGCGGCGTGGAGGGCCTCGGCCTCGGGGATGTGAAGATGATCGCGATGCTCGGCGCTTTTACCGGCGTCGCCGGGGCCCTGCTCGCGATATTCGTCGGATCTCTCTCGGGAAGCGTCACCGGACTCGCGGCGGCGGCGGTCCGGCGCCTGGCGTGGCACCGGGTGGCGCGACAGGTGGCGCGCGATCCCGGAGCGGCCGCGGGCGCCGCGCGCCGTCAGGGTCTCCTCGTCGGCGCCGACGGCCGGATCGAGGCCGCCGGACCGGAGTGGAACGGAATCCCGGGAGCCGCGCGGGAGGGGGAGCTTCTTCGCCAGTCGTCGCGGACCGCACGGCCGGTCGCGGCTGTCGCGCGCCTTGCGCGAAGGCGCGCGGGATCGCCGGTCCCTCTGGACGTCAGCCGGCTCGTCGTGGACGACGGCGACGCCTATTTCCGCGTTTTTTCGGCCCGCGCGATCGGCGCCGGTGACGCCCGCCTCCTCCTTCTGGACCGGGCCGACATCCCCTTCGGCGTCTTTCTCGCGGTGGGCGCTCTCGTCAGCTTCGCGGCGGGGCGTGCCCTTCTTCTCGTGTCGGGGCTTCCCGTTCCGTCTCTGTCGAGGCTCCTGCCGTGACGGTGAGCTCGTTCGAGCGGCAGGTCCGTCTCGCCGTGGTCGGCGGCGTCCTTTTCCTCCTCTTCTTGGCCGCGCTTTCGCTCGTCGTCCTCCGGAACGTCGCCTCGTGGGGTGTCGGCGAGAGCCAATCCGCTGCGGCATCCCAGACGCGACGCGTGGCCGAAAGGCTGGAGCGCGGCGGAAACCCGGCGGTCGCGCTTGGTGCCGATGCGGCCGTGGCCAGCATCCTCCGGGAAGAAGGGGCCCTCGCCGCCGCCGTCTACGACGACGGCGGAAACCGCCTCGCCGAGGCGACGTTTCTTCCCGATGCCGGCCTCTTGCCGGCGAAGCTCCCGGCCTCGGGGCGCCCGAGGGACGGCGGGGTGCGCGTCGAGGAAGAAGGACACGCCCTGGCACCCCGAGTGGCCGTCGCCGTGACGCTCATCGGCGGGCGCCAGATCGTCTGCGTCGTGTACGACGGTGCGGCCCTCGCCGCCGCACGCCGGAACGTCCGCGCCGTGTCGTGGATCGTGCCGCTCGCCTCGCTCCTTCTCGTGCTCCTCGTCTTTCCGTTCTTCCGGAGGCTCATGCGTCCGATCGACGCGCTGACGGAGACGGCACGCGACGCCGGTGCCGTGGTCCCGGACGAGCCCGCCTCGGGTGACGAGACCGAGCGGGCGATCGCGACGTTCCAGCGGACGATCGGGGAGCTGAAAGTGCGAAGCGCCGAGCTGGAGGAGCTGCGGCGGCGCGAGCAGCAGCGGGCGGACGAGCTCGCCGTCCGGGCGGAGTCGCTCGTCCTCTCGACGTCGCGTCTCGAGCGCGAGCTCTCCTCCCAGCGCGAGCTGGCCCGGCTCGGAGAGATGTCGGCCGGGATCGCCCACGAGTTCCGCAACGCGACCGGGACGATCCTCGGCTACGTCCGGCTCGCCTCCCAGACGGACGACTCCACGGCCCGGTCCCGGCACCTCGCCGCGGTCGGAGCCGAGGCCGAGCACGTCGCGCGCGTCACGGGCGATTTCCTCTTCTTCGCGCGCCCCGAGCGGCTCGATTTCGCGCTGACCGACGTCGGCACGCTCGTCGCGGAGATCGCCGCCGAGCCGCCGCGCGTGTCGCCGCCGATCGACGTCGCGATCGACGGCACGTTCGGTTCGGCGACGATCGACGCCGCCCTCTTCCGGCGCGCGCTCGTCAACCTCCTCCGCAACGCCTGTGAGGCGGCCGCCGGGCGCGTTCTCCTTCGTGGCGAGCCGGGCCCGGACGGGACGCTCCGGGTGGCGGTCGAGGACGACGGCCCGGGCGTGCCGCAGGAGATTCTCCCGAAGCTCTTCACGCCGTTCTTCTCGACGAAGGAGACCGGCACCGGACTCGGCCTCGCGCTCGTCGCGAAGATCGCCGGGCTCCACGCCGGCGAGGTCTCCGTGGGGCGCTCCGCCTCGCTCGGGGGGGCGCGGTTCGTCCTCTCGGTCCCGCGGACGCCGCCGTCGCCCTAGGATCCGGCCGGGGACTTGCCGCCCCGGCGCTTCTCGACGAGAGCCTTGAAACCCTCCTTCTCGACAGCCTTTTCGAAGGCCTCCTCGTAGGCAACCACGTCCTCCACGACCAGGTCGGCGAGCGAGTGGTCGAGCAGCACCATCCCGGCGTTGCGCCCGGTCTGGATGAGCGTCGTGATCATCGCCGTCTTCCCCTCGCGGATGCTGTTGGCGAGCGCGGGGGACCACCTAAGGACCTCGAAGGCCGGGGTGCGGCCGCCTCCCTTTCGCTTGAGGAGGACCTGGGCGACGACGGCGCGCAGCACCTCGGCGAGGACGGTGCGCGCCTGCTCCTGTTCGTCAGCCGGGAAGCTATCGATGAGGCGGTCGACGGCCTTCGCCGCGGAGTTCGTGTGGAGGGTGCCGAAGACGAGAAGCCCGGTCTCCGCGGCCTGCAGGGCGAGGCTCATCGTCTCGAGGTCCCGGAGCTCGCCGACGAGGACGACGTCGGGGTCCTCGCGGAGGGCGGCATTCAGGGCGCCGGCGAAGGTCGGGGTGTCGAAGCCGAGTTCCCGGTGCGAGAGCAGCGACTTGTGCGGCGTGTGGATGAACTCG